>Ga0308414_1003407_pt1 | contig 10139 bp, 8 predicted proteins | sample HotsprSampleOS50_FD_205667 | JGI IMG/M metagenome (GOLD analysis project Ga0308414, IMG submission 205667) | Hot spring phototrophic mat microbial communities from Octopus Spring, Yellowstone National Park, Wyoming, United States - 20090730_OS50 ...
ATTATCATGAAAACCATCGTAAGTTTACTCCTGATTCTCTTAGTTAGTTTTTCAGGTTGTACCAACAAGAAAAGAAAGGCACTTTTATTTCCTTTTGTAGCTATATTAGATTCAGGTGAAACCACAACTCCAAATAGTTCTAGTTCACCTTCTACTACAAGTGAAACTATAGGGTTGGGAAATCAGAGTATACCACCTGCTCCAGATAAACTGACAAGTTCTGAGTCTACTCAATTTCAAGTTACACCTACTCAAAGTAGTAATGAATATGCGGTGGTACCTGTAGAAGCAGCTAGTAATGCCATTTTACCTGAAACAGGTCTTTCAAAAGAAACTTCCGAAAGTTCTTCTAGCGAAAGCACTAGTGTTTCAAATGAAATTACCTCAAATGAAACTAGTTCAAAAGAACCAACAGATACTAGTTCTCTTGGTCCAATTGCTGAAGTTTTACCTTCTGCAGGAATTGTTGTAGCTGAATCTACTAAACCCTTTACTTTTCAAACAACTACCATTATTCCAGTTTCTATGACTGTGGTAGATTCTACTCAAACTCCCATTTCCAATGCTGTAGTTAACATTTACGAAGTCAACTCTAGCAATGGAGAAACAAATCTCTTATTTCAACAACTTACCAACTCTGCTGGGTATGTAGAAGGCTCTCTTGTAGTCAAACAATCTACTACCCAATTGGAAGCTACAGTAAGTATAAATAACGAAAGTAGCAAGCCTGTACCTATTCCTCTAGAAGTAGCAGTGACCAAAGACAATGGAGAAGTTAAAAATCATCCCATTTCTGCAATCACTAGCTTGACGGTTCCCACTCAAGTTCAGCCTCAGGTTTTAGTTGCAGATAGAGATAGAGACGGAGTTCCCGACAGTTTAGACTTTTATCCCGACGATCCTTCTAAATCTTCGAAAATCCGTATACCTAGTTCTGGGGTAAATACAGTTTCCTTTGAAGATCTCTTTCCATCTGCTGGGGATGCTGATCTCAATGACTATGTAGTTCAATTTTACAACGAAGAAGATTTAAACTCTAAAGGAGAGGTTGTAGAAATACGTGGGGAATATCAACATGTAGCCAAGGGAGCTGGTTACAAACACACTCTCAATTTACGTCTTCCTTTAGAATTTACAGTTTGCAAAGGTGATAAAGACAAAGGACATGGAAATGAATCTACTGGAATAGATACAGATAATCCTGGAAAAAGCACAGGAGTAAATCAAAACGCTCTTGAAAAAAGAAAAGCAACTTTTACTTCTAAATGCGATAGAGAAGAAAAAATTCCTCTAGATGTCACCTTTGAAAGTATAATCTACGACGGTTCAGGTATAGACACAAAAACAGGAAAAGTTCGCTACACTCCCTCTTTAGAAGAAATGAAAGATGGATTTGAAATCTTAGGGGACAGTAGCAAAACCATTTCTTCGGCCAACATAGACCCAACTAAACCTTACAAACCAGGTCATAGGGCAGTAGTGAAAATTGTCTTTAACAAGCCTGTTCCTAAAGCTCAACTTGGAAATGCTCCTTATGATTTGTTTATCCGAATTTTAAGTAAAAAATTAGATTCCAAATATCCTAAAGCCGCCCCCAAAGCTGAAAACCCTGCTAAACAATTCTATGAAGTACACTTTCCGGGAATTTACTTTGATGATGGAAAAGATGTCTACCTAGATAACTCAGGTTTTCCATGGGCAGTTCTCATTCCATCTACTTGGGCTTGGCCTTTAGAAGGAAAAACATATGATATCCGAGGAAGTAAGTCTGCATATCCCAAATTTAAAATCTGGATGCAATCTAAAGGACAGCTTGAAAAAGATTGGTACCTTTATCCCGATAAAAACTATGCATACCCACTTCCAGAAATTTCAAGTAGTTTGACTGCTTTTCTCAAACAAATAGATTCTGTAAGTCTAGGACTTGCTTTAGTAATCTTACTTGGAGGACTGGGAATTTTAATCTTAAGAAAGAAATTTCTTACAGTTTAAGTAAAAGTATCTCATACACTAAGGAGTTTTACTTAGTGTATGAGATTTATTTTTTTTTGTATTGCTTACAATTAAAACACCTAAGATAATTAGACAAGTTCCTAAAATTTCAGAAATTCCAATTACCTCTCCTAAAAAAAAATAGGCAAATACAATAGTAGAAACAGGTCCTACACTTCCTACAATAGCACTTTTACCTGAACCAATTCTTTTAATTCCTTGAGTTAAAAGAAAAGTTGGAATAACAGTAGAAATAATAGCCATCAAAAAACAAAGTATATAGGTATCTAAACTTATAGTAAATAAAAGTTTTATTTCCCTAAAAAGTAAAAAATGAATAAGAATACAAAACCCAGAAATACTCAACGCATAGGCTGTAAAATGAGTAGCTCCAATTTTAGAAATTAATTTTTCACTTCCAATCAAGTAGATAGCATAAAAAAAAGCACTTAAAAATACAAAAAAGCTACCTAAAAATAGCAAAGGCTGAAAAATAATTTTTTCTTTTATGAAAATAAATAAAATCCCTCCATAAGTTAAAACTAAAGCTAAAACCTCTCTCTTCTCTGGTTTTCTTTTGTAAATTATAGCTAAAATAAAAACTACTAAAGTTGGATATACAAAGAGAATGACTCTTTCCATCCCTGCTGGAATATATTCTAGTCCCCAAAAATCAAAAAGACTAGCTAGATAATAGCCAATTACGCCTAACGTCAAAATTTGAAATTTATCTTTTAAACTAAGAGGATAATCTCTTTTCTTTTTACTAAAAGCAACAATTAAAAAAAAAGGAAGTGAAAAAACCATCCTCAACATAAGTACTGTCACGGAGTCAGAAATTTCTTTATAAGCAAGTTTTGCAAGTACTGACTTAGCTGAAAAGCTTATAGAAGAAACAAAAACAAAAAAGACTCCCAGCCAAATTTGAAATTTCTCTTCAGAACCCTTATTCTTCAAGAATAGTAACCTTAATAATGGTTACAGGCACTTTAGGTTTGTCGTACATTCCTGTTTCTACTTGAGAAATTTTTAATACTACATCTTGTCCTTCTGTAACTTTTCCAAATACCGCATGACGTTTATCTAAATAAAAATTATCTTTTACATTGATAAAAAATTGAGAACCACCAGTATTAGGTCCTGCATTTGCCATAGAAATAGAAAACTTTTCATTTTTTAACTCGTCGTGAAATTCATCTTGAATTCTATATCCAGGTCCTCCTGTTCCATTTCCATTCGGGCAACCACCTTGGATCATAAAATTAGCTATAACTCTATGAAAAGTTAATCCATTATAAAATCCCTTTTTAGCTAATTCTATAAAATTACTAGTTGTAATGGGTGCTCTTTTTGTATCTAAAAAAACCTCAAAGTTCCCATAATTTGTAGTAAACTCAGCTTTTGTCATTTTCTTCCCCTTTTAAGAAAAATTAATATAACTTTCTGGAATAAACTCTTCTAAAAGCTTTTTGTGAATCTTTCCATTAGAAGCTAAAATATTAGGATTACTAGGATGAAAAGGATTCCCAGCAAAACTAGTCACCTTCCCACCCGCCTCTTCTACAAGAATGGCTCCAGCAGCCATGTCCCAAGCTGCTAAAGACTCTTCCCAAAAAGCATCAAACTTTCCCTCTGCTAACCAACACAAATCCAGTGCTGCTGCACCTGTTCTTCTTACTCCACGTCCCTTAATGAGAAAGGCTTTGAGCTGAACAAGAATTCTTTCTACGTCTTGCTCAGTCTTTTTATACGGAAATCCTGTGCAGAAGAGAAAATCTATAATTTGGTTAGAAGTAGAAACTTGGATCTTTTTTTTATCCTTAAAAGCTCCTTTACCTCTCAAAGCATAGTAAGTATTTCCTAAACTAGGCAGACAAACTACCCCAGAAAGGACTTGATTTCGTTCTAAGTGAAAAATGGCAATAGAAATAGCATATAGAGGTATACGATGAGAAAAATTTGTAGTACCATCTAGAGGATCTATAATCCATTGGTACGGAGAATTCCCTTTTTTTTCGCCACCTTCTTCACCTAAAATGCAATCTTCAGGAAATTGAGATAAAATTTTCTGAATAATATATTTTTCTGAAGCTTTATCTGCCTCAGTTACAAGATCATTTTTCCCTTTTTTATCAACTTGCAAACCTTTCTTATGAAAATATTTTAGTAAAAGTTTAGAGCAAGAAGGTAAAAACTCTAAACAATACTTATGTCTTTGTAAAATTTCTTTTTTCATTACATTTCATTTCTATAAATTACATAAAATTGCATATCATTTTTTAGAAATTTTACCTAGAAAGAAAATGACAAAAACATAAGCTTTTTTTTTATGGTATTTATATAAGTAATGTAGGAGAAATATAATGGCACTAGAAAAAACCATCGTAGATATACTCAACGCTGGAATAGGACTTTTTCAGACAGGTAAGGAAGGCTTAGAAAAAGCTAAAACTGATTTAGAAAAAGTTTATTCAGAACTTTCTGCCAAAGGTGCTGCTGATACCTCAGAAGGTGCTACTAAACTTCGTGAATCTCTAGATAAGATTATTGCAGATCTCAAAGAGTTTAGCAGTGTAGCTGGAAAAAACTACGAAGAAACTAGAAAAAAAATTATTGAAAACTACAACCAAATTGTAGAAGAAATTAAAAGCAAAATGCCAGAAGGTAGCATAGAAGAAATTAAAGCAAAAATTGACGAAATTGCTGCTAGTATCCGCAAAGCTACTGGTGGAGATTCACAACAACAAGCTTAATGCTTCATTCTTATTTTAAGGGAAGATAACTACTTCCCTTTTTCTTTTTTCACACTCCTATGAAAAAATTTTTAGTAACTTCAGCCTTGCCTTATGCAAATGGTTCTATTCATTTGGGACATTTGTTAGAAGCTGTTCAAACAGATATTTTTGTTCGCCATCAAAAAAACTTAGGAAATCAAGCTTATTATTTTTGTGCAGATGATACACATGGGACAGCTATTATGCTAGCTGCCAAAAAAGCAGGGGTTACTCCTGAAAAACTTATAGAAAAAGTACGATTAGAACATTACAGGGATCTCACATCTTTTTTAATTCATTACGATAACTACTATTCTACAAACTCCCCAGAAAATCAAAGTTTTTCTAATGAAATTTATTTCAAATTAAAAGAAAAAGGCTATATTAGTAAAAAAGAAATTGAGCAGACGTATTGTGAACATGATAAAATGTTCTTACCTGATAGATTTATAAAAGGTAGCTGTCCTAAATGTGGAGCTAAAGACCAATATGGAGATGGATGCGAGGTCTGTGGAGCAAACTACAATCCCAAAGATTTACTTGATTCTTACTGTGCTATTTGTGGAAATAAACCTGTTTTAAAAAATTCACTTCACTTATTTGTAAATCTTCCCCTCTTTCAAAACTTCTTAGAAACATGGGTAAAAAATTCTAATCTACATTCTGGCGTAAAAAACAAACTTCAAGAATGGTTTGCTCAAGGTCTACAAGAATGGGATATATCTAGAGATGGGCCTTACTTTGGGTTTGAAATTCCAAATGAGAAAGATAAATTTTTCTATGTTTGGTTAGATGCTCCTATTGGTTATATGGCTTCATCAAAAAATTATTTCGAGAAAGTAAATCCAAATGAGTTTAATAAGTTTTGGAAAGAAGGAGAAGGAAAAATTATCCATTTTATAGGAAAAGATATTTTATACTTTCATACTCTCTTTTGGCCTTCTATGCTATATGTGGGAGACTATCAAACTCCAAGTCAAATTCATGTACATGGATTTTTAACCATTAACGGAGAAAAAATGTCTAAGTCTCGAGGTACCTTCATTAAAGCCTCTACTTTTGCAAAGTACTTAGACGTAGAACACTTTCGATTTTACTTAGCAACTAAGCTCAATGATAGCTTAGAAGATATAGATCTAAACTTTCAAGATTTTACAAATAAAATAAACTCTGATTTAATTGGAAATTTAGTCAATATTTTTTCTAGAACAGGTAGTTCCCTTTTAGATAAATTAGATAGAAAACTAGGAAAAGTAAACTTAGAAGGTAAAGAACTTTTACAAACTCTCTTAGCTAAAAAAACTGAAATTTCCCGTCACTTTGAAGAGCTAAATTATTCTAAAGCTATGAAAGAAATTTTATACTTAGCTGATATAGTAAATAAATATATAAATGATAAAGCTATTTGGAATTTAATAAAATCTAATCCTGAAGAAACTAGAGACGTTATTACAAATGTTCTCAATGCTGGAAAAATTTTAATGATTTATTTAAAACCTGTTGTCCCAAAATTATCTCAAAAAGTTTTTGACTTCTTAAATTGTAAAGATGAAAGTTTTCTTACTTTAAATAATTTTATAGAAAATGTCCAATTACAAGAATATAAACCTCTATCCTTTAGAGTAGATGAAAAGGCAATTCAAGCTATGATAGAAGAAAGTAAACAACCTGAACCAACCTCAACTCCAATTACACAATCTCAAACAATTAAAATAGAAGACTTAGCTAAAATTGAGCTAAGAGTAGGACTTATCTTAGAAGCAAGTCATGTAACTGGAGCTGATAAACTCGTAAACCTTAAAGTTGATTTAGGAGAAATAGGAATCAAAAATGTATTTGCTGGAATTAAACAAGCTTATTCTCCAGAAGAACTCAAAGGGTTAAAAGTAGTAGTAGTTTCTAACTTAGAGCCTAGAAAAATGAAATTTGGTGTTTCTGAAGCTATGATCCTAGCTACTGGTTCTGATAAAGAACTCACCTTGTTTGTCCCCCATAGAGATGCAAAACCAGGTGATTTGTTAAAATAAGATTGTAGAAATCTAAGTTCATTAAACTTTGGAAATATGCTAGTAGAACAAAATTTACGTGAATTAGGGCTTACTCTACCACCTGCTCCTAAACCTTTAGCTTCTTATGTACCTGCCAAACAAATAGGCAACTTAGTCTTTACTTCTGGTCAGCTTCCTCTCACTCAAGAAGGTCTTTTATACCCTGGAAAAGTTGGAATAGAAGTTAGCCTCGAACAAGCAGGAGAAGCTGTAAAGCTAGCTTGTTTAAATGCTTTAGCTACAGTAGCCTCAGCTACAGGAAACTTAGACTCTATTGTAAGCATTGTAAAAGTAGGAGTTTATGTTGCTTCTAGTGTAGACTTTACTGAACAACACAAAGTCGCTAACTTTGCTAGTGAGTTACTAGTAAAAATCTTTGGAGAAAAAGGCAAACATACTCGGTTTGCAGTGGGAGTAAGTAGCTTACCACTCAACTCTTGTGTGGAATTAGAACTCATAGCTGAAGTAAAATGAGCTTATTAAAAGATTCTGTTTTTTTTATTACCTTGCTACCTAGGGTAGCTTGGGGATGGTTGAGAGTTTTTTTTAGAATAGTAAAAATTTTTATCAATTATTTTTTGAATTTACACTCATTAGAAAAGCTTATTTTTATTTTTGCATTAGGGCAGTTTGGTGGGACACTTCGTCCTTGGATAGAATATTCAGTAGATTTTTTAGAAAATCCAGAAATCTTACAAGTCTCTATTAAAACTAACCTTTGGTTTATATCTTTAAGTTTTAGCATTTTGGTTACCTCCCAACTCTTTCAACTTAAATTTCAAAAAAATTTACTTTTAGGACTACAAATTTTACTAACTATTCTTGTGAGTAGTGGTTTTGCTTTTCCTAATATTTTCTTTACTGATTTTATAAATCCTTCTGACTATCACTACACTGTATTTGCAAAAGTATTTTTATTTATACATTATATTTTTTTAATAGTTGTCATTTACTCTTTTTTTAAAAAAAACTAATTTAAAATATTATGTTTACAGGACTCATTGAAACTACAGGTAAAATTTTAGAAAAACAAACTACAGCTGAAGGTACAAATTTTACAATTCAAGCTAGCTTTTTAAATAGTGATTTAAAACTAGGTGACTCTATTTCTATCAATGGGGTTTGTCAAACTATTACACAGCTAAAACCTAATCTTGAAAGCTTTTCTGTATATTCTTCTTATAAGACATTAGAAATTACTAACTTAAGCTACTTGCAAATAGGAGAAATTGTAAACCTAGAACGTGCAGTCTTACCCTCAACTCGAATGGGAGGTCATATAGTTCAAGGACATGTAGATGACGTTGGCACTATTGTTTTTAAAACCTCTAGAGATGAGGGTAAAGTAGAAGTTTTTGAAGTAGAAGTTCCCTTGCATTTGACACCTTATATAGTAGAAAGAGGAAGTATTGCAGTAGATGGAATTTCTCTTACAGTAGTATCTATCGTAAACAACAAAATGCAACTAGTACTAATTCCAGAAACTATCCAAAAAACTAATTCTAAATTCTGGACAGTAGGTAAAAAAGTAAACTTAGAAGTAGATATTTTAGCAAGATATATAGAAAAACAATTACAAAATTTTAAACTTTCTGTTCTTTAGAAATTTTTTTATAGAGATAAAGTTCATTAAAATCCCCATTCCTTTTATATTCTACCTTATCCATAAGTTTTTCTATTAAAAAGACTCCAAACCCTCCTTTTCTCTCACCTTTCATGTTTGCTTCTATAGAAGGCATAGGAACATTTTCTCGAACAAAAGGTTTTCCTTTATCCCGAAAAAAAACCTCTATACTATCATTTATAAAACGGATTGCACAGTCAAAACTTGGATTTTTAATAGCTGTGCCTTTGTAAGAGTGCATAATAATATTAGTAGCTGCCTCATCACAAGATAAAAGTATATCTTCTTTATCTTTAATACTGATTTGACTCACTTCTATAGCTTTAGCAATAAAATCTCTCAATTTTGGAACTTGAGTTTTTTGAGCAGGAAAAGTTTTTTGAAATGGATAGTCATCATTAAATTTAAGTATAAGTACTGTAAAATCATCAAACTGTTCAGGAGAATTAGAAAACTCACGAATTTCTTTATATACTTCTTCAATAATTTGTTGAGCTGATAAATTTTTTCTTTTTACAATAGCTTCTATAAAACGTTCCATCCCATATTCTTCTTGTTCTTGATTTTTTTCTTCAATAGCTCCATCTGTGTAAAGCACGATAATATCTCCACTTTGGACTTGTATTTTTCCACCCACATAGCGACTAGTAGGAATTACTCCTAAAGGTGCTCCTGTACCTTTAAGTAATTCATAACTTCCATCTTGTTTGATCCAAATTTGATCGTTATGACCAGCTGAGGCAAAATCAATAAAAGAAGTTGCAGGATTATAGTGGATATAAAAGAGAGTGACAAACATTCCAGATTGTGAGTCTTCATAAATCAGAGTATTTGCAGCTTGTAAGATTTCAGCGGGAGTTAAATGATGATTACGAGAGATAGTACGAATAATGGAAGAACTCATAGCCATAAAAATAGCAGCAGGTAAACTTTTTCCAGACACATCTGCTATTAAAAAAGAAAACTCACCATCCTCATATTTATGGTAATCATAAAAATCTCCTGAAACTTCTTTAGCTGGAACTGTCTTTACACCTAAATCAAAATTAGAACCCGAAGGTTTTTTAGCAGGTAAGATATTATTTTGTAAATTGCGAGTAATTTCAATTTCTTTCTCCATGGCTTTTTTAGCCAACATGTCATCCATTAACTTTAAATTTTCATATCCCTTTATAACTTGTGAGGAGATAGTAAGTAAAAGTCGGAATTGGTTGAGTCCATATTCTTCTTGTTTTTTACTATCAGATACTACTAAGACTCCAAAAGGCTGTTCATTTCTAAGTAATAAGGGAACAAGAATAAAACTATTTTGAATAAATTTTTTATCTATTTCTGTAATTGTCTCTTCTTGTTCGTTAATGTAAACTTTGTTGTTCTCGATAGATTTATAAATAATTGAATCTTCTGGAAAACTATCTTCATAATTTTCAAATTTTTCTTCAATAATGGAAAAAATTTCTTTCTTATTTTTTTCTTTTATAATGACAATAGCAACTCTTTTAGCTTTCAACTCTTGGGCTATAATATGAATGGATTTCATAAATAAGTCAGAAACTTTTTGACTTTCATTTATAGCAAGCCCAAGTTCAAAAAGACTAACTAACTCACCTACAGTTCTTTCTAATTCTTTATTTGATTTTTCTAAATCTTCTAAAAGTCGAGTTTTTTGAATAGCTAAAGCTGCAGCACTAGAAAAACTTA
>Ga0308414_1003408_pt1 | contig 10139 bp, 8 predicted proteins | sample HotsprSampleOS50_FD_205667 | JGI IMG/M metagenome (GOLD analysis project Ga0308414, IMG submission 205667) | Hot spring phototrophic mat microbial communities from Octopus Spring, Yellowstone National Park, Wyoming, United States - 20090730_OS50 ...
ACCAATGCGCTGTTCGGTGCGCTCGGCGTGCTCGCTTCGAGCCAGGGCACGATGAACAACTTCACGTTCGGCAACGACCGCCACCAGTACTACGAGACGATCTCCGGCGGCTCCGGCGCCGGCATCAGCGATCTGGCCGCCGGGGCGGAGTCGAAGGACGGCTTCGACGGCACCGATGTCGTGCAGACGCATATGACCAATTCGCGGCTGACCGACCCCGAGGTGCTGGAGTTCCGCTTCCCGGTGCGGCTGGACAGCTACGAGATCCGCCACGGCTCCGGCGGCCGCGGCCGCTGGCATGGCGGCAGCGGCGGCACGCGGCGGGTGCGCTTCCTGGAGCCGATGACGGCGTCGATCCTGTCGAACAACCGGGTCGTCGCGCCGTTTGGCCTGGCCGGCGGCGAGCCCGGCCAGCCGGGGCGCAACACCGTCGAGCGCGCCGACGGCCGCGTCGAGACCATGTCGCACATCGGCAGCGTCGAAATGGCGCCGGGCGACGTGTTCGTGATCGAGACGCCGGGGGGAGGCGGCTTCGGTGCGCCGTCGCGCTGAGCGATCGCCGTAATACCGCCGCAGGAAGCCGGCAATTCGTCGCTTGGACGGCAGCGGCCGCCCCAGATAATCGCGATCGACGTTTGCCCCAAGGGGCAACGCGCCGTCGTGGACAGATGAACGCTCCTGAAAAGGTCTCGACCGGGGTCGGCCGCGCGCTCGGCGCCGTAGCCCTGTGCTATGCGCCGCTGATCGACCGCCACCGCAAGGCGATCGGCAACCGCCTCACCCTGCTGTCGCCGCGTACGCAGCAGCGGGTCGAGCTCGGCGAACTGCTGGCCGACCTGAGCCAGGTCTGGCCGACGCAGGGGCCGCCGATCCTGATCGCGCCGCTGAACACGAACATCGAGGAATCGCTCGCCAGCTGGCAGGCGCCGGATAACGCGGTGCTGGAGATCCCCGGCGCGCAGCTCGAGGATCCGGTGCTGCAGAACGCCGTTCGCCTGCTGTTTTGCGACGGCAAGAAGCTGGCGCTGCGCGGCCGCCCGCAGGCGCCGCTGCCACCGGCGCTACTGTCGTGTTTCCAGTACGCGGTCATCCACATCAGCGAGGACAGGCGCGTCAATCCCGACGGTACGCCGACCGCCGCGCCGCCCGGGGCGCAGCGCCGGCTTCCGTTCGTGATCACCGGCGTGCGCAGCGTCGAGGAGATCGACTCGGCGTTTACACGAGGCGCCGCCGCCTCGGCCGGCTGGCCCCTCGACGCGCCGGTCGCGCACGGCGGCAAGACGCTGCAGACGGAGCAGGCGGTGGTGCTCGAGCTGCTGCGGCTGGTGCGCAACGACGCGCCGCTCGACGCAATCGAGCGGGAACTGAAGCGCGATCCAGCAATCGCCTTCAAGCTGCTGAAACTGGTCAACTCGGCCGCCTTCGGCCTGACCGTGCGCATCACCAGCTTCCGCCAGGCGGTGATGATGCTCGGCTACAAGAAGATGGCGCGCTGGCTGTCGCTGCTGCTCGCTACCTCGACGAAAAACGCCAACGCCTTCCCGCTGATGCACGCGTCGATCCGCCGCGGCCTTTTCCTGGAACGGCTGGCTGACCATGACGACGCCGAGCTGCGCGACGAGCTGTTCTCCACCGGCGCCTTCTCGCTGCTCGATCGCGTCATCGGCGTGCCGTTCGAGCAGCTGTTCGACCGAATCGCGCTGCCGGAAAACGTCGTCGACGCCATTTTGCACCGGCAGGGGCCGCACGCCTGGTACCTGGCGCTGGTCGAGTCCATCGAGCGTTCCGATCCGGTGCGCGTGCTGGAGACGCTGGACACCGTGGCGCTGCCGCTGGGCGAGTGCAACCGGGCGCTGCTCAGCGCGCTGGCCACCGGCGAACTCATCGACAGCGCGCTCTGAGGGATACCGGCAGGGCGGCGCGTCTATACTGCGCGCCGAGCCGGCGCCGGCAGATTCCATCTTCCGCTTGCGGGCGCGACGCGCGCCCAGCATGTCCCCAGAAGACGCCTACTTCGCGCTCGACGGCCCGGGCGCGCTGTCCGCCTTTCGCGCCCGCGGGCTGCTGGCGCGGGTGCAGGCGGTCGTTCCCGCCGCGGTCAGCCTGCACGCGCAGCACGTGCACTTCGTGTACACGCGCGGCGCGCTCGACGCGCACGAGCGGGCGCGGCTGGCGGCGCTGCTCGACTACGGCGAGCCGGCTGCGCCGGCCGAAGGCGATCCCGCGGCGCAGTGGCTGGTGGTGCCGCGGCTGGGCACCATCTCGCCGTGGGCGAGCAAGGCGACCGACATTGCGCACAACTGCGGCCTGGCGCGCGTGCTGCGCATCGAACGCGGCACCCGCTACCGCCTGCAGGTAAAAAGCGGCTGGTTCGGCCGCCCCGCGCTCGATGCCGACGCGGCACGGCGGGTCGCCGCGCTGCTGCACGACCGCATGACCGAGACGGTGCTGGCGGCCGACGCCGACATCGCGCAGCTGTTCCGCGAGCTGCCGGGCAAGCCGATGGCGCACGTGCCGCTGCGGGCGCAGGGGCGCTCGGCGCTGCAGCAGGCCAACCGCGACATGGGCCTGGCGCTGTCCGACGACGAGATCGACTACCTGCTCGACGCCTACACGGCGCTGGGCCGCGATCCGACCGACGTCGAGCTGATGATGTTCGCGCAGGCCAACTCCGAGCACTGCCGGCACAAGATCTTCAACGCCGGCTGGACCATCGACGGCGAGCCGCAGCCGGCCAGCCTGTTCGCGATGATCCGCAGTACGCATGAGGCGGCGCCGCAGGGCACCGTCGTCGCCTACGCCGACAACGCGGCGGTGATCGAAGGCGGTGTGGCGCGGCGGTTCCATCCGCGCGGCAGCCGCGGCGATGCCATCGGCACCGAATTTGCCGCCCTCGACGAGCTGACGCACATCGTCTTCAAGGTCGAGACGCACAATCATCCGACGGCCATTTCGCCGTTTCCGGGCGCGGCCACCGGCGCCGGCGGCGAGATCCGCGACGAGGGCGCCACCGGCCGCGGCGCCAAGCCGAAGGCGGGGCTGACCGGCTTTACGGTGTCGCATCTGCGCCTGCCAGAGTTCCGGATGCGCTGGGAGAACGACAGCGACGTGACCGGGGCGACCCGCAGCGGTGGCGACTACGGCGCGCCGGCGCGAATCAGCGACGCGCTGTCGATCATGATCGAAGGGCCGATCGGCGCCGCCGCCTTCAACAACGAGTTCGGCCGGCCGAACCTGGTGGGCTACTTCCGCGCCTTCGAAGCCAACGTCGGCGGCCGGCGCTACGGCTACCACAAGCCGATCATGATCGCCGGCGGCATCGGCGCGATCGCCGCCACGCAGACGCGCAAATGCGATCTGCCGCCGGGGACGCTGCTGATCCAGCTCGGCGGCCCGGGCATGCGCATCGGCCTGGGCGGCGGCGCCGCTTCCAGCATGGGCGCCGGCGCCAACACCGAGCAGCTCGACTTCGACTCCGTGCAGCGCGGCAACGCCGAGATGCAGCGCCGCGCGCAGGAGGTGATCGACCGCTGCTGGATGCTCGGCGAGGACAACCCGATCCTGTCGATCCACGACGTCGGCGCCGGCGGCTTGTCGAACGCGATGCCGGAACTGGCCGACGGCGCCAGCCGCGGCGCCCGCTTCGACCTGACGCGCGTGCCGGTCGAGGAAAGCGGCATGAGCCCGCTGGAGATCTGGTGCAACGAGTCGCAGGAGCGGTACGCCCTCGCCGTGGCCCCGGACAGATTGCCGGCCTTCGACTGGATCTGCCGGCGCGAGCGGGCGCCTTACGCGGTGATCGGGCGCATCACCGCGGAGCGGCGGCTCGTCGTCGAGCGCGGCGAGGCCGACGCGGCAGTGGACATGCCGATGGAGGTGCTGCTCGGCAAGCCGCCGAAGATGCACCGCGACGTGGCGCGGCTGCCGCTGCCGCTGCCGGCGATCGAGACCGCCGGCTTCGATCTGCGCCAGGTGCTGCTCGATGTGCTGCGCCACCCGACCGTGGCGAGCAAGAGTTTCCTCGTCACCATCGGCGACCGCAGCGTCGGCGGCCTGAACTGCCGCGACCCGATGGTCGGGCCGTGGCAGGTGCCGGTGGCCGACTGCGCGGTGACGCTGGCCGACTTCGAAGGCTACGCCGGCGAGGCCATGGCGATGGGCGAGCGCACGCCGGTGGCGATCGTCGACGCCGCCGCGGCCTCGCGGCTGGCCATCGGCGAGGCGCTGACCAATCTCGCCGCCGCCGACATCGAACTGCCACGCGTCAAGCTTTCCGCCAACTGGATGGCCGCCTGCGGCGAGCCGGGCGAGGACGCCCGGCTGTACGACGCCGTTCGCGCCGCCGCCGAATTCTGCCGGCAACTGGGCATCAGCATCCCGGTGGGCAAGGATTCGCTGTCGATGCGCACCGTTTGGCGCGACGGCAGCGAGGAAAAGCGCGTCATCGCGCCGGTGTCGCTGATCGCCTCCGCCGCCGCCCGTGTCGGCGACGTGCGGCTGAGCCTGACGCCGCAGCTGCGCAGCGACTGCGGCGACACCGTGCTGATCCTCGTCGACCTCGGCAGGCAGCGGCTCGGCGGCTCGATCTTCGCCCAGGTCACGCAGCAGATCGGCAACGACGCGCCGGACGTCGACGACCCGGCGCAGCTTGCCGCCGCGATCCGCGCCCTGCGCGCGCTGGTCGGGCGCGGACTGGCGCTCGCGTATCACGACCGATCCGACGGCGGCCTGTTCGCCACCGTGTGCGAGATGGCGTTCGCCGGCCATTGTGGCGTGACGCTGAACATCGACATGCTGGCGATCGACCCGGTGGCGAGCGACTGGGGCGACTTCAAGGTCCGCCCGGAACAGGTCGCCGTGCGCCGCGACGAGCTGACGCTGCGCGCGCTGCTGAACGAGGAACTGGGGCTCGTCGTCCAGGTGCCGGCGGCGAGCCGCAGCGCCGCCATGGACGTGCTGCGCGCCGAGGGGCTCGGCGGCGTCAGTCACATCGTCGCCACCGTGCAGAGCGGCGGGCAGGCGCGCGACACCGTGGAGATCTGGCGCGACGCGCGCTGCATCTTTTCCCTGCCGCGCGCCGAGTTGCAGAAGGTCTGGAGCGAGGTTTCCTGGCGCATCGCCCGCTTGCGCGACAACCCCGAGTGCGCCGATGAGGAATTCGCCCGCGCCGTTGATGCCGACGATCGCGGCCTGTCGATGCAGTTGACCTTCGATCCGGCCGAGGACGTCGCCGCGCCATTTATCGCCACCGGAAGCCGGCCGCGCATCGCCATCTTGCGCGAGCAGGGCGTCAACAGCCACTACGAGATGGCCGCAGCCTTCGACCGCGCTGGCTTTGCCGCCGTCGACTTGCACATGACCGATCTGCTCGCCGGGCGGGCGAGCCTGGCGGATTTCAAGGGCTTTGCCGCCTGCGGCGGGTTTTCCTACGGCGACGTGCTCGGCGGCGGCGGCGGCTGGGCCAAGAGCATCCTGCACAACCCGAAGCTGGCGGACGAGTTTGCGGCCTTTTTCCTGCGCGGCGATTCGTTCGCGCTCGGCGTGTGCAACGGCTGCCAGATGATGAGCCAGCTGGCGATGATGATCCCCGGCGCGCAGTGCTGGCCGCGCTTTGCCCGCAACCGCTCCGAGCAGTTCGAAGGCAGGCTGGTGATGGTCGAGGTGCTGGAGTCGCCGTCGCTGTTCTTCGCCGGCATGGCGGGCAGCCGCATGCCGATCGCCAACGCCCATGGCGAGGGCTATGCGTCTTTCGCGCAGCCGGAGCACCGGCAGCGCGCGGAAGCGGACCGGCTGGTTGCCGTGCGCTACGTCGACTCGCAGGGCAGGGCGACCGAGCGCTACCCGTACAACCCGAACGGTTCCCCCGGGGGCATCACCGGCCTGACCACGCCGGACGGCCGCTTCACCATCCTGATGCCGCACCCGGAGCGGGTGCGGCGAACGGTGCAACTGTCGTGGCAGCCGCCGGGGCTCGGCGAGGACTCGCCGTGGATGCGGATGTTCCGCAACGCGCGGCGGTGGCTGGGCTGACCGCCGCGATGCGGCGCTTGCGCTGACCGCCGAGACGCCATGGGCGGGCTGAGCGCCGCGACCTCATGCCTTTGGTCACTGCCGCAAGGGGGCGCTCGGCTGACCGCCGCGATGCAATGCCTACGCCGAACGCCGCGATGCGGTCGCTCGGCTGGACGTTGGAGCGTGACGCCGCGGCGACCGCCTTGACGCCATGGCTGCGGTGACCGCCGCGACGCCGTCGTCGGGCTGACCGCCGCGGCGAAACGCGGCCCCGGCCGCCACCGCCGGTTGGCGGTCAGGCCCGCGACTGCCCGCACTTGCGGCTCCGCGTCATGGCGGCCCCGGCCGGCGGAGGCTGAACGGTTGCTCCGCCGTCCTGCACCGACGGTGCGGCGGCCAGAAAACGACAAAGGGCGCCGCAGCGCCCCTTGTGGCATCGGCCGCCGCGGCTGGCTACTGGATCTTCGCGCTCTTGCGCAGCTGTTCGGCGAAAGCGGCGACCTTCTGCTGCTGCAGCGCCTCGCGGATCTGCGGCGCCACCTGTTCCAGCGGCGGGAACTGCGCCTCGCGCACGTCGTCGACGCGGATGATGTGCCAGCCGAACTGCGACTGCACCGGCGCCTCGGTCATCTGGCCCTTGTCGAGCTTGACCATGGCGTCGGCAAAGGGCTTCACGTAGCTGCCGGGGCCGGCCCAGTCGAGCTCGCCGCCGCGCTGCGCGCTGCCGGGGTCCTTCGACTTCTTGGCCAGCTCCTCGAACCGGGCACCCTTTTTCAGCTGCGCGGTGAGGTCCTTGGCCTCGGCCTCGGTCTCGACCAGGATGTGCCGCGCCTTGTATTCCTTGCTGCCGCTGAGCTTCTTCTGCTCTTCGTAGGCCGCGTTGACCTCGGCGTCGGTGACCGGGTTGCGCGCCAGCTCGTCGCGCATCAGCGCCTGGATCAGCGCGTTCTGCCGCTGCACGTCGAGCTGGAACTTGACTTCCGGCTTGTCGGCGATGCCGCGCTTGGCCACTTCCTGCAGGAAGATCTCGCGCTGGATCAGCTGCTCCTTGATCTGCTCGCGCAGCTGTGGCGTGTCCTGCTGGCCCTGCTTTTTCAGCTGCTCGACCCAGGCGTCTTCGCGCGCCTTGGGAATGGGCTTGCCGTTGACCACGGCCAGGTTCTGCGCGAGCGCCGCGCCGCTGACCATCAATGCTGCCGAGAAGGCGACGAATCGCAACATCAGTTCACTTTCCTTGAGGGGAGGGGAACTCGACGCCGGCTTCCTGCGGCGTCTTGAGGACCATGGACAGCGCGTGCACCTCGCGCTGCATCATCTGACCGAGCGCATCATACACAAGGCGGTGGCGCGCCTGCCGCGACAGCCCCTCGAAGCGCGGACTGACCAGATACAGGCGATAGTGTCCGCCGCCGCTCTTCGCGCCCTCGTGGCCTGCGTGCCGGGCGCTGTCGTCGTCGATGCGCAGTTCGACCGGCTGCAGCGCCTGCAGCCGCTGGCGCATCCGCTCGGCGGTGCCCTCAGGCATCGGGCGCCTCCCGCACGTGTTGCGACAGCCACAGCCCCACGCCGACGACGAAGGCGAGCGTCAGACCCATCAGGCCGAACAGCTTGAAGTTGACCCAGGTATCGGTCGGGAAGCGATAGGCCACGAACAGGTTGGCCGCCGCCAGCACGGCGAAGAAGCCGCTCCAGAGCCACAGCAGCTTCTCCCACACCGGCGCCGGCAGGTCGATCTGCTTGCCGAGCAGGGCGCGGATGAAGTTGCGCTGCCAGATCAGCCGCCCCGCGGCGAGGATGGCCGCGAACAGCAGGTACAGGATGGTCGGCTTCCACTTGATGAACGCCTCGTCGTTGAGCCAGATGGTGGCGCCGCCGAAGACGACGATCACCGCCAGCGAAAGCCACAGCATCGGCTCCACACGCCGGCCGCGCGCCAGCAGCCACCCCACCTGCGCCAGCGAGGCGACGATGGCCACGGCGGTGGCCAGCAGGATCGGCGCCTGCTCGGCGCCCACCTTGCCGCCGGCCACCAGCGGCGCGAGCCAGGTCGCCGCGATCTGGCCGGCCTCGGCCGGGTAGGCGCCGCCGAGCTTGTAGACGGCGAAAAACAGGACGACCGGAAAGAGGTCGAACAGCAGCTTCATCGCGACGGCTGCCCCGCCGACGGCTCGAAGGACAGCGCCGCCGAATTGATGCAGTAGCGCAGTCCCGTCGGCGGCGGGCCGTCCTCGAAGACGTGGCCCAGGTGCGCATCGCAGACGTTGCACAGGATCTCGGTGCGCAGCATGCCGTGGCTGTAGTCCGGTTCCTCGCGCACGTTGGCGGGGTCGATCGGCGCGAAATAGCTCGGCCAGCCGCAGCCGGAGTCGAACTTGGTGTCGGAGGCGAACAGCGCCGTGCCGCAGCACACGCAGCGGTAGATGCCGGCGGCATGATGGTCCCAGTAGCGTCCGCTGAAGGGCGGCTCGGTCGCCTTCAGCCGCGTCACGGCATACGCGATGCTGGAAAGCTGCTGCCGCCACTCGGCGTCGGGCTTGCTGATCTTGGCCATCGGGTCAGGAGGAGCAGGACAGGGCGATCTGGCTGGCCCATGCCGGTGGCGGGGCGGCGAGATCGTCGAATTCCGGGTCGTCGTCGTAGGGGCGGGACAGCGCCCGCAGCAGCCTTTCGACCGCCGAGAAGTCGCGCGGTTCGCCGTCGTCGCCGCGCGCCTTGCGGATGGCGATCTCGGCCAGGTGGTTGCGCAGCACCAGCCGCGGGTTGACCCCGTTCATCCGCGCCGCGCGTTCGGCATCGACGCTGCCTTCGCGGCGCAGGCGGGCGCGGTAATCGTCGGCCCAGGCGTCGAAGCCGGCGCGGTCGGCGAAAAGATCGCGCACCGCCGCGTCGGCCTGGGCGTCGGGGCCGGCCGCGCGCAGCCGCGACAGGCCGCGCCAGAAGATCGTCCAGTCGGCGCGGTTGGCGTGCAGCAGCGCCAGCAGCCGCTCGATCAGCGCCTCGTCACCCGGCTCGGCGGTCGCCAGGCCGAGCTTGGCGCGCATCAGGTCGCCGATCGCGGCGGCGTACTCGTCGATGAAGACGTCGCAGGCGGCGCGTGTGGCGTCGACGTCTCCGGTCAGCGGCACCAGTGCCTGGCCGAGGCAGCACAGGTTCCAGTGCGCGATCGCCGGCTGGCGGTCATAGGCGTAGCGGCCGTGGCTGTCGGAGTGGTTGCAGACGTGGCCGGCGTCGAAGCCGTCGATGAAGCCGAAGGGGCCGTAGTCGATCGTCAGGCCGAGGATCGACATGTTGTCGGAGTTCATCACCCCGTGGCAGAAACCGACCGCCTGCCACTGCGCGATCAGCCGCGCCGTGCGCCGCGCCACCTCGCGCAGCAGCGCCAGGTAAGGCGCGGGGCCGTCGCCGGCGTCGCGGCAGGCCGGAAAGAACGCGTCGATCACGTGGTTCGCGAGCTGCCGCAGCGCTTCGATCTCGTTGCGCCAGAAGAAGTACTCGAAGGAGCCGAAGCGCACGAAGCTCGGCGCCATGCGCGTGACCACCGCCGCCGTCTCGACGTTCTCGCGAAAGACCGGGTAGTCGGAGCCGGTGATCGCCAGCGCGCGCGTGGTCGGGATGCCGAGCGCGTGCATCGCCTCGGAGCAGAGGAACTCGCGGATCGAGGAGCGCAGCACGGCGCGGCCGTCGCCCATGCGCGAGTAGGGGGTGCGGCCGGCGCCCTTCAGCTGCAGCTCCCAGCGCTGTCCGTCCGCGCCCGGCACCGCGCCGAGCAGTAGCGCCCGGCCGTCGCCGAGCCGCGGCACGTAGACGCCAAACTGGTGGCCGGCATAGACGGCGGCCAGCGGATCGGTACCGGCCACGAGGGCCGAGCCGGTCAGCGGCAGGACCGCCGCCGGCGTCCGCAGGGACTCGGCGTCGAGGCCGATCAGCGCCGCTGCCGCCGGCGAGGCGGCGACGAAATACGGCTCCGGCAGCGGTGTCGGCGACAAGCGGGTGTAGAACGCGTCCGGCAGGCGGCCGAACGGCTGGTCCCAGTTGAGCGCCGCCAGCGGCGAGTCGGCCAGCAGCGGCAGCGGGCGTTCGGGCGCGTTCAAGCGAGGGCTCCTACGAAGGCCGCGATTGTAAGTGCC
>Ga0308414_1003409_pt1 | contig 10138 bp, 9 predicted proteins | sample HotsprSampleOS50_FD_205667 | JGI IMG/M metagenome (GOLD analysis project Ga0308414, IMG submission 205667) | Hot spring phototrophic mat microbial communities from Octopus Spring, Yellowstone National Park, Wyoming, United States - 20090730_OS50 ...
CTCGATCAAATGTGCGCCCAGCTCGCGCTCATACTGCCCGATCGCCTCGAACGCGGCCAGGTAATCGCGCCGTTGTGTATCGCCGCCATTGTGCGCGATAGATGGTTCAATCTGGCGGCACAGGCGGTCCAGCCAGACGAAGTAATCCAGCGCCGCGCCAACGCCGGCAATGGTCTCAAAACTGGGCGTTCCGGTCTCCCAGCGATGCGGCGGCCTGTCACCTGCCGGGCGCACCTTATACGCCGGCAGGCTGGCCAGCAGATCGTAGCGCCCCCAAAGCACGCCAATATGCGGGCCAAAAAACTTGTATGCAGAGCACAGCAGAACGTCGCAGCCGATGGCCTGCACGTCAACCGGAATGTGCGGCACGCTCTGCACCGCATCTACGATATACAGCGCGCCGGCCGCGTGGGCTATCTCAGCGATCTGCTGAACTGGGTTAATCGTTCCAACGGCGTTGGAAGCGTGAACGGTGGCCACTACCCGCGTCCGGTCGGTCAGGGCCGCTTCAAGGCTGCTCAGATCCAGCGTGCAGTCATCGTGAATATCGGCCCAGCGCACTATCAGGCCGCGGTCAGCCGCAGCCCGCCGCCAGGGTTCGATGTTGGCGTCGTGGTCCATGCGTGTCAGCACGATCTCGTCGCCAGCTTGAAGCGTTTGCGCCAACGCCCGGCTGAAAGCGAACGTCAGCGTCGTCATGTTCGGCCCGAACACAATTTCCTGAGGCAGCGGGGCATTGAGGAAAGCTGCCATCTTGGCGCGCACACTCTCAACCATCGCGTCGGTGCGCTGGCTGGTGGCAAAGGCTCCGCCAGAGTTAGCGTTGTTGTGAACGTAGTAGTCCCTCACAGCGTCAATAACATGCTGTGGAACCTGTGTGCCAGCAGGATTGTCCAAGAAAACCGGCAGCGTGTTCGCTACCGCTGGCTGGTGAAGAGCCGGAAACTGTTCGCGCACCGCGTCAATTGGAAAGTTCATGTGTGCCCCGTTCCCTCGCGCATCTACTCCGCCCCCAGGTGCTGCTGGAAAAAGAGAATGGTTCGCAGCATGGCCGTCTCAAAATAAGGCGAGGCGATGTTGTGCCCGCCGCCTTCATACTGGTAGAACTCATAGAACTTGTTGTTAGCGCGCAGCACGGCTGTCAAGTCCAGCGAATAGCCGATGTTCACGACATCGTCGTCAAGCGCGTGATGGATTTGCAGCGGCCGCTCTAGATAGGCAATGTTCTCAGTTAGCGAGACTGCCCGCCAGAACGCCACCGCCGAGCTTGGGCGACCGTACGTTTCGAACAGTTCGCGGCTCAGGCGCAGCCCTGGAGTCTCCTCAGAGCGCACGAACGACGTGTCAGTTATCGCGTACTTGATGAAGTCGTCATAGCTGTAAACCGCCCCGGCCCAGATCACGCCGGCCTTGACCTGCGGCTCAACCAGCATAGCGCGCAGAACCAAGTTGCCAGCCATGCTGTGCCCCCACATGCCGATACCATCAGGGTCAACGAATGGCAGCGTCTGGAGGCTCTTGAGCGCTGATATGGCGTCAATAGTATAGGCGGGGGAGAAATATGTGCCTGTTGGCTCCCCCTCGGAGTCGCCGTGGCCGCGGTAGTCAATCTTAAAGACCACCATGCCGCTGCGGGCCAGCGCATCTACGTAGGCAACATAGCGCTCCGTTGTGCGGTAGACGCTTGGCGGAATATAGCCGTGATTGAACACCACCGCCTTAAATCCCCCATCTGGCACAGGGCCGTTCGGCACAGTCAGCAGCCCGTAGATTTTGTTGCCTTCGGAAATATAGCTGGCAATGTACTGGTCGTAGTTGAAGCCATCCTCCAGTGTCTCTTCTATCGTGATGTCGCTGCCTTCAATGGCGCGTTCGCGCAGGGCGGCGATAGTCAGATCGCGCCCAACAACAAACGCGCCGCTGTCATTCTGCTGTGGCGCAGCGGCTGGCGCGCTCCACAGTATCGCGACAAACAGCAGCAGACGCACAGTTGTGTGTACCATTTTCGGTCAAGGTTCCTCGCTGTAAATTACAGACCACGTGCGCAAGCGGCGCGGCTTTGCTAATGGCCGCGCCGCCGCCTGGCTAGTATATACCATGCTAGTGATCAGGAAAGGGCTGCGTCAGGCTGGCGAAGAATGAGACTGTCGGTTGAGCGCAGCGCGCACACGCTGGGCCGTCTCCGCGAACAACGGGCTGTACTGATCGTTCACGCTGCGCGGGCGCGCCAGCGGAACGCTCACATCGGCCACGATCTGACCTGGCCGGCGGCTCATGACGAGCACACGGTCGGCGAGCAGCACTGCCTCGTTGATGTCATGGGTAACCATCAAAGCCGTTTGCCGTTCCTCGGCCCACATCGTCAGCAGATCCATACCAACCTGTTCGCGGGTCTGCGCATCCAGCGCGCCAAATGGCTCGTCCAGCAGCAGCACTGCCGGCTTTTGCGCCAGCAGACGGCCCAGCGCTGCCCGCTGCGCCATGCCGCCAGACAGCTCTGCCGGATAAGACAGCGAGAAGCCCGCCAGCCCCAGCTTCAGCAGCAGCGCGTCAGCGACGGCGTAGCGCTGTGCGCGCGGCGCACCGGCCAGTTCTAGTGGGAGTGCAATGTTGTCGCGCACTGTCCGCCAGGGCATCAGCGTGGGGTCTTGAAACATGACACCGATGTCTGGCGACGGCTCGCGCAGCGGCGCGCCTTCGAGCAGCACTTCACCGCGCGTCGGGCGCTGCAGGCCGGCCAGCGTCCGAATGAGCGTGCTCTTGCCGCAGCCCGACGGCCCCACCAGGCACACAAATGAACCAGAGGCAATGCTGAAGGTTACCGGGCCGAACGCCGGCAGCGGTTCGCCGTCCGGCCCGGTGTAAACAACGGATAAACCGCGCGCTGCAAGCTGCATCGGCTTACTGCTCGTCTGGCGGCAGGAACGCATTAGTAAAAGCCGCGCTCAGGTCAATCGGCTCCGACATGGTGACGATGTCCGCCGGCATCGCCAGCAGCGTTTCTTGGGTGATCTCCCACGCGGACAGCTCCGTCCTGCCCAGCTGGTCAGAGTCCCACAGCTCAATCGTCTCAAGCAGCACCAAGAACTGCAGCACGTCTTTCGGCTCAAAGCGCGCCTGCAGCTCGGAGCGCAGCGCCTCGCGGCTGGCAGCTACAGCCTCGCGGTCGGGGCTGCCAGCCAAAAACTCAGCCTGCGCGCTGGCAGCTTCTTCCAGCGCCTGCACGAACTCTTCCGACGCCGGCAGCGTCTCGACATATTTCCTAGACAGCAGATAGGCCTCAGCAGGGTTGTTAATCACAGCCCGCAGCCCACGGTCATAGGCCCGCACCACAGCGCGCACCAGCTCTGGCCGCTCGGCGATTGCCATTTCGCTGGTCGTGATTCCGTTAGAGACCATATTCGCTGCTTCAGCCACGGGGAACACCGTCACGCCGGTGATGTCGCCGCACATGCCGGCATCAGCCCGCTGCTGAATCTGGAGCGGTTCGTTGTTGATATAAATCACCGACGCCTCAACGCCACCCAGACACACCACGTCTGGCGCGTTAAAGCCAATCGGCTCAAGCTGAATGTCAGACTCCGTCATGCCGTTGGCGGCTAGCAGCGCCAGCAGGCCGGTGTAACTGGCCCCGAAGCGACCAGGGATACCAACCTTGCGCCCGATCAGATCGCGCACGCTGGAGACACCCAGGTTGTCCGGCACGACGATACCCACGGGGTATTCCTGAAACCAAGCGTAAACATAGACCAACGGCAAACCGCGCGAACGGGCTAAAATCACTTGTTCGCCGCTGATCATACCAAAATCGAGCTGGCCAGCAGCGATTAGGTTTGCGCCGTCTGGCTCATCGCCGTGCTGGATAGTGACGTTCAGGCCCTCCTCAGCAAAGTACCCCTTCTCGATGGCAACATAAATTGGCGAGAATTGAATGTTGGGCACGAACGTCAAAAAGAACGTCAGTTCGGTCAGCACTGCGGGTTGTCCCGCAGCGCCACTGACACCGCCGACACATGATAAGGCGATGACACATAGTACTGCTGTCATCCATCTGCGATACATTGCGTTGCTCCTTGTCTTCAGTGTCTTCAGTGTTTACTGCAGCAGCGCACTTGCGCTGATTGACGCCTTTTATCTGCTGCGGCCTGCGCGCTGCTGCCAACGCAGCAGGTAGCGCTCCAGCAGAGCCGCCCCACCGTACAGCAGGCGAGCCGCTGCCGCTAGCGTAATTACGGAGACCAGCACCAGCGGCGTGTCGTACTGGCTGCGCGCCAGATTAATCAGGAAACCCAAGCCAGCGTTCGCGTTAACGAACTCACCGACCACCGCGCCAATTACCGACAGCGTCGCACTAATCTTCAGCCCGCCCAGCAGAACCGGCAGCGCCGCCGGCACTTCGAGTTTGGTGAACATCTGCCAGCGTGTGGCCCGCTGGGCGCGCATCAAGTCGTAAAGCGGACGCGGCACGCCGCGAAAGCCAACGACTGTGTTGAGCAGCATGGGGAAGAAAACAACCAGTGAGCTTGTGACGATCTTGCTCGTCAGGCCGCTGCCAAACCAGATCACCAGCAGCGGCGCATACGCCACCACAGGGGTAGACTGAGCAGCAGCGATTAACGGCAAAAGCAAGGCGTCTAGCACACGGCTGCGGGCAATGGCATATCCCAGCCCCAGACCAACGACCACGCCGGCTGCCAGCCCAACCAGCACAGCTGACAGCGTCGCGCCTATGTGTGTCCACAGACGACCATCCGCTATAACTTCTTGGAAGCGCTCAGCCACCGAAAGCGGCGACGGAATAATGAACGGCGGGTACAGTCGCAGCAGAAACACGGCCTGCCACAAACCCAGCACAATCAGCACAACGCTAAGAGGCGCTAGATAGCGCAGCAGCTTGAGGCGCGCGCTGGCAGGCAGGCGGGCCACAGTGGTTAACTTGAGGTAAAGTGCAGTCTCGCGCATACAAAATCCCCGCTGTCGGACGCAGATCAACGGGGACTTGAGGAAGCTGCCATGCATAACACGCCGCCGAACACGGCCGTTAATGGCCACCGCGGCGGGTATGTCATTCGGCACAGCCGACAGCACAACTCACAGGCCGCTGTGCTGCCAGTGTTAACCTTCTCCCATCCGGACTTTTACCGTCGGCTCTGGAGTCTCACCAGATCCACCGGCACAACCAAGAACGGTTGTGCGCGCCAGCCAAATGGCCAGCGACTCGGGTAGCGGGCTTGGCGCTGTGCGCTTTACCGCCGGTAGGGAATTTCACCCTGCCCCGAAGGTCTGCCAGATTGTCATCTAATAGTATAGCAGGAATTCAGAGCTTGTCACGCGCAGCTTAACAAAGCACTTATTTGTCGTGACGTTCGTCAGCTTTTGGCAGTGTAAAATAGAACCTGCCGCCGCGGCCTGTGCTGTTGCCCTGTGCCCAGATACGCCCACCGTGCGCCTCAACAATGTGTTTGCAGATAGCCAGCCCTAGGCCAGTGCCCTCGCTCACCGAGCGCGAGCTGTCCACCTGGTAGAAACGCTCGAATATGCGCTCGGTCTGGTCGTCCGGCACGCCTGGGCCGTTGTCGTAGACGCTGATGCGCACCTCGTCGTCACCACTGACTGCGTGAATAGTGATCGTTTCCCCCGGCGGCGACCATTTCACAGCGTTGTGAATAAGATTGGTCAGCACGCGGCGCACCTTGTCGCGGTCGCAGATAGCCAGCAGATTTTCGGGCACATCGTGAACGACCTCCAACTCCTTGGCTGCGCTCTGATCATAGATGCGCTCAATAGCTTCCTCGACGACTTCATACACCGGCACAGGCACCATGCGCATAATCGCCTGGCCGGACTCGATCATGGAGAGATCAAGCAGCTCCTCTGCCATCCACAGCAGCGAGTCAGTCTCGCGCGCGATGGCGCGCAGCGAATTAATGCTCTGCTTGCGTTTAGGCTTCTCCTGATCATGAAAGAGACCGTCAATAATCAGGCGGATATTGGCAATCGGCGTGCGCAGCTCGTGCGAGATATTCGCCACCATGTCGCGCCGTGCCCGGTTCAAGCGCACCAAGTCAGTGATATCTTGCAGCGCCAAGCAAATTAACGGTGTTTCATCGAGGTAGCTCACGTTGACGCGCACGCGATAGATGCGCCGGTCAAGCGTAAGCTGCTCCTCCAGCATCTGCTCCCGGTTGCGCAGCGAGTCCAACACCATCATTTCCAGCTCTGGCGAACCGGTGATTTCAACCAGCGACAGCCCAGCAGCGGCTTCTACACCGAACAGTGCGCGCGCGCTCTGGTTAAGCGCGATAACCTGGCAGCGGTCGTCAAGTGCCAGCAGCGCGTCGTAGGCGGTGTTGATCAGCGCCGTCAAAACCTGGATTTCCGCGGGGCGTTGCTCCTGTGTGCGGGCGGCAGCGTCCTTAACGTCCATACCTAACCTTCAAACCGATACCCCACGCCGCGCACGGTGACGATACGGCGCGGATTAGAAGGGTCATCCTCGATCTTCTCGCGCAGCCAGCGCACATGGACATCTACAGTGCGCTTGTCTACGAAGTAATCATATCCCCACACTTTCGTGAGGATCAGGTCGCGCGAGAGCACCGCGCCCCGATTGCGCATCAGCTCGGCCAGGAGATCAAACTCTTTGTTGCTCAGCTTGACCTCGTCCTCGCCTTTGAAAAAGCGGCGGCCAGTCAGGCTCAGGCGCAGGTTGTTGGAAACCAGCTCATCCTGGGGCACTGGCCTGCCCGGTGCCCGGCGCATGACAGCTCGCACGCGGGCCAGAAACTCACCAAGACTGAATGGCTTGACAATGTAATCGTCCGCGCCGCTTTCCAGCCCAACGATTTTATCCACCTCTGTGCCGCGCGCAGTTAGCATGATGATGGGGATGTGCGCAGTTGAAGCGTCGTGGCGAATAATCCGGCAGATGCTCAGGCCGTCAAGGCGCGGCAGCATGATGTCCAGAATAATCAGATCGGGATGCTCAGATCGAATTTTGTCCAAGCCATCCTCACCATCTGCAGCGGTGATTACCGTGAAGCCATCGCCGCGCAGTTTTTCGGCCAGGTTGCGCGCCAGCGTGGACTCGTCTTCAACGATCACGACTTTCGCCATGGTGTCTCTTTTCACGTATGTATTTTATGTCTGATTAATAAAGCTATCAGGCCAATTATAAAACACTGTTAAAGTTAGGGAGCATTTTGTTTAATCGGAGGCGTTAACCCACGGCGCGCACGTCGCCCAGCGTGGTAGCGGCGCGCACCGCGCGGCGTACCGCAGCCGACACCGCTTCCGCAGCAAACGCGCCCACGATGCTCACATTGGTGGGCCGCTCGCCAGTTGCCAAAGCGAACACTGTGTCGCCGTCGTGCATGGTGTGGGCTGGCCGGATAGCGCGCGCCAGGCCATCGTGCGCCATCTGCGCAACTTTAGCCGCTTCAGCTTTTGTGAGAAGTGCGTTTGTCGCAACCACACCGATAGCAGTGTTAGCCAGCGCAGACGGGGCTACAGAATCTGGCGCATATTCGCGCAGCGCAGTCAGCATGCCTACAAAAGCGCTGCTCCCAGGGGCCTGCCGCAAACCGGCAATGACCTCGCCCCGCTCGTCGAGCACATCCCCAACAGTGTTGACAACCATCAACGCAGCAACCACCAGTCCATCAGCGATTTCAACACACGCAGAACCCAGGCCGCCCTTAGATGCGCGAGCGTTGCCATACATCGCGCCCACGCGGCAGCCAGTCCCAGCGCCAACCGTGCCTTCAGCAACTGGCTCAGCGCTGGCCACGCGGCAGGCCGCGTAACCCATGCTGGCATCTGGTCTTATGCCAGGCCGGCCCACCGGCAGATCGAAAACGATGGCTGCTGGCACAATTGGCACGATAAAACCGCTCTGCGCCCGATAACCGATCTCGTGCTCTTCAAGGAAACGCATGACACCATCAGCGGCAGCCAGCCCGAAAGCGCTGCCACCGGCCAGCGTTACAGCGTGCACCTGCGACACATGTCTGCTGGGATCTAGCAGATCGGTCTCGCGCGTGCCCGGAGCGCCGCCGCGCACATCTACGGCCCCGACTGTCCCTTCCGGGCAGAGCACGACCGTACAGCCAGTGCCGCCTTCAAGGTGAGTGCAGTGTCCAACGCGAATTCCGGGCACAGCGGTAAGGGTATCATTCCGCTTGCTGATCGTCATCGCAACCGGACTCCTCAATATCACCATAAACGATGCGCCGGGTGTCGTCAGGGAGCGCACCTGGCTCTTCGGGGTAGAGGATTGCTTCAGCCAGGTGGAAGTCTGCCGGCCGAACAAGCACCTTAATTTCCCCCAGCCGGCCAATGTAAATGCCTAGCGCGTTAGCGCCTGGTTCACGGTGGATAAATGTGGTTATGCCCTCAGTTTCCAGCCGTCCTGCAACTATATGGGCATCAGCGAGGTTGTAAGTTACGTGGACAACCATCCAGTCGTGGCCAGAGCGCTGAAGCTGAGTGCTCATGGCCCGACAACAATTTGAGACAGTGTACAGCTGATCAAGAGGTTCCGTCCGTATTATCCTTGGCGCTATGTTAGCCCAGCACCGAGGTGATCTCAATGGCCAAACCCCACGAATCGAAAAAGAGCGTGTGTGAGGGGGTGCAGGGGATGTTGGCAGCGGCGTACTCTCCCACACCGTTACCAGTGCAGTACCATCCGCGCTCGTGAGCTTAACTGCCGGGTTCGGGATGGAGCCGGGTGGACCCTCACGGCTCTAGCCACCAACAAACCCACCTGCCGGCGCACACACGCTCTTTTCTTCGCTTGTTGCCAGATGAATACACACGCCCGCTCGCGCCAGAGCAGCCACTTCTCCGCGTCACTAGGGGTTAGCCCTCGACCATTAGTACCGGTTGGCTGCACGCATTGCTGCGCGTCCACCTCCGGCCTATCCAACTGGTCGTCTCCCAGCGGTCTTACTCCCTCGAGGGGATGGGGAGTCTCATCTTGAGGTCGGTTTCCCACTTAGATGCTTTCAGCGGTTATCCGCTCCGAAGATCGCTACCCGGCGATGCGGCTGGCGCCACAACCGGCTCACGAGCGCTTCGTCCACCCCGGTCCTCTCGTACTAGGGGCAGCTCCTCGCAAACTCCCAACGCCCACAGCGGATAGAGACCGACCTGTCTCACGACGGTCTGAACCCAGCTCACGTACCGCTTTAATGGGCGAACAGCCCAACCCTTGGGACCCTATCCAGCCCCAGGATGCGATGAGCCGACATCGAGGTGCCGAGCCTTGCCGTCGATGTGAACTCTTGGGCAAGACTAGCCTGTTATCCCCGGGGTAGCTTTTATCCGGTAAGCCACGGCCCTTCCACTCAGCACCGTGGGATCACTAAGCCCGACTTTCGTCTCTGCTCGACGTGTCTGTCTCGCAGTCAAGCTGGCTTCTGCCTTTACACGCACCGGCTGGTTTCCATTCAGCCTGAGCCAACCTTTGGGCGCCTCCGTTACCTTTTGGGAGGCGACCGCCCCAGTCAAACTGCCCACCTGCCACTGTCCCCGTTGTTCCACACGCCGGGTTAGGGCCAAAACACAGCCAGGCTGGTATTTCACCGTCGGCTCCACCCAGTCTGGCGACCAGGCTTCTCCGCCTCCCAGCTATCCTACACAAGCTGCGTCCTAACGCAATGACAGGCTACAGTAAAGCTCCACGGGGTCTTTTTGTCCTGCTGCGGGTAACGCGCATCTTCACACGTACTTCAATTTCGCCGGGTCCCTCGTTGAGACAGTGCTCCACTCGTTACACCTTTCGTGCGGGTCGGAACTTACCCGACAAGGAATTTCGCTACCTTAGGACCGTTATAGTTACGGCCGCCGTTCACCGGGGCTTCAATTCAGAGCTTCGTCTTGCGACTAACCCCTCCTCTTAACCTTCCGGCACTGGGCAGGTGTCAGCCCCTATACGTCACCTTTCGGTTTGGCAGAGACCTGTGTTTTTGGTAAACAGTCGGTAGAGCCTCTTCGCTGCGGCCCCCTCGCGGGGGCGCCCCTTCTCCCGAAGTTACGGGGCCTTTTTGCCTAGTTCCTTAACGAGGGTTCTCCCGTTCGCCTTGGTTTTCTCAACCCGTCTACCTGTGTCGGTTTGGGGTACGGGCAGCTGCTT
>Ga0308414_1003410_pt1 | contig 10136 bp, 16 predicted proteins | sample HotsprSampleOS50_FD_205667 | JGI IMG/M metagenome (GOLD analysis project Ga0308414, IMG submission 205667) | Hot spring phototrophic mat microbial communities from Octopus Spring, Yellowstone National Park, Wyoming, United States - 20090730_OS50 ...
TGTTTGGAATACTTACATCTACTTGCGTAGGTAAACCAGTTGGGTAGGTGTATTGATTATATAGAGACATTTAATTTACTCCTATTTTTTTGGAAATATTTTACTACCAACTATAATTATATTGCATTGTATTGGAAATGGATTAGGTGCTGGACTATTTGCTGCTAATAAACCATCATATTTGCTATTATTTGGTATTATAGTACCTTGAGCTGGGAAGGAGGTAGCAAAGTTAGCTACCGCCCTTCTATGCTGAAATTCTACTTTCCAATTGCTATCTTCTCTTATAATAAAAGGAGTTATTTTTCTATCAATATTTGGACTTAATGCAATTATATCTATTGCTTCATCCATAAAATATTCGTCGGTTCGTCCTGATTTTATAGATACTGTAACACGGTCTCGTGGCGTTGCTGGACTTATCTCCCAAGCACCAAGCTGACAATAAGCAACCACTAATATATCTTTTACTAATATCGGATAATTATTAGCTGGTATAGTAATTACTTTATTTTGATTTTCTGCATCTATTGTTACAGAGGCACTTTTCCAATAGTGCGATAACACTACAGGATAATTAAGCAATTGTTGTGCAAATACATAATCATCATTTCCAATAACAGTTATATTTTTTGTACCGTTATCATACATTTTATATTTTCCTTGTATTATCTTTCTCTATCGATGAAACCAAAGTAAGATATTATAATATAGAAATATTTTTTACCATCATTTGCAATTTCTGAACCATATTTATTTATGCTATCAGTAATTAAATTTTCTAAAGATGGGTCAAAAGTTAATGAGATTTTACCACCTTCAGGCATTTTTATTTCTTCTTGTAATACTGAGTAATTACCACCTTTGTACTGTAAGCTATTTAATTCTTGCACTGTACTATTTAATATTACAGTTCCTACGCTTGCACCTGCATATAATTTTAGTTGTTTTGTTGTAGTATTATACCAAATTTCGTTATTTGCTGGTGAAGCTGGGTCAGCTGCTAAATTTGGTACTTTAGAAATAATATCAAATGCTGCTGCTTCAGAACCAACTGGTACTCTATTATATCGTAATAACGTGCTTAATGGAATATCAGAATAATCTACATCATTGATATTTACTTTAATTTTTGCTAAATTTTCAAACGCTGCTAGTTTTGTAGGATTTGGAAACGATATATTATGTACTGCGCTCATTCCTGTAATAGTACACGCTCTTTGAAAAAGTGGAAAATCGTTAGTCTTTAAGTGGTCTGATTTTTTATCGCTTGGATTAAATATTTTTTGTCTTTTAATCACTGCATAATCGTTTGTACCTTCTTGAGCAAAAAGTAACGTATCAAAACCATAGAATGGTATTCTTTCAATATTTTGGTCTGCTTGTCTTTTACCAAAAGTATCTAAATATTCTCTCATTTTAAAAACTCCTATAAATTATAATGTTAAAAATTAAATTACTTGATTAATATTTTTAAAATCTTTTCTTACTTTTAAATCATTTACATCGCTAAAGTAGTCGTTTAAAAATATTTCTTTACCTACTACTTTGCCATAGTCATTCAATTTGCTGTTATCATATACAACTACATTTTCGCCGCCAATATTTTCCATTCTTGCACCTGCGGGCAATTCGCCGTATCTTACATATTCATCGCTTAAACCTACTCCAAAATTTGGATTTCTTACATAAGTTTTTGAATTTTCATCATATACCCATCTCAATTTATTTTCGTCTAAACTCCATATTCCGTTCCCATTATTTAGACCTTCTGCTTTTTCTGTATTTTCCATTGCTGGTTGTCCGAAATGATATATTAAATGCTGCACCATTAATGTTAATGCTGCTATTGTTATTGCTTTTTGTTTAATTCCAAGACCTATTAACAATGGTACTACATAACCTGTAATAAATCCGAACCATCCATTAAGTCCTACTAAAGTTGGAACTAAGCTATTCCAAAAAGGCACTAATAGCGCCATTCCGTAGTCCTGTAATTCTTTTGGTTTAAGACTATCAGAAAAATTTTTACCAATATTGATTTTCATTTTTTTACTCCTAAAATTTATAAATAATTATTTAAATATTAAATATCCACTTAATAATCCAACTGCTAATGCTATTGCAATATGCAACAAATTAATATTGTTAATATCATTATCGTTAATTTTAATGTTATTTGCTTTTAAAAAATCTAATAATTCTTGTTCACTGCTAAATATTGGGTCTTTACACATTACTGTATAGTTTTTATTACCTATTAATCTAACATTAGTATTAATTAATGTTGTATCTCTTTTTGGTAATGCTATACCTGGTAATGTATCACTTTCTAAACTATTATATTTTACTATGCTATTGTTATTCATTTTTTCACCTATTTAAAAATTAAATATGCTGCTATTATACCTGCTAATGCTAAACTACCGTATAACAATAATTTATTAGTATCATCATTTTTATTATTATTGCTATTTGTAGATTTAGTAGTTGCTATATAATTTTGATTAGGTAATAACTCTTTTTGTGTAATAGTTTCTTTATGCACTTCTGGGGCTTGTGTATATATATTTTTATCGTCAATTACTAATGGTCTGCCCTTATATAATCCTGTTTTATGGTCAATTACTGTTAATTGCGGCGTTGTAGAAAATGGTAAATTATTTTTACTTTGTTGCAATAATAAACTATCTTTTAAAGTTGGCAATTTGTAACTATCTTTTAACGTTCGGAATTTATAAGTATCTTTATAATACATTGCTATCTCCATTCATTTCTTATTGATATATCATCTATGAAAATTTCTGTCTCTTTTGTTGGTAATGATGGTAATGATGGTATTGATGGCTTATTATCTTTATAAAATGCTTGATACTCACTTGTTATTACTTTGTAACCATTTGTAGATAATTCTTTTGCAATGCAACGTGCTTTTTCAGCTGGAATTTGAGCGGGTAATGTAATTGTCTTATCAATTGAATTTTTTACTTGATTTTCTATGTTTAATATTAATAATTCATCGAATGCTGCTGTACCAGTTGGTAACGACAATGCAATATTTAAAAATGCTTTATGTATCTCAGGGCTTTGTTTCCAGCTGCTATCTATATTCATTATATTTATAATAGCGTCATTGTCTTTTGTCATTGTTGGTAGTGCCGATGTATAGCCACCACCTGCATACGCTACTAAAAACTTTTGCCATTGCTGACTTTCGTCTAAACCTTTGCTATATAACTCTTCTAAATACTTTGATTGTTTATTGTTAGTTACTTCTGCAAATTGCTTTGTTAGTGATATATTTCTCTCATTTTGTAATACTGAATTTACTTCATTGTAATTTAATTTTTTACCGTTAGAACCTGCTACATCTAATAGTAACCTTACATCATTTTTATCAATTATATCATTTTGTAGTTGTGATTTTATTTTAACTTTAGCAAATGTTTCCTGAAAACCAAATTCATTGACTAAATATTTATAATCTTGATTTTGTATTGCTTGGTATAAACCTGCACCTTTATTTAAATATTTGTTTAAATCACTATCGCCACTTGTTAAATTTGGTAATAACGCCGTTCCCATTTGCAACAATTCTTTACTATCAAGTGAATAGTTAGGATTAATTGCATAATTTTTTGCTATTTGCATACCTGATTGTATTGCTACTGCTAATGTTGTTCCTACTCCCGGTATAGCTGCTACTGCTAATGAAGCTATATCTACAATATATGATAATACACTGCTAAAATCTATGCCTTTATCTCGACCTAGTTTAACAATTACTATTTTATCTAATTTCCGTTTATTAATACCAACGTTTTCTAATCTTTGCAATATTACAGGACTGCCTTCTTTCCAAAAAGTCATAAAATTAGCAAATCTTCCTTTCCATCCTCCACCTGTATATCTACTTTCATCTGTATAATCATTTTCATTGTAATTTATAATTATTTGCTCTTGTTCTTTCCCGTAGTAACCTCTTTGATACAAAAGATTTGCAATTTCGTTATCGCTTGATATAATTGCTATTCTATTATTATATTTATCTGAAAATAATCCGCCTGCCTTCAATTGTGCATAAAAAGGTGATATTATATCTATTTTATGCTGTCCTATTATTTCATATTTATCGTTACAATCGCCTCTACTCTCGCACTCATCGGGCTTTACATTTAAGATATTTCCCCATATATTTAAAGTATTTTTTATTTGTTCTTTTGTTGAATTATTGCTAACTGTTATATTATTAATATCTATTGCTTTATCGGTTGCTGGATTATATTGCAATAAACAATTTTTTATATTCGAATAATTTATATCTTGCAAATAATCATTTAATCCTATTAACTGCGGTATTTTTGTATCTATCATATTTCTTTATCCATTTTTCTGAAATATTTTACTTCATTGCCAAATCCTTTTTCACCCATTGATGGGTCTAAAGGCATAATATATTTTTTACAAGGCAATTCTACTATTACATAAACGTGTGTAAAATCATTACCATTCTCTCTTTTCCAAGCTACTACTCTAAACCATACTTTTAAACCATACGCTTTTAATAAAGTTGCTAGTGCTACGCTTAAATCATCACAATCTCCGTATTTTAAACTACCTAAAATTGTATGTTTTGCTGATTTTACTAATTCTATATTATTTGGGTCGGGGATATAATTTATATTATTAACTATATACAAAAATATATTTTTAATAGTTTGCATTTTGTTATTACAATTACTATTTTGAGATAATTTATTTACTATTCCTTTTATTTGTAAATTATCTTTATATTCATTTACATAAGATTTCATTAAATCTAATGTTTGTAACACACCAGAATCGCCTCTTTGTAATATTTGCTTTGTTACTATCATCTTGCTATTTTACTTGCATTATACAAATTAAATAATAAATAACCTGCTATTCCTATTCCTGCTAATATTAATAACCATTTTGTTACATCAATTGTGTTGCTAAACCATTCATTTCCTTTTGTTGCTTTATTTTGTTGTCTATATTCAATGTATTCTTTAAATTCTCTGGGTCTAATCCATTTATTTTCTACTACTTCGCCGTCTTTAGTTGCCCAATAAAGTTCGTCTAATATCATTTTTACATATTTTGCGCTTACACCGCTTGCTTTTTGTACTAATCTGTATGTTCTTTGTTGTTCTACTGCATTAAATCTATTAGGTTGCCATTGTTCAATAGTTTCGTCTGATACTACTATATTACCATATCCGTTTATTACTTCGTCTACATTTTCGTAACTAACTGTTTCTACAAATGGTATTGTATTCCATTTTGATATATTATAATTTACTCTATTGTATACTGTTTTTACTGTATTGATATAACTTGAATTGTATTTTCCTGTGATGTGCCCCCATACATACGACAACGGTATTATAGGATAATAGCCTAAATCATTTAAATTTTGATTATTTATAATATTATTTTTTGTTAAAGTCAAATACATTTTTATTCTTTAATCTAATATATTTTTCCTTTAATTCGTTTGAGAGAGCATTTAATATTTTCCTTTCTATCTTTGCTTCCTCTTTGTCTATTAAACGCTCTCTTTCACGAATTTTTTTTAACCAATCAAAGGAACTATATATTAGATTTTCATTTGATATGTATTTTCTGATTTTCAATGACTAGCCAATGTTTTCAGTTTTATTATAAATTATTATAATTTATTTTTGTTTTTAAATTTAAATTGCATATATTGATTATAAGCTTTTTCCTTCACTGTACTAAATCCTGTTAGTTTCGGTTTTTTAGAAATAATATAATACAGTGCTTCTTTTTCTGTATGATATTCACCTGTTTCTAACAGTTCTTTAACTGCTCTTACTATATTATATCTTAAACTTACTCTAATACTCGATATTTTTGGCATTTTTCATTATTTGCATTAATATTAATTTAATATCTATTATATTTTGATTAATATTGTAAGTTAGTGAATTTTCTTGTATTTGTCTATTTTCGATATAATTTATATACTTGAATATTTTTGCTAAATAGTTGAATATTGCAAGTAATAAAATTAAATTTAACGTTAATATTATTGATATATACATATTTATAAATATTTATATTACATAATGCAATATAATATATTCATTTGAAATATCAAAATTAAAAATAATTTTATTGTAAAAATATTTCTAACTTTTAATTAGTAATTATTATTTTTATTTTATGATGTAATTACAATTTTATATTTTATCACTTTTTAGCAAATATTTTTTAAATAAATTAAGTCATATTTTTAGGTTATCTATTAAATTATTTTTGTATAAAACTAATTTTTCTATTTTTTTTTAGGTATTGCTAAATATTTTAAAAACGTAGAAGTAATAAATAGTAATTTTTTTCATTTTTTTTATAAGTCATTTTATATCAATTATTTATCGTACAAGAAAGTAGCAAGAAAGTATCAAGAAACTAGCAAGAAACCTACAAGAATTAATAAAGAATTATTGTTAATATTTCTTAACAATCCTTGAAAATACTGATTAGTTCGTCAAAAAAATTTGTTTTTTAAAAAATTTTTGCTCTTTGAAAGTCGTTAGCAATTCTTGTACTTTTCTTTAAACACGTTGCAATGTAAATATTATATTTTATTTATATTTATAATGTCGTACAAGAAAGCCTTTTTACTTTCTTGTAACTTTCTTGTACAAACTCTAATCTGTGAAATAGTAGAATAGTTCTTTTTAAACAAAAAAAATTTGGACAAAAAAAAAGCAAATTTTAGCAAAAATAAATCGCTATTACTTTTTTTTTCTAAAATGCACTATCTTCAAAAATTTCGTCTTCTAAAGTTTTATTAAAATTTTTTAATTGATTAAAAAAGCTTTCAGTGCTAATAAATTTTAAATCTTTTAGATAAACAGCAGTAGTATTTTTCTCTGTACTGTATTTTTTGAAACTTTCTATTTGTATGTTTCTGTATAGGTAAAAGTGTCTAATTTGATATCCTAAATCCCAAGAGTTTTTTACAGTTTGCTCTTTATCGTGTTTCCAATGCTCGCCGCCGTAAATATCATTCATAAATTTTTGATAACGTTCCCAAATTTCGTAGATAAATAAGCCTTTGTTACAATCTTTTTCGTATTCAATATTATCTATTACAAATTGTTCAAAAACAGGTATATTTTTTTGATACATTTGCAAAAGTAAATCGCCACGCTCTACAAAAGTAAACTCTCTATTTTTTCGTAACCGTTTTAGTCCTTCTACAGCAAGGTTAAAAATTCCAGGTAACTCATTCATTATTTTATTTTCTACTGTTGCGTCAGGTTTTTTAATTTCGAATTCGAAAGGTAATATAAGAATACGTTTTGCAATAGGAGTAATATTTTCGTCAGGGGGTAACATTGGTAATTGATTCATTGCAAAGATAATTTTTGCAGTGTTTGTAAATGTAACAGGGTCGCCGAATTTTATATCTGTAGTTTGTTTATCGCCGCCCGTTAGTTGTTTTAAAGTTGCAACATTAGCTAAACGATTATGCAAATCGCCCGTTGTAGCAAGTCGTTTGCCTCTAAATCTATTTTTATAAAATTTTTCTCTAAATTCTCTTGTATCTATATCGCTTATTGTAAAGGTATCGCCTACAAGGTTTTCTATAACTCTTATACAAGTGCCTTTGCCGTTACGCCCTTTAGAGCCAGTAAACCAAAACATTTTTTGAATATCAAAACTTCCCGTCATTGCATAGCCAGCTATTTCAAAAAAAGCTTGTATCCATTCGTTACTTCCTAAACTATAATCGTATAAGCACTTTAAAAAAAATGGACATTGTGCATTCTCTATATAAGCATAATCTGTTTTATAAGTAAAATAGTCGTCAGGGTTGTGCGGTTCAGGTTCGAACGTTTCAAAATTATATGTACAATTTTGCAAATTTACTTTGTTTGCTTTTGCATTAAATTTATTTTCTTCAATAAAAATATTTCTATACATAAATAATGCGTCTGTAATTTTTTCAGCTATTATTGCAATGCGGTCTTTAGGTTTTAGCCATTCGAATATAATCGCAGCAATAAATTCTTTTCTAATTTCTTTCCAAAAACCATTTTCATATATAAAATATCTTTTACGATTATTACTAATTGTTACACATATTTTATAATTTTGTAATAGCACTTGTATAACATTGTCGTGTAATACTTTAGGTTTATCGTCATTACTATAGATAAAATTTCTTATATTATCTATTTCATTTAGTAACATTCTTTTGTCATTTTCATTTCTAATTTTTTGCTCTATTTCTTTACTTTTGCTATAAGTAGGTGTATTTGCAACAATTGTATAAAGTTCTGTTATAGTATGCCCAGCTTCAAACCAATCAGAGACATCGCCTTTTTCTTTTACATCTAATTTAATAAGTTTAATAGAAAAAGCAATGTCAAGTAAATTACTAATTATTAATTCAGCGTGCTTAAAACCAGGTTCATCGTTATCGGGAATAATTACAATATTTGCATTTTCAAAGTATTTGTTAAATTCAGCTCTCCATTTTCCAGCCCCCATTGGTGAAGTAGTAGCAGGAATACCAAGTTTTCGTAAATTATCAACGTCTTTTTCTCCTTCTACTAAAAAAATTTCTCTATCTTGTGCAATATCTTCTATTAGTTCAGGTAAACGATAAAGATAAATTTTTTGTCCTTTCATCCCAAAATTAAAATTACCATTTTTGTCATAATAACCTTGCTTAAATGTTTTATTTCCTTTGCTATCAATATATCTTATTGTAGCGTGTTTTTTTACTCCATTTTCATCTGTATAAACATATCTAGCAATTTCTTTTAATTTGTTATCATTAGTTTTATTATTATATAAATCTTTTAAACTTAAATTAACAGAATGTAATACATTTTCAGTGCTACAACCAGCGTGGCAATGAAGAAGTATTACTTCTTCTTTATTATCATAACTAATTGTTAAGCTTGCTTGTTTATCGTGGTGAGCTGGACAAATTGCTTGATAAGAATTCTTTGATATTTTCTTAATATCAAAATGTTTTACAAAATCTAATATATTCATATTACTTTTTTACTTTTAAAAGTTTTTTTACAAATAAATCTATATTTTCTTGTGTTGTTCTTATAGTTTCATTTGGTAATTTAATAGAAGAAATAGAGCCATCTTCCATTAATTTTTGAGCAGTTTTAATAGAAATACCTAAGTAATTTGCTACATCTTTAGCTGTTAGCAGCAAACCATTTCTTTTTATTCTCATAATTAGAAATTTGAAATAATAAAAGATATTAATTTATTATCGTGTTTTAAATTATTTATATATTTATAATATTCATTTATTGCGTATTCATTACATTTTATAATATAATCTATAACATCATTATAAACAGTAATATCAATATTATAATCTTTGCATAATTCTTTTTCATTTTCAAATTGTTTAAGAAGAATAATGTTATTATTAATATATTTAATAAGTGGTAATCTTAAATTTTCATCAAGTTTATTAATTTCATAGAGTGTCATTGTTTTCTCCTTTTGTAATTATTTCGTAATATCTAATTATAGCGATAGTGCAAGCATTAGAAAGAGAACCTCTTTTTTCTTTATCTCGAATATACTCTAACATTTTTTTAACATTAGAATTAATAGAAATAGATAATATTACATTATTATTATTATCTTTATCAAGAATTTCATAAATAAGATTACTCATTTTATACCTCATATATATTATTAATAAAATCAGAAATTACTGAAGTAATAGAATACATTGCTAAATTTAAATCTTCATAAGTAGCAATGTATTCGAAGTTGTTTAGATTATTTTCATTTGGTAATTTATATATAAAAGCTTTATAATTATTATTATCAATTAAAATATAACCAAAAATATTAATTTCTATAGTAAAAGAGTTATTGTTTAAAATGTAATTTTTGCTTTCTAAAGTATAAATATTGTCTTTGTTTCTCCAATAGCAATTTTTTAATACTTTATCTTTAATAATTTCCATTTAACTATTTTAAATTTTTTACGTATATTAGTTATTAAATATTAATAAATAATAATAATTATTATTAAATGTTAATAATAGTGCAAAAATAAATAATAATATGATAAAATGCAACAAAAA
>Ga0308414_1003412_pt1 | contig 10135 bp, 9 predicted proteins | sample HotsprSampleOS50_FD_205667 | JGI IMG/M metagenome (GOLD analysis project Ga0308414, IMG submission 205667) | Hot spring phototrophic mat microbial communities from Octopus Spring, Yellowstone National Park, Wyoming, United States - 20090730_OS50 ...
GGGTGTCCCCCAGCATCACTTGCAGGGCCGCGCCCCCGTGCGCAGCTGCAGTGCTTCGTGAGACAGAAGGGCTGGGCGTCGCTGCCTGCGGCGCTGTCCTGGCGGCCGTTGTCCGGCGTGGCCCTGGGCGTCCTCCTCCTCCTCGCGTCACCCGCGTGGCCGGCGCGGGGGCGATGCGCGGTGGCGGGCATGGCCTGCAGCGCTGCCGCCCGCTACACCGCCCGGGCTTGCGAGCGCGACGCCGGACGGCTGGCCGATGCGACCGAGATCGCAACCCGTCGTGCTGCCTGCCGGAGCGAGCGCGCGGCGGCGGCCGCTGCGTGCCGCGCCATCGCCGACCCCTGTGCGGTCGCGTGCCGGACGGCGCCGTCCTGCACCGAGAGCGTGCGCGGCTGCCGGCGTACGGCGCGCCGCGCGTACGGCGAGTGCCGGGCCCGCTGTCACGGCCGTCGGGACCTTCGCTGTCTCGTCGCCTGCGACGAGGAGCGGGGGCGTGCGGAGGGTGGTTGTGGCTTCGTGGCGGCGTGGCCAGCGGCCGGCGCAGCGGAGCTGCCCGCGCTGCCTAGCGGTCGTCCCGCCGATCTGACCGCGCTTCTCGACGCGGCGGAGCTGGCGGTGATCGCCGAGGCCGATGCGCGCGCGGAGACCCTGCGTCGTCGCGACCTGCGGTTGTGGGTGGGCGGGCCCGGCGCCACCGTGACCGTCACGCAGCTGCGCCACGGGTTCCCGTTCGGATTCCCCATGGACCTGCGCGAGCTCGGCGACCCCGCTGACCTCGAGTTCTACGGCCACATCGCGCGCGAGCACGCGACCCTCATGGTCGCGGAGACGAGCCTCAAGTGGAAGAACGCGGAGCCCGAGCCCGGACACTTCGCCTTCGAGACGGCCGACGCCGAGCTGGCCTGGGCGGAGCGACTGGGTTTCGCGGTCAAGGGGCACACGCTGCTCTGGGGCAACGCCCCGCCCTTCTCGACCGGCAGTGGCGTCCCGGTCTGGCTGCGGGAGCGCTTTCCCAATCCCACGCTGACGGCCGCGCAGCGCCGCGAGCTCGTCGCGCTGGTGCGCCGGCAGGTGGAGACCATCGTCGGACGCTATCGCGGCCGCATCGCGATCTGGGACGTCACCAACGAGACCCTGAACGTCTTCACCCAGTGGTTTATCGCCCGGCTCGGCCCGGGGATCGTCTCGGACATGTTTCGCTGGGTCCGTGCCATCGACCCAGGGGCCCAGCTCGTCTTCAACGAGTGGATCACCGAGGTCTTCACGGGTCTGCCTGGCCCCGATGCCGCCGCGGTACGCGACCGCGTCCTGGCCCTGCGCGCCGCGGGGGTGCCGATCGATGCCGTGGGACAGCAGGCACACTTCGTCCCGGGCCTGGCCTACGCCGGCGCCACGGTCGACCTGAGCCAGCGCACGCGCATCGACGACTACGCCGCGGCGCTCGATACGCTCGCCGAGACAGGGCTACCGATCCATCTCACCGAGATTAACGTGATCGCCCCGGCGGAGCCCGAAGCAAGAGCCGCGCAGCTCGAAGCGCTCATGCGCTTGTGGTGGGGACATTCCGCGGTCGAGCAGGTGGTGTTCTGGGGGCTGTGGAACACGGTCGCCGCTCGCAACCACTTCGAGCACGGCCTGTGGGACGACACGGGCAACCTCTCGCGGCACGGCGAGGCTGTGGTCTCGCTGCTGAACGATCGCTGGCGCACGCGGGCGACGCTCGTAGCCGACGCCACGGGCGCGGTCGCGCTGCGCGCGACCCTGGGGGATTACGTCGCCACATGGGAGGAGGATGGCAGGCCGGTCCACGTGCGCTTTCGCCTCGAGCGCGCCGCCGGCCCCGCCACCATCGCCGTCGTCCCGTTGCCGGGCGAACCATGGCCTGGCGCGTGACCGTACGCGACGCCACGATCGCCACCGCATGGGCGCCGACGGGACAGAGCTGGTGCGTGCCACGCCGTTCCCGCAGCACGACCGCCTGCGGCCGAAAGGCGAGCCCCGCGAGATCGAGGCCTACACGCATTTCCACTTCCCCGGCCGCCACGGGCAGTACTCCCGCTTCGCATGGCATGCCCGTCACTTCGATGCCGTCGACTACGACCAGCGGAACCCCGGCGAGACGAGCACCGTCTACCTCTTCGAGGGCAAGCGCTTCGACGACCAGGTGGCCCTCGAGAGCGGCAATTTCGCCTACCTCATGGGCGCCGACCTCGACTTCGAGAGCCAGGAGGTGCGGGACGAGATCACCGCGTGGGGCAAGTGGTACCTCGACACCACGGGGGTCGACGGCTTCCGCCTCGATGCCGTCAAGCACATCGCCGCCTGGTTTTTCCCCGAGTGGCTCGACGCGATGGAGGCTCATACCGGCCGAGACCTCTTCGTCGTCGCGGAATACTGGACGCCCGACCTGGGTGCGCTCCACTGGTACCTCGACCGGCTCGGCGGGCGCATCACGGCTTTCGGGGTGCCGCTCCACTATCATTTCCATTACGCGAGCCGCGCAGGCGGCACCTACGACATGCGCCGCCTCCTCGACGGGACGCTAATGCAGCAGCGCAGCCTGGACGTCGTGACCTTCGTCGAGAACCACGATTCGCAGCCGCTGCAGGCGCTCGAGTCGGTCGTCGAGCCGTGGTTCAAGCCGCTCGCCTACGCGATCATCCTCCTGCGGCGCGAGGGGTACCCGTGCGTCTTCTACGCCGACTACTATGGGGCCGAGTACGAGGACGCCGGCCGCGACGGCAACCGCCACCGCATCGTGATGCCCGCGCACCGCTGGCTGATCGACAGGTTCCTGCACGCCCGGAAGCACTACGCCTGGGGTCCGCAGCTCGATTACCTCGACCACTGGAATCTGGTGGGGTGGGTGCGTCTCGGCGACGAGCAGCACCCAAAAGCCATGGCCGTGCTCCTGAGCGACGGTCCGGAGGGCTCGAAGTGGATGGAGGTACGGCGCGCCAACGCGCGCTTTACCGACCTCACGGAGCACGTGAAGGAACCTGTGGTGACGAACGAGGCCGGTTGGGGCGAGTTTCGCTGCCCTGGCGGCTCGGTGTCGGTGTGGGTCGAGGACTAGGGGGCACCGTCCTGGCCGCTCCTGTCGTCGACCGTGACGGTCAGCGGCGGCGTACAGCACCGTGCCGGCCGTCGGTTGACAGCCCCGCGCTCGAGGGCCACGGGGAACCGTGTCGGTGCGTATCTTCGTCTACGGGACGCTGCTTGCGGGCGAGGCCAATCACCAGCTGCTCGCCTATGCCCGCTTCGTCGGGGAGGCGCGCACCGAGCCCGCCTTCGCGCTCTACGATCTCGGGGCCTTCCCGGGTCTGGTGCCTGGCGGAACTCATGCGGTGGTCGGCGAGGTGTACGAGGTCGACGGGCCAACGCTCGCCGCGCTCGACCAGCTCGAGGGGCACCCGCACTTCTACACCCGCTCACCCGTAACCCTCGAGGACGGCACCGTCGTGGAGACCTACCTGCTTGCGCCCGAGCAGGTGGCGGGTCATCCCATCATCGCCTCGGGCAGCTGGCGCGCGCGCTGAGCGACGACGGCAGCGCGACCATCGCGTCGCGAGCGCTCACCGTGCCGCGCAGCCGTCCAGGCAGCTTCGCAGCGCCTGGGCGCACCCCTGGCGCGCTCCCTGGGCCGCCATCTGGCAGCGCTTTCGGCACGCCACCATCGCGGTCCGTGCGCTGCTGCGGCAGCTCTCGATATCGTCTCGAGACTTGCACCCAACCAGGGCTGCACGGAGATCGGCCCCGCAGACGGCCCGGCAGGCCTCCAGCTCCGCCTCCGGGTCGAGGCGACAGCGCTCGTCGGCGGCGAAGCACGACCGCGGGCAGGGGTTGTCTGCGCCGAAGCACCCTTCCAGTGCCGTACGAAACTCCCGCTGGCATTCCTCGCGAATGCGCTGCGCACAGGCGCCGTATCCTACTCGCGCCTCGCGCAGGCACTGCATCCCTCGCGGCCGACCCGGCTGCGGAGCGATCGTTGCTGCGGGAGGATCGACGCTTCGGGCGGGGAAGACGCCCACGACCAGCACGAGGACGAGCGACAGCGGACCAGCGAAACGGCGCATCGAGCCCCTCATGGCGCGGCGAACGACCACGACACCGTGGTCGTCTCGCGCGATCGGATCGTCACCTGCTCGACCTTCGAGCCGAGCGCCGGGTGCCACAGGTCGACCGCATAGTCGCCCGGCACAAGATCGTCGATGCGAAACCGACCCGAGGCCTCGGTGACGGCGTAATACGGGTGGTCCATCGCCAGCCAGTACGCGCGCATCCACGGGTGCACATCGCATTTGACCGGGATCGGCCACTCGGGTCGCTCGACACGCCAGGCCAGCTGCTTCTGAAAGCGCGGCATGGCGCGATTGGTCTGCGGATTCGCCTTGCCCATCACGTGAACATTGTGCAGGACCCTGTCGGAGTTGAGGACCTGAATCGTGCTCCCCGCCGGAAAGGCGAGCACGAAGGGACGGTATTCGCAGCCGCGCTGGTCGAAGACGACTGGCTCCGAGGGGACGACAAGGGGCTTGCCGCGGGTCGCGCGAACGACGACCGCCACGTCGCGCAATCCGCCCGCATCTCCGAGACGAACGACCTGCAGCGACTTCTCCTGGCCGCACACCGGGACGTCCTTGGTGACCGTCACGCGCTCGGGTGACGGCGGAGGACCGACGTAGCGCACGACCCCGGCAAGCGTACCGCCGTCGAGCACGGGCGCCGCCTCGTAGGCCAGCGCGGGCGGTCCGACGCTCCACGCCAGGGGGAAGCCGAGCATCACCACCAGGAGCGTTCGCGGGATCGCCACGCTCGTCCTTCCTACGGTGCGCGCCAGCTGGTGTCCATCGCCCGGGGCCGGGGGTTGCCGGGGGTCGCCGCCTGCCGCAGGAAAGGGCCATGCACACGCGGGTCACGAAGCTCTTTGGCATCGACTTCCCGATCTTCGCCTTCACGCACTGCCGCGACGTCGTGGCCGCCGTCAGCAACGCAGGCGGATTCGGCGTGCTCGGCGCGGTCGCGCATACTCCCGAGCAGCTCGACGTCGATCTCCGCTGGATCCGGGAACACACCCGCGGTCGGCCTTTCGGGGTCGATCTGCTGATCCCCCGCAAGTACGTCGGTGCGGAGCGTGGCGGCATCGATGCCGCCGGCCTCCAGGCGATGCTGCCGGAGGAACACCGGCAGTGGCTCGAGGCACTGCTCGCCCGCTACGACATTCCCCCCCTGCCGCCTCCCGCTCCGGGATCGTCCCGCACGCCGCGCGCCATGGCGGTCGATCCGAAGAGCATGGCGCCGCTCATCGACGTGGCCTTCAGTCACGACATCCGTCTCATCGCCTCTGCCCTCGGCACGCCGCCGGCGTGGCTGATCGAGCGAGCGCGGGCACACGGCGTCCCCGTCGCGGCCCTCGCGGGGCGCATCGATCATGCCATCGCTCACCGCGACGCGGGCGTGGACCTGATCATCGCGCAGGGCACGGAAGGCGGCGGCCACACGGGAGAGATCGCAACCATGGTGCTCGTCCCGCAGGTCGTCGACGCCGTCGCGCCGACACCGGTCCTGGCCGCGGGCGGCATCGCCTCCGGCCGGCAGATGGCGGCGGCCCTCGCGCTGGGAGCGGAGGGGGTCTGGTGTGGGTCGGTCTGGCTCACCACGCACGAGGCCGAGACCGTTCCCGCCGTGAAGGAGAAGTTTCTCGCAGCCAGCTCGGCCGATACGCGGCGATCCCGCTCCCTGACGGGCAAGCCCGCACGCATGCTGCGCAGCGCCTGGACCGACGCGTGGGAGGCCCCGGACGCACCGGCTCCGCTACCCATGCCGTTGCAGAGCCTGCTCGTGACCGAGGCCCAGCGTCGCATTCATCGCGTGGTGCACAAGTCCGATTCGAGCGCCCGCGAGCTCGCCACCTATTTCGTCGGTCAGGTCGTCGGCCAGCTGAACGAAACGAAACCGGCTCGGCGCGTGGTGGCCGAGATGGTCCAGGAGTTCAGCGAGGTGCTCGAGCGGCTCCAAGCCTTGGTCGCCGAGCCGGACGACGCCGCGTCGCCCGTCCCGTCGTGACGCCGCCGCGGGATGCCGCGTCCTCGGGGCGGGCCCTCGTGGCCATCGGCTCGACCGCCGGCCGCCTCCTGGGCGCAGTCCTCGTGATCGCCGCCTGGGCCAAGGCGGTGGATCCCCAGGCCTTCGCGGCCGAGGTCTCCACGCTGCTCCCCGCCGCGGGCGTCCTCGCGCTGCCCCTCGCGGTCGCGGCCATCGCCTTCGAGACCGGCCTGGGGACGGCGTTGCTTCTCGGCTGGTGCCAGCGGGCAATCCTGCTGCTCGTGAGCCTCACCTTCGCGGTGTTCACGGCGATTGCGCTCGGGCACGTCCTCGGCGGGGACTCGACGAGGAATTGCGGGTGTTTCGGGCAGCTGCTCGAGCGCACGCCCGCACAGGCGCTGCTCGAGAACGTGGCCTTCCTGGCACTTTCCGCGCTCGCCTGGACCGGGCGGGCGCCTGGACGGATGCCCCGGAGGCCGTGGCTCCCTCCGCTCGCAGCGACAGTCGCGGCCGCGTTCGCCGTTGCCGCGCCGCGACTCCCCCTCGACGACATCGCGACGGGCCTGGCCCCAGGGATGCCCGTCGCCCGCACGCGCCTCGACGAGATCGTGCCCGAGCTGGCCACGGGCCGCCACCTGCTCGTCCTGCTGGACCGCCGGAGCCCCGACGCCTCGGCTCAGGTCGCGACGCTCAACGAGCGGCTGCGCCTGCCCGGCGGACCCCTCCGGGTGTGGGGCATTGCCGCAGACGACCCGGAGATGGCGGCGGCCTTCCTGTGGACCGCCGGGCCGGCCTTCGAGATTCGCAGCGGTCCTGCGAACCTGCTACGACGCCTCTACCGCGTTCTCCCGCGGAGCGCGCTCGTCGAGAACGGACGGATTGTACGGACGTGGACCGGATTGCCCAGCGAGCAGGCTCTGGATGCGCTCGGTCGCGGGGACCTGCCATGAGCCGCGTCGTTCCACACCCCGTGCCGTGGGCATTGCTCGTCTTGCTGGCCGCACCGTCCGTGGGCGCTGCTCCGCTCGAGCTCGTCGCCACCGGCCAGTTCCGTGTGTACGCAAAGGGCAGCGTCGTACCGGAGGCCCGCGTCTATCGCACCATCGATCCTCCGGCCGCGTTCCTGCTCGAGACGCCCCTGTTCGACCGTCCGGTCTATGTGACAACCGCGCCGCGCAGTGCGCGCCTGATCGACCCTGCGCGCTGCATTCCGGACGTCGAGGACAAGGATGTGCTCCGCCTCGATGCGAGCGGGCCCCAGGAGGCGTTCTTCGCCGTGCACGTCGAAGGGCCGCGGCTGGTCATGGAGCGCGACGGCGTCACGCTCGCCCTGGCGCCGAGCCCGCCCGTGCTCGGGGAACGGACGCTCGGCGAGCTCCTGGCGCAGCTGCCGGAGTATCGTCGGGGCGCGGCTCGCTATACGCCCGACCGACGGGCGCTCGACACCCTGCGCGCGGTAGGCGAGCCCACGGAGATCCTCGTGTTCTTCGGGAGCTGGTGTCCGCACTGCGAGCGCGCCGTGCCCCGCCTCATCCGGGTGCTCGAAGACATCGCGACGACGCCGATCACGGCGACCTTCCACGGGGTGCCGCCCGAGAGCGACCTGCCCGATCCCGAAGCCGAGCGCTACGGCGTAACCGCCCTGCCCCTGGCCGTCGTTTGCCGACACGGGCAGGAGCTCGCGCGGCTGTCCGGCGAGCACTGGGAAACGCCGGAACGACGTCTCGCCGCGGTGCTGAGGCCCACGGCTCGCTGAGCGCGCGTGCTCCCTCTGGCGCGCGGCGTCGCAACTCGCTAGCCTGGTCCGCGACGCGCTCGTGACCCACCGCGGCTTCGCGACCCGGTGGGCCGGGCCGGGGGAGAGGAGCGCAACAATCGTGCCGTACAAGGCGAGCATCAAGACAACGGAACGGGTGGAGCCGGAATTTCCGAGCTCCGTGCGTAACCGCAAGCTGCGCGAGTGGGTGACGGAGGTCGCCGCGCTCACGCAGCCGGAGACGATCCACTGGTGCGACGGCTCGCAGGAGGAATACGACCGCCTGTGCGCTACCATGGTCGCGACCGGCACCTTCCGCCGCCTGAACGAGACCAAGCGACCGAACAGCTACCTCGCCCTGTCCGATCCGAGCGACGTCGCCCGCGTCGAGGAGCGCACCTTCGTCTGCAGCCAGCACCGCCTGGATGCTGGCCCGACCAACAACTGGGTCGACCCCACCGAGATGAAACAGACGCTCCTGCGGCTCTTCCAGGGATGCATGCGCGGCCGCACGATGTACGTGATCCCGTTCAGCATGGGCCCCCTCGGTTCACCGATCTCCCACATCGGGGTCGAGATCAGCGACTCGCCCTATGTCGCGGTGAGCATGCGCATCATGACGCGCATGGGCCGTGCCGTGCTCGATCTCCTCGGCGAGGACGGCGACTTCGTGCCCTGCCTGCATTCCGTCGGTCGTCCGCTCGCCCCGGGGGAGAAAGACGTTCCCTGGCCCTGCAACCCCGAGAAGTACATCGTCCACTTCCCCGAAGAACACGCCATCTGGTCCTTCGGCAGCGGCTACGGCGGGAACGCGCTCCTCGGCAAGAAGTGTTTCGCCCTGCGCATCGCCTCGGCCATGGGACGTGACCAGGGATGGCTGGCGGAGCACATGTTGATCCTCGGGGTCGAGGCACCCGACGGCAAGAAGACTTACGTGGCAGCGGCCTTTCCGAGCGCCTGCGGGAAGACCAATTTCGCCATGCTGATCCCGCCGAAGGCCTTCGCGGGCTGGAACGTCACGACCGTCGGCGACGACATCGCCTGGCTCAAGCCCGGGCCGGACGGCCGGCTGTACGCGATCAATCCCGAATCGGGGTTCTTCGGGGTCGCCCCCGGCACCTCGGAGAAGTCGAATCCGAACGCGATCGCGACCCTGCGCGCCAACTGCATCTTCACCAACGTCGCGCTGACGCCCGACGGGGACGTCTGGTGGGAGGGCCTGAGCGACGAGCCGCCCCCGGAGCTGCTCGACTGGCAGGGCAAGCCCTGGACGCCCGGCTGTGGCCGCCTCGCCGCGCATCCGAATTCCCGCTTCACCGCGCCAGCCGCGCAATGTCCCTCGATCGATCCGGCATGGGAAGACCCGGCGGGTGTGCCCATCAGCGCCTTCATTTTCGGCGGACGCCGGAGCGCCACCATGCCCCTGGTCCTCCAGGCGACGAACTGGACGCACGGGGTGTACCTGGCGGCCACCATGGGCTCGGAAACCACGGCCGCTGCTGCGGGCAAGCAGGGAGAGGTGCGTCGCGATCCGATGGCCATGCTGCCCTTCTGTGGGTACAACATGGCCGATTACTTCGATCACTGGCTGCAGATCGGCCGCGGGCTCGTACGCGCTCCACGGGTGTTCTTCGTGAACTGGTTCCGCAAGGATGCGGAGGGGAAGTTCCTGTGGCCGGGATTCGGCGAGAACATGCGCGTGCTCAAGTGGGTGCTCGATCGCGTTTGGGGCACAGCCAGCGCCGTGGAAAGCCCGCTCGGCTGGATGCCCTTCTACGAGGACATCTGCTGGGATGGGCTCGAGAATTTCTCGCGGGAGCAGTTCGCAGCCATGATGGCCATCGATCGCGAGGAGTGGATCCGGGAGCTGCTCGCCCACGAGGAGCTGCTGGTGCGCCTCTACGAACGCCTGCCCCAGGAGCTGGTGTTCCAGCGCAAGCTGCTGCTCGCCAATCTCTGGCGATCTCCGGCACGGTGGGAGCTCGCGTAGCACTACATCCGCGGCGGGACGGGTCGTGAGAGACGTCGCCCGGATGCGGTCGATTCGCAAGTCGGCCAAGATGGCGAATGTCTGTTACGACATTCGCGGCCCGATCCTCGCGCGTGCCCAGCAGCTCGAAGAAGACGGGGCGCGGATCCTCAAGCTGAACATCGGGAACCTCGCCCCCTTCGGCTTCGAGGTGCCCGACGAGATGCGCCACGACGTGATCGTCAACTTGCCCCATGCGTCGGGCTATTCCGAGGCCCAGGGCCTGTTCCCGGCGCGCAAGGCCGTCATGCAGTACGCCCAGTCGAAACACGTACCGGGCGTGCACCTTGAGGACATCTTCCTGG
>Ga0308414_1003414_pt1 | contig 10131 bp, 7 predicted proteins | sample HotsprSampleOS50_FD_205667 | JGI IMG/M metagenome (GOLD analysis project Ga0308414, IMG submission 205667) | Hot spring phototrophic mat microbial communities from Octopus Spring, Yellowstone National Park, Wyoming, United States - 20090730_OS50 ...
GCGTCGCTGGAAATCTGCGCGTCGGACACCTCGACCACCACCGGCTTTTCGCCAAAGAAACCGAACGACAACTGCCAAGCAGACTGTATAATCATGATCGAGCCTCGCTGGGGCGAATAAGATGCGACTGTTCAACATCTTAAACGTTCCGGCAGGCTCATTTGTTCCCCAAGTCTTGAATAATCCGGGTCAGCTTCAGCCCGCCGACGGCCTGCACACCGTCGCGGCGCAACTGCTCGGCAACCCCGCCTATGGCCCCGGCGTCGATCACATCGGCCGGGGTCAGCGGGTTGCTGTAGCCTTCGAGCGTGGCGGTCATTTCGGTGTGAGTCCAACCGAGCTGCGATCCGGGAATCACGTTGACGAACGACGAGCTGGCGTCCCAAGCGATGAATCCCGGTTGTACCGCCTGCCCGCTGCCGCCGATGTCGAACCGGGCGGTCATCGTGTTCGCCGATTGTTGACCGATGCGCAGATCGTCGATCAGCACGGGATCGCCCGGGGTGAGCGTGCTGCTGAGCGTCACGCTGTTGCCCAAGCTCAGCCGCTCCTGGGCGCCGAGGAATCCCAGGTCGCCGGTGGTCTGCAATACGTAGTTCGGCGTTCCGTACACCTTGTAGTTCGTCAGGTCTTCATGCCCGGCATTGACCCACAAGGTCAGCCGCTCTTGCAACCCGTCGCCCAAGCCGGGGACGTTGAACTCGAGTTGCCCGACGAGGTTGTACGGCGTGTTGACCTGAATCGTCGGCACGGCCGAGGTGAGGTAGCTGCCCGAGCCGAGGCGTGCATAGAAATAGCCGGTGCCGGAGTCGCGCTTCAGTCCGACTTCGGCGGTCGGCGTGGTCGGACTGTCGTAAAAGGTCAGTCCCACTTGGTGGTCGCCCAGCGGGGCCACTTCGGTCAGCTCCACGCTGAACCAGAAGGGATGGCCCAACGGCGCGTTGCCCGGCATGCCCAACTGTAGATCGAACGGCCGGCTGATCGAGATCGGATCGGGCGTGGTTACGTAGATGCGATTCTGATAGACGGTGAAGCCGTTGTCGCCGGTCCAGCCGCCGGTCCAAATGCCTGATACGTTATTCCCGCCGCCCTGACCGGCCAATTCGCCCGCACTGTAGTTGAACGAATCGACCACCGAAAGATGTTCTTGTGCGGCAGCCGGCGAGCCGGCCGCAAGCACGGCCGCCAACGCCACGCCGGCCGCAAGCACCGCCCAATAACTTTGGTGACGAACAAAAGCAAATCGTTGTCGCTTCATGAGTGCTAACCCCTGAACTGAATGTGCCGAAATCACAAATCCACACGACGAACCGATTGCCGAGAACACCCCTGATTCGTTCTCGCATTCGGTTGCTCGCCCATTACGCGCACACGCCGACCGCCGCCGATCGATGATCAGTCCGCGCGACGGCGGCGCATGCCCCGCACCGGGCACACCGAGAGTCGCGAGCACCATCTCGGAGCCTTGAACTGCCCTGATTGCGACCAAACCTGAATGGCGCACGGTGTCGGCCGTTCGCCTTGGTCAGAATGGCGACCTCGCTTGCGGCCGTCGGCGGCGCATACCTTCCACGCCTTCGCTGGCACAGCGATTTCGATCCTGACGGCTGCGGCTGCGCATACCTTCTCCGGCAACGCGCACCGAGGCGATCGCGACAGGACTAGACCCCCGACGCAAAGCGCAGCCCGAACCGTGGAACGTCCGCTTCGTGCATCGCTTCCGCAGATGCGCAGACCTTCTACGCCCCTAGGCGCACCCTATCGTGGGAGCCGACCGAATTGCATCGCCCACTCGCGCTCAACCTGCAACACGACGTCAGCCAAACACCGTCGAGAACGTTGCAGTTGGGCCGACCGATCTACGCCGATCAATAACGCCCAAGCGGCGTCGTCCGTCGCGAATGACAGCGAGCCTACGGGCGCGGCGCGGTCGTCTTGGCGCAGGGGAAGATCGCCTTCGCCTCCAAAGCAACGCCCAGAGATCCTCAACACACGTATGCAGCCCCGCGAGAGCCTATTCTCCGCGGAAGCCGGCCTTCGATAGGCGGGCCGCACTGCAATCGTGATGAGCCTCATTGTGCGTCGCCGGGCGAGACCTCGCGGATCGGCCAAGCGCGCTCGCGCAAATGCTCGCATCGCCTTGCCAAGCGACAATTCGCACGGAAATCCCGCCGATTGCCTCTAAGCGAAAGAACTGACCGAGCCGGCCGATGCCCCCAGCGTCCTAAGATACGAGGGGTCAAGCAGGAACTCGCCAAACAGTAACGTTGGGGTTCTGTGCTTGATCTCGCAAACGCTGCCTCATGACGGGGCAACAGAAATTGGGCTGAGAATGCCGCGCCCCGGCCAACACGGCCGGACGCAGCTCACACGTACATCCTATCCAGTCCGCCCCAGGACTTCAAGTGATTTGTCGAGATTTGCCGAAAAATATCACGCGAAAACCGTATCCTTCCAGTTTTTTCTTTCTGGTCCGGGCCAAAGAGAACACGGCTGGAGAGAACACTCGGGAGCCGAAGAGGCCGCTTGGGCCTGTTCGTCGCGGCGCTTCCGTCGGCAGGCGCTTTGTTTTAGAATCTTCGGCGAAGTTCGAGTCGCGGCGTTATTCGTCGCAGTGCCTGCGCGTTTGTCTGTCGCCCGTTCTGGGGAATCGCTTTATGTCCACAATGCTGATTGCCAACGGCCGAGTGATCGACCCGAGCCGTCAAATCGATCGAGTCGCGAACCTGTTGATCCGCGATAGCAAGATCGCGGAGATTGACCCGCCGCACCAACAGGCCGACGAACTCATCGACGCGACCGGCAAGATCGTCGCGCCGGGGCTGATCGACATGCACGTTCACCTGCGCGAACCCGGGCACGAGGAAGACGAGACGATTGCTACGGGCACAGCCGCGGCCCTTTCCGGGGGCTTCACCTCCATCGCCTGCATGCCGAACACCGATCCGCCGCTCGACACGCAGGGGGCAGTGGAGTTCGTCCGCGACCAAGCATTGCGGGCCGATCATTGCCGAGTTTATGTCGTGGCCTGCGTGAGCAAGAACCGCGAGGGCAAGGAGCTGTCCGAGATCGGCCAGCTCGTTCAGGCCGGCGCGGTCGCCTTTAGCGACGACGGTTCTCCGGTGTCCGATAACGAACTCATGCGGCGGGCGTTCGAGTATTGCTTGATGTTCGACAAGGCTGTTCTCAATCATGCCGAGGTTAAGGAACTGACTCGCGGCGGCGTGATGCACGAGGGATTGCAGTCGCTGATCCTCGGCCTGCCCGGCATGCCCGCGGCGGCCGAAGACGTGATGACCGCCCGCGACATCAGCTTGGCCGAGGCCACCGGCGGCCGGTTGCACGTGCAGCACGTTTCGACGGCCAACACGGTCGAAGCCTTGCGGCGCGCCAAAAAGCGAGGGGTCCGCGTAACGGCCGAGGCCGCGCCGCACCATTTCACCTTGACCGATGACTGCTTGCGCACCTTCGACGCGAACTACAAGATGAATCCGCCGCTGCGGGGGCAAGAGCACGTCGACGCGATTCTCAGCGGATTGGCGGATGGGACGATCGACGTGATTGCTTCGGACCACGCCCCGCACGCCCGCGAAAAAAAGATGCAGGAACTCGACCAGGCGCCGTTCGGAATCATCGGTCTCGAGACGATGCTCGGCTTGGTGGTCACCCGCTTGATTCAGCCGGGGCTGCTCAGTTGGTCCGACGCGCTGGCGAAGATGACGTGCAATCCGGCCGCCGTGCTGGGGATCGACAAGGGCACGCTCGCCCCGGGCGCCGACGCCGATATTACGATCATCGACCCCGCGGTGCGATGGACCGTCGGCTCCGACGACCTGAAGGGGAAGAGTGTGAACACCCCATTTCTCGGCTGGGAACTGACGGGCCGCGCCGAACTGGTCATTGTCGGCGGAAAGGTGAAGTTCCGCCGCTGACTCGCTTTTTGTGGGGCATGCGGTGACTCTGCTGATCGACGGGTACAATCTGATCCACGAAGGCGGCATCGTTTCCCGCCGTGCCGGCCCCGGCGACTTGCACCGGGCGCGATTGGCTTTGGCGAACATGTTGGCGTTCTCGTTGCCGCCCGAAACGCTCCGGCAAACGATTGTTGTCTTCGACGCGGCCGCCGCCCCGTGGGGCCTGCCCAGGGAAGTGGTGCATCGGGGCGTTCTCATGCGGTTCGCCGATCGGGATCGCGAGGCCGACGATCTGATCGAAGAGCTCATCGCGGCCGATTCCGCCCCGAAGCGGCTCGTTTTGGTTTCCAGCGATCACCGGTTGCATCGGGCGGCACGGCGGCGCGGGGCCAAGGCGATCGACAGCGAGCCGTGGCTGCGCTGGCTGTTCGCGGAACGCCGAAGCCGGCGGTCGTCGGACGACGCCCGGCCCGACGCCGCGGAAAGCAAACCCATTCCGCTGCCCGACGACATCGAGGCTTGGCTGCATTGCTTCGGAGATGATGTCGAGGCCCTGCTGCGCGAAGCCGCCGAGCCGAACAAATCGGGGTCGCTGGCCGATTCGCCGCCGCACTTGGGCGGGCGGGTCGATTCACCGCGGCACGCAGTCGAACGAACGGAACGCCCTGCTTCCTCGGCCGACAGCAAGCGAACGCGCCGCGACAAAGGCTCTTCGCTGCGACGAAAACGGAATCGACCCGAGGAAATCCCCGATAAGCCGCTTCCGTCGCCGAACGCGGCCGACGACATCTTCCCGCCCGGCTATGCAGAAGATCTTCTGGAAGATGAATGAAAGCAGTCCTCGACCGGCAGAGAGCATCGTTCCGCCTCAAGCGACGGGCGGCTAACGCTCGACGTTCTCCAGCACGACGGTCACTTTGCGTTGGCCCTCGGGGCCAACCACGGTCAACTCGACGGAATCGCCCACCGCCTTGTCGGCCAGCAGTTCGAACAGGTCGCGCGAACGCCTGATCGGCCGGCCGTCCATTTCGGTGATCACGTCGGCGATAATCCGGTTTTCTTCGTCGCGCGCCAGGCCGCGCAACCCCGCCCGTTCCGCCGGCCCGCCGGCCACAACGCCGCCGACGATCACCCCGCGCACACCCCACCGCTGGGCGATCTGGTCGGGCACCAGCTCGATTCCCAACGAGGGCCGAACGATCTTCCCGTGGCGGATCAACTGCGGCACGACGCGGTTGACCTCGTCCACCGGAATCGCGAACCCGATGCCCGCATATGCGCCCGAGGGGCTGAAGATCGCCGTGTTGACGCCGATGACGCGCCCGGCGCTGTCGAGCAACGGGCCGCCTGAATTGCCCGGGTTGATCGCCGCGTCGGTTTGAATGACGTTCTTGATCGGCCGCCGGGTAACCGATTCGATCTGGCGCCCCAGCGCGCTAATGACTCCGGTGGTCAACGTCTGGTCGAGTCCGAAGGGGTTGCCGATGGCGAACACCTTCTGCCCCACTTGCAAGTCGTCGGAAGTGCCCACGGGAATCGGGTGCAATTGGTCTTTCGGGGCATTGATCGAGAGCACGGCCAGGTCTTTGTCGGGATAGCCGCCGACGAACTTCGCCGGGTAGCGATTGCGCTTGCCCGACTCGGGATCGGCCAAATACACGTCGACCGACGCCGCATTCTGAATCACGTGGAAGTTGGTGACGATGTGGCCGTCCGAGTCCCATACGAATCCCGATCCCGCGCCTTGCGGAACCTTGAACACGTCGAGCGAAAACAGATCGCGGCGCAATTCGCTGGTTGTGATGTGGACCACAGATTTCGACGCCTGGCGAAAGATCTCGATCGTTGTCCGCTCATCCTCCGCCAAATCGCCCCGCGGTGTTACGGCGCGGGGCTGTGCCTCGGGATCTATAACCCGGTTGCGAGGCACCAATCGAACAATCAACAGCACACATACGGCCAGCAACAAGATCAGCAACACCCAGTGGCGCCGCGGAGGGCCGGCGTCGTAGGGCAGCATACGAGGGATCTCGGGCGGCTGGTAATACGTGGTCATCGTTCGTTCGCTTGCCGAAGCTAAGCTGCTCGTTGTTGGGGAACACGATAAAAAGCGTACGGTGTCGGCGGGCGAATGCGCCCGTTGATTTGTCGTGTCGTGCATTATACGGCATGGCGGCGTTCTTCGGCACTGCGCCTGAGCCAGATACGACCATCGGCGCCGCTGTTCGTTGTGCGCGATTTCTCTTGTTGCGTTCGGCGACCGGCGGACTGGACGTCGCACTTGTTCCGCCGGCGAAAATCGGTTGCCCTGATAATGCGGCGGGAGTATGCTGATCGCGCCGGCCCGCTTGCGGCGCGTCCCCGAACATGCCGCCGGCGGCCGCCTTCCCGATCATGGGGACGTTGGTTCTGCCGATGGATTGAGGCCGACGCCGCGATTGGGGCTGATGCCGCGATTGGGGCTGATGCCGGTGCCGTGCGATTAACCTGCGATTGCGCCGGCAAATGATTTCCTCTTGCCCTCAACGCGGTTTCGCTTTCCCGCCTGCCTGCCGGAGAACCCGCCATGATTGAACCCCGCCGAAACGTTTCGCGTCGAGAGTTCCTCGTTCGGACCCGTCGAACCGCCCTTGGCGTTGCAGCCGGCGTTTGCTTGGCGCCCTCGGGCGCGGCCTCGTCCACCCACGCGCAAGAGAAGATCGGGCTGGCCTTGATCGGTGCGGGCGGCCGCGGCGGGATGTTGGCGCTCGATTTCATCGCCCGCGGCGACTGTACGGTGCGGTATGTATGCGATGTCGATACCCGCAAAAGCGAGGCGCGCGCGCGAGCCATTGCCGAGAAGCAGGGGAGCGAGCCGAAGATCGTGGGCGATTTCCGCCGCGCGTTGGACGACCGCACGGTCGATGCGGTAATCGTCGCCACGCCCGACCACTGGCACGCGCCGGCCACGGTTTGGGCCTGTCGGGCGGGCAAAGATGTGTATGTCGAGAAGCCGTTGTGCCACAACCCATGGGAAGGCCGGCAGATGATCGCGGCGGCGGCCAAGCATCGCCGCGTGGTGCAGGTCGGCTTTCAGAACCGCAGTTCGCAGTGCATGGTCGAGGCGCGCCGCTATCTGGCCGAGGGCAAACTGGGACGGATCAACTTCTGCCGAATCTACAACCAGAAGGGCTGGCCCAATTTCCCTCCGCAGCCCGATACCGAACCACCCTCGGGATTCGACTGGGATATGTTCAACGGCCCGGCGCCGGCGGCCGCCTACAACCCGAACTATGTCCGCCAATGGCATCATTTTTGGCGCTATTCGAGCGGCGACATCATCAACGACGCGATTCATCAGATCGATCTTGCCCGCTGGCTGCTCCAGTTGGAGCATCCGCGGCGTTGCTACAGCACCGGGCGGCGATTCGAACCCGGCGCGGCCGAAACGCCTGACGTTCAAGTGGCCGTTTGGGAGTTCCCTTCGATGATCGTCAGCTTCGAGCTGACCCTGTACACGCCCTATATGCTGAAGATCGCCCCGAACATCCGCGACTCGCTCACCGAGTTCCCCTATTGGCCGCAATGCGCCACCCGAATCGAGATCTACGGAACCGAGGGGGTGATGTACGTCGGGCGGCACGGCGGCGGCTGGCAGGTCTTCGGACGCCCGAAACGCGAACAGCCGGTGGTGCTGGCCCAAGGCAACGGCGGTTTTCCCGATCCGGAACACAAGCAGAACTTCGTCGAGTGCGTCCGGTCGCGGCAAACGCCCAACGCTTCGCTTCGCGAGGGGCATCTGAGCACTCTTTGGGCGCACTACGCGACGATGAGTCTGCGGTTGGAAGGGACGCCGCTGCGGATCGACGCCGAGACGGAACAGGTCGATTCGTCCGATGCGATGAAGTTCTTCCGCCGAGAATACCGCCAACCTTGGGTACTCGAACCGGAATCGGAGGAGAAGCCCGCATGAATCGATCGGGTCTGCCCGAGGGCCGCAAGAGCCGTCTTGCGGCCGTTGCCACCGTCGTATGCGTGCTGTTGATTTGTCCGGCAGTCGCGGCGCCGGCGGCTGAGGCTGCGCCCGCCGAGGCAGCCTATCAAATCGCCGTCAAGCGAGCGTCCGACCAGGTGACCGTGCAGGGCGGCGGCGAGCGAGTCGTTTTCGTCGTCGAAAGCCGAACCGGCATCGGGCGGGCCGAGATCACCCGCCGCGATGGATCGTGGCCCGCAACGGTGGTCATTCGTTTGGCGCTGCGCGGATTGGAAGATTTTCGCCTGAAGGCGGGCGACACGGAGCTGGGCATTGCCGTGTCGTCTCATGGCGAAGGGGAACGCGTGCGCGTGTGGCGAACGTCGGAGGAGCGGGCTGCTCTCGCGGCCGAGGATCCGCTCTGCCCGCAAATTCGGCTCTTGGATCGTCGAGGAAAGCCGACGGACAAAGGCCCGCCGGAAATCGCAGCGATCGAGATTGTGCTGCCCCCGGCCCTGCTGAAGAACCAGCCGCAGTCGATCAAGTTCTCTTGGATCGATTTCTTTCGCTGATCGATGTTCGCTTCCGTCCTTCTTTGGATCGAATGCTTGACATCGCATTTCGTTGCGCGCAACTTGGATACCGGCGGAGGCGGGCGAGCCGGCCTCGCGCGATGATCGCTTTGTTTCGTTCCCCCGCGTTGCTTTCCTTCCGTGGCCGACGGCTTCGTTTTCTTTTTTGAGCGAACGGCCTCCATTGCCTCCGTAACCTTCCTGCCGAGAAAGGGTGTCAGTCATGCGATCGAAAGAAGTGAACGGTTCTTCGCGTCTTGCGACGTCGCGCCGCGGTTTCTTGAAATCGGCAGCGACAACGACGGCGGTGGCCCTGGGAGTGGCGGCCGTTCCGGCGGTCCATGCCGGGGAAGACAACACGATCCGTTTGGCGCTGATCGGCTGCGGCGGCCGAGGCAGCGGCGCGGCGGCCAACGCCTTCGAGGCGGAGGGCGGCCCGGTGAAACTCGTCGCCATGGCCGATCTGTTCGAGAACCGCTTGAGCGCTTCGCACGCCAATCTGAGCAAGCAATATGCCGAAAAGATGGACGTGCCGCCCGAACGCCGCTTCGTCGGCTTCGATGCGTACAAGAAGGCAATCGATTGCCTCAAGCCGGGCGACGTTGCGATGTTGTGCGGCTATTCCGGGTTTCGGCCCGCGCAGCTCGAGTATGCCGTTTCGAAAGGGATCAACGTTTTCATGGAGAAATCGTTCGCCGTCGATCCGCCGCAAGTGCGCCGCGTGATCGCGGCCGGGGAAGAGGCGAAAAAGAAGAATTTGAAGATCGCCGCGGGGTTGATGTGCCGTCATTCCCCCAATCGCCAAGAGTTGATCCGTCGCATCCGCGACGGCCAACTGGGCGAGATTCTCTCCGTACGCACCTACCGCATGCATGGCGCCATCGCCATGGGGCCGAAACCGGCCAACGATGCCGAGCTGCTCTTCCAGATTCGTCGGCCCGCGATGTTCTACTGGGTTTCCGGCGGGCTTTGGGCGGAAATGGACATCCACCAGGTGGATGAGATTTGCTGGGTGAACGACGGCTGGCCCGTCGATGCCCACGGTGTCGGCGGGCGATACTGGGGCAGCAAAGACTACAGTCAGAATCTTGATTCGTACTCCGTCGAATGGACGTTTGCCGATGGGGCGAAGGGCTACAATGTCGTTCGCTACATCCCGAACTGCCGCGACGATTTTGTAACGTACGTTCACGGAACGAAGTGCGCGGCGCAGTTCTCGGGCAACGTTCATGCCGGAACAGTACACATCTACAAAGATCAACGGTGCACGCCCGACAACATCGCGTGGAAGGCCCCCAACGAGCCGTGCAGCCCCTGGCAGGCGGAATGGAACGAGTTGCTCCGTTCGATCCGCAACGATCGTCCGCACAACGAGGCTCATCGTGCGGCATGCGCCAACCTGGCGGCGATGATGGGACGGGCGGCAGTCCACATGGGCAAGACGATTACCTGGGACGCGGCGATGCAGTCGAACTTCCAATTCTGCCCGAACATCGATTCGTTGACGGCCGAAAGCCCGCCGCCGGTTGTGCCCGACGCCGACGGCCGCTACCCGGTGCCCGTGCCCGGCGCGTGGGTTGAGATTTGACAAAGGCCTTCCCGGTCCGCGGAATCGCACCGAAACGTCAACGCCTTGGCCCGCAGCCTACTCCGCCGGGGGCCTGCGGCCGACGATTGCGGCGGCTTCGCCGGC
>Ga0308414_1003417_pt1 | contig 10113 bp, 9 predicted proteins | sample HotsprSampleOS50_FD_205667 | JGI IMG/M metagenome (GOLD analysis project Ga0308414, IMG submission 205667) | Hot spring phototrophic mat microbial communities from Octopus Spring, Yellowstone National Park, Wyoming, United States - 20090730_OS50 ...
CCGCACGTTCTGGAGCTTCAACTACGAGGGCGTCCGGCAGACGCAGGAAGCGGTGTCGCAGGCTTTCTGGTTCCCGGAAGAGTTCCGGCGCGGCGACTTTTCCGCGCTGCTGACGCCGTTGATCCGCAACGGCGTGCCCATACGTGCGCCGATCATTATTTTCGATCCCACCACCGGCGAGCCGTTCCGCGACTCATCGGGACGGATCACGAACATTATTCCGGCCAGCCGGATCAACCGGAACGCGCAGAACTTCATCAATACTTACCTGCCCCTGCCGCAGTTCCGGCCGGAGGACATCCTGGACGTCAATGTGATCGCCAGTGTGCCGACCATCCTGGACCAGAACCAGTATTTCGCCCGGGTGGATCACAACTTCGGAGCCAACGACCGCGTCTTTGTCCGTTACGCGGGCCAGCGGACCTCGTTCGACCAGAAGCAATTGAATCCGAACTTCGCCACCATTTACTCGCTTCGTCCAAACAACATCGCCTCCCAGTATCTGCACCTGTTCCGGCCTACGGTGATCAATGAGTTCCGCTTTGGATACAACCGGGTGGACCACGATCAACGCAATCCCCGCACGAACACCAACTTTGACGTGGACAGCCTGGGCATCGGCCAGTTCCGGGTGGCCGTGGACAACAACCGGAAGTTCAAACCGCTGGAAGCGGCCATCCCGCCCACCGGCGTGTTGCAGGGCGATTCCGGCGCGCGGATCGACTTTAATGACACCTACCAGATTTCGGATAACTTCTCGGTCATCCGTTCGAACCATCACTTCAAGATGGGCATGGAATACCGCCGGCTGACCATTGAGCGCGCCGCCGCCAACGTGCCTTACGGAAGCTATGGATGTTGCGAGGGGGGCTACAGCCTCGCGGGCTTTCTGATGGGCTTCCCCAGCAACACGACCACGGCGGAAGGCTTGCTGTTTCAAAAGCCCCGGCAGCACCGCTGGAGCGGTTACTTCCTGGATGAGTGGAAGGTCAGCAGGAAACTCACCATGAATCTCGGCGTGCGGTGGGACTACTTTGGTTTGGCTACCGACGTGTACCGGACTTGGCGCTCGTTGCGGCTGGATATCCTCACCCAGGCCAGCAATGGCCAGCAGTTGCCCACGGTGGTTCCCGAACCGCGGCAGAACTACCGGTTTTATGATCCGGAGAAGCGCTTTTTCATGCCGCGCGTCGGCATCGCCTACCGCGCCACCGAAAAGTGGGTCATTCGCACCGGCGCGGGTTGGTACGCCAACGCGCAACAGTTGAACAACTTCTCGATTCTCAACTTGCAGCCGCCGCTTTCCGGAACCTTCGGGTTCTTTGCGGTGACCGACCCGGCGCAGATCATTTCGTATGAGTACGCCGGGCGCACTTACAACCTGCAAACCCGGCGCTTCCGGCCGGGCTCGCAGATTCTGAGCCTGGACAACGCCTTCCCCGGCCAAGGCACGGCGGCGGCGCGCACCAATGTGCTGGCGATGATTCCGGACAACAAGGCCAGCAACTATATCCAGTGGAGCCTGGACATCCAGCGCCAACTGCCGTGGAACACGATCCTGACGGTGGGTTACGTGGGTTCCAAGACCAGCCACCTGGACAACACGGTGTCGAACTTTAACGCGCCGGACCCGTCTCCGGATACCGACATCAACCGGCGGCGGCCCTGGCAGGCCTATGTCAGCGCGGGCGAGGGGAACACTGCGCGTCTGCTCGGCAACATCCGCTATCTGGACAGTTACGCCAACGCGAGCTACCACGCTCTCCAGGTGCAGGCGCAGAAACGCTACAGCTACGGCCTCACCATGGGCTTGGCGTACACCTACGGCAAGGCTTTGGGCGAGGGCTACGGCCGGAACGATCCGGCGGGAGACGTGGAAGCGCTGTACCAGGACCCGCGCAACCGGCGGGCGGACCGCACCCGCTACGGCTTCGATATTACGCACAACGCGGTAACCAACTTCGTCTACGACCTGCCGGTGTTTAAGAATTCGACCGGCGTGACCAAGGCCATCCTGGGCGGCTGGCAGGCCAGCGGCATCATCACCTTGCGCACCGGCCTGCCGTTCGCGGTGCTCGGCGGCAACCTGAACACGGGCTTCAACACGCGTCCGGACCGGATCGCCGACGGCCGCCTGGGGAGCGCGGCCACCCGCCAACTGTGGTTCGACCCGACGGCGTTCCGCCGCACGGACTGCAATATCCCCACCCGGCCGGAGCTGTGCAAGTACGGCAACGCCGGCAACGGCATTCTGGTGTCACCGGGGATGAAGACCTTCGATCTGTCGGTCGGAAAGAACTGGGCTTTGCCGATGCTGGGCGAACAAGGCCGGCTGCAATTCCGCGGCGAAGCGTTCAACGCCTTCAATACGCCTCAGTTTGGCCGGCCGAACGGCCTCGGCTGGGTCGGCATCGACTCGATCGTGCCCGACGCGCCGCGCGTGGGAGAAATCCGCAGCCTGCGCACCAACATGCGGATCTTCCAGGTAGCGCTGAAGTTGTATTTCTAAATCTGGTTGCGTGCGGGCATGGCGCCAAGCTGGTTGGTTTCGCGCCACGCCCGCGCACTTCCGGCGCGCCTCTAGCGAGGGAATGCCGTCTGACTCCCTCCTGCCCAAACCGCCGGTTGCGGACTCTGCAACACTGGGTTTCATGCGCGACTGGAGCAAGCTGCTGCGAATCGTCCTCCTGGCGGCGCCCCTCTGTTCTGCCGCCGTCTACACTATCTCGCCGGCGCCGCAGGCGGAGTTCAAACTGGAGGTGCATAAGACCGGACTGATGTCCGGCAAGGTGCATATTTTCACCTTTGAGCGATACGGGGGCAGCGTGAACTACCAGCCGGACGCGCCCGGGAAATCCACCGTGGCGTTCGAGATCGAGGCGGCATCGGTGGTGTGCCGGGACACCTGGATCGGAGACAAGGACAAGCAAAAGGTGACGGCCATGGCGCTGGAAATGATGGAGAGTGAAAAGCACCCGCGATTGAAGTTCGTCTCGCAATCCGTCGCGCCGCGCGGGCAGGCGGAGTTCGACGTGAAGGGCGCGCTGACCATTAAGGGCATCACCAAGCCGGTGACGGTGCGGGTGACCGTCCAGCCGGAGGGCGGCGCCTTGCGCGTGCGGGGAAACGCCATCGTGCTGCGCAAGGATTATGGGATCAATCCGCGCGCCGCGGTCCCTTTCGGCCTAATTGGCAATAAAGAAGAAATGCCCGTGACCTTCAACCTGTTCGCCGCGCCGGCAAAGTGATTGCGCTCCCGCTACAGCCCGCCGCCGGTCTGCGCTCCGGCGGGCGTCCAACGCTCGCTGGGGAGCCCGACATGCACGTGCGCTCCGGTCGCCTTCCCGGCGACCGAGCCGCGAAAGGCGAAATATGGGATGCCGTTTTCTCGCAGGTAATTCCGCAGCCAGACGCCTTCCGGGTGGTCCGGGTGCACGGCCACATCCAGCCGGTCGCGGTGATCGAATCCGAGCGTGCGGTGCAGAGCCGTGTCGCCGCGGGCGCTGACCGGCAGCGGCTTCAAAAACCGGGCTTGGTAAGCCCGCTCCATTCTGGCCAGATCTGCCGGACGGAACCTCGCCCCGTCAAAGCGCTCGGCCAGGGGGCTGGCCGCCTCCGCCCCGTGTGGTGCGGATGCCAGCGCTGCCTCTTCGGCGCGCGCCATTTCCGCAAGCTCGGCCACTAACTCCGCGCGCTTGCGCGCAAGTTCGAGTTCTTTTTCCGCCCAAGCTAATTTTTCGGCCGGTTCCCGCAAACGGTTCCGGGCTAATGCGCCCAGTTCCACCAGTTCCCGCGTCCACTCGGCTTCCTGCTTCCGCCTCTCGATCCGCCGCTCTGCCGCCTGGACCATTTCGGCGCAGCGCTCCTCGGTGAGCTCGGAGGTGATCGAGGTGTACAAGGTGTGCTGGAGGATGAGGCCGTCGCGCACGTCGTTGGGGTCGTCCTCGGCTCTCCGCAGCCGCCGCGGACCCAACGAACCCTGGGATTCGCCGGTCCGCCAAGCCGGGCCGCCCACGGCGGGCGGGGCGGGCTCCACGGTTTGCGCCTCGGCCGCCAGCGCCAGCCCGAGCAGCCAGGCGGCAAAAATCATCGCCATGAAACTTTCATTGTAGTACGATGCCATCAGGGAGGTTTGTTTCCCTGAATTTGTTGAAAAGTTTTCCAGACCACCAACCCACCGTTTCCTCCGAGCCCGCGTGGCCGGTTGCCGTACGCGCCGCTGAGGCGAAAAAAGCCCAGGACATCAAGGTTCTCGATCTGAGCGGAGTTTCTTCGTTTACGGATTACTTTGTGATCTGCACGGGCTCGAATCCGAAGCAGATCCAGGCGATCGCGGACGAAGTAGAAAAGGAACTGAAGCTCATCGGAGAACGCCCGTTGAGCATCGAGGGCTACCAGCAGGCGGAGTGGATCCTGGCCGATTACGGCGATTTCATTATCCACATCTTTTCCGAGCGCGCCCGCCTGTTCTACGATCTGGAACGGCTTTGGCGGGCGGCGCGCGCCGTGCCCCTGGCGGGCGAACCGGCCGCCGCGGTGTAGCCGGGCAGGGTGCGCCTGGCGATTCTGTTTATCGGCAAGCCGCGCGATTCGCACGCGCATGCGCTAGCGGAAGAGTATGTCGCGCGCGCGGCCCACTACGCCCGCATCGAGATGCGGGAAATCCGGCCGGAGCGCTACGATCCATTCGCGCGGCGCCCGGCGGCGTTCGTGGTGGCGCTCGACCCCGCCGGCCAGTTAATGGATTCGGCCGGTTTTACGCGTTTGCTCGAGCGGGGCGAGCGGGAAGACCGTGAATACGTGTTCCTCATCGGAGGGCACGACGGCCTCCCCGCCGCGTGGCGCGAACGCGCGCACCTGCGCTTGTCCCTCTCGCCCATGACTTGGCCCCATGAACTGGCCCGCGCCTGCCTGGCGGAGCAGATTTACCGCGCCTTCGCCTCATTGCGGGGGCATCCTTACCCGCGCTAACGTAAAAGTTTATGCCTTGGTTTCGCCGCGATAAGCCTCTCGCGAAAGGAGAGGAGGGGGAAAAGCACGTACGCACGGAAGGCCTCTGGCTGAAGTGCGAAGGCTGCCGGCAGATCATCTGGAAAAAAGACCTGGAAGCCAACTGGAACGTGTGCCCCAAGTGCGGCGCCCACTCCCGCATCGACGCCGCGGCGCGGCTGAAATTGCTGTTCGACGGTCCTCACGAGTTGCTGGACGCGCATCTGCGTTCTTCCGATCCGCTGGGCTTCGTGGACTCCAAGCCCTACGCGGAAAGGCTCGCGGCTACCCAGGCGGCCACGGGGCTGAACGACGCCTTGATCTCCGCCGCGGGGACGATGGCCGGCCGGCGCGTCCACATCTGCGCCATGGAGCCCAAATTCATCGGCGGCAGCATGGGTTGCGTCGTCGGCGAAAAAATCACCCGCGCCATCGAGCGTAGCCTCGAGCAGCGGGTTCCGCTCATTGTGGTTTCCGCCTCCGGCGGCGCGCGCATGCAGGAAGGCGCTATCAGCCTGATGCAGATGGCGAAAATTTCCGCGGCCCTGATGCGCCTGGATGAAGCCAAGGTGCCGTTTTTGAGCGTCCTCACCGACCCGACCACGGGGGGCGTCACGGCCAGTTTCGCCATGTTGGGAGACCTGAACATTGCCGAACCGAACGCGCTCATCGGTTTCGCCGGCCCGCGCGTGATCGAGCAGACCATCCGGCAGAAACTGCCGGAGGGATTTCAGCGCTCGGAGTTTTTGTTGCGGCACGGGATGCTGGACGCCGTGGTGACCCGCCTCCGGATGAAAGAGTATCTGGCCAGCGCCCTCAACTTCTTCTGCGGCCCCATCACCTGACGATGAGTTACCCGGATTCGGTCCGGTATTTGTACGCCCTCGGCAACGAGATCCGCTCGGCGAAGCTGGGGCTGGACCGGATGCGCGTGCTGCTCGAGCGGTTGGGCCATCCCGAGCGGCGCGGGCGTTTTGTGCATGTGGCGGGCACGAACGGCAAGGGTTCCACCTGCGCGCTCCTCGAGTCCGCGCTGCGCGCCGCGGGACACCGCACCGGGCTGTTCACTTCGCCGCACCTGATCGAGCCCACCGAGCGCATCCGCATCGCCGGCCGGCCGGTCTCGCCCGCCGACTTCGCCGCGGCCTTCGACCAGGTGCATGCCGCGGCGCTGAGGCTGCTCGCCGAAAGACGGCTGGACCATCATCCCAGCTATTTCGAAACCGTCACGGCGATGGGGTTTTTGCTGTTCGCCGAGGCGGAAACCGGCTATACCGTCCTGGAGGTCGGTTTGGGCGGAAGGCTGGACGCCACCAATGTGGTCCACCCGGCTCTCTGCGCCATCACCCGGATCGATTACGATCATCAGCAATTCCTCGGGGACACCATCGAACAGATCGCGGCGGAGAAAGCCGGCATTCTCAAGCCGGGCGTGCCGGCGGTGTTCGGCCCGCAGCGTCCGGAGGCGGACGCGGTGCTGGCGGCGCAGGCGCGCAGGCTCGGGATCGAGCCCGTGCGCGCGGCGGAACAGAACGTGGAGATCCTCTCCGAATCCAGCGGCGGCACGCTCCTGAGGGTCAGCGGACTCGAGGTGTTTTGTCCTCTGGCGGGCCGGCATCAAGTGGAGAACGCGGCCACCGCCGTAGCGGCGCTCCGCCAGCTGGGAATTCCCGGCGAGGCCATCGCGGAGGGGTTTCGCGCGGCGCGGTGGCCGGGCCGGTTGCAGCGCGTCTGCCGCTCGCCGGAAATCCTGGTGGACGGCGCGCACAACGTGAACGGCGCCGAGGCATTGGCCGCGCACCTGCGCCGTTTCTACGCCGGCCGCCGGATTACCCTGGTGTATGGCTCGATGCGCGACAAACCTGTGGCCGCCATCGGCCGCATCCTTTTTCCTCTGGCGGAAACCGTGATCCTGACGGCGCCGGATACCGATCGCGCCCTGTCTCCCGAAGAACTGACGCGGCTCGCGCCGGAATCCCGCCTCCTCCAGGCCCCGAATCTCGACGCAGCGTGGGAGCTGATCCGCGACCCCGACCTGGTGGTCATCACCGGCTCGCTGTTTCTGGCCGGGGAAGCTATCCGCCGCTGGGACCCTGCCAGAGGAGGTTTCTCGTGCTAGCCCGTTTGCGCGCATTGTTGATCAGCATCCCCTGGATTTTGGGGTGGACTGCTCTGATGGGGCTGCTCTCGTTTCTGGCTTCTTTCTTCGACCGGACGGGAGTGACGCAGCACCGGCTGGCCTGCATCTGGGCGCGCTGGCTGTTGCGCGGCGCCGGCGTGCGCGTCCACGCCCGCGGCCTGGAGCACATCGATCCCCGGGGCAGCTACGTGTTCGCCGCCAATCACGCCAGCTACCTGGACACGCCTGCCATCCTGGCGAACATTCCCGTGGAGTTCCGTTTCCTGGCCAAGCGGGAACTGTTCAAAATCCCCGCCATCGGCACCCATCTGGACCGCGCCGGGCATATCCCGGTGGAGCGGGACGATCCCCGGGCGAGCGTCCGCACCCTTGCCGAAGCGGCCCGCATCATTCGCGAGCGAAGGGTATCGGTCTTGATCTTTCCGGAAGGCGGCCGCAGCGCCAGCGGCAAATTACAGGAGTTTCGTGACGGCGCGGCGTATATCGCGATCAAAGCGGGCGTCCCGCTGGTGCCCGTGGCGATTCGCGGGACGCATCGCCTGCTGCCGCCGGGCAGCCTGACGATCAGGGCAGGCGCGGTCATCGTTTGCATCGGCCAGCCAATTCGGATGCAAGATTTTACGGTGAAAGACCGCGCCGTTCTCACCCGGCGCGTGCAAGAAGCCGTAGCCGGATTGCTGGAACACTCAATTACCGAAGCGCAGCAGACGCGCTAAAAAGCCCGGGACGGCCTTAGCCGGTTCGCCCGATTCGATGCGCATTTCCTGCCAGTTGTAAGGAAATTCCCGGCCGCAATCCAGGCAAGCCACATACGTTTGCCGCCGCTCGCCGGAGCGGGCTACGCGCCGGGTGAGCGGAAACGTGGTCCTGTCGTGTGAACAACCAAACAGAAATTCTCCTAGCCAACCCATTGCTTACGCCCCCTCCTCACTTTCTTGGATGGTGAAAACGAGATCCGGGTTTCTTGTTTCGCACGGGCGGCGCCCCGGCGGTTTGCGCGCGTCCCGCCGCCGCGGTATGCTGGCGCTGCGCAAGTGCTTGACGGAAGGGAAGGAAAGTAACATGGACTCCGTGCGCATCGCCGTGGTAGGGGCCGGCTGGTGGGCGGCGGAAAATCACATCCCCGTGTTGCAATCGTTGCCGGGAGTCCAGGTGGCGGGCGTGTGCCGCCTGGGGCGGGAGGAACTCGCCCGGCTCCAGGAGCGCTTCGGCATCCCCTTCGCGACGGAGGATTACGCCGAACTCTTGCGGTTGCCGGACCTCGACGGCGTGGTGGTGACTTCCCCTCATTACCTGCACTACGAGCACGCACGCGGCGCGCTGGAACGCGGCCTGCACGTGTTGTGCGAAAAGCCGATGGCTCTCGAGGCCCGCGAGGCCGCCGCGCTGGCCGCGCTCGCCGAGGCCCGGCAGCGTCACTTTCTGATTCCCTATGGCTGGAACTACACGGCGCTCGCCGCGGAAGCCCGCCGCCGGGCCGCGGCCATCGGCCGCATCGAGCACGTGATTCTGCAAATGGCGAGCCCGCTTCGCGACCTGATGGGCGGCCAAGGCGCGTGGTTCGCCAAGGACGCGTTCTTCCAGCCGCAAATGGACACGTGGAGCGACCCGGCGAAGGGAGGCGGTTACGCACACGGGCAGCTTACCCATGCGCTTGCGTTCCTCTATTACGTCACGGACCTGGAACCGGCGGAAGTGTTCGCCTGGACCGCCGCTTCGCCCACGGGCGCCGATTTGTATGACGCTGCGGCGTGCCGCTTCCGCAACGGCGCGACGGGGGTCCTCAGCGGCGCGGGCACGCTGCCGCCCGCGATGCGCTTTCAGGTGGATTTGCGCGTGTTCGGCTCGCACGGCGTGCTGCTCGCCGACATCGAGCGCCCGCGCGTGGAACTGCTCCGCGCCAACGGTGAGCGGGAAGCCGCCGCCATCGAGTGGACGCCCGGCTCGTATTCCTGCGTCGAGCCAGTCCGGACTTTCGTGGAATTGATCCGGGGCGGCGGCGCCGAAAACCGTTCCGATGCGCGGCTAGGCCAGCGTGTGGTGGAGACGCTCGCAGCCTTGCTGGCCTCGTCGCGCAGCGGCGCGCCGGCGCCATGCGGAGCGGAAACCTGAGCCGCGAGCAGCAACCGGGCCGGCCGCGGCGGCGCCCGCTCCGGCGGTCAACACTGCTGAATCAGCTCCCAGCAGCGCTCGACATCCGATTCCGTGGTGGCATAGTTGCCGATCGCCAGCCGCAAGACAAACCGCCCGTTCAGCACCGTGTGCGAGAGAAACGCCTCTCCCGTCGCATTGATGCGGTCGAGCAGCGCGCGGTTTTCCTCATCCGACCCTTTGCGCCGGAAGCAGACAAGCGACATCGGGACCGGCGCGCACACCTCGTAGTCCGGATGCGCGGCGATGCGCCGGGCCAGATCCTGCGCCCAGCCGATGTGCGCGCGCACCTTCTCCACAATGCCCTGGCGTCCGTAGGAGCGCATCACAAACCATAGCTTCAATGCGCGAAACCGCCGCCCCAGGGGCAGGCTGTAATCCATGTAGTTGAGCGCCCGCGCGTCCTCGGCGGTGCGCAGATACTCGGGAACCAGCGCGAACGCCCGCCGCAGCACGTCCGGACGGCGGGTGAATAGGACGCTGAGGTCCACCGGCGCGCCGAGCCATTTGTGGGGATTGATCACCAGCGAGTCGGCGCGCGCGCAGCCGGCCAAGTAATGCGCGTACTCGGGCACGATGCCGGCGGCGCCGCCGTAGGCCGCGTCCACGTGCAGCCACAGCCCATGGCGCGCGGCGATCTCCGCCACCGCGGGCACCGGATCCACGCTGGTGGTGGAGGTGGTGCCCACGGTGGCCACTACGCAGCCCGGCCGCAGCCCTTGCGCCAGATCCGCGCGAATGGCTTCCTCGAGCGCCTCCGGCCGCAGGCGAAAGCATTCGTCCACCGGGATCTTGCGCAAGTTCCGCTGGCCGATGCCGATGGCGATGGCGCT
>Ga0308414_1003420_pt1 | contig 10109 bp, 7 predicted proteins | sample HotsprSampleOS50_FD_205667 | JGI IMG/M metagenome (GOLD analysis project Ga0308414, IMG submission 205667) | Hot spring phototrophic mat microbial communities from Octopus Spring, Yellowstone National Park, Wyoming, United States - 20090730_OS50 ...
GCCGGTGTAGGAGCCGCCGAACATGGCCACTTTGCCATCCGACCACGGCTGCCGCGCGATCCAGGCGATGGTGTCGGCGCCGTCCTGCTCTTCCTGCACAAACTGCCGGAATTCGCCCTCGCTGTCTTGGCGGCCGCGCACATCCTGGGTGACGACGGCGTAGCCGCGGTCGAGAAAGGCGCGGACCGACGGCGTCACCTGCGCGCTTTTCCGGTATGGCGTGCGGTGCAGCACGGCAGGGAAGCGCCCCTGGAGCGCGGGGCGGAAGATGTTGGCGCACAGCCGCAAGCCGTCTCTCATGGGGATGCGCACATGAAGCTGGATCACGGGCTGCGCCGCGGCGGCGCTGCCGATGGCCAGCAGCAGGAAAAGAGCGCGCGGCGGCATGGGTCAGGCCTTCCGGCTGCGCGCGCCGAACAGCGCCGTGCCCACGCGCACAATGGTGGCGCCTTCTTCAATCGCGGCCTCGAGATCGTGCGACATGCCCATGGAGAGGCCGCGCAAGCCGTGCCCGGCGGCGAGCTCGCGCAGGCGGCGGAAATGGGGCCGCGATTGCTCCGGGTCATCGGACCACGGCGGCATGGTCATCAGGCCTGTGAGACGCAGATTCGGGCAGGCGCGGATGGCGCCGATCAAAGCGGCAAGATCGCCGGGCGCGCAGCCTGCCTTGGACTCCTCGGGCGACAGCTTGACTTCGATCATCACTTCCAGCGGGCGCCCGAGCGCATCGAGGCGCCGGGCGAGCTTCTCCGAGTCGACGGTCTGGATGACGTCGAACAGCTCGCCAGCGCGGCGGCTCTTGTTGGACTGGAGATGGCCGATCAAATGGAAACGCGCGCCGGGCAGGGAGCGGACCTGCGGGGCCTTCTGCTCGAATTCCTGCACGTAATTCTCGCCGAATTCGCGAAGCCCGAGGCGGTAAGCCTCGAGGATCACTTCAGGCGGGAAGGTCTTGGCCACCGCCAGCAGCGTCACTTCCTCGCGGCGGCGGCCGCAGCGCGCGCAGGCCCGCGCGATGCGGGACTCCACCCCGGCCAGATTTTGAGAAAGACCCTCGCCCACTGCCTGCCATTATAATGAGGGCGGTGGCAAGCCTCCGCAAGGCAAGCCGCGCGGGCTCCGCCGCGAGCCTGCGCGCGGAGGTGGAGCGCTTTCTCGCCTCGTGCCGCGATCCCGTTGTGCTGGAGCCCGGAGAGGAGCCGTTCGCGCTGGCGGGCGGGGACTGGGCGTGTGCGGAACGCGGCGCATTTCTGCTGCTGGAAGCCTGGGACGAGACGCGGAACCTGGCGCGGCGCGTGACAGCCGTGATCGAGAGCCGCCGCGGGCGGCTGTTGCTGGAAGTGGAGCGGTTCGGGGGGCGCAAAGGCGTGCTCACGCTGGCCGACCGCGCCGATCCTGCCGCGGCGCCGGCGCTGTTGCGCGGCCAGAGGGGGGAGTTGCTTGAGTTGCTGCGGCGGTGGCTGGCGCGGCAGTTCCCGGGCTGGCGGCTGGAGGAGATCACCGCGGGCATGGATCTGGAACACTCACTCTCGGGCGCGTGTCCGCGGGCGCTGATTGCTTTGGGCAGGCGGCGCATGGCAGCTGTGGCGGCGGACTGCGGCCATGTCTTGCCTTCGCTGACACAGGCGCTGTTGTGGGCGGATTATCTCAGGCGGCGCGACGGCGAAGAGATCGATTCGATTGCGCTGTTCGTGCCCGAGGGCACGGAAGGCACCATCGCGCGGCTGCTGCGGCGGCTACGCGTGCGCGCCTCGCTCTTCGTGTGGAACGGCCAGGGCGTGGAGAGGCCCGCCGATGCGGGCGACGACGGCAACGTGATCCGCGATTTGGCACAGTGGGAGGACCCTCCGGAAGCGGCCGCCGGCGAAGCCGCGAGGTGGGTGCACGAGCTGCGGATGGAAGAGGGCGTGGAAGCCGTGGCCGCCGCGCCGGGAGAGTGGAGCCTGCGCGTGCGCGGGCTGGAGTTCGCGCGCTACCGCAACGGCGAGCTGTTTTACGGCGTGCGGCAGCGCCGCCGCGCGCGCCGAGTGGAGCCGGTGCGGGCGCTGGCGCGCGAGCTGGAGCGGATCCGCTGCTGCGACAGTTCGGCGCCGCGGCATGAGTGGCGTCTGGCGCGCCCGGAGGCGTGGCTCGAGTCCGTGCTGCGCGCGCGTCTGGATCTGATCGACCCGCTTCTGCTGCCCGCGCCCGTTTACAGCCAGGCGGGCGCGGTGGAAGGCTCGGAGCGCGGCATTCCGGATCTGCTCGCCCTGCGGCGCGACGGGCAATTGACGGTGATCGAGATCAAGGCGAAGGCGGACCTCGAGCTGCCCCTGCAGGCGCTGGGCTACTGGTCGATTGTGGCGCATCACGCCGCGCGCGGGGACTTCGCGCGTTGCGGGTATTTCCGCGGCCACCGCGTGGATCCGCGTCCGCCGCGGCTGGTGCTGGCTTCGCCCGCGCTCGAGTTTCACCCGACCACCGAGACGCTGCTGGGCTTTTTTCATCCTCAAGTGGAAGTGGAGCGCGTGGGCCTTGGCGTAGAATGGCAACTGAGGCCGCGCGTCGTGCTGCGCGTGCAGGGCAGTGCGCGGCCCGAGTGGGACGGCGAGGGCTGAGGCGAGCAGACAATGAAGTTCCTGGCGCAGGTGCGGCGCGCGCTTGAGAAGGTGGACCCCTCCGGCATCCGCGCGCTGGCCGCCAGGCGCTACCGGATTCTGGTGATCGCCGGTTCTTCCGCCTCCTATGCGGCGGTAGAAGATTTTTTGACCCCCGCTGGCTTGAGCCGGAGCAAGCGCCTGGCCGCCGCTGAGACGCTGGTGCGCGCCTGCGATCCCGACGCCGAGGGGAAGTTCCATTTCATCTTCGCCGAGCGCGGCACGCCGGTCCCGGAAGGCTGGATCGCCGGGGAGGATCTGTTTTTCTTCGATCCGGACAGGATGGAGAGCTTCGTCGAGCAGTTTGTCTCCGCGCGCCCGGAGGAAGCGCTGGCGCTGGCGCGGCTGCTGGAGCCGGTGCGCCATGAGTATGCAAGACAAACCATCCACCAGGTGTCGCGCGAGAACGCGCTGTTCAGCATCCTGACGTCGCTGCCGAACATCGTGCCCAGCCTGGCGGAGATTCCGTGGCTCGCCGGCGAGTTCGCCTCCGACACGGCGGTGCTCACGGCCAACCAGATCCGCATGGCGTTTCTGCTGGCGGCGGCGAGCGACCGGGAAGCGGGCTTCCGCGAGCAGCGGCGCGAGATCGGGTCCATCATCGCCGGGGCCTGGGGCTGGCGCGCGGGCGCGCGCCAACTGGTGAGCAAGATTCCCTTCGGCGGGGGCGTGATTCCGAAAGCCGCCATTGCCTACGCAGGCACCTACGTGGTGGGTTCGGCGCTGGACCGGCTGTACCGGTTCGGCTACGGGCTGAGCCGCGAGGAGCGGGAGAAAGCGTATGAGGAAGCGTATGCCAGGGGGCGGCAAGTGGCTTCCAATCTGGTGCGGATGGTGAAGGCCGGCTGAAGCGGGGATGGACCCGGCAGGGAGGCAGTGTTTGTGATGACGGATTCCAGACCCGTGGCCATCGTGACGGGCGCTTCGCGCGGCATCGGGCGCGGCATTGCGGTTGAGCTGGCCAGGACGCACCGCGTCATCGGCACCTACCGGGGCCGGCGCGATGCGGCCGAGAGCCTGCAGGCCGAGTGCGGCGCCGATATTGTGCAGTGCGACATCGCTTCCGCGGCCGACCGGATGGCCCTGATCGAACACGCGCGGAAGAGCTGCGGGCAGCTGGACCTGCTGGTGAACAACGCGGGCATCGCGCCGCGCGAACGCGCCGATATCCTCGAGGCCAGCGAGGAGATCTTCGACGAGGTGCTCGCCACCAACCTCAAGGGGCCGTATTTCCTGACGCAACTGGCCGCGCGGTGGATGGTGGAGCAGGGCGCGGGGCGCATCGTGTTCGTGACGTCCATCTCGGCGTACGCGGCGTCCCTGAACCGCGGGGAATACTGCGTTTCCAAGGCGGGCCTGAGCATGGCCGTGCAGCTGTGGGCGGCGAGGCTCGCCCCGCACAACGTGCAGGTGTTCGAGGTGCGGCCCGGCATCATCCAGACGGACATGATCGAAAAGGTCCGGGAAGCGTACGAGGAAAGAGCGCGGTCCGGGCTGCTCCCGCAGGGGCGGCTGGGCACGCCGGAGGATGTCGCCCGGCAGGTGCGGGCCATAGCGGACGGTTTGCTGGATTACGGCACGGGCACGGTGCTGAACGCCGACGGCGGGTTCCACCTGCGCACGTTGTGATATAACTGGCATTTCAATTGGGCGCGCGCCTTGCGGGGCCTGCGCCGCGGAGATCCTGCCATCATGAACAAGAAATTCTACGGACCGTGGATCGTTTTCGCCGCTTTCATCACCTTCGGCCTCTCGACGGGGCTGCCGTACTACAACATTTCGTTCTTTTACGACTATTTCAACCGCGATTTCGGCTGGTCGCGCGAGCAGATCACGCTGGGCTTTCCGCTGGCGGTGGCGCTGACCATCTGGACGGGGCCGCTGCTGATCCACCGGTTCAGCCCGCGCCGGCTGATTCTGGTGGGCACGTTTCTGACCTTCTGCGCCCTGGCAGGGTTCGGGCTGATGCCGGGCATGCTGAGCGTGTACTACCTGCTGTGGGTCGTCTACACGATCGGCTACTTCCTGTCGGGTCCGCCGCCGCACCAGTTCATCGTGTCGAACTGGTACAAGCGGAACCGCGGCAAGGCGATGGCGGTGGTGTACGTGGGCGTGGGCGTCATCGGGTCGCTGGGCAGTTTCCTGGCCAAGCCGCTCACCGAATGGTTCGGCTACCACATGGCGCTGGTGGTTCTCGGGCTGATGCTGTTTGCGGCGTGGCCGCTGGTGATCTTCGTGATGAAGGACCATCCGCGCGAGATGGGGCAGAACCCGGATGGCGACCCGGAACCGCCCGCCGAGCAGGCGGTGCAGCCGCAGAGTTTCGGCTGGCTGTTGTCGAAGCCCGCCTTCTGGCTGCTGCTGGTGGGCAGCGTCTGCTCGATCGGGAGCATCGGCGCGGTGAACTTCCACATGAAGTTCGTGTTCCTCGATCAGGGCTTCCAGCCGGGACCGCACGCCGACGGGGCGTGGCGCATGGCATCCATCCTCATCCTTTGGTCTTCGATCGCGGGGCGGCTAGGCATGGGTTACCTGGCGGACCGGTTCACCAAGAAGTGGGTGATGTTCATTACGTACTTCATCGTCGCCGCCACCATTCCGCTGCTGCTGCACGTGCATCCGGGGCAGGAGATGTGGCTTTATATATTCGCCGTGCTGTTCGGCTTCGGGATGGGCGCCGACTACATGCTGATTCCGCTGATGGCCGCCGAGGCGTTCGGCGTCAACACGCTGCCCAAGGCGATGTCCGTGATCTTGCCCGCCGACACGATCGGCCAGACCTGGTTCCCGTATGTGGTGTCCCACCTGCGCACCCTCATGGGAAGCTATGACAAGGCGTTGATGGTGGTGTTGGCGATCGCCATGACAGGCGCGCTGGCCATCGCCCTGCTGCCCAACACGAAGGCCCTCGGCGAGCGGAACCGGCATCAGTAACAGAGAATGCGCTACTTCACATACAGGTCCCTGGAAGAACTGGAAGCCGCGGCGCGCGCTGTGGGCGCGTCGCATGTCCGCTTCATTCACGACAAGGCGCGCGTGCAGGAGCTGCTTTTGCAGAAGGTCCGCGTGGGCGGGACGGCGCTGGGCAATTCGCTGGCGATCCATCCCATGGAAGGCTGCGACGGCACGCTGGACGGCAAGCCGGACGAGCTCACCTGGCGCCGGTATGAACGATTCGCGCGGGGCGGCGCCAAGCTGATCTGGTTCGAGGCGACGGCGGTGCGGGAGGACGGGCGGGCCAACACACGGCAGGTGATGCTGAACCGCGCCAACTGCGGGGAGTTCGCCCGGCTGGTGGAAATGATGCGGCGCGCGCACCGCGAGGAGTGGGGCTCGGGCGAAGACCTGCTGATCCCGGTGCAGCTCACGCACTCGGGCCGCTACTCGCACCCTGTGCGGATCATCGCGTATCACAACCCGCTGATCGACCACAAGACGGGCACTCCGCCGGATTATCCGGTGATCCGCGACGATGAACTCGAACGGCTGGAAGACGTCTACGTGGAGGCGGCGGGGCTGGCGCTGGAGGCGGGCTTCGACGCCGTCGACATCAAGGCGACGCACGGCTATCTGCTGAGTGAGCTGCTGGGCGCGAAGACGCGCGAGGGGCGATACGGCGGGCCGCTGGAGAATCGAACAAGGTTCTTCAAAAATGTTTTCGGCAAGATCCGCGCCCGGTACGGCCGCCGGCTGATGCTGTGCATGCGGCTGGGCTGCTTCGACGGCGTGCCTTACATCACGGATCCGGAAACGGGGCGGGGCAAGCCGCTGCCGTACCCCGTGCCGTACCCGTGGGGCTGGGGCGTGAATCCGATGAACCCGCTGGAGCCGGACTTGGCCGAGGTGAAGCAGGCCATCCGCTGGTTCATGGACTGGGGCCTGGAACTGCTCAACGTCTCGCTCGGCAGCCCGTATTACAACCCGCACATCGGCCGGCCGTTCGAGAAGCCCGACGAGGGCAACTACGAAGAGCCGGAGCACCCGCTGTTGGGCGTGGACCGGCATTTCCGCGTCGCCGGCGAATTGCAGCAGACGTTTCCCGAACTCCCGATGGTGGGCACCGGCTACAGCTGGCTGCAGAAGTATTTCATCCACGCGGGCGCGGCGAACATCGAGGGCGGCAGGATCCGGTTGGTGGGAATCGGGCGTGGCGCGCTGACCTACCCGGATTTTGTCCGCGACCTGATCGAGAAGGGCGAGTTGGAAGAGTCGCGCGTGTGCAAGACGCTCACCTACTGCACCTATCTCATGAGGCAGAAGCACAACGAGCTGGGGCAGTTCCCCACCGGGTGTCCGCCGTTCGACAAGACCGTTTACGGGCCGATCATGAAGCAGGCGCGAGAGACGAAGCGCCGGCTGCAGAGCCAATGAGGCGGCGTCTTACTCCCGCAGGGCCGCGGCGGGATCCAGCCGCGCGGCGCGGAGGGCGGGCACGGAAGCGGCGAGCAGGCTGACGGCGACCAGCAGGAGCGCCACGCCCCCGTACACCGGGGGATCAAAGGCCTTGACGCCGTAAATCATCCGCTCGAGCGTCTGCCCCGACAGCGGCGCCGAAATCAGCCCGGCCAGGATGCCGATGCCCGCGACGAGGAGGCCGTTGCGCAGAGTCATCGCGCGGATCATGCCCGGCGTGGCGCCGAGGGCCATGCGGACGCCGATTTCCCTGCGCTGTTGCTCGACGGCCAGCGCCAGCACTCCGTAAAGTCCGACCGCGGAAAGCAGCACCGCCAGGCCGGCGAAGACGCCGAAGAGGAACAGGGCGGCCGTATGCTCCCCTGTGGCGTCTTCGATCTGCGCGCGCAATTCCCTTGTCCGGTCCGCGGATACTTCCGGCGCCACCTCGCTCATGATCTTCTCCACCGCCGGCCCCAGAGTGAGGGGAGGGACGGCTGTTTTCAGAGCAAAGAACGGGAACGCCCAGGGCCGCTGCGTGAATGACTCGTACACCATCGGCCGCATGTCGTCCGGCGCGCCGAAAGCAATATCCTGCACGACGCCGATGATGGAGCCCGTCACTTTTTCCCCCATCAGCACAAATTCCATCTCCCTGCCCAGCGGATCCTCGCCTTGAAAATACTGACGCCGCAAGGTGTCGGAAATGATGAAAACCCTGGGGGAATCCAGCGTGTCGCTTTCCAGAAAATCGCGGCCCGCCAGGAGCCTGGTTCCGATGGCCGCGAAATAACGGGGAGACACGGTGTTGTAGTTCACCTGCTGGAATTCGCCGGCGGTTGGATGGCCCGGGATGCGGAACATGCCCGGCCAATTCACGGCAATCAGCGGAGGATATGCCGTCACCGTGGCCTCGACAACGCCCGGAAGCGCCTTCATTCTGGCGAGCACTGTCCGGTAGAACTCGGCGCGGGCGGCATCATCGGGGTACGCCGCCACCGGCAGCATGGTTCGGATCAACAGCACACTGCCGGGCTGGAATCCCATGTCGGCATGGACCAGCCGCGAGTAGGTGCGCCAAAGCAGTCCCGCACTGACCAGCAGCGTGGCGCACACGGCGACTTCCGCGGCGATGAGGAGATTCCGCAGAAGGCTCCGGCCGCGCCCCGCCGATGCGCCCCTTGACTCTTCGTTCAGCGCCGTGGCGAGATTCAGACGAAGCACGTTCCAGGCGGGGGCAGTGCCGAAGATGAGGCCTGTGACGGCGGAAACGGCGAACGTGAACAGAACGGTGTTCAGGTTGAGCTCCGTCTGGGCAATACCGGGCAGGTGCAAGCCGTTCCATTTCAGGAGAAAGCCGATGGCCCACGCGGCCACGATCAGCCCGGCGGCGCCGCCCAGCAGGGACAGCAGGAGGCTTTCGGTGATCATCTGGCGGAAAATGCGGACCTGGGACGCGCCGAGAGCCGTGCGAATGGCGATTTCACGCAGCCGCCCTGCCGACCGCGCCAGCAGCACCCCTGCCAGATTGGCGCAGGCCAGCAGCAGGGCCAGCCCGGCAGCGAGGGCGAGCACGATCAGCGGCTGGTGCGAATTCCCCCGGATGTAGCTCTCCGCCGTCTCCAGGTAGCCCTCCCAACTCCGGCTGCTGCGCGGTTCCTGCTCGGCGAGCCGCCGGTAGATGGCCCGGATCTCCTCTTCCGCCTGCTCCTTGGTGGCGCCCTTCCTCAGGCGCACGGCCACGACCATGGCGCGCCGGTCGAACGCTTCCACCATCTCCTGCGTGATGGGCAGCGGCACCACGGCTTCCGGACGCCTGATCAACTCCGCCCGCTGCGAGGGCAGCCCTGGCAGGATGCCGGCAACGACGTGCACCTCCTTTTCCATCTCCACGGTCGCGCCCAGGATGCCGAGATCCCCGCCCAGCTTCGACCGCCAGAGCGACTCGTCGAAATAAACGGCCTGGTTCTTGCCGGAAACGTACTCCTCCTGGAAGAACTCACGCCCGGCGAGAAGCTTCACTCCCAATGCGCGGTAATAACCCGGACTCACGTAAGCGCCGCGAACCAGCATGGAACGCCCGTTCCATTTCAGGTTGAAGGGCTGCAGGAGCGTGGCGCCGACCGCTTCCGCGCTGCTGATGCCCTTTTCGAGCGCCAGGTACTCGAACATGTTGGGCAGCGATTTTTCGCCGCGTTCGAGGTGCCGGGCGCGGACAAAAAACAGCCTCTCCGGCTCCGGATACGGCAGCGGTTTCAGCAAAACACTGTCGATGACGCTGAAAATGGCGGCGTTGGCTCCGATGCCCAAGGCGAGCAACAGGATGGCTATGGCCGCAAACGCCGGCTCCTTTCGCAATTGGCGGAAACTGTAACGGATGTCCTGTAGCAGACCGGAAAACATCATTCCCCCGTCGCACTGCCCCGTGGAAGGCAAATGACCGCCTGCCCGGAGGCGGAAATCAGGATGAAGACATCTCTCGGGCGGATCTGGATGCGAAAAGACTGCAAATCCCGCCGCATGGCCCTTACTGCGCCGCCGCCTGTCCGGCAGGAATGATGCGCCCGTCGAACAGCTGGATGGTTCGCTGCGCCCGTCGCGCGAAGCGGGGATCGTGGGTGACCATGCAGATGGTGGCGCCCGAGGCGTGCAGGTCGCCGAGCAGATCCATCACGGATTCACTGTTGGCCGAATCCAGGTTTCCGGTCGGTTCGTCGGCGAGGAGAATCGACGGCTTGCCCGCCAGCGCCCGCGCGACCGCCACGCGCTGCTGCTGCCCGCCGGAAAGCTGCGAGGGGTAATGCTTGAGGCGGTGGGTCATCCCGACGCGCTCCAGTGCTTCCAGCACCAGCTTTTTCCGCTCCGCCGCGCTCATGCCGCGATAGGTGAGCGGCAGTTCCACGTTCTCGTACACGGTGAGATCGCCGATCAGATTGAAAGCCTGAAAGATGAAACCGATTTCCCGGTTGCGGATCCGCGCGCGTTCGGCCAGGCCCAGCGAATGGACAGGCTTGCCTTTGAGCCAGTATTCGCCGGACGTGGGCGTTTCCAGCAAGCCCAGAATGGAAAGCAGCGTGGACT
>Ga0308414_1003422_pt1 | contig 10107 bp, 10 predicted proteins | sample HotsprSampleOS50_FD_205667 | JGI IMG/M metagenome (GOLD analysis project Ga0308414, IMG submission 205667) | Hot spring phototrophic mat microbial communities from Octopus Spring, Yellowstone National Park, Wyoming, United States - 20090730_OS50 ...
TGGAATTTGGCAATACACCCGATGCAAAATTAACCTCCCGAAATCATTCAATCCTGATACCTTTATATCTGATATCCTCGTTTGGCAATAAGGTACGTTTAGATGTACTGTATGGGCTTAGCTATATGCATGTTTTCCATAATACCATGTCAAATGATAATGATAGTACCAATGGTATCAGATTTATAAGTTACAACCAGTATGGAGCTGGTTTGTTACTTAGATTGGCTTTTACCATCAATAGATTTACTTATTTCTATATAGGGCCCCACGGCCAGTTTTATTTTTCCAATGTTGTAGAATCAACCAACTGGCGTGACTACATGTACAATATCCAGCTAGAACTTGGCATGTTATTCAAAACTTTTTGATATTGAGTACTATTTTTTCAGTACTTCAGGCAATACTGTTTTTCTTAACTCCTTCTTGTTGAATTTCCCCACACTTGTTTTTGGTATCTCCTTTAAAAATACAATTTCATCTGGCAACCACCATTTTGCAACTTTTGCTTGTAAAAATTCCATAATGTCTTCTTTTGTTATTGAATCGGCAAATTCAGGTTTTGGCACTATGCATGCCAACGGTCGTTCCTGCCATTTCTCATGAGGCATTGCGATGACTGCTGCTTCTAAAACCTTTGGATGCGCCATGATTTCATTTTCAAGGTCAACAGAAGATATCCACTCACCGCCACTTTTTATTAAATCCTTTGTTCGGTCAACTAATGAAATATACCCTTCTTCATTTATTGTAGCAATATCTCCAGTATGCAGCCATCCATCTTTAAATGTTTGTTTGCTCCTTTCAGGATCCTTATAGTATTCACTTGCAATCCATGGTCCCCTTAGACAAATTTCCCCCATTTCTTTGCCATTCCACTGTACTTCTTTGCCTGTATCTAAATTAACAACTTTCATTTCTAAGCCTAACGCTAATAGGCCTGCTGTTGTTTTAATATCAAAAAGCTCTTTTTCAGGCAAATCTTTCATATAGCTTTTGGGTATAGCTGCAGTTGCTAATGGTGAAGTTTCAGTCATTCCGTATGCCTGAACAATATTAAAATTATATTTCTTTGAAAATGACTCCATTAAATGCCGTGGCATTGCCGAACCACCTGAATACACTGCTCGTATTGATGAAAAATCATACTCACCACCACTTTCTAAATATTGATATAGCATCATCCATATAGTTGGAACACCACAGGTAAAAGTAACTTTTTCTTCTGATATGATTTTACACAATGCTTTCATATCCAGGATTTGTCTTCCGGGCAACACCTGTTTACACCCTAAACCAGTTGCACCAAATGGCCCACCCCATGCATTGGCATGAAACATAGGAACAACATGCATGGTACAATCACTTTCATTAAGGCCAAGCGTAACACCTGCAGCGTACGCATGTAAAATAAGTCCGCGATGAGAATAAACAACGCCCTTAGGGTCACCTGTGGTTGCTGATGTATAGCATATTAATGCAGGGTCATACTCATCTCTATCTTTTGGAAAATCGTATTCAGCCGGGAAATCCTTAATCAAATCATCGTATAATATTGCCGGTGATAACTTTGTCTCGGGCATTTTGCCAGTTTGTGACAAAATTACATACTGCTTAACGGTTTTTAATTTATCTTTCACGGGTTCCAATAAAAAATACAAGTCTTCATCAACAAAAATTATTTTATCTTCCGCATGATTAACAATATATATAAGATGTTCATGGGATAAACGAACATTAATCGTATGCAGCACGGCCCCCATACATGGTACACCAAAATACAATTCTAAATGGCGGTGATTATTCAAAGCAAAAGAAGCAACACGGTCACCTTTTTTGATTTTCAATGATTGTAATGCATGAGCAAGCTGGCAACAACGCTTATACCATTCACCGTAATTATACACATACTTTTCATTAGGATATACTGATACAATCTCTTTTTTTGGAAAATACTTAGCTGCCCGTTCCATAAAGTTAGTAAGCAGTAATGGATAATGCATCATGGCAAACCTCCCGATATTTTAAAATTTTTTCTTGTTATTTGCATTGGTTAAATATGCAAAAGCAAATTTTTAATGTTGCATTTCGATTTAGCGATGGGCAATAGATCTGATGATTGGTTTAAAGTATATAATATTGATTATGTTAACATATAATATTATAAATATATTATACATCTTTGTCAACCTCTTTTCTTGATTGAAACATATTTCCATCTATTTATAAATATTCCGCACTTTCTTTTGTCCAGGCGGCAACAAAAGAAAGTGCGCAAAGAAAAATGCCTTAATTAATTGCTATATAGAACCCTTTGCATGCGTGCTGCGGACGACATCCTGTCTATGTCCTCGCACGCAATCCAAAACGCTCCGGCTTCCTGCCTCCGCTGCTTCACGCATCAAGGTATATAATTTGTTTTTTCCTTACTTTACGTTCACGTCATACTTAACTTGTTTTAATATCTACTCTTTATGCCCTCCCGAACTCCGATTTCATCGGGACAGGCTTGTTTCAGGATCTCGAATTTTTGTCAGCATCTAATTCATAAATAGATTGCGGGTCAGGCCCGCAATGACGGATGGTGGAAAGTCATCCTGAACTCGTTTCAGGATCTAATATAAAATAGATTCCGCATCAAGTGCGGAATGACTTTTGACGAAAATAGATTCCGTGTCAAGCACGGAATGACAATGAAAAAAAGTCATCCTGAACCCTGGCCTGTCGCCAGGGCAGGCTTGTTTCAGGATCTATTGTAGGAAAGAGATTGCGGGTCAAAGCCCGCGATGACTATTGTTGGAAATAGATTGCGGATCAAGTCCGCAATGACTTTGAAGGAAAATGTCATCCTGATTCCCGATTTCTTCGGGACGAAGGATCTCGTCGTTAAGCAAAAGAGATTCTTCGCGCCTGCGGCTCTCAGAATGACAGCTTTCGTTTGTCATGCTGAACCATAGCCTGTCACAAGGACAGTCTTGTTTCAGCTGCATTGTCTTCCTGAATCCCGATTGCATCGGGATCAGCATCTATTGCATAAATAGATTCCGCATCAAGTGCGGAATGACATTGGTGGTAATGGATTCCGTGTCAGGCACGGAATGACATTGGAGGGAATAGATTCCGGGTCAAGCACGGAATGACTTTTGGTGGTAAGAGATTCCGTATCGAGTACGAAATGACAATGAATTCGATTCAAGCCAACAATGGCATTTTAGCTGTCATTTTAAAGCAAAGGGAAAGGCGTCATACATTTGACTAACATTGTTCAAATTTGTTTTGACATAAGTTTTAATATGATTTAATTTACTTATAATGAACGAATCAGCTGTGATTGTATCAAGTGCCAATACAATCAACGACTCAGAAATCAGTAACTATCTTGCAAAATTACTTGAAAAGCGCAAAGAAGAAGAAAAAAAACAACAGGAAGAGTTAAATAAAAATGAAAACAATGATACAAACAAATATAATAATGATGAAGATAATAATTTTGATAATTACAATGATGATCTAAATGATAACGCTGAATCTGAATCTGACACTGATACAAATACTAATGATATAGAACAATGATGAACTCTGATTGTGTAGCAAACATTATTTTAGACAGCATTGCAGATGGGGTGTTTACCATTGACATGGATTTTAGAATCACCAGCCTGAACAATGCTGCATGTAAAATATTAGGACTTGATTCAAAAGAAGAAGCAATTGGCAAACTTTGCTTTGAGATTTTCCATGCCAATATCTGCGAACACTCATGTGCATTGCGCGAAACAATGCAGACAGGGAAAAACATCATCAATAAACCCGTGTATATAGTCAATAAATCTGGCCAAAAACTTACTATTAGTATCAGTACGGCTTTATTAAAAGATGAACAGGGAAATATTATTGGTGGTGTTGAAACATTCCGCGATATCAGCGACATTGAAACCTTGCGGAAAAAAATTGAATCCACCTACTCTTTTGAAGATATCATCAGCAAAAACAAGGAAATGCAGCAAATTTTTTCAATACTACCTGATGTGGCTTTAAGCGACAGTTCGGTATTAATTGAAGGGCCTAGTGGCAGTGGCAAAAAACTTATTGCACGGGCAATTCATTCTTTAAGCAGACGAAGAGAAAATCCATTTGTTGTGGTCAATTGCGGTGCATTGCCTGAAAACTTGCTGGAATCAGAGTTATTTGGATATAAGGCCGGCGCATTTACCGATGCAAAAAAAGACAAGCCGGGTAAAATAGCATTAGCTGAAGGAGGAACACTTTTTTTGGACGAGATTGGTGAGCTGCCTCTCCTCATGCAGGTTAAACTGCTGCGGTTTTTGCAATTTAAAGAATATGAACCATTAGGCGACACAAAACCTAAAAAAGCTAATGTGCGCATTATTGCTGCAACAAATAAAAATTTACGCAATGAGGTTGATGCAGGCAATTTCCGTGATGATTTGTACTATCGCATTAATGTCATTGGAATTCAGTTGCCACCCTTATCACAGCGCAAAGAGGATATTCCCTTACTGGTGGAACACTTTATCAAGAAATATAATGCTTTGAAAGGCACACACATCGAAGGGATTTCAGATGATACGATGAATATACTTCTTAACTATGATTACCCTGGTAACATACGCGAACTGGAAAATATTATTGAACATGCATTTGTTTTGTGCCATGAAGCTTATATCAGAGCCCAGCACCTGCCTTCATATTTACTGGGCATACCTCAGGTATCAACACTGTCACTTGAAGAAATGGAAAAAACAATGATAAAACAGGCATTAATGCGGTATCCAAATAAAAAAGACGCAGCACAATCCCTGGGTATAGACAGTTCAACGTTGTGGCGGAAAATCAAAAAATATAATCTTGAATAGTGTATTGCATTTTGCAATACATCGCTCGCAATTATATTGCAAAATGCAATTATACATACAAAATATGTAATTTTAAGCGATAGTTATCGGTAATTAAATACTGGCAATTATATTGATTTACAGCAAAAATGTATTCACAGTAACTATCGCCCAAAAAAAACTATGATGAATATACTTTAAAACCTTTAAAATTTTGAATACAATAACAATTTCCCTTCATTTTAATGTTTTAAAAATCCCACAAAGCGATTCTGGCACATTTTATGCTTATATATAGGGCATGAAAAGCACAATAGTAGCATTACCAGTTTTTCATGATAGGCTTTCGCCGCTTCTGGATGAAGCACGCAAGTTTAGTGTGATTACAATTGAAGAGGACTCAATTGTTGAGCGGACGATAGTTGATATTAACGAACACAGTGCGTTTATACGAATTGAACGACTGAAAGAAATGGGCGTTACTGTAATACTGTGTGGGGCGGTGAGTGATGCACTGGCAAGGTTTATTATTGAGCGCCAGTTTATACTCTACTCGTGGCTGAGTGGTACTGTTGACGAGGTACTGGAACAATACATGCAGGATACCTTGCCACAAACGTGCATGCGATATTTAACACGAGGAGTTCAAGGAATGTGCAGGCGGCATCGCCGCGGCTGGAAATTACATCAAAGAGGTGAGTACAATGAAAATAGCAATACCAACAAGGAAGAACAGCTTAGAAAGTGAAATTGATGAACGCTTTGGCAGAGCAAAGGGGTTTATAGTATTTGATACTGATACAGGACAATATCAGTGGGTTCCTAACGAACAAAGTGTTCAATCCACACAGGGTGCAGGCATACAGTCAGCAAAGAATGTTATTGATAGCGGTGCTGAAGTACTCATTGCCGGCAATGTTGGGCCAAAGGCATATTCCATATTAAAAGCTTCGGGTGTTGAAGTATATATCTGCGATGTGATGCCTGTTTCAACGGCAATTGAAGAATTTAAAGCTGGCAAACTAAAGAAAGCATCGGGAGCAACAGTAGAAAGCCACTGGTAATATGTTTTGTACATTTGAATCTAAAGGAGGTGAGCCGTATGAGTGAATCAACATTACATAATGGTTTTACTGGATACAGACACAATGTAGAGGAAGCCGACAGAACAATGCGAGAAAGGATGCTTCAATGCATAAAAAAACTTCATGATAAAAATTTGCATTGCCTGCAGGAAGCAAAAGCCCATGGAAAAGAGAAATTGTTTTCTGAAATTGAAACCATGCACAAGCGCTTAGAAAAGTTTGAAGAAGAAATTAACAAAAAGCCTATTGCACATTTCAAATTTGAAGGGCTGGACCAACCAGACGAGGATAAGCTTAAAATGATTGAGGAAAAAATAGAACGGCTGGCACAGGAATGTGGTGAGATTATTGATAATCTTTCATGTTCACAGGTTGATACGCATCTAATTGAACAGTATACACGTATTGCATCACATTTGCGTTTAGCTGAACGTTTATATCATGAACGGATGATGATTTTGAAAAAGGCAATGGTGTTTGGGTAAATCCAAATAGTAATTTGGTGCGATAGTTACTGGTTAAAAGCATTATTGCATTACATTAAAATTTAGTATAAAAGGAGGTACTTTATGCCTTGGGGTGATAGAACAGGACCGTATGGTGCAGGGCCTATGACCGGACGAGGTGCTGGACATTGCGCCGGATATGGTATGCCAGGATATGCAAATCCAGCAGGCAGATTTGGAGCATCTGGTTTTGGCAGAGGATTTGGCGGACGAGGGAGAGGATTTCGCCACTGGTTTTACGCTACAGGCTTGCCTGGCTGGATGAGATATGGATGGAATGCACCTGCACCATATCAATATTCTAAGGATGATGAAAAATCATTCTTGAAGCAGCAGGTTGATTTTTTAAGCAAAACCATTGAGGATTTGAATAAACGCCTGTCAGAGCTTGAAAAAGAAGAATAACATTGTTTGGGGCATTGTAATGATGCCCCAACATAATCTTTTATTGGAGAAAAATCTATGAAAACAAAAATAACTATCGTGTGTGAAAATAGCATTGCAACGCCTTTTCCATTAATTGGAGAGCATGGCCTATCAGTATTAATTGAATCTGATGATGCAACACTTTTTGATACCGGCCAGGGTCTTGGCATTTTACATAATTTAAGAACATTAGGTAAAGATATTACTGCTATTCAAAGAATTATACTCAGCCATGGCCATTACGATCATACAGGTGGGCTGATGCAGGTATTACAGGCTATAAATCGAAACATTGATATTTATGCCCATCCCGACGTATTTACCAATAAAGTTGCTGTTATTCCATAAGGCAATCAGACACTGGAAGCAGCTATTGGGGTCAGAGCATCAAAAGAAGACTATGAAAAAGCAGGTGCTGTATTTAAACCAATATCCGGATTAACTGCAATAACCCAATCCATCAGAGCTATCGCCGAAATAAACCGCCCTCAAAGCTGGCAGGGTTTTGATGAACGCTTAAAAGTCAAAATACCTGATGGAACCATTAAAGATGATATATTCAATGACGATTGTTCCCTTATTATTGACACGGAATCAGGCCCTGTTGTGCTATTAGGATGCGCACACGCTGGTATTGTAGATATACTTCATGATATAGCCAAACAAACGGGGTATAAAGAATTTCACGCAGTGATTGGCGGCACACATCTTGAAAGCGCACCGGAAGATTACATTAAAAAAGCAATTCATACTTTGAAAGAATTCAAGGTTAAAAAGATAGGCACTTCACACTGCACTGGTTTCAGAGTAGCATGCCGCATGCACCAGGAATTTAAGGACTCATTTGTGCTGGCTACCTGCGGGGCTGTTTTTGAATTTTAATTTTTTGCGGAGATAGTATATGAATATTGCTATTGCAAGCGGTAAAGGAGGCACAGGTAAAACAACGCTTTCCACGACGTTAGCATATTATGCATCGCAATTTCAGGTTACTGCACTACTGGATTGTGATGTTGAAGAACCTGATGCTAATGTGCTGTTAAAGATAAAAGTGGAAAAGTCATATCCTGTTGATGTACTTATACCGCAGGTTGATATGGATGCCTGCACGGGCTGTGGAAAATGCCAGAAAGCATGCCAGTATAATGCAATAGTGCTGATAAAAGGCAAACCTTTGGTGCTGCCTGAACTATGCCATTCATGTGGTGGATGCTATTTAGCCTGCCCTGAACATGCAATCAAGGAAATACCACGGCCCATTGGCACTATTGAAACAGGCAATATCAACAATCTCTTTTATGCTGCAGGCATATTGAATGTTGGTGAGCATATAGCTACCCCACTCATTGATGAAGTTAAGAAGGAACACCGCCATGCAACATTGCGAATTATTGATGCCCCGCCAGGTTCATCGTGCCCGGTAATACATGCCATGGAAAACAGCGATTATGTTATCCTGGTAGCTGAGCCAACCCCTTTTGGTTTTCATGATGTTGCGCTGGCTTATGAGGTGGCAAAGTCTTTATCCATACCCTGTGGCATAGTGATAAACAATGTGGTGGAACAGTATGAACCCTTGTTTACATTCATTAAACATGAGAACATTCCTGTTTTGGCAACTATCCCCCATGATATTAATATTGCAAAGTCCACAACACGGGATAATCTTATGGAATACATGATTTCCCATTATGCCAAACAGATACAAACTATCTATGAATACTGTACAAACAGAGTAATGCTATGAAACAATCAATAATACAATTGGCGATAGTTAGTGGCAAAGGGGGCACTGGCAAAACCAGTATCGCAGCTTCATTTGCCCGGTTGGCAGACAAACGCATTGTCGTTGATTGCGATGTGGATGCTTCTAATATGCCTATTGTACTGCGTCACACAATTATAGAAGAAATACCATTTTTTGGTGAAAAGAAAGCTGTGATATCACAGGATAGATGCAGAGGTTGCGGTGATTGCGTGATTTATTGCAGATTTAACGCAATAAAGGATTTCTATGTTGTTGAGCCAATGTTATGCGAAGGGTGTGCAGTGTGTGCCATGATGTGTCCCTATGAAGCAATTGACATGGTTGATAATAGGTCAGGCAGTCTTGTCATTGCACAATCCAATTTGCAGCCTTTCCTTTTTGCAAAGTTAAGTATAGGTGAAGGCAATTCAGGCAAATTAGTTTCAGATTTGCGCGAAAAAGCAAAATCAATTGCTGAAGAACAAAACTATGATCTTATAATTATTGATGGCCCTCCGGGAATTGGTTGCCCGGTAATAGCATCAATCACTGGTACAACGCATGTGCTTATCGTTACAGAGCCATCCATTTCAGGCATTCATGACTTAGAGCGTATTATACAACTTACTCAGCATTTCAGGATTGCAGCTTCGGTTTGCATCAATAAAAGCGATCTATCAGATGAGAATAGACAAACTATTAATGATATCTGTAATAGATACAATATTCCTGTTATTGGCAATATCCCGTACGATAATGATGTCATCAAAGCGCAAATTGCAGGAAAAACAGTGGTAGATTATTCAAATGGATTGGCTTCACAGGAAATTACAAAGCTATGGAATAATGTGCAAGCTATGTTACAAAATGTAACAATAAAATAACATTAACAAAATTCCAGGAGAAAAGTTTTACTATGAACAAGGAAAAATTAAAAGTTGTCATTATTGGCGGGGTTATCTGTTGGCCATATAATAAAATAGTTCATTAATATTACAGGAGGCTTTACGATGTTTGGCAAAGATAATAAAGGTTCAAAAGCTGCTGCAGTAAAACCCGGAATGGATAATAAGCAAGTAACTGAAATTAATGAAGAGTTAAGGCTGCAGGAAAATCTCAATAAGATTAAACACACTATTTTGGTCTTATCTGGTAAAGGTGGTGTTGGTAAAAGCACAGTAGCCACCAATGTGGCGTTTGCTCTGGCGTCACGGCAATTCAAAACGGGCCTTCTTGATATTGACATTCATGGGCCAAGTGTACCAACTCTTTTGGGCCTTGAAAAGGCACCATTACATGCAACAGATCACAATACAATTTTGCCGGTTGAATATAATGACTTTTTAAAAGTCATATCTGTAGGTTTTATGTTACCTGATACAAAAGAAGCTGTAATCTGGCGAGGACCTCTGAAATATAATCTCATCAAACAATTTTTATCAGATGTGGAATGGGGTATGCTTGATTTTTTAGTTATAGATTCACCT
>Ga0308414_1003423_pt1 | contig 10105 bp, 9 predicted proteins | sample HotsprSampleOS50_FD_205667 | JGI IMG/M metagenome (GOLD analysis project Ga0308414, IMG submission 205667) | Hot spring phototrophic mat microbial communities from Octopus Spring, Yellowstone National Park, Wyoming, United States - 20090730_OS50 ...
AGCGGGGTCTTGAATTTGCTACGTTGAGTTCGATGGTATGCCCGAAGACCTGACGGAACGGATCCTGGACGTGATCGCGGCCACCCAAAAACTGCCGCGTGACAAGCTCTCGATCGATAGCTCGTTTACCGATCTCAACATCGACTCGATGGACGGCGTGAACATTCTGTTCGCGTTGGAGAACGAGTTCAACATCACCATCCCGGATGAGCAAGCGAAGTCGATTCGGAGCCTCCGCGATATTGTCGACGGGGTGCGAGGACTGATTGAGGGGTCCGGCCAGGAGGGCGTCGCGCTTTCGTCATGAGGCGGCGGGCCGCTGTCACGGGCGTGGGGGTGGTTTCCGCGGCGGGCTTAACCTGCGGGGCGTTCTGGGAGTCGTTGAGGGCGGGCCGCAGCGCCATCGCGCCTTTGCAGTGCGTCGAGGCGGGCGCCTTGCGCTTTGCCCGCGGCGCCGAGGTCCGCGGCTTCGATCCGCTGGCGCATTTTGAGCCGAAGCAGATCGACTTTCTGGACCGGTTCGCCCAGTTCGCGGTGGTGGCGGCCCGGGAGGCCGTTCGCGACGCGGGGATCGCCTGGACACCGGAGCTGCGGCGCCGCGCCGCCATCGTGACGGGCTCCTGCGTGGGCGGCCAAAGCAGCGAAGACAGCGAGTTTGTCGAGCTCTATAAGAAGAACCGGCCCCGGGTTCATCCGCTGACGATCGCGCGCGTGATGGCCAACGCCGGCGCCAGCCACATCAGCATGGATCTGGGCGTCACCGGACCCTGCTTCACCGTATCCACCGCCTGTTCATCGGCGAATCATGCCATTGGTCAGGCCGTATGGATGCTGCGGAGCGGGATGGCGGATCTGGTCATCGCGGGAGGCAGTGAGGCGCCCTTCAGTCTGGGGCATCTCAAAGCGTGGGAGGCGATGCGGGTCGTCTCGCCGGACACGTGTCGGCCTTTCTCGCGGGACCGCAAGGGGATGATCCTGGGAGAAGGCGCGGCGATGCTGGTGCTGGAACCGCTGGAACGCGCCCGGGCGCGAGGCGTCCGCGTCTATGGCGAGGTTTGCGGCTTCGGCATGTCGGCCGATGCGCACCATCTGACGCAACCCGCCAAGGACGGCGCCCGGCGAGCGATGGCCGCTGCGCTCGCGGACGCCGGCGTGCCGCCCGAGGCCGTCGGTTACATCAACGCCCACGGCACTGGCACTTCCGCCAACGACCCCACCGAATGCGCCGCGATTCGGGAGGTGTTCGGCGGGCACGGGGACCGGCTGGCGGTGAGTTCCACCAAATCGATACACGGGCACGCCCTGGGCGCCGCGGGAGCGCTCGAGGCGGCCGCCACGCTGCTCGCATTACGGGACGGCTTCTTACCGCCTACGGCGAATTTCACCGCTGCCGACCCGGAATGCGATCTGGACGTGATTCCCAACAAGGGGCGCGCCGCGGAGGTCGAGTACGCGCTTTCCAATTCCTTTGCGTTCGGCGGGCTAAATGCGGTACTGGTGTTCCGGAAGGCGTAAGCAGTCGCGCTGCGGAGTTGGTTACAAGGTGGTAAAACCTGAGCAACTGGCGCCGGGCGTAAGGTCCGGGATCGTTTCCGCTGAAAGAAGCCAACCACAGAGCGGATACCCGTCCTGGTGCGCCTCTATGAGGAAGCCCCCAGGCGCAGTTGCGGTGGCCGAAGACGAGGTGCAGCGATTTCTTGATGGCTCTCCTTCGCTTCGGTCTCGCTTCAGACAAACAATTCACGGACCGGCTCGGTTCCGTGATCGACGACGCGGATGGGCCGGCCCTGCGCGCCCGGGAGTTCATGGTCGAGCGGGATACCGAGCGAATGATAGATCGTCGCCGCCACCTCCGCGGGCGTGACGGGGCGGTCTTTAGGCATAGCCGCGATTTCGTCCGAAGAACCAACCACCTGGCCACCTCGGACCCCGCCCCCTGCCATAAGCATCGACCAGCACTGCGGCCAGTGATCGCGCCCGCCCGCGGGGTTTACCTTGGGTGTACGGCCGAACTCGCCAGTGGCGACGACCAGCGTGTTGCCAAGGAGTCCGCGATCGTGCAGGTCTTCCAGCAACGAGCTGTAGGCATGGTCAAACATGGGGCCGACTAGGTCCCGATAGCACGAAATCGGGCTAAAGGGCTTCGAGCCGTGGATGTCCCAAGTAATCTCGTCAAACACGGTCTCAAACATGTTGATGGTGACGAAACGCACTCCAGCCTCGATCATCCGGCGGGCGAGGAGGCAGCTCTGGCCGAAACGATTGAGGCCATACTTCTCGCGGACGGCTTCGGGTTCGCGGGACAAGTCGAAGGCCTCACGGGCCTTTTGGGAGGACATGAGCGTGTAGGCCTGATGGAAGGTAGAGTCGAGCAGGCGGGCATCCTGGGAGGTCTCAAACCGGCTGACGGTGCGGTCGACCAGTTCGCGCCAGTTCTTGCGCCGGTCAACGCGAAGAGCGGAGAGATACTCCGGAGGGAGCATATCGGGCACGCGGAAGTTGGGGTCAGACGGATCGGCGTTCAGGACAAACGGGTCGTGCGTCTTGCCGAGGTAACCGGCGTTCTGGCCGTGGGGCATGTTGCCCCCCGTGTTGCCAATGGGACGCGGCAGCAGGACGTGCGCTGGGACGTCACCCTGCGGGCCTTTGAGTTTCGATAGGACGCAACCGACATGCGGATGCTCGATGCCGCCCTGGAACAAACGGCCGGTCTGCATCATCTGGTGGCCGGTGTCATGAACCGCGGCCGCCGTATGGTAGACGCTACGGACGATGGCGTATTTGTCGGCATGCTTTGCCATCCGCGGAAAGTTTTCGGAGATTTCCACGCCGGCGACGTTGGTCTTGATCGGACGATAGGGGCCGCGAATCTCGACAGGCGCGTTGGGCTTCATGTCCCAGGTGTCGAGCTGGGAGGGGCCGCCCACGAGAAACAGAAGAATGCAGTTGGCGTCCTTGGAGCGGTCGGCCGCCCCGCGAGCCTTCCAGCCGAACCACTCGGGGAGTCCCAGGCCCAGCAAAGACAGCGTGCCGGCGTGGAAGAAATCCCGCCGCCGTAGGCCATCGCAGAAGTGAACAGCTTTGTCGGCATCCAATCGGAACATGGGCGGAGCGCTCCTTCTCCTCGATCAAATCACTGAAGATCGGAGAATGAAGAAATTGTATCGGAAGGCTTTTCGCGCGCGCAATTAAAAAAGCGGAGTGGTAGGGACGGGCAGATTCGAACTGCCGGCCTGCCGCTTAGGAGGCGGCTGCTCTATCCATCTGAGCTACGTCCCCACGCTTTCTTCATTGTAGCGGCTGAGTCCCCGGCGGCCAATGTCGCTGCGGTAGTGGGCGCCTTCGAAATGAATGCAGCGCACGGCGGCATACGCGCGGTCGATGGCGGCGGCGAGGGTGGGGCCGGAGCAAGTCACGCCCAGGACACGGCCGCCGGCAGTTTCGAGACCAGCAGGCCCCAGGCGGGTGCCGGCGTGGAAGACAATGGCGCCCTTGGTTTCGGCTTCGGCGATTCCGGAAATGGGCTTGCCCGCCGAGTAGGCGCCCGGGTATCCTCCGGAGGCCATCACCACGCAAACGGACGGATGCGGAGACCAATCCAGGCGCTGGCTTTGAAGGTTCTGTTCCGTAGCCGCCCAGAGTACTTCGGCCAGCCCGGATTGCAAGCGGTGCAGCAGAGGCTGGGTTTCAGGGTCCCCGGAGCGGACATTGAACTCAAGCACCTTCGGCCCGTCGGTGGTCATCATGAGGCCAGCGTAGAGAAAGCCGGTGAAGCGGGTCGCCCGGACGGTGGGGATGATGATCGTTTCCAAGATCTGATCGCGCTGGGGGGCGGACAGCAGCCGCGAATCCGAGTAGGCGCCCATGCCGCCCGTGTTGGGTCCCTGGTCGTTGTCAAAGACGCGCTTGTGATCCTGGCTGGGCTCGAGAGGAAGGGCGGTGGCGCCGTCGCAGATAGCGATGAAGCTGAGCTCTTCGCCCTCGAGGAATTCTTCGAGAACAAGGCGGTTTCCGAGGGAGGCAATCGCGGCGCGCGCCTGGTTTTCGTCTTGGGCAATGACCACGCCTTTGCCAGCAGCGAGTCCATCCGCCTTGACGACCACGGGATAGTGGAAGTGGCGAAGCGCGGCGAGGGCTTCCGCCGGGTTCTCACACGCGTGGAAACGGGCCGTCGGGATGCCCTGCTGTGCGAAGAAGCGCTTCGCATAAACCTTGCTGCCTTCAAGGGCTGCGGCGGCGGCAGGGGGGCCGAAGATGCGGAGACCCTCGGCGCGGAAAAGGTCGACGATGCCCTCGACCAGGGGAGCTTCAGGCCCCACAACCGTCAGCTCGATGGCCGCCGCGCGGGCGGCGTCGAGATAATGTTTGGGGGTGGCGCCGGCCAGCGGCAGATTGACCGCGACTTGCGCGGTGCCGGGATTTCCTGGCGCAGCAAAGACTTCGGCGCCCGGACTGCGGGCCAGTTTCCAGGCGAGGGCGTGCTCGCGGCCGCCGCTCCCGATGACGAGAATTCTCATGACGATACAATAAGGATACGCGCAAACAGGGATCTTCATGCAGAACCGATACGACGTGGTCGTGATTGGCGCGGGTCACGCCGGATGCGAGGCGGCGCGCGCGTGCGCCCGGTTGGGCTTGAAAACCGCGATCGTGACGATGAACGCGGACTTGATCGCCCAGATGTCCTGCAATCCGGCGGTGGGTGGAATTGCGAAGGGCCACTTAGTGCGGGAGATCGACGCGCTCGGCGGGGTGATGGGCGAGGTCACCGATGCGGTGGGCATTCAGTTTCGCCTGCTCAACACCAGCCGCGGCCCGGCCGTGTGGTCGCCGCGGGCGCAATGCGACAAGAAGCTGTACCGGTTGAAGATGAAAGAGGTGCTGGAGCACGAGCCGAACCTGCGCATCCGGCAGGCGGAGGTGGCCGAACTGGCGCTGAGCGAGCTCCCGGGCGGACGCAAGAGAATTTCAGGTGTGAAACTCCGAGACGGCCGCGAATTGCATGCCCGCGCCGTGGTGGTGACGACGGGAACGTTTCTGAACGGGTTAGCGCACGTCGGCGAACAGAGGTACAGTTGTGGGCGGAACGGGGAAGCCCCCTCAAACCTGTTGGGTGACCAATTAAGGACGCTGGGTCTGTCCTGGACCCGCTTGAAGACGGGCACGCCTCCGCGGCTTGACGGAAGAACCATTGACTGGTCGTGCTTTGAAAAGCAACCTGGCGACCCTGAGCCGACGCCTTTCTCGTTTCTCACGGAGCGGATCGACCGAGCACAGATTTGCTGCTACCTGGCCTATACGACCCCCGCGACGAAGCAGATCATTGATGTAGCGATTCACCGGTCTCCTCTCTATAGCGGGCAAATCGAAGGGATCGGTCCTCGCTACTGCCCATCGATCGAGGATAAGTTCGTCAAGTTCCCGGACAAAGAGCGCCACCAGATCTTTTTGGAGCCGGAGGGACTGGATACGAACGAAATCTACGTGAACGGCATGTCGACAAGCATGCCGATTGATATCCAGGCGGCCATGATCGCCTCCATTCCAGGACTGGAGGAAGCCGAAATGATTCGGCCTGGTTACGCGATTGAGTATGACGCGGTTGATCCCCGGGAGCTGACCCACGCTCTTGAGGTCAAGAAGATCGAGAATCTGTTCCTGGCCGGACAAATCAATGGCACGTCGGGATACGAGGAGGCCGCCTGTCAAGGGTTGATCGCGGGCATCAATGCAGCGCGGAAGCTCGGTGGAATGGACCCGTTGGTGCTCGACCGGGTCAGCGGTTACACAGGAATCCTGATCGACGACCTGGTGACCAAGGGCGCGGACGAGCCTTACCGGATGTTTACCTCAAGGGCCGAGTTCCGGCTTCACCTGCGGATCGACAATGCCGACGAACGTCTCACGAGCATCGGCCGGCGGACAGGGCTTGTGTGCGATGCTCGCTGGAAGTTGTACCAGAAGAAGATCGAGCAGAAGGAGAAGCTCCTGCTGGCGCTGAACGGAGGGCGGCTTGCCCAGTGGCTGAAGCGGCCGGAATCGAAGATCGAGCAACTGGACACGTGGGTTGAAGAGGTGTTAGGGGAGCCGCCCGTCCGCGGGGTCCTGGCGACAGTGGAGACCGAGGTGAAGTACGCGGGATACATCGCTCAGCAGGAGCGGCAGATCCGGCGGCTCAAGGAGGCAGAGGCGAAAGTAATCCCGGGAGGTTTCCGCTACCGTGACGTCCCCGGCCTGTCGCGGGAGGTCATCGAGAAGTTGGAGCGGGTGGAACCCCGCACGCTCGGGCAAGCGCTTAGAATTCCTGGGGTGACACCGGCGGCAGTTGCCATTCTTGATGTGTACGTGAGTTTGCAGCGTGCTTCGTGATTGGCTGATGCGATTGGTGGCGCCGCATTGTCCACTGTCCAGTGCAGAGGTGGAGGCTTTCGAAGCCCACTGGGCGTTGGTGCAGCGGTGGAACCGAAGGCTCAACTTGACGCGCATTCTGGACGAGCAGGAAGCAGCCGTGCGCCATTTTGGGGAAGCAGCCTTTTTGGCGCGCTGGTTGCCGCCCGGGCGCCTTCGCGTGGCCGATGTTGGCTCCGGAGCAGGATTTCCGGGGATGCCCCTTGCTGTCCTGCGGCCCGAATGCCAAGTGACGCTGATTGAATCGCATCGGAGGAAGGCGGTGTTTCTGCGGGAGGCGTCGCGGGGGTTTTCCAATGTTCGGGTTGTGGCGGAGCGTGCAGAGTCTGTCTCGGGTACGTTTGACTGGGCGGTTTCCAGGGCAGTGGCATGGGTTGAGCTTCGGCCATTCATCTTCGATTTGGCTCCGGCGCTCGCTTTTCTTGGGGGGCGGGAGGTGATTCCTGGAGAGTGCTCCAGGGTGGCTCTCCCATGGGGCGGGGATCGCTTTCTGGTGGCTGTTTCACGTGAAACATCGTCCTGACAAAGGGATTTGGCCTTACAGCAAACGTTCCACGTGAAACGATATCGGCGCGAAGTGCCGAACCACCTCCCTCTCAAGCAGTCCTGTGATAGCATGTTGGCTTGGGAAAAACCATCGCCGTCGCCAACCAGAAAGGTGGTGTCGGAAAGACGACCACCGCGATCAACCTTGCCGCGGCGCTGGCCGCCAATGATCTCGAAGTCCTGCTTGTCGACTCGGACCCGCAAGGGAATTCCACCACCGGCTTGGGAATCGACAAAGATCCTGACCGCCTGACCACCTATCAGGTGCTCCTTGGCTCTCACTCCCTCCAGGATGCGGTGATCCCCACCGCGTTTCAGGGACTCTCTTTGCTTCCCGCCGACCACAATCTCGCCGCTGCCAATATTGAGCTGGTTGAACTGCCCGAGCGTCAGTTCAAACTTCGCCACGCCCTCGCGAACGCGCGCAGCATGTACCGGTACATCCTGATCGACTGCCCTCCAGCCCTCGACCTTCTCACCATCAACGCGCTTTCCGCGGCCGACTCCGTCCTCATCCCCATTCAATGCGAATTCTTCGCGCTCGAAGGTATCTCGGAACTGATCGGAACGATCGACCGTATCAAGGAATCGTTTGGCCACCCCTTGGAAATTGAAGGAATCCTCCTAACGATGTATGACGACCGTACCAACCTCGCCCGCCAAGTGGCCGCCGACCTCCGCGAGTTCTTCGAGAAGGAAATCTTCAGAACTGTAATCCCTCGAAGTATTCGGTTGGCCGAAGCGCCTAGCTTTGGCCAGCCCATCCTAAGCTACGACGTGCGCTCCCGCGGAGCCGAGAGCTACATCCGCCTTGCTAAGGAGATCCTGGAGAATGAGCAAACCAGCCGACGGGCCACGCAAAGTGCTGGGTAAGGGGCTCAGCGCCCTCCTGCCGGAGCGGCCTGCTGGCGATGCCGCTTCTTCCACCGCCCAAACCCCTCGCGAGTTGCCGATCGGCGACATAGACCCCAACCCGCTACAGCCAAGACGCATCTTCGTTCAAGACCGGCTCGACGAGCTTGCACAGTCCATCCGCGCCAACGGCATCGTGCAGCCCCTCGTCGTCCGCCAAAACGGCGGCCGTTATCAGCTCGTCGCCGGAGAACGCCGCTGGCGAGCAGCCCAACTCGCAAACCTGGACAAGGTTCCCGTCATCGTCCAGAACATACCCGACGACCGACTCCTCGAAGTAACGCTTATCGAGAACATTCAGCGGGAAGACCTTAACCCAATCGAAGCCGCCTTGGCCTTTCAGCGCATGATTGTCGACCTCCACCTGACCCAGGAAGAGGTCGGCCGCCGGACGGGCAAAGACCGCACCACCATTACAAACTTCCTTCGCTTGCTCCAACTACCCGGAGATATCCAGCAACTTGTTGGCGAGAGACGCCTCTCGCCCGGTCACGCCCGCTGCCTCGTCGGCCTGCCCGAGTCTACCCAGCGCGAAGTGGCCGAAAAGATAGTCGCTCAAGGCATGTCGGTTCGAGAGACAGAGCGCCTCACCCAACGTCTTACGGAACCGAGACGCCCGAAGACCCCGAAAGAGACCGCTGCCCTGGATCCTAATGTGCGCGCCGCCATTGAGGCCATGGAACGCGCTCTCGGAACACGCGTCCGCATCGTCTCCCGCTCTGGTTCGTCGGGAAGGATCGAGATTGAGTATTATTCCACGGAGGACCTGGACCGAATCTATGCAGCAATCGTAGGCGACGCGACAGCCTGACTGCCCCCGTCCGGGCTCATGCCCTTAGTCGCGCAAGAGCTGGAGGAGACCCTCTAATTCCTGCCGAATGAGCGTCACCAACTCCGAATCAAACAGACTCGCTTGCTGTCCCACAGGAAGCGCCGGCTTCGCCAAGCGCTTCTTGTGAGGCGACCTCGCCTCTTCTTGAAGGGCTTGCCGGGCGCCTTCAATCGTAAAGCGCCGGTCATAAAGCAAATGCTTGATTCGCAGGAGTTGCTCAACGTCCCTCTTTCGGTACAGCCTGTGCCCGGTCCCCGACTTCTTAGGGGAAAGCTGCGGAAACTCAGATTCCCAATACCGCAGCACATACGGCTCCACTCCAACCAGTCCGCTTACCTCGCCAATGCGAAAGTACAGCTTGTCGGGGATGTCCGGCGTCGGAGTTTGTACCGCTGGGTCGGCCATGAACCTATCTGCATCCTAAGGTGAAAGGGCCATCAACGTCAACCTCATCCTTGCAGATCACTCAGGAACCAGAAGGTTAAGCGGATACTCCAGATCTCCGTTCCTCCTATTCCGAGGAGCCCTTGTTCAATCCCTCCCCGGCGATCAGTTCCACCACGTGTTTCCCTCTCGGCAGGGAGATCACCCAATTCCCCTCCCGCTCCTCCAGAATGGCCGGGCGAACCTCGCCGTCCAGCCGAAAGACAACCGGCTCCCGCGACAGCACCGCAAAGGCCCGGCTTTGGCTTTCGTACTCCAAGCGTATCCCGGCGGGCGCCGAGAACCCGGCCGCCAAGACCTCCCCGGTGAAATCCAGCACCTTGAACCCGAAGTCGTTCCCTGCGCTAATCCGATGCGATCCGGCAGGCACCAGCACTCTCTCGCCATCTCCCAAAGGCCACGCCCGTCCGTTCACTGTTGCTCCGCCCCTCCAGCGCACGAACATCGCCCTCGGCGTCTCCACCTCCAAGCCCTCCTCCGTGAGCCGAACCCGGTCCGCGACTGCCGTGGCCGCGGGCAAGAAAATGAGGTCATCGGGCAAGATCGATTTCTCGAAATACAAAGCCACGCGAGCGAACGACGAGCTCGCCGCGTGCAGCAACTGGAACAACTCCAAACCAGTTTGCAGCTTTGTCGGATACACGTCCTGATAACGCTCCACCACGTTGATGTCCACCGCAAGCCTCTGCTTGTCCGGCGCCAAATCGTCGTACCGTCTTGCCAGCTCGCGATAACGCTGGGAGCTGAAATGCCACACGGTGGCAGGATCCTCCACCAGGAACGTAAACCCCCGCTCGGCCACCCAAGGCAAGAGTCCTGCGGAATCCGCCCCAATCGCGTCACGCATGCGGACGTCCAGTCGATCATCAACGTGGGTCAGCACGATGTCCAGGTCCAGCCGCTGGCTACGCAGTTCCTCGATCACTGTCAGCCACTCTTGCTGCAGCCGCCGCGCGAGCCGAA
>Ga0308414_1003424_pt1 | contig 10105 bp, 4 predicted proteins | sample HotsprSampleOS50_FD_205667 | JGI IMG/M metagenome (GOLD analysis project Ga0308414, IMG submission 205667) | Hot spring phototrophic mat microbial communities from Octopus Spring, Yellowstone National Park, Wyoming, United States - 20090730_OS50 ...
CCAGGCCCCGGCATTGTCGTTTTCCTGCGCCTTGAGCATCGCACGAACACACAACAGCCGCGCCGCGGTTCGATAGACGGTCAACGCGGGCAGCAACGCCGCAATCAATGTGCTATCGTCTCCGCTGTTGCTGATCAGCGGATCGAACCGCCTCGGCCGCTTACTCGCCTCGACAATCAAGGCCAGCGGCTTTTCGTTGGCCGCCAGCCATTGGGCAATCAGCGGGAACTCGTCGCGCGACCACGGCCGGCTGGCGGCAATATCGAATTGGTTCAGAGCCTTCTCGCGCTGCCTTTCGCTGACGGACGGCTTACGGTTTGCGAGATGGCTGTACAGGTCGCTCAAATAGTTGCCCTGCTCGTTCGGCGGCTCGATGTCCATCCGCGCGAAATAGCGGGCGCGGATTCCCGACGGAATCTCCTTTGGCCCGGCCGCCCGCCAGATGAGCACGGCCGCGTTGTTCTCGGGCGTTACCCCCTTGACGGCCCGCTGGTTGATCGCCTCGGCATAGTCCACCGATCCGTCCGGGCGCAGCGGTTCGGTGAAGAAAGTCGTTTCTTTCGACACCGTGTAGGGCAGGGCAGGGCGTTTCGGCGGCTCCTCGGCCCCGCGACCTGGCGACGAGAACAACACCGTGCCGACGATCAAGCCAACGACGGCCCACGCGCCGGACAAAGCGGCCGCCGGCGGAGCGACGCGGTCAAGTTTGCGAGTTGCCCGCGCGGGCCGATTCTTGTGCCCAGCGGTTTCGTTTTGAGTCCTACGAATGCGAATCATGGTCCACCCCCGTTGTGAGGAATCGAAGCCGCGATGAACGAAACTTTCGCTGCCTTCGCCCCGCCCGCCGAGCCACTGGGATTGGAGCATCCCGCCGACTGCATTTCAAGCGGCAGCGGTCGGCCGCGCCCGTTCAACCTCGTAGTGCGAAGCAACGATAGGCGGTCGGCGGTTCTGCCAAGCGGTTTTCCCCCGTCGTCGCCGCATTTGTTTGCCCGACGACCTGTCAGCGAGCAAAAATCAACATCCAACTCCGGTTGCGAGAATCCGGGCGGCCTCCCTACAATGTGCGTTTTCGTCGCGACCTCTCTCGGATGCCGAAATCACGCAAGCCGCGCAGCCGCGGCCGGCAGCGGTGCGCGTTCGCCGCAGCAACCGCCGACGGGCTGCCATTTTGCCTTCGAAGACGATTGTTGAAACTGTTGAAGGAGTGTTGATCCCGATGCTTTGGACGCAAACGCTGATCCCCACGATGAAGGAAACGCCCGAGGGCGCCGAAATCCCCAGCCATGTGCTGATGCTGCGGGCCGGCTTGATCCACCAGGTGATGGCCGGGGCCTATACGTATTTGCCGTTGGGACTGCGGGCGCTGCAAAAGGCCGCCGGCATCGTGCGCGAAGAGATGAACGCCGCCGGGGCGATTGAATTGTTGATGCCGGCCCTCTCACCGCTGAGCCTCTGGGAACAGACGGGCCGAGTGTCGGCCTTCGGCGATGTGCTGATTCAGTTCTCGGTGAAGCGGCAGAACCGCAAGGTGCCGATGGTGCTCGGCCCGACGCACGAAGAGGTGATTACCGATCTGATCTCGAAACAGATCTCCTCGTACCGGCAGATGCCGATCACGCTCTACCAAGTGCAAACCAAGTTCCGCAACGAAGAGCGGCCGCGGTTCGGTGTGCTCCGCACCAGCGAGTTCTTGATGAAAGACGCCTACAGCTTCGACACGACCATCGAAAGCCTGGGCCGCAGCTACGATGCCATGTATGCCGCCTACTGTCGGATTTTCACCCGATGCGGGCTGCCGTTTCTGCCGGTCGAAGCCGAAAGCGGCCCGATCGGCGGCGACGCCAGCCATGAATTCATGATCCCGGCCGAGAACGGCGAAGATTCGATTCTCCACTGCAAACAATGCGGCTACGCGGCCAACCAAGAAAAGGCGGAGATCGGCGCCCGCGACACCACCGGCGTTCCCGTCGCGGCCGGAGAGTTGAAATCGGTGCCCACCCCCGGGGCAAGCACGATCGAGCAGGTCAGCAGTTTTCTCAACTGCCGGCCTCAAAAACTGATCAAGACATTGATCTACCTGGCCGATGGAAAGCCGCTGGCCGTGCTGATCCGCGGCGACCACGACGCCAACGAGAACAAGGTGCGCCGGGCAGCGCACGCCCAAACGCTTGCGCTGGCCCCGGCCGAAGTGATCGAGGCCGTAACAGGCGCCCCGGTGGGTTTCGCCGGACCGGTGGGGCTGAAGCAGCCGGTGCGTCTGCTGGCCGACCGCGATGTTCAGGCAGTCGTCAACGGCGTGACCGGCGCCAATCAGGCCGACACCCATTTGGTGAACGTCAACCCGGGCCGCGATTTCCAGCCCGAGTGCTACGCCGACCTGCGCAACGCCGTCGATGGAGACCCGTGCCCGCGCTGCTCAGGCGTGCTGAAGATGCGGCACGCGATCGAGGTTGGCCACGTGTTCAAGCTCGGCACCAAGTACAGCGAAGCGCTCAATGCCCGATTCCTTGATTCCGATGAAAAGCTCAAGCCGATCATCATGGGCTGCTACGGCATCGGAATCAATCGGATCATCGCCGGATTGATCGAGACTTCGCACGACGACCAGGGAATCGTTTGGCCGGTAAGCCTGGCGCCCTACGAAGTGCTGATCTGCCCGGTGAAGATCACCGACGAGCTTTCGCGAAAAACGGCCGAGGAACTCGGAAAACGCCTTGAAGCGGCGGGAATCGAGGTGCTGATCGACGACCGCGACGTCCGCGCGGGCGTGAAGTTCAAGGATGCGGACCTGATCGGCTTCCCGCTGCGCGTTGTTATCGGCGACCGTGGGCTGAAAGAGGGGAGAATCGAGCTAAAATGGCGGTGGGAGCCTGCCGCGACAACCGTTCCGCTCGATCAAGCCGCCGCGCAGATCGTCGAAGCGATTACCGACGAGCGCCGGACAGGAAAACGCTTCTCGGCGTGGATGCAAGCACGCGAAGGCGTATAGCCCGAAACGCAGCCCAGAAACGCAGCTTTGCCGGCGTGATTCGACCGGCGGTCTGCCGATAGAATTCGACCGGCGAAGCTCGGCCGCGCGACGCGCCGGCGACGAACACGCCCGCTGCCCGGTGCCGGCGCCGGTCGGTGCGCCTGATCGCGCTCAGCCGATGCTCAGGCGGCGTTCCACCTGCCGGAGAGCTTCGTCCACCGGCATGAGCCGCTGAGCCAATCGAAGGTTCGCTCCCTTGGTCATCCAATCGTCCACGCGCCGCTGTGCGGCAACCACGGTGCTGTGGCTTCGGCGGCCGAAATATTGCCCGATTTCGCTCAGAGCCGCACGGGTGTGTTTTCGGGCCAACCACATGGCCAGCATCCGGGGATGACTGACGTGGCGGCTGCGGGCATCGGCCTGAAGGCTCTGCGGCGAAAGTCCGAATGTTTCGCACACAGCCTTTTCGATGTCGTCAAGTCGCACGGGCCGAGCGAACTCTTGGAAGAGATCGGCCAACAACTCGGCGGCCAGCGCCGGCGTAATCGGCTCGCCCCGGGCCGCGCAGCCGGCCTGAAGACGGCACATCGCCCCTTTCAAGGCCCGTGCATTGCCGGCCACGCGATCGGCAATCATATCGACCACTTCGTCGGGCACGACCATTTGCATTTCGTCTGCCCAGCGCCTCACGATGCCGCGACGGGCTTCCGCATCGGGCGGTTCGAGACGGCACACCAAACCGCTTTGAAGCCGCGTGGTCAATTCCGGGCCTAACTCCGGCAGCTCGCTCGGCGGCCGATCGGCAGCCAGCACCAACTGCCGGCCTTCACGCATTAACGTATCAACCGTGTGCAACAATTCGACCTGCGTGGTTCGTTTGCCGATGAAGAACTGCAAGTCGTCGATCAGCAGCAGGTCCACCCCGCGATACTTCCGGCGGAAACCGGGCAGCCCGGAACCGCGCAGCGCCTCGAGAAACTGCGTGGTAAACTGTTCCGCGGAAAGATAGATCGCCGTGCGCCGCGGCAACGCGCCGCGAACCGCCCGCCAAATGCCTTCCAACAGATGGCTTTTTCCTACGCCCGTCGGACCGTGAACGAGCATCGGGTTCATGTGCCGAGCTTGCGACACGACCATTTCCGCCGAGGTCAATGCCAGCCGATTGTTCCGGCCGGGCACAAACGTCCGCAAATCGGCGAAACGGCGGCTTCCGTTGGCTGAGGGGCCAATCGAAACCGTTGCGCCGCCAACCGAGACATTGCGGTGATCCGCCTCGCGCACGCCCTGCTCGGCACAAGCCGATCGAGCCGCCGCGCTCGCATCGCCGTATTCCTTGTTCGCATCGCACTTGAACGGCGTCTGCTGATTGACGGATGAAACGATCTCGGTCTTCTGTACGTGATTCCCGTTGACGCTGTTGCTTGCCGGAGCAACCAGGTAACGAACCGGCACGTCGCGATTGAGGAGGCTCTGCGCCGCAGAGGCAATCTGGGAATGGAAATTCAAGCGAAGCCACTCGATCAACATCCGCTCCGGCCCGACAACGGCCAACCCGTCGGCATCGAGCACCAGCTCGGTGGTTTGGCCGAACCACAGGTCGAAGCGATGTTGTCCGAGCCGGTCGGCCAGGCGAGAACGCAAGGCCGAGACGACGTCCTTTTCGCGCGTGGTCACTTCCTTCGCCACTCCCCGGCGCGCGCAAAGCACGCCCAACAGACGAATCAGATCGTGAATGTGCAGCCGTGCCGACTCTGGAACGCCAAGCGTTCTACGCTCTCATCCAACGCATACGAGAGCACTGCAAGGCCGTAAGCCATCGGCTCATTCGGCCCCGAGGCGGCCGCTGGTTGTCGGCAACGGCCCGCTCGCAGAGTCCAGCATCACGATGTTGTCGATCGAAGCGGATTCCCGTCCGATCGTTCTGTCGGTGTCACCCGTGTTAGCGTGATTTTAGCCGTGCTAGCATTGATGTCAAAGGCACCGCCGCATACTCCCCCCAAAATTTGTCCCGCTTTGAAATCATGCCGCCAAATCAACGGAAAAAACCGCAGTCTTGGCTCCAGCGCGGGAGAAGATTCGCGGCGATCGCCGCTCAACCGAAGTGGAAAACCTGTTTGACAGCAAACCTTCGACCCGCTTGCCTCCGACACGAATCGCCGGTTGCGTTTCAACTTGCGGCCGCGGCCTGACGAACTTAGAGCTTGTCGCGCGGCGAACGCTCGTCATCAAATCAATCCGCAGGGCGGCAGGGCCGCCGGCTAATCGGTGCTGCCGCACCCGGCTTACGAGCTTCGCCAAACCGAACGACGCAGGCGGCCCAAAATTACTCGCACTGAATCGACCCCGCGACGGTTGACATGCCGCCGGGTTCTTCGCCACGTTCTAGAGCGCGCACGTCGGCTTTGGCATCAGTCGGGCTTGCGCCAGACGTACACGGCCCGCCGTTCAAGAATGGAGAACCCCAACGATCGGTAGATTCGCAGCGCAGGCTCGTTTCCGGCATCGACCGCCAGAACCACCCGCTGCCGAGCGTGTTGGACGGCCGTGCGGCACGCATGGACCACGAGCGATTTTCCCCAACCCATACCGCGAAAACGCGGCCGAACGCCCATATAAACCAATTCCAAGTTTCCGTCCTCAGGGTGGTCCGCCAAAAAAAGGCAACCGACATCTTCGTTTCGACAACGAACAATGCGCCAAAGCGACGAACCCGAAGCCCCGATTGATTCGTAACTTTCGAGAACCTCGTCCACGGCGCGCAATCCATTGAGTTGGGGGAAGTCCAGCGTTTCGTGATACGAGTCTTCAACGATTGACGCCAATCGTGGTCGGTCGCTCAACGCAAACTCAACGAACTGAAGGCCCGCCTCGTCGCAATGCTCGTTGCCGAAACAAAGCCGTTCGGGCGCTTGCCGACACTCGTTGTTGCCGCGGACATTATGCTCCTCTGTGGTAACATCGGGGGCGACTAGGCGAAATAGATAAAACAGGTCGTTTAGCCGCGAGAAGCCGATTTCAACAAGCAAGGCGTGTTCCATCGGGGTCGGCGATCTGAGGAGGGATTGCGCCCACGAGATGCCGCCGGAGGCCATCGACCGCCGACACTCTCCAAGAACCGCCTGCAGCACCGACACGTCGCTCGTTCCGGTTTCTCGCGGCGGCCAAAGGATTGCCGATCGGCCGGCTAATGGTTCGATCCAGGCGGCAGCGACAAGCCGGTCGGCGACGAACGCCCCGAAAAGTTGCTGCGATGCCGCTTGATCGGCCGACCAGCGATCGACCAGCGCGCAGGCGGCCCACTGAGCCGCTTGACCTTGCCCCGACACCAACAAACGAGCCGCTTCCGGCCAATCGGCCCGCTCGATTCGACCAACGTTGATTCCCGAGAACGGCGCCATCATCGCTGAATTATCGACCATTGCACCAAAAAAACAAAGCCGGCCGCAAGGCAAGAGGCACCGCCGGAAGACGGTAACCCTCGCCTCGCAACCGGCTGAAAACAGCGTTCACCGCGCAACCGCGACGACGATCGCCCGTTGCGAAAAATCCCGGCCGACGATGCGGAATGCGGTTGCCTCCCGATCTCGCTGCCCGAGACGCTTTGCCGATTCCGCGGTCCTATCGGGGCCGACGGCGATCGGATGCGCCTGCAATGTGATCGTCGGATCAGCGCGACCCGCGAGCCTGACTTTGCAGCGCCTTTGCTCTTGCCGTCACGTCGGCGTCGACGCCCGCATCAATCACTTGTTGGGTCGCATTGATCACGAGCTGCTTATTGTTATCGACGACTTTTTCGGCAATTGCGAGCACCGCTTGGGAGGCATCCTTTTTCAAGGCCGGATCGCCCAATAGCCCGAGGGCCAAATCGATCGACGCTTTGCCCGGGAGACGGCGCAAGACATCGAGGACCAGCCGCTTTTCCTCCGGCCGCTGCGCGGCAGCCAGGGCCTCGCGGCACATGGCCAGCCGTTGCGGGCCGGGCAGATCGAGCTGCCGGGCAAGCCGAATGTAGCCGCGAAGGGCGCGAATCTTATACTTGTTGTCGGCGGCCGATTTCGCCAAATCGAGAAGGATCGGCGCGGCATCAACGCTCATCCATTCGCCCAACAGACGGCTGCCGGCGTCTTGAATCTCGGGCTGCGCATCCTTCGCTGCCGCCGCCACCGATTGCAGCGCAGCCTGCCCGCCAACGGCCGCGAGGATCTCCAGGGCTGCAATCCGTTGTTCCGCGGAGCCTGATTGAGCTGCCGGTTGAATCAATCGAGCACAAGCTTCGCGGTCGGGCATGCGGACTGCCGCCATTTGCAACGCTGTTCGCGCCGGCTGGGCGTCCTCCGCTCGCGGCGGCTTGGTCATTCGGGCAACCAGCCACGGCAATTCGGCTTGGTCGATCGTTGCCCCAAGGGCGATGACCGCCGCCGAGCGAGTGTCGGGGTTCGCATCGTCGGCCGCCTTGAGCAACAAGGGCTTGGCAGCCGTGATGTAGCGAGCCCCGGCCAATTGGATCAGCACATTCCGCAGCTTGCCTTCCGCAACGCCGAGTTGTTGAACGAGAGCTTCGTTGATGCCATCGCCTTTGGCGTCCGTCAAGGCGTCGATCGCCTTGTTAGCGACTTGCTCGTTGGAATCAGTTGCCGCCGCAAGCAGCACCGGCACGGCCGTCGCTCCGCCCACTTTACCTAGCGATTCAATGGCGGCAATTCGAACCGGCGCCGGCCCGGCCTTGGCCGCGTCGAGCAACGCCGGCAGGGCCGCCGGATCGTTGCGGTCGGCCAGTGCCGAAACGACGGCCGCTTGCTTAGCAGCCGGAATATTCTTCAACTCTGCAATCAGAGCAGCGGTAAGCTCGGGGCCTTGAATTTCGCGGGCGAGCCACAGTCCGACGGCAAACACGTCTTTATCATCGCTGCGGAGGTAGCCGAGGATCGTCGGAGCAGCTCCGGATTTTTGCGCGAGGACCGTTCCCCGCATTGCCGCCAAGCGATAAGGTTTGGGAACCTCGGCGCGAAGCACGGCCTGGTAGAGCCGCGCCGCCTCTTCGACATTCCCGGCGGAGAGGGTTCGCTCGGCCGCCAAGATGCACCCTTGCGCCGCCGCTGGCCGAACCGCGGGCGGCGCCTGAGCAAGCGACGATTCAAGGGCCTTCACTCCCGCGGGCGCAGCGATCCGCCCCAAGGCAACCGCCGACGCCGACGCCACTTCCGCATCGCTATCGCCGAGATGAGCGACGAGCAAGCCCACCGCGTTCACGTCGCGGCGCATTCCGATCGAGTTGATCACCCCCACAAGCAGCCGCCCTTTCAGCTTCCCGGCGGCGCCGCGCAGCGCTTCGTCGGCAGCCGAATCCGGAATCGCCTCCAGAGCGATCCTTGCCCACGAAGAGAGTTGTTCGTCGGCCAACAACGGCGCAAGAGCCGGCACACACTTGTACGTGCCCGACACCGCCAATCGTTTGCAGGCCAACGCCTTTTCCGCGGGCGGGCCGTTCTGCAAGATCGCGATCTGCTGCTGTTCGTCGAACTTCGGAGGCGGTGCGGCCGAAACCGTGCCAAGCGCCGCAGCCAGCACGACGAGGGCAAGACATGCCCATTTCAGAGGAACGATAAAACCGTGCATAAAAACAACTCCCTTATGTGCTTTTGGTGATTCGAGTCGTGTCCAACCGTATCGCTCCGATGCTATACTGCTCGCGTGCCGAAATGAGTCGTTTTCTCTTGCGAGAAAGACGTCATTTTTCGCCGCGCGAGGTATAAATAGTTCCACACAATCGCGAAAGCGGCCGCGGGCGCAGCGAAGCGGCCACTTGCGTGTCGTCCCGGTTTGAACTGCTGTCCGTTGTCCGCGGTTGCATTGAAGGGATCGTCTCAGGTCGCAACTCTCGAACTTGACAATTCTTGCGTCGAATCCGGGGCGATTGGCTTCTGGGAGAGTGCCGCCCCCAATACGAAATGGCGGGCGAAGCCGCATTTTGCCTGGAACACCCCGCATTCCCAGAGTGTCAACCTGTTTGCGCCTCCGAAAATCCGGTTTGAGACGATCCCCATTTAAATCCTCCACGGTTCGCGTAACGCCTCCGAGCGCAAGCGATTCGCCTCTTCGTCGCCGGGAAATTCGTTTTTCACCGGATCGTATGTCAGCTTTCGCCCCAAGAAGCATGCGATGTTCGCCGCATGGCACGCGATATGCGAGTAGCAAGCCACGTCGGCATTGGCCTTTGGCTTGGCCCGCGTTTTCACGCAATCGAGAAACTCGCGGACATGAAACGTCGCCGGATAGCCGCCGATTTCGGCGACTTTGCGCCCTGCCAACAGCGCGGGCGAGCTGAGCACCAACTTGCCGCTGTCGCCCGCCTCGACCCAACCGGAATCGCCTTCAAACCGCACCGGGCACGATCCCAACGGGAGCCAGTCCTTCTCGCGGACGACGAGTTTCACGCCGTTGGCGTAGCGGGCCGTGATGATGCCGTCTTCGGGCGGGTTGTATTCGACCGGCGCAGTATTATCCGCATCGTTGGCCCATTGACACAAATCGACGCAATGCGAGCCCCATTCCAAAATGCCGCCACCGACCAGTCCGCCGCCCTTCTCGAAATGGAACCCGTTGAGCAGCTTCCTGTTGAACGGCCGCCACGCGGCCGGGCCGAGGTAGAGATCCCAATCCACGTCGTCCTTATCCGGCTCCGGCTCCGCCGGTTCCCAACCGCTTTGAAAGGTTGCCATACCGTTCGGATGCGCATACATCGTGTGCAGCTTGCCGAGCTTGCCAGTGCGAGCCAATTGAACGGCAAACTCGAAATGCGGTAAGTTCCGCCGCTGGGTGCCCGCCTGGAACACACGCGCCGTGCGGCGAAACGCCTCGGCCAGGGCCAGACTCTGGGCGATGTTCTTCGTGCAGGGCTTCTCGCAGTACACGTCTTTGCCCGCCTCGGCCGCCATAATCGCCGCCGTCGCATGCCAGTTCGGGCCGGTGGCGATCAGCACGGCATCGATATCCGGCCGGGCCAGCAATTCACGCAGGTCCCGATAGGTTCTACATTCATCGTTGCCGTACTTGGTGTCCGCCATCTTCTTGACGGCCTCGCGACGAGCCTTTTTCACCTCGGCCACGGCGACGAAACGCACGTCCGGCTCA
>Ga0308414_1003427_pt1 | contig 10101 bp, 10 predicted proteins | sample HotsprSampleOS50_FD_205667 | JGI IMG/M metagenome (GOLD analysis project Ga0308414, IMG submission 205667) | Hot spring phototrophic mat microbial communities from Octopus Spring, Yellowstone National Park, Wyoming, United States - 20090730_OS50 ...
AATGGACGCAACTGGATTTGAACCAGTGACCCCCACCGTGTCAAGGTGGTGCGCTACCCCTACGCTATGCGTCCCCATTGCTACTAGACTATACCACAAAGTGCTATTTGAGTTCCCTTCTGCCCTCAAGGGCTTTGGCGAGGGTGATTTCATCGGCATATTCCAAGTCGCCGCCCATGGGGATACCAAAAGCGATACGGGTTACTTTGGTGAAATTCTTCACCAGACCGCCCACATAGAGAGTAGTAGTTTCCCCTTCCACAGTAGGGCTGATTGCCATAATTACTTCCTTTACTGGTTCTCCTAAGCGCTTGAGCAAACTTTTAATATTCAACTGCTCTGCACCAATGCCATCCATGGGCGACAGCACTCCGCCTAAAACATGATATAAGCCTTTGTACTCTCGTGTTTTTTCGATAGCGATGATGTCCCGCGAATCCGTAACCACACAAATGGTGGAGCGATCGCGACTAGGGTTAGCACAAATTTCACAGATAGGATCGGCGGAAAGGTGATGGCAAATTTGACAAGTGCCTACCTGCTGTTTGGCGTTGAGGATAGCTTGGGCGAGAGCCTCCACCTCTGCCTCTGGGCGTTTCAGGATATAGAGAGCAAGCCTTTGGGCAGTTTTGCTCCCAATACCTGGAAGCCGTTGCAGTTGCTCAATTAAGTTGGCGAGAGGCTTGGTGTACAAAGCAGTTAAAGAGAACGCAGGCGACTGGTCAGCACCCTACCCAAATTTTTGTAATCTTCCAAAACTTTGCCCGCTCCCAAGACCACACAGTTTAGGGGCGCAGGGGCGATGTGGGTGACAATACCCGTCTCATGGCTGATCAGGGTATCAATGCCGTTGAGCAGTGCGCCGCCCCCCGCTAACATGATGCCCCGCTCAATAATGTCTGCCGCCAGTTCGGGAGGGGTTTTTTCGAGGGTGCGTTTTACCGCATCTACAATCTGCGACAGCGGCTCAGTCATACTTTCGCGAATTTCAGGGGCTTTTACTGTAACGGTGCGGGGTAAGCCAGAAATTAAGTGCAAGCCGCGCACTTCCATACTCGGCTCTTCGGCGGTGGGATAGGCTGAACCAATTTTGATTTTAATCTCTTCAGCGGTGCGCTCCCCCACCACAAGGTTGTGCACACTTTTCATATATTTCTGAATGGATTCGCTGAGTTCATCTCCTGCTGTGCGCACGGACTCACTGAGGACAATCCCCTGCAAGCTCATCACCGCCACTTCGGTAGTGCCGCCACCAATATCCACAATCATGTTACCTGTGGCTTCAGTAACGGGTAAACCTGCGCCGATCGCCGCCGCAATTGGTTCATCAATGGGAAATACTTCACTGGCTCCTGCGCGCCGTGCCGCATCCATCACTGCCCGCCACTCCACACCAGTGACTCCACTGGGAATACCAATGGCAATGCGGGGATTGAAGATACCGTGCCTCACCCTCTGGATGAAAGCGCGCAACATCATCTCAGCGGAATCAAAATCAGCAATTACGCCATCCTTGAGAGGACGAACGGCAATAATATCTCCAGGAGTACGCCCGATCATCTTGTTGGCTTCATCGCCTACGGCATAGGCAGTGCGATCGCGCTGATCGATAGCAACCACTGAAGGCTCTTGGAGAACGATCCCCTCCCCAGACACATAAACCAGAGTATTTGCCGTACCTAAGTCAATGCCAATGTCTCTAGTAAAATGACGCAAAAAACCCACAGCTAAACCTCCCTTTGGCAAAAGACTCAAGGGCAGATTCTAGTACAACCTCGCTAAATAGTCTAGCTTTTGTCGGAAATAAAAAACACAGAGGAGACCAAAACCTTGTGCCTTGAGGTTAGACTTGGCAGAGTTGGCTAAGTCAATGTAATATGATGTAACTATGTTGCAACAAACTGTTACAGAAAAATTTACCCGCTCAGATTGGCTGGGTGGCTACCGCTCTCTCCACCAAGAGATGAGTTACTGGATTGAGGATATTTATGGAACTGTGCCAGAGAGTTTAACAGGCACGGTATTTCGCAATGGTCCTGGCTTGCTGGATGTAGGGGGAGAGCCTTATTTGCATCCCTTTGACGGCGATGGCATGATCTGCCGCATTTCCTTTGTTGCTGGCAGGGCACATTTTGCTAACAGCTATGTGAAAACACCCCAGTACCTAGCTGAGCAGGAAGCGGGCAAAATTCTGTATCGGGGGGTGTTCGGCACACAGAAGATGGGTGGGTGGCTGGCTAATGCCTTTGATCTGCGGCGTAAGAACATTGCCAATACCAATGTGATCTACAACAATGGCAAACTGTTGGCACTGTGGGAAGCGGATCGCCCCTACGCTCTTGATCCCCGCACTTTGGCAACTATCGGCATAGAGGATTTCGGTGGACGACTGCCCGCAGGCAAGGTGTTTACGGCACACCCCCGCATTGACCCAAGCTCAGGGGACATTTGGGCGTTTGGAGTCGAGCCAAGTTTGAGGTCAAAAATTAGCATCTACTGTCTAAAACCCAGTGGTGAGTTGCAGATTGTCAGTGAAACTTGGGTAGATGGTTTTTGCTTTTTGCACGACTTTGTGTGGACAGAAGATTACGCTATTTTTATCCAGAATCCGATTCAGTTCAATCCTTTGCCTTTTGTCTTGGGCTGGCAGACTGCTGGGTCGTGCATTGATCTCAAGCCAAACACGCCTTCGCAAATTTTGCTGATAGATCGCCAAGGACAGACTCGCACCTATGCCACTGAGGCTTGTTTTGTCTTTCATCATGGCAATGCTTACAGGAAGGATAACTTACTGATTCTGGATGCGGTTACCTATCCCGACTATCCCAAGCTGGAGGCAAATAGCGATTTTCGGGACGTGGATTTTACTAAGGTGATTCCAGGGCAGTTGTCCCGCTTTGTGCTGGATTTAGACACTGGCACTGTGCAACGCCGCACGCTGTTCCCCCACTCCTGCGAGTTTCCTAGCCTGCATCCCCGCTGTGTGGGTCGTCCCCACCGCTACTTATATTTGGCGACCATTGCTGAGGCGAGTCGGGTTGATGGCAATGCTCCACTACAGGCGATCGCCAAGATTGATACTGAGACTGCTGAAGCGCAAATTTACAGTTTCGCCCCGCGCGGTTTTGTCAGTGAACCGCTATTTGTCCCCTGTGAAACTGATCCCCATAGCCCAGAGGATCGGGGTTGGCTGATCACGCTGGTGTACAATGCCGAGCGCAGTTGCTCTGATGTGGTAATTCTCAATGCTGAGGATATGACCCATCAAGCCACGCTACACCTCAGGCACCATGTCCCCTATGGTTTGCATGGCAGTTTTGTGCGTCAAACTTTTCTCGGCTAGTTAACTAAACAAAGTGCTGAAATGCCTGATTTTGTTGCAGTTGATCCAAATTTCCCTGATCAGGCGGCACAATGCGACCGATAATCTCAGCAGAGGGTAAGAGGCATAGCAGGCGATCGGCTAGATCGGGGGCAAGGCTCAGCACTAACTCAAAATCTTCGCCACCAAACAACACCCAATTTAGAGCTTCTGCTCCCGCAAGGATATGCAGATCAGGATGAATGCTGATGGCGTTTAGGTCTATGATTGCGCCTACGCCGCTGGCTGAGCAAATCTGCTGAATGGCATCGGCTAAGCCATCGCTGGAGTCCATGCCCGCTATAGCTAAAGGGGCATCATTTGCCACCTGTCTGATCTGGGATACCACATCGAGGCGGGGTTGAGGGCGTTGATGACATTGGATGAGGAACTTGGCATTTTGCGGGGAGACCAGTTCTTGTAAGTGGGGATGGAGCAGTAGTTCCAGACCTGCCCGTGATAATCCATGCTGACCAGTGCTGAGGATAAAATCCCCTATTTGCGCTTGATTGCGGCGGATAATTTGATGGCTGGGAGCTTGCCCGATCGCCGTAATGCTTAAAATTGGCACAGGCGATCGCACTGTGTCACCGCCCACGATGCTGGTGTGAAACTTTTGGGCACATTCTGCCAAACCCTGATAGACTCCCTCCACCCATGCCACTGGGGTATCGGCGGGTACTCCTAATGCTACGGTTAAACCCCAAGGGTTAGCACCCATGCCAGCAAGATCAGAGAGATTAGCTGTGCCTGCCCGCCAGCCTACATCATAGGCACTGGTGGTTTGCGGGCTGAAGTGTACGCCTTGCACCAGCATATCGGTTGTTACCACCATTTCCCAGCCTAACTTTGTGGCTCCCATGACTGCGCCGTCATCGCCAAAGTGATCGCTACAATAGCTAGCTATTAACTGCAGTAGTCCCCGCTCGCCGATCTGCCCCACCCGCATCACTGAATGATGGTGTAATCGCTATCGTTTACCCTAAATCTGGCACGGTTTTGCAAAATGGTAGTTTCCTGACTTGCCCAGTCGGGATCAATTTGGCGCAAAATGTCTTGGGCTGTGGGAGAACCGATGCGTTTTAGGGTGCGAATCGCTGAACTGCGCACGGCGCGATCGCCATCTTTGAGGGCATAGCTCAAATAATAGACCGCCTGTCGTCCACCCAGTTCTCCTAGTGCCTGAGCCGCATCACTGCGGACATAGGGAAAAGGATCGTGGAACAGGACATGGGCGATTTCGGGAATCACCTCTTCATAACCCATCTGGGCGAGGGTGCGAATGGCGATACTGCGCGTATGGCTGGAACCGCTCTTCAGCATGGCGGTTAGGGCAGGCAGGGAGGCTGTGCCAATATTTTTTAGGGCTTGGGCGGCTTGACTCTGCACACCCAAATCGCTATCGGTGAGCCGCTCTGCTAAGGAGGCGATCGACAGAGGGGAACGAATTTGCCCCAACGCCCACACTGCCTCACTGCGAATGTGCCTAGAGTGGTGCTTCAGTAGATTGATCAGGTCGGGAACTGCAAGGGGGGAGCCAATCTGCCCCAACGAGTGAGCGGCATGGAACTTTACCAGATCATCGCCACAGCGCAAGCCATCGATCAGGGGAGTAACCGCCATCACACCGCATTTGCCCAGTGCCTTAGCGGCTGAGGCTTGCAGTTGCACTGAGGCGGGGTGTTTCAGCAGTTGGATTAGGTATGCCACTGCCTCAGGTGTGCCAATCTGTGCGATGGCGGCGGTAGCTTGCCAGTGAATTTGCCTGCGTCGATCGCAAGCTGACTTGACTAGCGGGATCAGGGCTTGGGGGGAGCGCAAGTAACCGAGAGCGATCGCCGCCTTTTTGGCTGTAGGAATATCTGCCGAAGCCAGACGCTCCAATAAATCTGGCACTAAGTTGTCTCGACAGCGCAGAATTTTTTGCAGAGTGCGCTGAAATTCCGCTACATGGCTGGCACGGTCGAACTCAGCAAGAATTGCCGTCTTCCCGCCTAGGGTGGGGGCTGTAGTAGTTTTGACTAACACGGATTGGCTGTTTCTCGGCGCATTTTATTATATGTTTGACTGACTACCTAGAACTTAGCGAAAAATTAGCATAAAATCATGACCCAATGGGTTGATGGCACCAAGCGATCGCATAATTTAGTCTGGAGTCATAAACTATATCAGGAAATATCTTGACCTAGTCCATGCCGCAACTGCTCAACGCCTTTACGCTATTTCTCAGTTTGATGGTAGAGGCAATGCCCTTTTTACTACTGGGAGTGTTGCTATCGGGCATCCTATTGCTGTTTGTGGATGACCGCAAATTCATCAGCCTCATGCCCAAACACCCCATTCTGGGAGCATTGGCAGGTAGTGCTTTGGGGTTTCTTCTGCCCGTGTGCGAGTGCGGCAATATCCCCATCGCCAGAAGGTTACTCACTCAGGGCGCACCAATGTCGGTGGCTGTGGGTTTTTTATTGGCGGCTCCTACCATCAACCCTGTAGTAATTTGGGCAACTTGGACAGCGTTTCGTGACCAGCCCGAAGTAGTGGTGTGGCGGGTAATCCTCTCCTTAGTAGTAGCGGTCTTGGTAGGGGCAATCTTCAGTGTGCAGGCAGACCCCAAGCCTTTACTACAACCACGAGTTGCCCTAGCACTCCCTGTAACTGTGAAACCGTCCAAAAAGGAAGCAGTGGCGATCGCTGGCAACTATTGGCTCGGACAGCGCACCGCTTTGGAAACTATGACTATTCCTCAGCCCACACTCACCACTAAGTCCTTTCCCGAAAAGATGCAGGCATTGTTAGACAATACCATCAACGAAATGCGACAGTTAGGGGCAGTTTTGATGTTTGGCAGTGCCATCGCCGCGATCGTGCAGGTGTGGGTGCCCCGTGAGGTGGTGCTGAGTTTAGGGCAGGGACAGGTCAGTTCCATTGTCGCCATGATGACCCTAGCGGCGATCGTGTCTATCTGCTCTACGGTGGATGCCTTTTTTGCCCTTGCCTTTGCGGGTACATTCACCACAGGTTCCCTGCTCAGCTTTTTGGTGTTTGGACCAATGATTGACCTCAAAGGGGTGGCATTGATGCTGACCATGTTCAAACAACGCACGGTCATCTATCTGTTTGTGCTAGCGGGATTGTGGATTTTTCTCTTCTCTTTAATAATCAATCTCTATCTTTATTGATTTCTATTGCTTAGGATTTTCCGATAGCGCATTTATTTACTCACAGAAGGGCTAAGGATAGAGCTAGATTGATAGGAGATTTAAAATTGCCATCACTTTACCCCGCCTTACCTCTACACCGCTACCTAATAGAATAAATGGGTATGGAAAAATCGCAAACTGGACTGGCAGTTTTAGTTCTATCTGTGGTGGAGCTATTGCGGCAGTTAATGGAAGCGCAAATTTTGCGCCGCATGGAAGCACAGCAGTTAAGCGAAGCGGAAATTGAACGGGCAGGGCATAGCTTGCAGGCAATGGAACAGCAGATTTTGCAGTTGTGTGACATGCTAAAGGTCGATCCTGATGATCTCAATTTGGACTTGGGCGACTTTGGCAAATTGCTTCCCAGTCGGGGGAGTTACTATCCCGATCAGCCCAACCCCCAAGCCTCAGTTTTGGAACTGCTGGATCGGTTGATCACCACAGGGATAGTAATTGATGGACAGGTGGACATTGGACTGGCACAGCTAGATTTAATTCATTTGCAGTTGAAAGTGCTATTGACCAGTACCGCCAAAGTTGAGCCACCCTAGCCAGTGCACCGCAGATTGGGCACACCTTGGAGATGGGATTGATGCTCGAAGGCAAAGCGCACAATTTGGGAGCGATTTTCTAGGGTGAGTTTGGTCATAATACTGCTGAGATGGGTCTGCACTGTGCGAGGGCTAATTTGCAGTCTGCGTCCGATTTCTTTGTTGGTAAATCCCTGCACTACCTGCCAGAATACTCTTTCTTCTGATGGAGTGAGGATGGGGTGAGTCATCGGTGCAGTTTCATCGTTTTGTGTGGGTAATTTGCGGCGGCAAGGAGGAATGACCAGTTCCATTTCCGTATTACCTAAACGCAGGTGATCGCCGTTTTGCAAGGCAGTAGGCATAATTACTCTGCGTCCATTGATGAACGAACCATTGCGACTACCTAGGTCAGCGAAATAAATTTCAGTATCTACTTTGATGAGTGTGGCATGATGGCGGGAGATGTAAATATCTTCGATGGAGATGGCATTGTGAGGCAATCTACCCACTGTCCAGCAGATGCCATTAGCGAGGGGAAAAGTCTGCCGCCCCGTCTCGTGATAAATAATAATTTGCATCAATTCAGTAATCATGGCGCATATATTAGCGGTAATTTTCCTCTGTGCAAACAGATACGCTAAATTGCTGGTTTTCTCTGTTAATTTCTAGTTGATTGCCAACAGTTTGCCCTGTCTCTAAAAATTTGTCCAATTCCCCTAAATTTATGTCAGCAAATTGCAAATTTAACGCTAGACTATATCCACTTATTACAAAAGTTGTGGATTGTCATGTCCATTTCCTTGCCCCGCAAACCCCTGCCACTACGCAAAGAGACCGATGCTGTCTCGGGCAAAACTATGGCAAAAACTACAGCACAAGGCTCTGTGATGAGTTTGCAGGATCTCAAGGACTTGCTGAACAAACTACAACAGGAGCAGAACAAAACTCAGGAACTGCTGAGTTTTTTGGGCTATGCTCTGCGTAGCTTCAGTAACCTCAATCAGTTTTTGGAGTTAATTCCCATCATTGTCAGCCGTGTCACTGATGCCGACGGGGGGGCGTTGATCCTGTTTAAGGCTTCGGGGCAGATGCGTTTGGAATCTCTGCACTGCAATGAGATCGCCCATGGACATACCCAAAAGGTGCGGGGGGCGATCGAACGGGCGATCGAGCAGGTGATTTCTGGGTCGCCTACCGCCCTGGATGAAATGGTATCCCGCTATCTGGGCAGTGATATGCAACTCAACGGGGCATCGATTTTGGTGAAAAATTCTGTCAGGGGCAGGTTGTATGTGTTTAGCAGTCGTGCCGATTTTGTCTGGAATCAGACCCGCCGCCGCCTTCTGCGTTTGGTGGCGGATCAAACGGCGGTGGGCATTGAGAACAATCAACTGGCAACCGAGTTAATGCAGAAGGAAAGGTTGGACAAGGAGTTGGAGATTGGGGCAGAAATTCAACGCCAGCTTTTGCCCCGCACTAAGCCAACTATTCCCAGCCTTGATATTGCGGCGCAGTGCGTGCCTGCGGGTCGGGTGGGCGGCGACTACTACGATTTTATCCCTATGAAGAATTCGGGGGGGAAATGGGGGATTGTCATGGGCGATGTGATGGGGAAGGGGGTGCCTGCGGGAATGATCATGACCATGACTCGGGGGATGTTGCGGGCGGAGGTGCTCAACGGGCATCCTCCTAGTTTGATTTTGGAGCACCTCAATGCGGTGATGTATGAGGATTTGGATCACGCTCACCGCTTTGTTACGCTGTTTTATGCGGAGTATGATCCTGAGGATAAGTTGTTGACCTATAGCAATGCCGCTCATGTGCCTGCCCTATTGTGGCGATCGCACACTAACACGGTGCAAGTATTGGATACTTTGGGAGCGTTGGTAGGCTTTGAACCGCACTCTCGCTATGAACAACGCAGTTGTAATCTGCAAGTGGGTGATGTATTGATGCTTTACACCGATGGAATTACCGAAGCTCCCAATTCACGGGGGGAACACTTTGACGAAGAAAACCTGCGTCAGGCACTGAGGTGGTCGTGTCAGCACTTCAGCACTGCCCAAGAGATTTTGGATCACATCATTGGTCAGGTGAAACAGTTTACGGGTCAGACCACGCAACCTAGCGATGACATGACCTTGCTAATCATTAAGGTTATGGGGTAATGCGGTTCGTAGCGATCGCTCTGGTAACTCTGCTCCTCTTACCCATTCCACCCACCCCTGCCCAGACTTGGCAAAAAGTACAGGAACGGCAGTATTTGCGGATCGGGGTGAAGGACAATACTCCTCCCCTCGGCTGGCGCGATCAGCAAGGCAACTGGCAGGGATTGGAGATTGACATCGCCCGCGAACTGGCACTGGAATTGCTGGGCGATCGCAACGCTGTGCAATTTGTTCCCTTAAGCAATCGGGAGCGGATTTCTGCCCTGCCCCAACTGGATATGGTGATCGCCCAAATGACTGTTACACCCAACCGCCAGCGTCTAGTAGATTTCAGCCTGCCCTACTACACTGACAGCACCATCGTCATTGCTCGTCGCAGTCTCACCCGCACTGATCTCAAAGGGATTTTGGTACTCAAAGGCTCAACGGCGATCGCTGTATTGCAGGAGCGCTTTCCCCAAGTACCCACCATCGGCATCGACTCCTACCAGCAGGGCATCACCGCCCTGCAACAGAATAGCAATTTCGGCTTAGCGGGGGATTTAACCATTCTCAGCCCTTGGCTCCAGCAAAACCCAGACTACAGCCAACTGGGCGGCAGGTTATCTTTTCACAGCCTAGCGATCGCCCTGCCCAAAGGATTAGACTCAGCCGAACTGCGCCAAAGGGTGCGCCAAGTGATCAACAAGTGGCGCAGTAACGGTTGGTTGGCGCAACGACATAGGGCTTGGGGTCTACCCTGATTATTCTACAACTTGGATTTTGCCCTTCACGATGCCATCAAATACCAAAAAAATCTGATCCCGCTCAGCGGGGCTAAGGGACTTTTTGGCATAGAT
>Ga0308414_1003428_pt1 | contig 10101 bp, 8 predicted proteins | sample HotsprSampleOS50_FD_205667 | JGI IMG/M metagenome (GOLD analysis project Ga0308414, IMG submission 205667) | Hot spring phototrophic mat microbial communities from Octopus Spring, Yellowstone National Park, Wyoming, United States - 20090730_OS50 ...
CGCATCAGTCGCGCGCTCCCCAGGAGGCGAATTCGTCCACCAGCGCCGTGTGCGTGACCAGCTCGCGCCCGTTCCACAGGTGCAGGTGGAACGCCGGCGGCTCGAAGGTGAAGCCGACCTCGGCGCCGGGCAAGAGGTTCAGCCGCAACTGGTGCGCGCTGCTGGGGCAGATCGACGCCACCGTACCGCCGAAGCGCGCTATCGCGTTGCGGTGCTGGTGGCCGCAGATCACCCGCTCGACGTGCGGGTGGCGCGCCAGCACCGCCGCCTCGGCGGTGGCGTCGGCCAGGCCCATGTCGTCCATGAAGTCGAGCCCGCTGGCAAAGGGCGGATGGTGCTGGGCGACGATCGTCGGCCGCTCGCTCTGCGCCAGCGTGCGGTCGAGCCAGCGCAGGCGCCGCTCGCACAGCGCGCCGCCGGGCTGGCCGGGGATGAGCGTGTCGAGCACCACCAGCCGCAGCGGCTGAAATTCGACCGCGTACTGCACGAAGCCGTCTTCGCCGTGCAGGTGACGGTGGCCGGGGAACGCCGCCCGCAGCGCGTCGCGATCGTCGTGGTTGCCAGCCGCGAGGTACACCGGCATCGGCAGCGGCGCCAGGACCTCGGCCAGCATCGCGTACTGCGCCGGTGCGCCGTTCTCGGTGAGGTCGCCAGTGGCCACCACCGCCTCCGGGCGGCGCGGCAGCGCCAGGATGCGCTGCACGCAGCGCGAAAGCATGCCGACGGTGTCGACGCGGCCGTAGGCGAGCCGGCCGGGCTCGACGACGTGCGGATCGCTGATCTGACACAGCAGCATGGGCTCGGCGTAACACCGGCGGGCAGGGGCGGCGCGCTGCCAAGGCGCGCGATCGGAAAAAGCGGCGTGAGCGTAGCGGATGCCGGCGCCGGCGGCTGCAGCGCCGTTGGCAGCATCGCTGCGCGCAGGCCGCTTTCCCGTCGGCGCATCCCGGCGCGCGGGCCGTTGCGCGCGACCCATCGCCGCGCCCGGGCGCGGCTCGTCTTCCCGCCGCCCCGCAGCAGTGGCCGCCCGAATCGCGGGCGCGACGGCCGCGGCGGCCTAGCCGCAGGCCGGCGGCGGGCAGGGCGCGGGCGCCGCGCGCAGCAGCGGCGCGCAGGCGGCGAGCGCCGCTTCCAGGCGGGCCTGCGCCGGCTCGCTCAGCGGCGCGCCGAGCTCGAAACTTTCGCCGCGGATGGCGAGCAGCTGCGCCGGCGGCGGCGCACCGGTGAGCTGGACGTAGGCGGCGAGCACGGCCTGCGGCGGCAGCCGATGCGTGCTGGCGCCCGGCGCGGCAACCGGCGCCAGCGGCTGCAGCGCGAAGGCGGGGCCGTCGATGGCGGCGTCGATGAACAGCACGCGGCGGCGTCCGAGCAGGTCGAGCGCGTGCTCGACCTGCAGCTGGAAGTCGGTCAGCACCTCGACGCCGGCCAGCCGCATCGCCTCGAGGCGGCTCGCCGCCAGCGGCCCCAGCGCATCGTCGCCGCGGCTCGGGTTGCCGATGGCGATCACCAGCACCGGCGCCACGCCGGGCCTCGGCCGCAGGCTCAGCATGCGCCGCCCCGCCGCGAACTATCGATCGTGCGGCCGTCGGCGTCGACCAGCTCCACCGTCAGCGGCATCTGACTCAGCGCATGCGTGGCGCACGACAGGCAGGGGTCGAAGGCGCGGATGGCGACCCCGATGTGGTTCAGCAGCGGCTCGGTGAGCTGGCGGCCGTCGAGGTAGGTGCGCGCCACCTGCCGGATCGCCTCGTTCATCGCCTGGTTGTTGTGCGTGGTCGAGACGATGAGGTTCGCCCGCGTGACCTGGTCCTGCTCGTCGACACGGTAGTGGTGGATCAGCGTGCCGCGCGGTGCCTCGATCACGCCGACGCCGCGCTCGGCACGCTCGCCCTGCGCCACGAGGTCGGCGCCGAGCAGGTCGTCGTCGTGCAGCAGGTCCTTGATCGTCTCGGCGGCGGCGAGCATCTCGATCATCCGCGTCCAGTGATACGCCAGCGGCGCGTGCACCGGTCCGCCGCCGAAGACATCGAGGAACTCGCGCCGGGCGGCGTCGGCCAGCGGCGCGTGGATGCGGTCGCAGTTCTGCACCCGCGCCAGCGGCCCGACCTTGTACCAGCCCTGCTCCGGCCCGAGCTGGCGCAGGAACAGGAACTTCATGTACGACCAGGGCTTCACCTCCTCGAAGATCAGCTCCCAGTAACGGGCGCAGTCGCCGCGGTCGAACAGGATCCGGCCGTCGGCGTCGCGCGCCCGCAGTTGCCCGTCGTAAAGGTCCATCGCGCCGTCGGGGCCGACGATCGACAGCAGGTTCGAGCGGAAGGCGCCGAAGCCGTCGTACAGGGCGCGGTTGCTCTCGTGCAGCCGGCGCGCGATGTCCACCGCCTCGCGCGACCAGGCGATGGCGCGGTAGACGTCCTCCTGCAGATAGGCGCGCTCCTCGGCGGTGAGCGACTTGTTGACGCCGCCGGGAATCGCCCCGGTGCCGTGCACCCGCTTGCCGGCGGTGACGCGGATCACCTCCTGGCCGTACTTGCGCAGCAGCACGCCCTTTTTCGCCAGCTCCGGATGCGCGGCGGCCAGCGCGACGATGTTGCGGCGGCCGACCTCGGCGTCGAAGCCGAACAGCAGGTCCGGCGAGGCGAGGTGGAAGAAGTGCAGCGCGTGCGACTGCAGGATCTGGCCGTAGTGCATCAGGCGGCGGACCTTCTCCGCGGTCGGCGTGAGCTTGCTGCCTACGATCATGTCCATCGCCTTGGCCGCGGCCAGATGGTGGCTCACCGGGCAGATGCCGCACAGCCGCTGCACCATCACCGGCACTTCCCAGTAGGGCCGGCCCTGGATGAACTTCTCGAAGCCGCGGAACTCGACGATGTGCAGCCGCACCTGTGCCACGTGCCCATCGGCGTCGAGCAGCAGCGTCACCTTGCCGTGGCCCTCGACGCGCGACAGCGGGTCGATCGCCACCCGGCGCAGCGACTCCGGATGCGGGGCGGTTTCCAGCGCGAAGCCCATGGCGCCTTCAGTCGTAGTGGATCAGCCCGTGGCCGAGCTGCGGCGTGCGGCCGGCGAGCAGATCGTTGAGGAACTTCCATATCGCGTCGGCCGACGGCGGGCAGCCGGGCAGGAAGTAGTCGATCTTCACCACCTCGTGCAGCGGGTGCACCTTGTCCAGCGGCAGCGGCAGCTCGGGGTCGTTGGGGATGCCGCCCCTGGCCAGTCCCAGCTCGGTCTCGTAGACCTCCTGCAGGCAGGCGCCGAGGTCGAGGTGGTTGCGCTGCGCCGGCAGGCCGCCATTGATGGCGCAGGCGCCCACCGCGACGAGGATCTTGCAGCGGCTGCGGAACTCGCGCAGCACGTGCACGTTCTCGGCGTTGCACACCCCGCCCTCGATGAAGCCGATGTCGCAGTGGCCGCAGCGCTTGATGTCGGTGAAGGGCGAGCGGTCGAATTCGACCTTGTCCAGCAGCGCGAATAGCCGCTCGTCGATGTCGAGGAACGACATGTGGCAGCCGAAGCAGCCGGCCAGCGAGGTCGTCGCCACTCTCAGCTTGCGCGGCGGCGTCATTTCGGCACCCCGCCCTGCGGCTTGCGGTCCAGCGGCCGCGGCGCATCGCGCAGCGCCTGCGCCGACACCGGCTCGCGGTCGAAGCGGCGGCGACCGATCGGCACCGCGAAGCCGACGCGCTTGCGCAGGATCACCCCCACCGGGCAGACCTCGACCGCCTTGTCGGTGACGGCGATGTCGGTGTCGGCCAGCCGCCCGCTTTCGCTGTTGACGATCAGGTGCTTGCGGATGCCGCGGCCCGACAGCGCGAACACGCCCTTGCCGTCGACCTCGCTGGAGGCGCGCACGCACAGCTCGCACAGGATGCAGCGGTTGAAGTCGAGCAGGATGTCCGGGTGCGAGGCGTCCACCGGCCGGTCGGGATAGAAGTGGTCGAAACGCGGCGTCAGCATGCCGACGTCGTAGGCCACCGCCTGCAGCTTGCAGTCGCCGCTTTTCTCGCACGACGGGCAGAAGTGGTTGCCCTCGACGAACAGCATCTGCACCAGCGTGCGCCGCTTCTCGGCGATCTCCTCGGTGCCGCTTTCCACCCGCATGCCCGCTGCCGCGGGCAGGGTGCACGAGGTCACCCAGCCGCCGTCGACCTTCACCGTGCACACCTTGCAGCTGCCGTGCGGCTTGAACTCCGGGTGGTAGCACAGGTGCGGGATGTAACGGCCGGCGGCGAGCGCCGCCTGCATGATCGTCTGCCCTGGCGTGAAGGCGACTTCCTCGCCGTCGAGCATGAAGGTGCGCCCGGGCGCCTTGACCGTCATCTCGCCCTGCCTTTGCCGTTGCGCCCGGCCGCGGCGCGACGCGCGGCGGCACCGGCATCGCCGCGGGCCTGGCGCGCCACAGCGCCTGCATCACGCCGGGCTAGGCGACACGAGGCATCCGCTTCGCCGCCAGCCGGCCGCGCCAAGGCGCCCGCATCGCGCCGCGCCAGGCCGCCCGGCTGACTGCGGATCGTCGCCACCGGCAGGCTCGCTCGACCCGGCCGCATCGCGTTCATGTCGCCGTTGCGCCGCCGGCCGGTGCAGCGGCGAAGTGCGCCCCGGGGTCGTCGCGGCCGGTCATCGCCCGCGCCCGGGCCAGCGCGCCGTCGAGGTCGAAGGCCGGCACGAAGTCGGGGGTGACCAGCCGCCGCTCGTAAGCGGGGCGGAAGCGCTTGAGCGTGTCGAGCACCGGGTTGCAGGCGGTATGTCCCAGCCCGCAGTGGCTGGCCGCCTGCAGCAGGCTGTTCAGGTCCGAGATCTGCGCCAGGTCGTGCGGCGAGCCCAGGCCGGCGGCCAGCTTGTCCATCAGCTTGCGCAGCAGCGTCGTGCCGACCCGGCATGGCGTGCAGAAGCCGCAGCTTTCGTGGGCGAAGAAGTGCACGTAGTTGCGCGCCACCTCGAACATGTCGCGCGACTCGTCGAAGACCGTGAAGGCACCGGCGGTGGGCAGGTCCTCGAAGGCGATGCGGCGGTCGAACTCGGTGGCGTCGATGCAGATGCCCGAGGCGCCGCTGACCTGCACCGCCTGCGTGGACTCGGCGCCGCAGTCGGCGAGCACCTGCGCAACCCTGGTGCCGAACGGGACCTCGTAGATGCCGGGGCGGGCGCAGTCGCCGGAGACCGACAGGATCTTGGTCCCGGCCGAGCGCGCGGTGCCGATGCCGCGGTACCACTCGCCGCCGCGCACCGCGATCAGCGCCGCGGCGCAGAAGGTCTCGACGTTGTTGACGATCGTCGGCTGCTCCAGGTAGCCGCGGGTCACCGGGTACGGCGGCCGGTTGCGCGGCACGCCGCGCTTGCCTTCGAGCGACTCGATCAGCGCCGACTCCTCGCCGCAGACGTAGGCGCCGGCGCCGAGGTGGATGGCGATGTCGAAGTCGAACCCCGGCCAGTCGCAGATGCCGCTGCCGAGCAGCCCCTCGCGGCGGCGGCGGTCGAGCACCGCCTGCAGGTGCGCCAGCAGGTGGCGGTACTCGCCGCGCAGGTACAGGAAGCCGTGGCGGGCGCCGACCGCGTAGGCGGCCACCGTCATGCCGTCGAACAGCAGGTCGGCGTACGAGTTCAGCAGCACGCGGTCCTTGAAGGTGCCGGGCTCGCCTTCGTCGGCGTTGCACACGACGTAGCGCGGCGTGGCCGGCGCCTGCGCGCAGGCCTCCCACTTCAGGCCCGTGGTGAAGCCGGCGCCGCCGCGGCCGCGCAGATTGGCGAGCTTGATCTCCTCCAGCACCGCGCGCGGCCCCTGCGGCTCGATCTCGATCGCCTCGCGCCAGGAGCGCTCGTTCGATGCCCGCTCGCGCAGCGCGCCGCTGCCGCGCGCCAGCGCGGCCTGGATCGCCTCGCCGGGCGCGAGGTTCGAGTCGAGCAGGACGTCACGGCGGCGGATGTTGTCCTCGACGACGAACAGGTCCCGCGGCCACTGCGGCACCGGCAGGCCGCTGCGCACCAGCTCGGCGATCCGCTCGATACGGGCCGCATCCAGCCGCGGGATCGCCCAGCCGTTGACGAGCAGCGCCGGCGCCTGGTCGCACATGCCGGTGCAGGAGGTGGTGTCGATCGACACCAGGCCGTCCTCGGAGGTGCGGCCGCGCTCGACCCACAACAGCTCGCACAACCGCGCCAGCAAGGCCTCGGAGCCGGCCATGCGGTCGGTGATGTTGTCGGAGAAGCGGATCCGGTAGCGGCCGCCGGGCGAAAGGTGCAGGAACGAGTAGAAGCCGGCCACCCCCTCGACCCGCGCCCGCGGCAGGCCCAGCGCCCGCGCGATGGTGGTGATCGCCTCCGGCCGGATCCAGCCCTCCGGTTCCTGCACCTCGCGCAGGATCTGCACCAGCTCCGTGCGCGCGTTGCCGTGCCGATCGAGGATGGCGTCGAGCCGGCGTTTGCGTTCCGCCGGCGTGCTCTCGGTGGGCCTCAACATCCGCGGCCGCCGTCGCTGCAGATGCAACCATGTTGATCGCCACCCATCGGCGGTCGCTGACCGGGGTCAAAGGCGCGGCCACGGCCGCCCGATCACGGTAGCAACGGCTTGACCTGCGTCACCGACGGCAGCCGCCTTACGCAGGCGCGGGATCCGCAGCATGGCGCGGTTGCTGCAGTCCCACGCGGTGACCGTTGCGCGGGGGCTGCGCTGGCAGCGCCGATGGCCGGAACCTTCCCGAGGCACCGCGCCGCGGAGCCTCGGCCACCCCAGCCGATCGCCCTACTGCCGGTCAGGCACCGAGGAAGGGCCGCTCAGCCAACGCCGCCGATGGCCGGGACCTCGACCAGGCGGTCGCCGGCGATGGCCAGCACGCGGTCGCCTGCCTCGCGCTCGATCGGCGCGCCGCCGGTGAACTCGCCGAAGGCCGGCAGCAGCAGCAAGCCGTCGCGCCGCCAGAAACACGGCAGCCGCACGGCGTCGTTGGCACCGGCGAGCCGCACGCAGGGATGCAGATGACCGGCAATGACGGCGGCGCCGTCGATCCGCTGCGGGTGGTGGCAGAACGCCAGCGATTGCACCGTCCACGGCTCGGCGACGACCTCGATGCCGAGCGCCGCCGGCGGCGCGCCCGCATGGCGGTCGTGGTTGCCCTCGACCAGCGTGACCGGCAACTGCGCACGACGCGCGCGCCAGGCGGCCAGTTGCGCCATCGTCTCGCGGCCTTGCGCCTCGCGCGCGTGCAGCAGGTCGCCGAGGAAGACGAGCCGCTGCGGTTGCAGCGCCTCGATCAGGCGGTCCAGGCGCACGAGGCTGGCATGGGTGGTGCCTTGCGGCACCGGCAGGCCGCGAGCGCGAAACGTGGCTGCCTTGCCGAAGTGCGCATCGGCCACCACCAGCCAGCGCCGCTGCCGCCACAGCAGCGCCCGCTGCGGCAGCGCCCGCCACGACGCGCCGCCGAAGTCGAAGTCCACGTGCGTCGGCAGCGGCGCGGCGGCGCGCCCGCTGCGATCCGCGGCGGCACGCACGCGCCCGCTCACGCCGTGGCGCCGCACCGCCTGCGCCCCGCCGGTCCCTGGCACGCACCTGCCGGCCCACGCCCGCGCGCCCCCACTCCGATGGCTCGCCCTGCGCTCAAGGCAGCCGCCCGACCGCGCGCCGCCCGCGGCTTGCGGCGGCACGACCTGCCCGCTCGCGCCTTCGCGCTGCCGCGACGGCCCGCCTTGCGCTCACGGCAGCCGTCGCACCGTGAAGCCGCGGCTGCGCAGCAGCGGCAGCAGGCCGTCGGCGCCAAAGTAGTGCAGCGAGCCGATCGCCACCGCGTGCAGCCGGCCGCTGGCGGCATAGCGCTCGATGGCGGCGAGCATCTTCGGATGCCGGCCGCGGAAGATGCGCTCGGCCACGAAGCGGCGCGCGGCGCTGTCGCTGCGCGCCATCTCGCCGGCCAGACTTTCCATCGCCGCCTCGTCGCCACGCTCCCAGGCCGCCACCAGCCGCTCGATCTCGGCGCGGCCGGCGCCGCTTTCGACGCTGTCCAGCGCATAGCGCAGGTAATCGAGCTGCACCGACGGGGCGGCCTCGTCGAACAGCCGCAGCTGCTCCTCGACGCCTTCGATCTCGACCACCGGCTTGCCGCCGGCGAGCGCGAACTGATACAGCAGCGCCTCGGTGCCGAAGGCCGGGCTGAGCCCCGCCGCCGCGGCTTCGAGCAGCACCAGCGTGTTGGCCACCATCCACGGCTTCATGCGGCAGCACAGCGGCAGGCCGCCGGCGCGCTCGGCGCCGATCCGGCGCAGGCGCGCCAGCAGGGCCGCGTCGGCCCGGGCGTCGAGGCCCGGCGCGCCATCGGCGTACATCGCGTAGCGCTGCGCCGCGGCCAGGCTCGCCTGCGCGTCGAAGACGTTGGCCTCGAAGGCGACGACCTGCGCCGCCGCCACCGCCGGCGGCACCGCGAAATGCGGCTTGCCGACGTGGAGGGTGCCGACGAGCAGCACGCGGTCGGCGCCGCGTGTGGCCTCCCACAGGAAGCCCGTCGCCTGCGCGCGCGCGGCGCAGGCAAGCAGCGCGGCGAGCAGCAGCGCGATCCGGGTCAGCAGGCGCAGGGGCATCAGGGCGCGGGCAGCGAGCAAGAGTCGGGCACCAGCACGGAGGGGCGCGGCAGGCAGCGGCGAGCGATGAACTCGGCGCCGCGGCATCCAGGGGTGCACCGGCAGCAGCGAACCGCTGCAGGATTCTATTGGCCAGCCTACGCGCGTTCGCTCGCCAGGCGGCTCATCGCGCGCGCCGTCACCGGCGCTGCGCCCCCGTTCAGCCGCTTGACGTAGCGCCGCACCCCCTCGTCCTCGGGGGCGGCGGTGGCGATGTAGCCGCGGCCGCGCATCAGCCGGCCCATGCTCTCGTTGTCGCGCAGCACGTAGCCGACGATCTCGGTCAGGCCGCGGCTGCGCGCGGTTTCCTCCAGCGCGGTCATCAGCGCGTGGCCGAGACCGCGGCCCTGCCAGGCGTCTTCGGTGACGATGCCGAACTCGCACGAGTGGCCATCGGGCATCCGCGTGTAGCGGGCCACGCCGCGGATCTCTTCCTGCTCGCCGCTGGCGTCGATGGCGACGAAGGCCATCTCGCGGTCGTAGTCGATCTGCGTGAAGCGCACCAGCCGCTCGGTGGTAAGCTCGCGCAGCGGCACGTGGAAGCGGTTGTACATCGTCTGCGGCGACAGGCGCGCGACGAAGCGGCGCTCGGCCTCCGCGTCCTCGGGGCGGATCGGCCGCAGCAGCACCGTCTCGTCGCCGCGCAGGCGGTGCGTGCGGGCCAGCGCCTTCGGGTAGGGATGGATCGCCAGGTGCGAGAAAGTGGCGTCCGGCGCCAGCGGCCCGTCGCCGAGCACCACGCGGGCATCCAGCGCGACTGCGCCGCTTTCGTCGACCAGCAGCGGGTTGATGTCGAGCTCCTGCACGCACGGCAGCTCGCAGGCGAGCTCGGAGACCTTCAGCAGCACGTCGACCAGCGCCTCGATGTCGGCCGGCGGGCGGCCGCGGAACTGCTCCAGCATCTTCGCCACCCGCGTGCGCGCGATCAGCTCGCGGGCGAGGAAACGGTTCAGCGGCGGCAACGCCACGGCGGCGTCGCGCAGCACCTCCACCGCGATGCCGCCGGCGCCGAAGCTCAGCACCGGGCCGAAGGTGGCATCGCGCGCCAGCCCGACCAGCAGCTCGCGGCCGTGCGGCCGCACGATCATCTGCTGCACCAGCACGCCGAGGAACTTCGCCTGCGGCGCGCGCTCGGCGCAGCGGGCGCGGATCAGCTCGAAGTTCTGCGCCACGTCGCGGGCGTTGGTCACCGACAGCACCACGCCGCCGATGTCGGTCTTGTGCAGCAGGCCGCTGGCGGCGACCTTCAGCGCCACCGGGTAGCCGATCTCGTCGGCCAGGGCCACGGCCTCCTCGGCGCTGGCGGCCAGGCGCGTGCGCGCGGTGTCGATGCCGAAGGCCGCCAGCAGCGCCTTCGACTCGCGCTCGTCCAGCGCGGCGCGGCCGGCCGCCGAGGCGCGCTCGATGATCCGCCGCGCGCCGGTGGCGTCGGTGTCGAAGTCGGTGACCTGCGGCGGCGGCACCTGCAGCCGCATGCGGCGGCCGCGGACGAACTTG
>Ga0308414_1003429_pt1 | contig 10101 bp, 5 predicted proteins | sample HotsprSampleOS50_FD_205667 | JGI IMG/M metagenome (GOLD analysis project Ga0308414, IMG submission 205667) | Hot spring phototrophic mat microbial communities from Octopus Spring, Yellowstone National Park, Wyoming, United States - 20090730_OS50 ...
ACTGAAGCACTAAAAAGAGAGAAATTTCTCAAAACTGGAGTTGGAAGAAAATATTTAGATAACATTCTTACAGATTATCGGAAAGGTGCAGGAGTGGTTTAACTGGCACGCCTGGAGAGCGTGTGTACCTTAACGGGTACCGAGGGTTCGAATCCCTCCCTTTCCGCAATATTTTTATTTATAAAATCAATTTTTGTACTTATTTCTTCTCGCCTCCTGAATCCTTCATTATGAAAAGAGCTGCTTTATCATCTTTTCTCGATAACATAACCTTAAAATCTTTAACATTTTTCCATTGAAGTAATATTGCTCCGAACATACTCATTTCTGAAAAATCATTACCGTAGATTTTAACTAATTCCTTTTTAAATAATTCAAATACTTTTTTTGATTCCGTTTCATTCTCTTTACCATTAAGTAACATTCTACCTCGTTGTTTCCCTTCTTTATCAAAAATATATCCGACTTTAATAGAAAGAGGATTTAACCATTCATAGTATGTAATAGACCTCATTCCTTTGTTTTCTTTCTCTTCTATTTTTTTATCTTTTATTGTCTCTTTAATTGCAACGATATCATTTTCATAAGAATTGTTTATAAATTTTTCAACTGTAAATTGAGCATAAACTTGTGTTGTATAAAAAGCAATTAGAATTAAAAAAATTTTCTTGTAATTCATTATATCCTCAGTAATTTTTTTGTAGACTGATTTTGTATATATTAAAATAAAAAAAACAAAGCACTTTAATTATGAAAATACTAATCATAAAACTTGGCGCAGCAGGTGATGTTGTTAGAACAACAACAATTCTACATTTGTTCAAAAATAGTGTTGTTGATTGGATTATAAACAAAGATAATTCGATTTTATTAAAAGATAACCCACTTATTTCAAGAACTCTTATATCTGATGAAATAAATGAAACAAAATTTGAAAATTACGACTTAGTAATTAATCTTGAAGACAATTTAGAATCAGCCGAAATTGTAAATAAACTAACTTATAAAGAATTATATGGCTGCTATTTAAGTGATGGAAAATTAAAATATACAGATAGTTCATCTAATTGGTTTGATTTAAGTTTAATTAGCAGATTTGGAAAACAAAAAGCAGATGATTTAAAGTATCTAAACACTCATTCTTTTCAAGAACTAATATTTTCTGGGCTCGGATATAAGTTTAACTCTGAACCTTATATACTTCCACTAAGTCCGCAAACAGATTTATCTGGAGATATTGCAATATCACCCAAAGCTGGTTCTCGTTGGCCTATGAAAAACTGGAAATATTTTGACGAACTATCTGAATTGTTAAAGGTTAATGGCTATACTGTTAATTTCCTTCCACAAAGGAAAACAATGCTTGAACATTTAGCTGATGTTCGTAACCATAAACTTTTGATTAGTGGCGACAGCCTTCCTATGCACTTTGCACTCGGTTCAAATATTAAATGTATCACTTTTTTCCTTTGTACAAGTGCAAATGAGATTTTTGATTATGGAATTCAAACTAAACTTATCTCACCTTATTTAAAGGAATTTTTTTATAGACAGGATTATGATGAAAAAGCAGTTGATGTTTTTTCAGTAAATGAAGTATTCTCCAAAATTGACTTAAAATAAATTCTTACCTACTGCTTAATATTAACCAATGTTTTAATATTAAGCATTAAAATAAAACATCTAAAAACCAATTCATTTTATCTTATCAAAATTCCACTTTTTTGATATAATTATTTAAAACTTTTTCCAAAAACTCTGGAACGGCTTTTGACAAATGCTAATACAATTTATTTTGGATAAAATGAAAGTAGCAGCATTCTTACCGGCAAAAGGATCGAGTAATCGGATTCCAAACAAAAATACAATGTTGTTGGATGGAGAACCTTTATTTCTTCGCAGTTTGAAAAAACTGACGAACATATCTTTAATAGATGAGGTTTTTCTTGATACCGAATCTCACGAAATAATTGATCTTGCCTCCGAAGTAAAATGTAATATTCTTAAGCGCGATGCTTCACTCGCATCAAACAAAACTGATGGTAATTTGCTGTTCTATAATGAAGTTCAACATTCAGATGCAGATATTTGCGTTCAGCTGCTTTGTACAAGTCCTTTTATTAAACCATCAACAATTGAAAAAGGAATCAGAATTTTATTAGACAACCCAGAATATGATTCTGTTGTTGCCATTAAAAAAGAAAAACAATATTTGTGGAAAGATGGAAAACCAATTTACGACATAAATCATATTCCAAATAGTGTTGATTTAGAAGATACAATTATCGAGTCAATGGGGCTATATATAGTTAGAAGGGAAACTGCATTGAAATTAAGAAGGCGTATTGGAAATAATCCATTTTTACTCGAAATTGATCCTACTGAGAGTGTTGATGTAAACTGGCCAGAGGATTTTGAACTGGCCAATTTGATTGCAATTGGACTTCGTGAACAAGAAAGAAGATTATTCAACAATCTTAAACTTCTTCTTTCGAGTGCTTTACTTTCAGACATTTTAGATGATTTAAATCTTAATGGAGTATTATCAAGTAAATTTACCCTGAATTTGCCAAATGCTAAAATTCTCGGTAGAGCAAAAACTCTTCAAATTGATTTATGCCCTGATGATGAAGATTTTAAGAGAATCTACGATAGTTTGAATCTCTATGATCACATTGTTAACAATGATGTAATAGTTGTCGCAAACAAAATTCCGGATTATGCATTCTTTGGTGAATTGAATGCAAATCTTGCTTTGAGAGCCGGGGCTTCAGCTGCTATTATTGATGGAGTTACAAGAGATACGCGTGAAACTTCAGATATGGGCTTTCCGGTTTTTTCAAAAGGAAATTACTGTAAGGATACAAGAAAACGTGGAATTGTAACTTCAAAAAATAAAACAGTTGTTATTGATGGAATAAGTATTCACAAAGATGATTTGATTTTTGGTGACAGAGATGGAATTGTCGTTATACCAAGAAAATATGAAAATCAAATTATAGAAACTGCCTTTCAAAAACTTCAGAACGAAAAACACATTCTGATTGATGTTGCCAAAGGTGTTCATACAAGCGAATTGGTTCAAAAATATGGATTATTCTAATGGCTAATACAAATAAAAAAACTTGTATCATCTGCACTTTCTTACCACTTTACGAAGAGTATAAAAATCTGTGGAATAGAATTTCAGATTTGTTATCTCAAAAAGGTTTTGAATTGGTGCTAATAACCTCTTCTGAAGGCTTTGATGGATTAAATTTTCCGGTGATACATATTCCGTTCTCTCTCAAAGGATTTAGCGAAGAATTTCAATTCAGCATTTTTACTGAGCAGAATCTGACTGAAGAAGATTTTCATTTGATTGAAAGAGATATTTTCTGGAATAATGATTCACTGAACAATTATAATAAGTATGTTACTGGATTTATTTACTGCAAAGAATTTTACAAACAATTAATAAAATCTATCAATCCTTCAATTGTATTTGTTTGGGGAAATCTTTTACCTCAGTCCTTAATCTTTAAAAGCTTATTAGAGAAATCAAACATTCCTTCTTATTACCTTGAAAGAGGATTTTTCACCGGCACATTAATGATTGAAGATGTTCTGAACAAAGAATTGAATTTAATTGCAACGGAGCTAGATTCTTTAAACTATGATTCTGGTTTTGATGATTACAAAAAATTAAAGGAATATTATTCCAGAAGTATAAATTCAAAATATCCGGAAAATCATAATGTTGATTTAGAAAAATTAATTCTTGATAGAAAAGAAAATGGATTCAGAATCATAACATTTTATGGCACACACGACACAGTTTATTTCCCTTCTGAACAAAGCTATTCAAAAGAAGTATCTGTAATTTTTAAGTACACTGCTGAAGCAATCAAATTTCTTTCTGAGGAAATTAGCAAACTGTCAAACACACTACTTATTATAAAGCCGCATCCAAACGATAAAAATGATTATTCTGTTTTTGAAAATGAAAATATAGTTGTTACAAAAAATTTTTATAACAAAAAATTAATTGATTTAAGTGATTTAGTCATTGTCGGAAATTCAACAATTCAATACGAAGTTTTGTTAGCTGAAAAACCAGTAATGCTGATTGCTAAAAGCGCTATCTATAATTTCAATGCAACCTACAACCCGAATTCAAAAGAAGATTTCTTAATAACCTTAAATGAAGCTTTGAACAGAATAAACTTTGAGGATAAACTTTTAAATGCAAAAATATTTTTTGAATCGTTACTTAGAAGTAAAACATACTTTTATGCAAATCAAAATGTCGGAAGAAGTTTGGATGAATTTATAGATTTTGTAACAGCAAACTCTAAGAGTGTTTTACCATTTAACGAACTTTCAGAAAGATTATTTGATTTTGAGTCAAAGATTACCCTACATAAACAAATTAAAGACTTTAAAGAAGGACTCAACTTCAAATTGGTTGTAACGGGCCACTTAATAAAAAATGGATTTATTGATGTAAAAAAAATCGAGCTGGAAAGAAAGCTCACTGAATATTTTAGCTACTTACAATCTGAGCAAAGACATAATATGATTTTGCTGGCTGAGAAATTAATTGAATCGAATTCATTCGAGGAAGCTAAAACAATATTAAATAAAGCAGTTGAAATTCCTAAATACAAAATAGATGCACACAATGATCTGGCTTATCTTGAAATCATTCAGGAAAATTATTCAGAAGCATTTAATCATATTTTAAATGTGTTACGAAGTAATCCTAATGATGAAGTTGCAATTAACAATCTGAATTATTTGATTGAAAACAATTTTCTTGATAATTCATTTGTAAATAATCAGCTCAAAAAGTTATTGCGTGCAGAATTGAATATTAAAAACATTTCTTCATTTGAAGAATTTGTTGATTATGAAAAGTCAATGCGTAAGAATTATAAAGAAAGACAGGAATTCGAACTAAGTTTAATTCCAAAAGAGACAGAAAACTTTAACTATAAAGGTTATTGTATTGTTTGTGAAGATATTGTTCCTTTTCATGTTGATTTCTGGAACGCTTACAATATTGATGGAAAGAAAATCCCAAACTGGAGAGAAAGATTAGTTTGTCCTGCTTGTGGTTTGAATAACAGAATGCGATTGAGTTATCATTTAATTCAGGAACTCTTTCCTGATTTTTACACGTCATCAGTTTATACCACAGAGCAAACAACAAGTCTTTTTAATTTACTACAAAAAATTAACCCGAAATTAATAGGTAGTGAATATCTGGGCGATCAAGTACCAACTGGAACAACTAACGAGTTCGGAATCAGAAATGAAGATTTTACAAAACTTACTTTCTCTGACAGACAATTTGATTATATAATTTCACTTGAAGTTCTTGAACATATTCCCGATTACAAGAAAGCACTGCGTGAAAGTTTCAGAACTTTGAAATCAAATGGAAAGTTTTTATTTACTGTTCCATTTAATAGAAACTCAAAAGAAAATATTGTTCGCGCAAAACTCAATGAAGATGGAACTATCAATCATATTTTACCACCAGAATATCACGGAGACCCATTAAACAGAATTCAGGGATGTTTGTGCTATTATCATTTTGGTTGGGAGTTGTTAGATGATTTGATAGAAGTTGGATTTAATGATGCCAAAGCAATTTTTACTTATTCAAAAGAATATGGTTATCTCGGTGGTGAACAAATATTTTTTATAGCAACAAAAGAGTAACAAACTATGTTTGATATAAATAATTTTTTAGAAGAGCTTCAAGAAATCTATAATACTGCAGATAGAGATAATGCTATTGATTTTATTTTATCGAAATTAAATGATAATTCTCTAAACTATGAACAACGGAACATACTGAAATTTTATCTCGGTCGAGAATATTTTTTTCAAAACGATTTTGATAATGCTGAAAAACTTTTTAATGAAATACTTAGTGTTAAGGAATATGAGTTCGGTAAAAAAGTTTACCTCTCAGAAATATTATATAGAAAAAATAAAATTTTAGAATCAGTTTTCTTGTTAAATGAAATTTATCAAACCGACCCTGAGAGAAAATATTTACTTGAAGTTATTTCAAATCGTATTTCAGAACTAAACAATTTTAAGCAGTTAAATAATTCTTTCCCGACGAATAGTAATACTAATCATTTACCTCTCATTTCAATAATTATTCTTTGCTATAATAAATCAGAAATGACTAGGAGATGTTTGAAATCGTTGTTTGAAAATACTACTTATCCAAATTATGAAGTTATTGTTCTTGACAATGCTTCCGTTGATGATACTCCTGATTTTCTTCTCAGTTACGGGAATAAAATAAAATTTATTCGTGCAGAAAAAAATCTTGGCTTTGTCGAAGGGAATAATTATGCGGCAAATTTTGCTGATGGTGATTTCCTTGTTTTCCTCAATAATGATACTGAACCTCAAAAAGGTTGGTTGAATACTCTTTACAGCACTTTTGAATATTATAAAGATGCTGGTGCTGCTGGTTCAAAGCTTATTTATCCAGATGGTAAATTGCAGGAAGCTGGTGGAGTAATTTTTAATGATGCAACAGGCTGGAATTACGGACGCGGCGATGATCCGAATGATTCAAAATATTCTTATTGTAAAGAAGTTGACTACTGTTCAGGTGCAGCATTGATGATAAGAAAAAGTTTGTTTGAAGAAATCGGAAGATTTGATAATCGCTTTGCTCCAGCATATTACGAAGATACTGATTTATGTTTTAGTGTTAGAAAATTCGGGTACAAAGTTTATTTTAATCCGTTTTCCAAAGTAATTCATCACGAAGGTGCTACAGCAGGAACTGATTTAAATAGTGGTTTTAAAAAGTTTCAGGTTATTAATCATCCTAAGTTTGTTGAAAAGTGGAAAGCAGAACTTGACAAACAGTATCCAAACAATCCAAAATTAAGATATAAGTTTTCAGATAGAAATAAAGGTAAACGAATTCTGATTATAGATGACATTCCACCTTTGCCAGATAGGGCTGCAGGTGCTTTAAGACATTATCACACCCTAAATGAAATGCTGAATCTTGGATACAAAATAACTTATGTTTATATGATTGATAAACAATTTAGAGATGAATCCAGAATTAAATATTTATCTGACTTTAATATGCGCGGTGTTGAGTTTATATGGTTTAACTATGAATATTGGTATTTTTTTAGAGAGACTGAAAATTCAAAATCATATATTAAAATCTTGATAAATAATCTTGAACTTAAAGAAAGAGATTTTGATTTTGTTTATATAGCCTTCTGGCATATAGCAGAATATTTCATTGATCTGATCAAATCGCAGATTCATGATGTTCCAATTCTAATAGATACAATGGATATTCACTACTTACGTGAAATTAGACAAGCTGAATTGAGTAATGATAAATCATTGATGTCTAAAGCTCTGGAGAATAAAAAGCGTGAATTAATTGTATATTCAAAAGCTGATTGTATTACAACGGTTACTGAAGCAGATAGAATAGAATTAAAAAAACATCTTAACAATAAACCGATTTTCATTTTAACCGATGTTCACAATGTTCGTAACAATACTCCGTCTTTTAATGAAAGAAAAGATATAATGTTTGTCGGAAACTTTAATCATAGTCCTAATGAAGATGCGGTATTGTATTTCGTCAAAGAAATTTTCCCATTAATAAAAAAACAATTACCTGAAATCAAATTCTATATTGTAGGCAATAACCCTTCGGAAAAAATTAAAGCATTGAGCAAAAATGATATTATTGTAACTGGTTGGGTTTCTGATGTGAAAGATTATATAGATAAATGCAGAATAGAAGTTGTTCCATTAAGATTTGGAGCCGGTAATAAAGGTAAAGTTGGAGAAGCCCTTTCAAGTGGTTTACCTATTGTTACGACATCAATCGGTGCAGAGGGAATGGGAATTGAAAATGAAGTTCACGCCTTTGTAACTGATGAGCCAGTTCAATTTGCTAATTATGTTATTAAATTATATAACTCTGAAGACTTGTGGAATAAATTTTCTGAATTAGGCAAAAAGTTAGTGGCTCAGCAATATTCAAGCACTTTGATGAGAAAAAGACTTGAATTTATTTTTAATCATACAAAAAGAAATTTATTAAATCATTTAACCTTGAAATTTTCCACTCCACCAAAGATAAGCATCATCATAATATTACATAATAACCTTGAATATACTACTAAATGTCTAAAGAGTATAAAGGACTTTATTAAGATTAATTACGAAATTATAGTAATTGATAATTCTTCAACTGATAAAACATACGATTACTTCAATAATGAAATAAATTATGTCAAATATTTTTACAATGAGAAAAATATTGGCTTCCCTGCTGCAGTAAACCAAGGTATAAATAAAGCATTAGGCGATTATATTTTAATTCTGAATAACGATACTATTCTTACTGAAAATCTTGTTGAGAGATTAATTGAGGTTGCAGAATCAGAATCCAAAATTGGTATTGTAGGTCCAATAAGCAACGAAGTAAGCGGACTACAAAAAGATAAAAATGCTAAGTATAATTCAATTGAAGAGATGCACAAATATGCAGCTGAAATTCAACAAAAAAATAAAGGTGAAATCCTTCACTTTCCGCGCGTTGCATTTCTTTGCACTTTAATTAAACGAGAAGTGATAGATAAAATCGGCGGACTCGATGAAAGATTTTCACCTGGCAATTATGAAGATGATGATTTTTGTCTGCGTGCTCAATTAGCTGGATATAAAACTGTAATTGCAAAAGATGTTTTTATTCATCATTATGGTTCAAAGTCATTCAAAGCTAAAGGTGAAAAAGCTTATAACGAAATACTTAAAAAGAATGAGAGAATTTTTGTTGAAAAATGGGGTGCAACTCCAGATGAAATCTGGTTACAAAATAAAAAAATAAAACCTCATCAAATTTATTATCCAATAAACAAAAATTTGTTCAAACAATATTTTGACAGAGCGAGAGTACACCTTTTAGATAAAGAATTAGATTTAGCAAAAGAAAATATTATCTTATCGATTGAAAATTATAACTCATCATCAGGAACTATAATTAGTTATTTAGATTTATTGAATATGGCAGGTAATATTTCTCTTGCTGCCAATGACCTAGATAATGCACGAAAATTCTTTGAAATGGAATTAAATCATAATAATAATTCTGCTCAAGCTTGCTTTGGGCTTGGAAAGATTTTCTATATAATCAATAATCTTGAGGCTGCTAAAACTATGTTTGAATGGGCATTAAAGAATGACCCGAATCTCTCCCAAGCTAAAGAAGCTTTAGAAGATGTTAACATTACTTTGGGTTATAATAAAGATCATAATTCTTTAGTAGAGTATAATAGTGTCTAAAATTACCTTATCAATGATAGTTAAAAATGAAGAGCACTCTTTACGAAGATGTCTTAATTCAGTTAGAGATATCGTTGATGAAATTGTAATAGTCGATACTGGCTCTCGTGATAAAACTTTAAGTATTGCTCAAGAATTTAATGCTAAAATATTTAATATCTTATGGGTTGAGGATTTCTCCGCTGCAAGAAATTATGCATTAAAAAAATCTACAGGTAATTTTATTCTTTATCTTGATGCAGATGAAGAACTAAAAGAAAATTCTAAGAAAGAATTATTAAAACTTTCTAATTCTACAGATAAAATAGGTTACTATTGTACCGTAAAAAGCATTGACGAGTTTTCAAAGCAAAATAATACAATTAGATACATACGCTTCTTCAAAAATTCTGAAAATATAAAATTTATCGGAAGGGTTCACGAACAGATAACTGACTCACTCATTGAAAATAAATACAAACTTTTGCACTCTAAAATTGAAATAATCCATTATGGTTATAATATCCCCGATGAAGAGAAATTATTAAAGGCACAAAGAAATTTGAAACTATTACAAAAAGAGTATCATATCAATAAATCACCTTATGTTGCGTTTCAAATTGGTCAATCATTTTTTATTTTGAAAAATTTCAATGGAGCTGAAGAATTTTTTAGAGTTGCATTAAATTCAAATTCTTTATCAAAAGATCTACAATCTGAAAGTTACTACTATTTAGCTCAAATATCTCATAATAGATTTGATACTGCTAACGC
>Ga0308414_1003430_pt1 | contig 10099 bp, 6 predicted proteins | sample HotsprSampleOS50_FD_205667 | JGI IMG/M metagenome (GOLD analysis project Ga0308414, IMG submission 205667) | Hot spring phototrophic mat microbial communities from Octopus Spring, Yellowstone National Park, Wyoming, United States - 20090730_OS50 ...
GTATGAACGTGATGGCCAGCATGCCTCAGAGCTGGCGCGTGCGGTAGGCCGGGCTGCTACCTCGTTCACGCCAAATCTGGACAAGCTTCAACAAAAGAACTTGATCGAACGCCGACCAGATCCAAGTGACCGTCGCGCTGTTCATATCTTTCTGACCGAGAAGGCGGAGTCCTATCGCGAGGATGTGCTCAAAAGCGCGGCAGCCATCGACTCGTACATCCGCAATCTGTTCACCGATGAGGAATTTGCAGTTCTTCAAGACGTATTAGCGACCCTGCAAACCGTCGAGCCGGATTACAATTCCGAGGCTTACCTGCTGAGTAAATCTCGCAACGGACGCTCGCGCAGCGAGAACGGTAAGGCATACAGCGACTGACGGGTGGGTGGGTCTCACCAGGCGAACTTGAGTAACCGCACAGCGTTTTCGCTGTGCGGTTATCATGTCCCCGTTGCTGGTGCCGATGGAGGGCAGCCGTCGTTTTCATTGAGTGGGGGTGGATGATGGGTGATGGAAATGCTGACGCCAGATGATGTTCAAGCGGTGCTCGATGTCGTTGCGCCGGGCACAATGATGCATTTTTTCGACAGCACGACCGCGACCTCGCAGCAGGCTGCCGATAACATCGGCTGCGAACTGGGGCAGATCGTCAAAAGCTTGTGCTTCGTCATAGCGCTGCCCGAACGCCAGCAGCCGATCCTCGTCCTCGCCAGCGGCGACCAGCGCGTCGACGAGCGTAAATTGGCGGAGTGGTTCAGGGTAGGGCGCAAACGCGTTCGGATCGCGACCGCAGAAGAGTGCATCGCCATTTATGGTTATCCACCCGGCAGCGTGCCGCCATTTGGGCATCGTACTGCCGGCCTCACCACCTTCATCGACCAGTCGCTGGCGCGCTTCGAACAGCTTTATGCCGCGGGCGGCGCGCATAATGCCATCTTCCCGATCACGCTCGCCCAGCTCGTTGCCGCGACGAAGGGGATTCTGCTGGACGTCGTGCGCGATGCTAATGTCCCAGAGTGAAGCTGGCCGTCTCGGCTAATGCGCTCAGGACGCCTTGCAGCCGGGCACGCCAGTCGTCATCGATCGGAACCTCCACGGCTGTGCGCGACACATGAACAGCTTCTCCTAAACGGCGCCCCAGCCGCTCTCGGTCAATATCTGGCAGATACGGCAGCCGAATGTCGATTCGGGTTGTCCGCGCTAAAACTGCGGTCGCCCCTGCGCGCTGGGCCAACAGTTTCACGGCGATCTGGTAAAGCATGCCCTCTACGGCCGTGGGCAGCGGCCCAAAACGATCGCGCAGCTCGGCGCGCATGGCATCGACTTCTTCGAGGGACGTGAGACCTCCAATGCGCCGGTACAGTTGAAGCCGCAGCGCCATTTCAGGAATCCAGTCCGTTGGCAGGTAGGCTGGAAGCGGCAGATCGATCAGGATCGTCGCTTGGCTGATGGGTGGCGCGGGCGGCAAATCGACTTGGTGCGCATCGCCGCCCCTCAGCTGGCGAACGGCCTGGGCCAGCATCTGCGTGTACAGATGCAGGCCGATCGCGGCAACGTGCCCGGTTTGCCGCGTGCTCAAAATATCGCCAGCGCCGCGCAGTTCTAGATCGCGCATGGCGATTTGGAAACCGGAACCGAGGTCTGTATATTCTTTCAACGTCTCCAGCCGGGCGCGCGCCTCATCGGTGAGCTGCTGCGCTGGTGGATGGAAAAAATAGGCGTAAGCCTGCTGCGCACTGCGCCCCACGCGACCGCGCAGCTGATACAGTTGAGCCAGCCCGAACCAATCCGCGCGGTCGATGATCAGCGTGTTCGCATTGGGGATATCCAGCCCGCTCTCGACAATCGAAGTCGAAAGCAGGAGATCGAAATCGCCAGTGCTGAACTGCCGCATCACTGTTTCTAATGTGCGCCCATCCATTTGACCATGCCCAACCACGATGCGCGCTTCGGGCACGATAGCGGCCAGACGCTCCGCAATTGTATGGATCGTTTGGACGCGATTGTGGACGAAGTAGACCTGCCCCCCTCGATCCATCTCTCGCAAGACGGCTTGCCGCACGAGTCGTTCGTCAAATACGCCAACGTGTGTGATCACTGGCAGGCGTTCTTCGGGCGGCGTTTGAATCATGCTGATATCGCGCACGCCTGCTAAACCCATGTAAAGCGTGCGAGGGATCGGTGTAGCTGTCAGTGTGAGCACGTCCACCGCGGTTCGCAAGCGCTTGAAATGTTCTTTATGCTTGACGCCGAAGCGCTGCTCCTCATCGATGATGACCAAGCCCAGGTTGGCAAAGCGCACGTCGGGTTGAAGCAGGCGGTGTGTGCCGATGATCAGTTCGATCTTGCCCTCGGCCAATTGGCGCAGGATAGTGTTTTGCGCCTCGCGCGTGCGAAAGCGGGACAACATTTCGACCCGGATCGGGAACGCGGTGAGCCGCTGTTTGAAGGTGTCATAATGCTGCTGGGCGAGGATCGTCGTTGGCACTAAAACCGCTACCTGCCGGCCTTCGACTGCTACCTTGAAGGCAGCGCGCAGCGCGACTTCCGTCTTGCCATAGCCCACATCGCCGCAGATGAGGCGATCCATGGGATGGCTGCGTTCAAGGTCTTCTTTGACGGCACGAACAGCTTTGAGTTGGTCTTCGGTTTCGATATAGGGAAAAGAGGCCTCCAACTCGTGCTGCCACGGGGTGTCAACGCCTAAAGGAGGGCGTGAAGAGGCCTCGCGCGCGGCGTACAGCGCCAGCAGCTCACGCGCTTCTTCCTCTACCGCTTGTTTCGCCTTGCTGCGAATGCGGATCCAGTCCGGCTGTCCCAGTTTGCTCAAAGTTGGCGGTCGGTCGTCCGGGCCGATATAACGCGTCAGCCGGTCAGCTTGATGAATTGGGACGAACAGGGTGTCGGTGCCGCTGTACTCGATCATCAAATATTCGCGCTCGACGCCTTCGAGTGTGCGGCGGCGCAGGCCGGCGAACCGGCCGACGCCGTAATCGATGTGGACGATGTAATCACCTTCACGCAGGTCGGCGTAAGCGTTTTCTGGAGTGCGAGGGCGTTGAAGAGATCGGCGCCGGCGAGGTTCTGGCCTGCTCCAGCCAAAGATCTCTGCATCGGTGAACAGATGGGTCTGGCCGTCTTCGAGCGCTAACCGCCAGCCCTCACTGAGCGTGCCTTCAACGAAGATCACTGAGCGGGGTGGCGGCGCTTCGTCAAGCCGAGTGGTCTTGATCACGGGCGCCGCTTCCTGCTCTTGCCAGAGTTCCTGCAAGCGAGCCGCCTGTGCGGTGACGACGACCACGCGGTGGCGCTGGCCGCGCAGCGCGCGCAGTTCTGAAAGAAAGGGCTTAAGCTGGCCCCCGAATCGCTGTTCAGGTGCGAGGATGCCGCGCAGAGAGTCTCGCTGCGCACCTTCTGCCGCATCCAGGCCGCCGATGACTGCCTGAATGCGACCACTCAAGGCCGCCTCCAGCTCGGCCCAGTTCAGGTAAGGGCGCGGAAAATCGGGCGGCAGCTGTCCTTCAGCGATCCGCTCTTCGCGCAGCTTTTCTGAAGCCTGCGCAATCGCATCGATGGTATCGCGCAGTTCAGTTTTATCTTCGATGATAAAAAGTGCGTCATCGGCTGCGTAATCGATCAAGCTAATGGGCTGCGGCACTAAGTAGGGCAGATAGAATTCAAGCAGTGGAAAGACGGTGCCAGCCATGAGCGCAGCGGCGTCGGCCGTCGGCATGGTCATGTCTGCCTCGGCTGGGGGCAGGCTGGCAAACCAATCAGCGAGGTGGCTGGCCAGAGCAGGGGCCATTACGGGCAGCGCCTCGCGCGCAGGTGTGATGACCGCCTGTTCCAGCCGGGCGGTCGTTCGCTGTGTTGCAGGGTCGAACTCGCGCAGGCTCTCGATCTCATCGTCAAAGAATTCGATGCGAACCGGCCGATCCAGTGCCGGCGGAAAAACATCGACGATGCCGCCGCGCCGCGAAAATCTGCCGCGTTCAGTGACCATCGAGGCGCTCTCATAGCCAAGCTGCACCCACTGCGCCAGCAGCTTATCGAGCTGCCAGCGCTGGCCCGGGTGCAGCGTTTGCAGCCCGCCGCGGAAGGTATTCACGGGCAGCGTCCGCTGCATCAAAGCGCGCGCCGAGGTGACGATGACGGGCTGAGGCCAGCGCTCTGTTTCGATATCGGAGGGGGGAAGCAGAGATGCCAGCGCCTGAATGCGACCGCGCAAGGCGGTCTCTCCCCATGGCGCGCGCTCGTAAAAGAGGGGCGTCGGCTCATTGAAGCGCAGGATGGGGCGCGTATCGCCCAGCCAAACGGGAAGCTGTTCGACGACGCTGTAGGCGCGGTCAACCCGCGCTGTGATGTATATGACCGGCCCGCGCCAATCGCGGGCGAGGGCGGCCAGCACAAAAGGACGCGCAGCGCGCAGCACACCCAATGCAGGCATGGCTTCGTCAACCTTCTGTGCGCGCAGTGCGGAAAGCAGCGCGCGGTAGGAACCCGCGCTGCGAAGCAGGTCGATGAGACCGCTAAGCTCCACGGAAGCCTCCCTGCCCGCGTTAAATCATTGGAGGCTGGGTGTCGTCAGAGCCGCCAGAAGTAGACTCTGGCTGTTTCGTTTGCCGATCGCCGGCGGTTTCGCTCGCGCCATTGTAACGGTTCATGGCGCTCTCGATTCCTTCTGCCAGCCACGTCTCGATCGCGGCAGCAGCGCGGTCGGCTATTTCAGCAGCGATGATCGCCTCATCACCACGGAATGGGGTCAGTACATAATCTGCTGCGTCCATGCGGCCGGGCGGCCGGCCGATGCCGATGCGAATGCGGGGGATGTCTTGGGTACCCAGCCGGTGCTGAATGTGGCGCACGCCGTTTTGCCCGCCGTGCCCACCGCCTTTGCGAACGCGCAGCAGCCCCAGCGGCGTATCGAGATCGTCATGGACGATCATGATGTTCTGCGGCGCGATCTTATAGAAACGCGCCAACGGTGCAACAGCATCACCGCTTAAATTCATGAACGTGAGAGGTTTTGCTAGCAGCACGCGCTTGTCGTGGATCTTGCCACTGGCGACCTGTGCGCGATGTTCTATCTTGCCGAACGTCATCCCATGTTTGCTCGCCAGTCGATCAAGGGCGCGCCAGCCGATATTGTGCCGCGTGTTCTCATAACGTGGGCCGGGATTACCCAGCCCAACGATCAAGTGCCATTCTGTCATATGCCTGCCTGACGCCCACGCCAATCTGGGCCAAGTATAGCGAGAGATGCCGAACGGTCACAGGCTAATTTATGGCTGGTAGCCTCGTCCAGCCTGAGGAGACTCGGGTCTTTCAGGAGTACCTACGCGCTAGCCAGCTGCTGTTTTTTACCCACGTTTAAAGCGGGTAAATCGGGTACGTCTAGCCGGTGCCGTCCATCCCTTCGGCGGGGGCGGGCGGCCCAGTCACGGTGAAGGCGACTGTACCAGCGGCCGCGCCATTGATCGAAAGTTCGACGCTCCAGTTCCCGGGCCCAAAATCGACATCAGCTGCCGGCATGTAAAACCAGATGCAGCCCTGAGCAATTGCGAAACCCGGCGTCCATTCGTAGAAGATGACTTCAACGCCATCGCGGCGCCAGCGTGAAACGAGCGTTGTGTTCGGGCTGATGTCGTTGGCGACAGCCGTCACATAAAGACCGCTCACCGTGTTCGGAAACGTCGTCGCGGTCGTCGTGGGGCAGTCATTCGCGCCGACGGCGGTGGACATGGCTAGATTGCTCAACCGAGGCCCAGAAGCGGGCGCTTCAGGCTCGCTCTCCTCTGGAGCGATGGCGGTGAGCGCCGGAGGCTGCTGCAGCGGCACATTGCCGAGCGCGCTGCCTGCACCGCTGATGACTGGCGTCGCGACGAGGACAGGAGCCGGCGTAAAGTCGATCGCTGCCTGCACCTCAGCGGGGGCGGGCGGGGTGATCGCGCGCGCATCGACGAACGGCGTGCCGAGCGCGAACATGGTTGCGACGATGCGCGTGCTCTGTGCTTCTACTTGACGGACGGCGGTTTGCGCGAATTCAACCGTCGCCGCCAGTCGGTCCGTCGCTGCGGTAGCAGTCTCTGCGCCTTGGGCCGCCTCGGTTCCCAACAAGCCGTGCTGCGCAGCCAAGGTTTGCTGCGCAGGTTCCGGCGCGAAGAAGTTGCAACCGCTGAGCAGCGCCAGCACTGCTGTGAGTACCATCAATTTGTATCTTAACCGCATCCATCGTTCCCTTCACCTCACACATCTGAAGTGTACCAAAGTGTGCCCGGCTTTCCAGCCTGGCTGCGCGAGCTTGTGCGTCGGCTCCGATAGCTGGGTATAATTTCGCCAATGAGCGTCTCTCTCGCATTTAGCCCCTTCAATACCGTGATGTTCATAAGGTCGAAACGAGACTATGGAGGATTATGCAACACACCCCTAATGAAATTCTGACAGCGGATCAAGCTTTGGAACGTCTGTTAGTCGGCAATCGCCGCTACATTGCGATGCGACAGCTGCATCCGCGCCAGTCCGTCGTCCACCGTCAGCATCTCGTACAGGGCCAGCATCCGTTCGCGGCGATATTAAGCTGCTCGGACTCGCGCGTGCCGTCCGAACTCATCTTCGATCAGGGCTTGGGCGATCTGTTCATCGTGCGGACGGCCGGCCATGCAGTTAACGATCTCGTGCTGGCTAGTTTAGAGTACGCGGTCTTCGCGCTGCGGGTGCCGCTGGTGATGGTGCTGGGGCATGCCGCCTGCGGCGCAGTGACCTCAGTGATGGAGGCGCATCAGCTGCCTGGGCATCTGCCGAAGCTCGCTGCCTCGCTTAAGCCCGCGCTGGCTTCGATTGAGGCTGGGGCAGAGGATGCGCTTGAGCGAGCGATTCGTGCTAATTCGCTCTACGCGGCTGCCTTCCTGACGGAGAACAGCCTGGTCTTTCAGGAAGCGATCGCCAAGGGGCATGTCAAGATCGTCGCCGCTTATTATGCGCTGAACACCGGAGAGGTGCAGATTTTAGAGTAAGGCAGTGCCCGCGGGCGACACATCCGTTTGTTGGCTAGTATTTGGAGCAACTCATGCTGCTAACCAGTTCTAAGATGAGCGATTTCACCAAAGTCGATCAAGATCTCCGTTTCTTGATCCAGTGTTTCCGAGAAGTGTTGGAAGAAATCGGAGAAACCGATACGGCCGATGCGCTGCCGTGGCAAGAACTGAGTACCTCTGCCGCGCATATTGATGCAGAAAAACTCACGCAAGCCTATTCGATCGCTTTTCAGCTGCTCAACATCGTTGAAGAAAATGCCATTATCCAGTACCGGCGTCAGCTTGAAAGCCGCGATGAGATCAGCCAGCTTTCTGGCTTGTGGAGCCAGAACCTGGCGGCGCTGAAACAAAACGGACTGCGCGGTGAACAGATCGCCGCTGAGTTGAAGCGCGTTCGTGTTGAGCCGGTGCTGACGGCGCATCCCACTGAAGCGAAACGTTACACAGTTCTGGAGCAGCACCGGCATTTGTATCTGCTGCTGGTTGAGCTGGAAAACCAGATGTGGACTCCGCATGAGGTGCGCGCCTTGCGCGACGCGATTAAAACCGCGCTGGAGCGCTTATGGCGCACTGGCGAAGTTTACCTGAAAAAGCCAGATGTCGCTTCTGAAGTGCAGAACGTCCTCTACTACTTGCGCCATGTCTTCCCGCAGGTGCTTGATACGCTTGACCAGCGGCTCTATCAGGCATGGGTCGAGGCGGGGTTTGATCCTGCGCTGCTGGCGCAGCCAGAAGGATGGCCGCGCGTGTCGTTTGGGACGTGGGTCGGTGGTGATCGCGATGGTCATCCGCTGGTGACGGCGGAAACCACTCGCGAAACACTCGCACAGCTTCGCTCGAATGCGCTGCTGCTCCTGCGCGAAAACCTGACGGGTTTGGCTCGCAAATTAAGCTTGTCGGGCTATACCCATCCCGTCCCGGCGTTCCTCGCCGGGCAGATCAGGGGGATGGCGGAACAGCTCGGCGAAGCCGGTAAGCGGGCGCTGGACCGGAACCCGGAAGAACCTTGGCGGCAGTACGTCAACCTGCTGCTCGCGCGCTTGCCAGATGCTGAGCCTTCGTCCTGCCAGTATGACCGTGCCGATGCGCTGGAGCGTGACCTGCGTCATCTTTATGACAGCCTCATCGAAATTGGAGCGCAGCGCCTGGCGAATGCCGATGTGCTGCCTGTCATCCGCATCGTGCAGACCTTCGGCTTTCATCTGGCCGTTCTGGATATACGCCAGAACAGCGCGTTCCACGATCGAGCGATCGCGCAGTTGCTCGCTGCCGGTGGTCTGCCTGAGACCGATTTTCCGAACTGGGACGAGGCTAAGCGGCGCGAATTCTTACAGGCGGAGCTGGCGCTGCCGCGACCATTCACGCTGCCGGATACGCAGCATGGCCCCGAAGCTCAGGCGGTGTTGAGCTGTTACCGCGTGCTGGTCGATCATCTCAAACGATATGGCGCACAGGGGTTGGGGGCGTTGATCGTGAGCATGACGCGCGATGTCTCCGATCTGCTCAGTGTTTATTTGCTGGCGCGAGAGGCGGGTTTGCTCATCAACACCGAAGCGGGCATGATCTGCCAGCTGCCGGTTGTGCCGCTCTTTGAGACGATCGACGATATGGAGCGCAGCGCGCAAATCCTGCGCGACTATTTGGCGCAGCCGATCGTCCAGCGCAGCTTGGCGCATCAACAGCGCCAGCAAAATGCCGAGATGCCTGTACAGCAGATCATGGTTGGCTATAGCGACAGCAACAAAGACGGCGGCGTCCTCTCCAGCCTATGGCATCTGCATCAAACGCAGCGAACGCTCGTCGATGTCGGTGATGCGGCGGGTGTGCGGCTGCGCTTCTTTCATGGGCGCGGCGGCTCAATCAGCCGAGGCGGCGGGCCGACGCACCGTTTCATCCGCGCTTTGTATCCCGCTTCAGTGCGCGGTGATCTGCGTCTCACCGAACAGGGCGAGGTGATCGCGCGCAAGTATGCCAACCGGCTCACTGCTGCGCACAACCTCGAACTGCTGCTTTCCGGCACGCTGCGCGCTACAGTGCTCGATCGCTATGCCGAGTACGAGCCGCATGCGCTTGAACCCGTTTTAGCGCACTTATCCGAGATCAGCCAGCACGCGTACCAGCGGCTGCTGAATGAGGAAGGCTTCATCACCTTTTACCGGCAGGCGACGCCGATCGACGTGATCGAAGCGAGCCAGATCGGTTCGCGACCGGCACGCCGCACCGGCCAGCATACGCTAGCAGACCTGCGCGCGATCCCGTGGGTGTTTAGCTGGAGCCAGGCGCGCTTCCTGCTTTCAGGATGGTACGGGGTTGGCAGCGCGTTTCATGATCTATTGACCAGCGACCCGGCCGTGTTTGAGCAGGTGCGGCAGCATGCCTTCGACTGGCCGATCCTGCACAGCATCGTCAGCAATGCTGCCAGCAACGTCATGCTCACCGACCGTGAACTGATGGAACAGTATGCCGGTTTGGTGGTCGATGAAGCGCTGCGCCAGCGCTTCATGGAGCCGATCGTCGCGGAGTTAGATCGGACGATCGAAGTGTTGGAACGCATCTACGGCGGATCGCTCTTCGAACGGAGGCCGAACGTCGCACAGGAGATTCTGCTGCGCCAGAACCTGTTGAAGCGCCTGCATATGCAGCAAATCGACCTGCTGCGCGCGTGGCGCGCGACTGGCTCAGAAGAGACGTTAGTGCAGCTTCTGCTGACGGTGAACGCGATCGCCAATGGCCTTGGCACGACCGGCTAAGCGCGAAGCAGGTGTTGGGGCGGCTGCCTTGAGTACCTTCGCACATCGAGCAGTTGAAAAAAATACGATGCCTCCGTCGTAAGCGCGACACATGATAAAAGCCAGCAAAGCGCTGGCTTTTATCATGTGTATAGTGTGGAAGTGCCGGGAGTCGAACCCGGGTCCAGAAGATTCGAAGTCATGCGTCTACGAGCGTAGTCGACCGTTCAATTTCGGTAAACGTAGCCCCGGCCGACGTGGTACGCGCTTACCTAGCCGATGAACCTTTGGCCGCCGCTTATCGGCGTCGCAGCGACCGCACTCCATCTTTGATGACG
>Ga0308414_1003431_pt1 | contig 10096 bp, 8 predicted proteins | sample HotsprSampleOS50_FD_205667 | JGI IMG/M metagenome (GOLD analysis project Ga0308414, IMG submission 205667) | Hot spring phototrophic mat microbial communities from Octopus Spring, Yellowstone National Park, Wyoming, United States - 20090730_OS50 ...
CCAGGCTGCCCAGCAAGGGGGTCAGTTGGTTCAACGCCTCGCTGGAAAGTCGAGAGGTCATCGGGTCCTTCTCCTCGTTTGACTTACCAGAACTTCCACCATTTGCGTCGTTCCTGCTTCAGGGCGGTGGCAATAGCTTTCAATCGGTTCAGGGCTTCCCGTGTCTGGCTGCGCTGATTATACAGCAGACGCGCCAGTTCGTCCAGGCCGGCGCCTGCCGGCGGAACAAAGGATGAAAGTGGCCCTGGAGTCAGCTTCAGATCGGTCAGGATATGGTCGGCCTGTTGGGCCAGGTCGCGCATCTGCTTCCAGGCGGCCTCGGCACTCTGGCGAGCCTGAGCATGTTTCTGCCGGGCATCGGCCAAAGCCGCCTGACGCTGGCGGGCTGCAGTGTCCTGGGCCTGTTTGGCCTGTTGCTCAGCCAGTTCACACTTGCGGATGGCATCAGCACAGGCTTTCCGTGTTTGCCATAAATCATCTACCATTTGTTGCTTCCTGTCAACAATCATGTACCTGTAGAATGGACCGGGGGCCTGCCGTTCGGCCAAAAGGCTGTCTTACTTCACCACGGCAACCAGGGAGTTCACCTCCGCCGGTGATAACCAGGCATAGGGCTTGAATTTATCCAGCACGTCGGCCGGCCATTGTTCGTTGCGGTAATAGGCCCGTTCGCTGCCCAGTCTGGCGGCGTAAGGCCCTCCCAGGTAGTTGACCGACTCATCGGCCGTCATCTGTAAGGCCACCCGGTGCCCGAACTGGGCCAGGGCGTCGTGCATCGCACCGCCGCCTGCCACGGCGCCGAGGGTGTTCAGACGGTCGCACCACACCAGCGTATGGATGCCAACCTGAGGCCCCTGCTAGACCAGGCGGGCCCACTGCTCGCCGACCGGACTGGGGGTATAGGGATTGGGGCCGCGCACCTCCGGCCAGCGATGCAATCCAGCGATGAGCAGAAACACCCGGTCAGGGGGCCGGGCCGGCAGTCGGGCCAGACGGTCGTCCATCTCGGCGGCCAGCGTGTTCAGGGCATCCACCGCCGCCTGACGGGCGTGAGCCTGAATGGAATGTGGGATTCTGGCCTGAAGGGCGGACAGGATCTGACCGGCCGGCTGGCGGGGGTCCACCGTGCCTACGAGCAGGAAGCGGGCTGCTTGAGGGGAGGTGGTCAGTACCAGGCCCTGCAGGGCACTGAGGAGCAGGCGCATGGCCAGGTTTTCGTCGCTGCCCAGCACCAACAGGTTGGCTCCCTGATGCGGCTCCAGCACGACTGCGATGTCATCGGCAATGCGCAACGGCTGGCCCAGCCAGAAGAGCGGGGCCGGGGGCAGCGTCCGACGGCCGGGGGTCAGCCACCCGGCCACGGTGCGGCTCGCCGACCAGAGGGCCGGAGCGTCGCGGCTGAAGACGATCATCGGCGCGGCGGGCGAAAAGTGTTGCAGGCGCGAGAACTCTTGCAGGCCGCGCAGGTAAAGCGCCCGCTCGTCGGGCGTCACCCGGGCGATGCGTACCTGGACCGTGGCGTCTATGCGGTCCGGGTCGGAGGTTACGCAGGCCTCGCCGGCCTGGGAGAGGCGGGCGGCCTTTTCGTTGCCCTCGCCCAAGATGAGGGTCGAATCTTCCGGCCGGCACTTGAGGGCCAGGCGCAGTCCCATCTGGCTCTTGATATGGGACATGCTCAGGAAGGTGCTGGCCGGACGCTGGGCACTGAGCAGCACATGGATGCCGAAGGACCGGCCGCGCATGACCAGCGCTCCCAGCGCCTCGCTGGCCTGGAAGGAGAGCCGGTCATCCTCGCTAAAGAGCACCACATACTCGTCCATGATGAGCAGGATGCGGGGCATGGTCCGGCCGGTGCGCTGGCGGTACTCCCGGATATCGCTGACTCGGGCCGTCTTGAAGGCCAGGCTGCGCCGCTCCATCTCCTCCACCAGGTGTTGCAGGATGCTCAACCCGAATTCCCGCTCCGCCTCCAACACGACCGCTTTGGCGTGAGGCAGGGCATAGGTCACATAGTCCTGGAACTCCACCCCTTCCTTGAAATCCACCAGGTAGAGTTCCAGTTCGTGGGGCGAATAGGCCGTGCTGAGCATCAGCACCAGCAGGTGAAGCAGGTTGGTCTTGCCGGTGCCGGTGGCCCCACCCACCAGGGCATGATGGGTCACCCCCTGCCCGATGGCAACGCGATAGACCTGGCCCGATTCGTCAATGCCCAGCGCGGCTTCCAACCCGGCGGCGCTGCTGGCCTGCCACCAGTGGGCCCTGCGCACGGCGATGCGGCGGAAGGGGATGGTCGTGGCGGCTGAGGCCACAGCCAGGGGCTGGATGGCGCCCGCCAGGCGGTCAATCAGCGCCGCAGGCGGCGGGGCATCCGGTTGAACGGGGATGCGGGCGAACTCCGGGTCGTTCCACTCCAGGTGGCCGGTCCCTTTGACGCTGAGGTAGGTGGCCAGTTTCATGAAAGCGGCAAAGTCAAAATCGTGGGGCGGCTTTTCGCCCCGGAGCACGCCACCCAGCAGATAGCACCCGGCTCGCCGGCCGGTGCGGGCGACCGAAAAGAGCAGTTCGGCAGCCTTGGGCGTGAACCCCTTGGGAAAGCCCACAAACACCAGGAACCGATAAGGCACGGCTACGTCAGGGTTGGCGGCGTTGTAGGCTTCGATGTCCCGATAGGTATTGAGCAGCCGGCGCTGGATAACCTCTTCGATATCATCGGCCAACCCTTTGAGGGTGCCTTCGATCTCCTGGTCATCGCACCAGATCTTCTGTCCCCGCAGCGTCTCGGGCAGCTTGAGCAGCGAGGCCAGGTTGGTCCCCCGGTCCAGCGGATCGAGTAGCAGGAAACGATAAGACCCGGGCGCGCTCAGGGCGGCGATGCGCCAGGCCAGGGATTCCAGGATGCCGGCCCCCAGGCGGGATTGGGCATCTTCAAACGAGACCAGGACGTGCCGCTGGCCAAGCAGGGGCAGGAGGGCGGGCATGGGCGGCAGACGGGTGGCGATAGTCGGACGCAATTCCCCCAGGCGCAGCAGCGCTGGCGGAAAGCCGGTCGCCAGCGGGGTGTGGTGGTTCCAGGCTGGCGCGCCCCACGGAGCGGCGGCCAGGCCGGCGGCGTTGATGGCCGACTGGACTGCCGCTGTGGCCGTCTGGCGGGTTTGCTCCAGTCCGGCGTTGGCCCGTTGCACGGCGGCCGCGTACTCGCTTTCAATCTGGTTGACCGTCTGCGTCAGGGCGGTGTCCAGGCCCCGGACAAGGGCGGTATAGAGGGCCTCTGCCGCCTGGGCAGCAGCCTTGATTGCGGCGTGCTCGGTGATGGCTTGTTCTGCCAGTTGCTTCTTGCGGGACAATCGCTCTCCTCCTAAAAGTTTCTACGAGATTGCCCTATCACAATTGTATCCCCTGCGAGAATGTTGGGAGACGGGACGACGTCCTGCCTTATATTGATTGCGGTAAGGCTACGCTATAGTATATCTATGGTATGTATATATCTATATCCGGTGGGACATCGCCTGGTGTTATAGGAGGCATAGGCCTCCAAGAGAATAGCGACACAAACGCTGCTTCGCTGGTCCCCATACAAAAGGCGGTGCCGGTGCTGATCGCCTTAAGCGTCTCATCATCCACGTTCGGACCGCAGCCGACGGCCACGAAGTTGGCAGGCTTTACCTGCCTTTTGGGACGATTAATCAGAGCGTCTCGTTCGGCTTTCCACTGATCCGAAGGTTTCCCATATCCGTCCGTGGGCCTGCCATCAGTGAATACAAAAACCACAGGCCGCCAGTCCCCCTTGGGACCACCCAGTCTAGGGCGGACTACATCCCGGTCAAATGACTCGCGCAGCAGCCGAAAGGCAAGGTCAAGACGAGCCACATCCCTGTTAGACGGAACCAGTTCCGGCACCTGAAACTCCTGAATAGGGATCAAGCCCGAAGTGACGAACCGGGCCTCCTCTCCAAAAGTGATCACACCTACCTTAACCACATCGCGGGCAAAGGGGTCCTTGGCGACTTCGCGCTGAAACTGTTCCAACCCCTCACGCACCGACTGGATGGGTGCGCCATCCATGCTGCCCGAGGTATCGAGCAGCAGGTAAACCGGCAGACGGCGTTCGCCGGGGGCGTTTGAACTTTCCCCCACTCTGGGACATTGCTCTCAGTAGTCATTTGTTTTCCTCCTCGTTTTCAGGACGGGATTATATACTGCCAACGGGAACAAATTGCGGTTTTTTTTCACGCTCAAAAAGGCTCACTTTGTGACCATGCCCAGTTTAACTGCTCAGCCTGTCACAGAGGACACAGGGAACACAGAGAAAACAAATGGAGAGACTCGTAACCTCTGTGCACTCTGGCTGAAACCGAGCAGGGCTAAGTAGTCACACGGGATTGCCGTAGTAGCCAGACCAGCATAGCGCCGGTAATTACTCCACTGATGGCCCCGCTCACGGCCCCGATCACGGCTCCACCTATGGCATCGGCCGCACCCCAGAACATGGGAAGAGCCCTCTCCATAGCATCTGCGGTATAATCAAAGGCAACCTCAGCCCCAGCCCCTCCCAAAGCTTGACCGACAGCGCTGGCTAGCACCCACCAACCAAAGCGGCGGACCTGCCTACGTAGGGCCAGCCATTGGGCAAATCCGACCATTACTCCCATCATAATGCCATTCGCAACACCGGTTATTGTCCAAAGCACTAACGGAAAGCCCCATGACCAGATTCCACAACACCATCCGATTTTGAGGCCTACATCGTACCTTATGAGCCCCAGTAGATTCCAGCCCATGGTGCTGGCCAGCACCCACCAACTGGCGCGGCTGATCCAACGACGTAGTACCAGCCATTGGCCAGCCCCGACCACGGCCCCGATAACGGCCAAGATGAGAGCGCCAACAATACGCTCAACAAGGAGGTCATGGATGAGGTCAGCTGTAGCAATGGTATCAGCCACGGTCCAGGCCATGGCCGAGCCCACAGCCATGCCCCCTGCGCTAATCAACACCCACCACAACCAAGTTTCCCAACCGGCTTGCCGTATCCGAACGGACGGATGTACATCCAGTTCCTCCGCCATCTCCTCCAGCCTCGGTACGAGTGGCGGCGCGGGTTCTTCGATGATCTGGAGTTCTCCCACCCACTGCGCCACCACCGGCACTTCCAGCGTCTCGCCGGCGGTTACAAGTTTCAACGTTGTCCACAGCACGCCGGCGGCCAGCGGCTTCACCTCTACCCGGAGGCGGGTGGGGCCTGGGCCAAACTGCTGGGGCGTCACCCGCACCTGGTCGCTCTCCACCACCACCTGGCCGGGGCCGCCCTGCACTTCAAACTCAGTTGCGGCTCCCTGGCCCGGCGGCAGCACCCCAAGGTCCAGGCGTTCCACGCTGGCCGTTAGATGCCGGGGGCGGGAGACCGTCTGCTCCCTATCCACCTCGGCGGCAATGGAGACGGCCAGCATCGCCGCGGCTTCGGGGATACCGCGCAGCATCAGTGCCCGCTGGGCCAGCTCGCGCTCGGTGGTGTCGGCAGCCTCTTTCGCTGCTACCAGTATCTTTACCCAGCGTTCCAGTTCATCCATTGTCCAGTCGTTATCCAGGCCACTGCCCATAAGCAGCACCTGTAATGACTTACGACTCAGTCCACCACTCTTGGCCACCATTTCGGCCAGATGACGCAGGGTCGGGAGCATCTGTTCCAATCGGTCAGGGGAAAGCGGTTCGGTCATAGGGGATCTTCAAGGTCGGCAAATGTGTTGCCGGTGAGTGAACAAGCAAAAAGCCCTTCTCTCTCATCTCACAATGTCGAATTGCCACTGGACATCCTCAAGCAATCCCAACTTTTCGACCTTCACCAGTACGAATTGTGCACCTCGGGTGATGCGGCTGCGCTGGCCAGCCATTTCGCTATAATAACGGTCGAACTTCCAACTCTGCCCTGGGTCCAACCACTGGGTCATCAGCCCACCGCCCTCCCAATCGTTAAACCGTCGCCCAAAGCTGTCCAGCAGGTAGATGTGGGCCAGGTCAATCTCCACCAACAGCCGCTCGCTGGTGCGATTGGTCAGAGCAAACCAGGCATGGGCAGCTGCATCTTCCCAGTCGCTCTCTGCCCGGACCTCGAGCTCTTTCAACGCCAAGGCTAATCCCCCTTGCTCCCAGGCCTCGCTCACCCCTTTTACCGTCCCGGGAGCCAGAGCAACCATAGGTGATAGCGGAGGGTTGATGTCTACCTGCCAACGGGCAGCGCTGATCCGGGAAAGCCGATCGACCACCACCTGCACAAACGTCGCATTGCCTGGCACCCGACTGCGTTTTTGGGGCTGTCGGGTGTAGTAACGGTCAAAGTCTAGACTCTTCCCAGGTTTAACCCAGCTCGAAGTAGTGCCTCCTCCATACCAATCCACATAGCGATTGCCCAGGCTGTCCTCCAGGTGAATACGGCTCCAATCTATCTCCACCAACAACTTCTGTCCCGTTTTGTTGAAGAGCCGGAACCAGACATGGACGGCTGCGTCCTCCCGGTCGCTCTCCGCCCGAATCGCCATATTCGTTACAACCAGGGACACCCCCTCATTCTCCCAAGGCTCCCCCAACGTTAGTACGGTTCCAGGGTCAGGTGAAGACATCGAGGAAAGGACAGAAATGATATCCATCTTCCATTGAGCCTTCTCAATACGGGAAATGTTTTCAGCCACTACCAGTACGAATTGTGCACCTCGGGTGATGCGGCTGCGCTGGCCAGCCATTTCGCTATAATAACGGTCGAACTTCCAACTCTGCCCTGGGTCCAACCACTGGGTCATCAGCCCACCGCCCTCCCAATCGTTAAACCGTCGCCCAAAGCTGTCCAGCAGGTAGATGTGGGCCAGGTCAATCTCCACCAACAGCCGCTCGCTGGTGCGATTGGTCAGAGCAAACCAGGCATGGGCAGCTGCATCTTCCCAGTCGCTCTCTGCCCGGACCTCGAGCTCTTTCAACGCCAAGGCTAATCCCCCTTGCTCCCAGGCCTCGCTCACCCCTTTTACCGTCCCGGGAGCCAGAGCAACCATAGGTGATAGCGGAGGGTTGATGTCTACCTGCCAACGGGCAGCGCTGATCCGGGAAAGCCGATCGACCACCACCTGCACAAACGTCGCATTGCCTGGCACCCGACTGCGTTTTTGGGGCTGTCGGGTGTAGTAACGGTCAAAGTCTAGACTCTTCCCAGGTTTAACCCAGCTCGAAGTAGTGCCTCCTCCATACCAATCCACATAGCGATTGCCCAGGCTGTCCTCCAGGTGAATACGGCTCCAATCTATCTCCACCAACAACTTCTGTCCCGTTTTGTTGAAGAGCCGGAACCAGACATGGACGGCTGCGTCCTCCCAGTCGCTCTCCGCCCGAATCGCCATATTCGTTACAACCAGGGACACCCCCTCATTCTCCCAAGGCTCCCCCAATACAAGTACCGATCCGGTTGGAGGGGCTGTCGGAGGCAAAGGCATGGCAGCCGCAGGCAGTGGCGTACCGGTTGCGGGCAGGGGTGTAGGCAGAGACGGTATAGGAGTTGGCGACACAAGTACCGATCCGGTTGGAGGGGCTGTCGGCGGCAAAGGCATAGCAGCCGCAGGCAGTGGCGTATCGGTTGCAGGCAGGGGTGTAGGCAGAGACGGTATAGGAGTTGGCAACAATATTCGCACAGCCAGGTATCCGGTCAGACACAGAACGACGCCTACCACCAATGCACCGAGGCCAAAAGGTAGCCAAAGTTGCACTTTATTAGCTGGCCGTACAAGGGCTGACTGTTGGATAGGAATAGAAGGAATTTGCCTTGCTTCAGACGCAATTGCTGATTTCGGTTGCGGTGGCGAGGAGTCCGGCACTCCTTTCCACTGTACCACTATCGGCAGTTCCAGCGTCTCGCCGGCGGTCAGCAGTTTTACGCTCGTCCACAGTACACCGCCGGCCAGCGGCTTCACCTCTACCCGGAGGCGGGTGGGGCCTGGGCCAAACTGCTGGGGCGTCACCCGCACCTGGTCGCTCTCCACCACCACCTGGCCGGGGCCGCCCTGCACTTCAAACTCAGTTGCGGCTCCCTGGCCCGGCGGCAGCACCCCAAGGTCCAGGCGTTCCACGCTGGCCGTTAGATGCCGGGGGCGGGAGACCGTCTGCTCCCTATCCACCTCGGCGGCAATGGAGACGGCCAGCATCGCCGCGGCTTCGGGGATACCGCGCAGCATCAGTGCCCGCTGGGCCAGCTCGCGTTTGCGTGGGTCGGTCACACCGCGCACGGTCGTCAATACCCTCACCCACCGTTCCAGTTCCCCTGTGGCCCATTCCTCATCCAGGCCGGTGGGCAGGAGCAGCAACTGGAGATCATCGCGGTCCAAATCGGCACCTTTCTGCACCATCTCGGCCACATGCCGTAGAACGGGAAGCAGAAGGTCCAGTTGATCAGGGGAAAGCGGTTCGGTCATCTCACTCCTCCATCATCAATGCACATTCTGCCGGGCCTGGGCGATCACCTGGGCCAGACGTTCGATCGCTTGCAACGTGGCCGGCACCTGCCTTTCCAAGCCTCGCCAGAAATCCTGCTCAAACCGCCAGCGCACCGGGTCGTCCCAGAGAGCGGTGGTCTTTTGCCACTGCTGGTCCAATTGTTGCCAGGCCTGTTGAAGCTGGTTGTGAATCACATTCAAACTCATGGTTTTCCTCTACAACATTCTGTATTCCGCAAGGCCCGCGGAGAGCAACAAGGGCAAAGTCTGTCCTGCCTATGGCCGGGGTGCCATCACCCTGGCCGGCAGCGATTGGATTCCCAGTTGCCGGGCAACAAAGAGGCGATGGTAGCCATTGAACACCAGGTAGCGGTCGCCCACTTTGTCCAGACGGATGCAGTCCTGGCCGTAGAAGGCATCGTAAATGCGCCGATAGCCGTGGGCATAATCCAGGCCCTGGGCCGCATCCAGCCGGGAAAAGTAGGCGCCATCCGCTCCCTGAGCAACGGCTGGCGCTACCACATCCTGCAACTTGCGCAGGCCCTCCTGCATTTCCTGAGCTGTAACCTTGTGAAAGTCTCCTGTATCAGCCACCGGTGAATCGCTGAGGTCAACCTGGTCCAGGGACACCATCTGAATCCCTGTGTCCACCCAGCCACATGAAGGGCCTGCCCCTGCGCTCGCAGTTCCGCCTGGGGTGGTGCCTGCCGTCGGCGCGGGCGAAACAGGGAAAGCTCCTCCTGTCCCCGTGGGCGGAGCAGCCGTCAGATAAGCCTGGAGCTCCCGGACCTTCTCACCCAGAAAAGCGGTCGCGTTGGGAAAATCGGTGGACAGGAAGCGGCTCATCTGCTCGGCCTGGAGGCTGTAGGCCGAGGCGGCTTCATCCACCAGATATTTCCAGCGCCGGACGTTGTTGAGCTCTTCCTGCGCTTTCTGCAGGCGGGCATAGGCTTGCTGGACGGCCTGCTGCTCGGCGATGCAGGGCGGCGTGTAAGAGGCGCTGGTGCGGGGATCGCGGTAGCCAGCGGCCCGGCAGCGGGCCAGGGTTGCTTCGGCCAGGCGCACCTCTTCCTGGCGTCGCTGCACTTCGGCCTGCCAGTAGGCCAGGCGCTGCCGCAGACATTCTTCCGTGCAAAGGAGCTCTTGCCGGGCGGCATGGAGGGCCGTTTGCGCTTCAATGCCGAAGCGCGCCAAAGCACTCTTCAACTCCTCCAGAGCCTGGACAGAACGCACGCGGGCTGAGAGGCTCATATGCTATACCACCTCCTGTGATTGGGATCGACACTGATACGTTCGAGCAGGCTCATTTGTACCTCCATGACAACGATTTTACCATGCTTCCCGTGCCGGTGCAGAGCAGAAGATGGGATAATGCCATCGAGAATCTGCACCCCAGTGGATAAGGCGCGGAGGCAGGGTTTATGCTCTGGCTGCCAGCCACCCCTTCACCTGCTCCAGCCATGCCGCCGAGGTCAGACCATACGGCCGGAACTTTTCCAGCCGCCCCTCTTCCTCGTCGTAGAACAGCGCCCGGTAAGGGCCCAGTTTGCTCGCCAGCGGTGAATCGAGCAGGTTGGCCGAGTCCTCGGCGCTCATCTGGAAGGCGACCCGCATGGCAAATTCACGCAGGG
>Ga0308414_1003435_pt1 | contig 10088 bp, 6 predicted proteins | sample HotsprSampleOS50_FD_205667 | JGI IMG/M metagenome (GOLD analysis project Ga0308414, IMG submission 205667) | Hot spring phototrophic mat microbial communities from Octopus Spring, Yellowstone National Park, Wyoming, United States - 20090730_OS50 ...
TCGGATCGAGGAAAACCCATCTGATTCCTATGGATGTCTTAGTCAATTAGGTTTGGACCCAAATTCGTCGCTATGTTCTTCGCCGGGGTTGACTCGGCCTGGAGTATTCGTGTCATGCGTGGATTGTGGATGTCAGCGTGGGTGATTGTGTGGGCGTGGGTGGATGGTGTGGCGTTCGAGGCCGCAGCGCAAGTCCATGCCCAGCGGCCCGAGGCCAGCGGCTCGCCCGGTCTGGAGCGGCGGTTGCGTCCGTTGATCGCTGCCCACAAGGGGGATGTCGGGGTGATGGTCAAACATCTGGGCACTGGCGAGACCTTCGCCCACCGGGCCGACGCCCCGATGCCGACCGCCAGCCTCATCAAGTTCCCTCTGCTGATCGAGGCGTACCGTCGCGTCGCCACGGGAGCGCTCGACCTCAAAACCCCTGTGACCCTCCACGACGAAGACAAAGTGCCCGGCGCGGGGATTCTGACCTATCACTTCTCGCAAGGGACCACGATCCCGTTGCGCGACGTGCTGCGCCTCATGATCGTCTATTCGGACAACACCGCCACCAACTTGGCCCTCGACGCGGTGGGTCTCGACGCGGTCAACGCCGAAATGGCCCGCCTGGGTCTCAAGCGCACCAAGTTCCACTCCAAAGTCTATCGCCGCGATACCTCCATCGACCCGGAAGGTTCCCGCGAATTCGGCCTGGGCGTCACCACCGCCGCAGAGATGATCACACTTTGGGAGCGGTTGCATCTCAAGAAGCTGGCCGAGGGGAACGAGGCGCTTTGCGACGCCATGCTTGATCATTTGCTTCACTGCGATGATAAGTCAATGCTGGTCAAGGAATTGCCGCCCGGCACCAAGGTGGCGCAAAAAACTGGAGCGGTCTCGGATGTGCGGACCGCGGCGGGGATTCTTTACACTCCCTCAGGACCAATCGCGGTCTGCGTGCTGACGGCTCGCAACCAGGATCAACGCTGGACGCCCGACAACGCCGCGGAGCGGTTTTCGGCCCGGTTGGCTCGCGAGGTGTACGACCATTTCCAGCAAGCCGCCGACCTCAAGGAGGCGGGGCGGGACGACTCCCCATTGGCCTTCGGCGCGACGGGGCCCCGGGTCGAGCGGTTGCAGCGTCTGCTCAATCGGCGTCTCGAGCCCTCGCCCGGTCTGGTGGTCGATGGCGACTTCGGACCCGCTACCCAGGAGGCGGTGATCCGGTTCCAGAAGGAACGCCATCTCGGCGACAACGGCGTGGTGACCCCCGAGGTCTGGAGGGCGCTGGGCGAGCTACCACCCGACCCAGCCGGCGATCCCCAGGCTGAGGCCGATCCTGCCCAACTCAACGCCGAGTTCGCCACGTTGCGGCCCGAACCGGCGGAGCCGGCGGCCAACGATCCGACCGCGGTTCCATTCGTGACGGCCCGCGCCTGGGTGGCGATCGACGCCGACACCGGGCGCGTCTTGGGCGGTCGAGAGCCGGAACGCCCCTTGGACATGGCCAGCACCACCAAGATTATGACCGCCCATCTGGTTCTCAAGGAACTGGCCGCCCATCCCGAAGCCCGCGACGAGGTGGTGACCTTCTCCGCACGCGCTGCGGCTACCCCCGGCTCGTCGTCAGAAGTGCGAGAAGGAGAACGAGTGCGTGTTGGAGAATTACTTTATGGCCTGATGCTTCCTTCGGGCAACGACGCGGCCGTGGCGCTGGCCGAGCAGTTCGGCCAGCGTTTGGCCGCCCGCGACGGATCGGACGGACTTGATCCGCTGGAGGCATTCGTGGCGGCAATGAACCGCGAGGCCCAGGCGTTGGGCCTCAGCGCCACCCGTTTTGTCAATCCTCACGGCCTGACCGCACCCAACCACCAAGCGAGCGCGCTGGACCTCGCCCGTCTGACCCGCGTTGCGTTGGAGAACCCGGAGTTCGCTGCGTTGGTGGCGACCCGCCGTCGCGCCGCGCGTTTGATCGATGGCGAGGGCAAGGGGCGAACGATCGTTTGGTCGAACACCAATGAACTGCTTAAAATCGAAGGCTTCGCTGGGGTCAAGACCGGAACCACTAGCTCGGCCGGGGCGTGTCTCGTGGCTCTAGGCCAGCAGGGGGAGCGTCGGGTGATCGTCGTGGTGCTGGGTTCGGCGGCCTCGGCCTCGCGCTACGCCGACGCCCGCAACCTGTTCCGCTGGGCATTTCATCAGCCGGTGGCCGCTCCCATCGAAACAGGAGACGGTCGCTAAAACGAGTACTTGAAAAGGTCTCGAGTTGAGATGAGACCTGGATTCGCCGGGGTCGGGGTGGTTGTGGTACAATCTCCTTCCGATGAAGCAGGGATCGCCGTGCGGACCCACGCGGGTGGGCAGCGCGATCTGGGCCCGGGATCAGGCGGTGTGTGCAAGGAGCGTGCCGGTGGCCGCGACGTATCGTGTGTTGGTGACGGACAAACTGGCGTCCGAAGGGTTGGAGGTTTTGAAGGCCGACCCCCGCTTCGAGGTGGTGGTCGATTCCAAACTCGCGGGCGATCCCCAGGCGTTGAGGACAGCGCTGGGCGAGGCCGACGGCGTCGTGATCCGCTCGGGCACCATGCTCACGCCGGAGGTTCTGCGAGGCCAAACCCGTCTCAAGGCGATCGTCCGGGCCGGGGTAGGGGTGGACAACATTGACGTGACGACCGCGACCCGTCAGGGGATCGTGGTGATGAACACCCCTGGAGGCAACACGCTTTCGACCGCCGAACACACCCTGGCGCTGCTGTTGGCCCTGTCGCGCAACATCGCGCCGGCTTGCGCGAGTCTCAAAGCGGGGCGCTGGGACCGCTCCAAATATACCGGGTCGCAACTGGCGGGCAAGACGCTAGGCATTATTGGCCTGGGGCGGGTCGGTCAAGCGGTCGCTCAGAGGGCGATCGGCTTCGGCATGAAGGTGCTGGGGCACGACCCGTTCCTCTCCCCCGATCGCGCCCGCGAACTCGGCATCGAGCCGACCCCTCTGGCCGAGATGTGGTGCCGTTGCGACTACCTGACCCTGCACGTCCCGCTCACCGAGGAGACCCGTCACCTGATCGGTCCAGCCCAGTTCGCGGCGATGAAGCCCGGCGTGCGAATCGTCAACTGCGCGCGGGGCGGCCTGATCGACGAGCCGGCGCTGATCGCGGCGCTCGATGCGGGCAAGGTCGCCGGCGCGGCCATCGACGTGTTCGAACCCGAACCGCCGCCTGCCGACGACCCTCTGGTGCGGCACCCTAAGGTGCTGGTCACGCCCCACCTTGGGGCCAGTACCGAGGAGGCCCAAATCTCAGTGGCGGTCGAGGCGGCGCGGCTTTTGATCGACTTCCTGGGCGAAGGACGGGTGCGGTTCGCGGTCAACATGCCCAACCTTGACAAAGCCGAGCTCGATGAACTTCGTCACCATCTCGAATTGGGCCGACGGTTGGGGATGTTGCACGCCCAAATGGATCGAGGCGCGGCCCGCTCGGTCAAGCTTGACTATCGGGGCGACATCGCCTCGCGCAACACCCGTTTGATCTCGGCCGCGTTTACCGCCGGTTGGATGGAGACCGCCCTCACCGAGTCGGTCAACCTGGTCAACGCCCTGGTGCTGGCCCAGGAACGCGGCATCCAGATTACCGAATCCCACTCGCGCGACACCGAGGACTTTGGCTCGCTGATTTCCGCCGAAGTCGTCACCGACCGCAAAACCTACCACGCCTCCGCAGCGTTGTTTGGACGCCAGAGGATGCGTCTAGTGGGACTGGGGCCCTATCAAATCGACTGCGACTTGGAAGGCGTGATGTTGATCTTTACCCATCTCGATCGCCCTGGCCTCATTGGTTCGATCGGCACCTTGATGGGCAATCACAACGTCAACATTGCCCAGATGAATGTGGGCCGCGCGGTCAAGGGGGGCGAGGCGATCGGGGTGGTCAACCTCGACTCGATCCCACCCGAGGAGGCTCTGGAGGCGCTGCGGGCCTTGCCCGATCTTTACAGCGTCACCGTGATCCAATTGCCCGAACGCGGTGAATTGCCCGCCTGGTTGCTCTGACTTAGCCCATGTCGCCAGTCAGGTTGGCATGGGCGGGGATAAGGTCAGATCACCATATTCTACATTATGTGTTACATGATGTAACGGCATGTTCTTTGTTCGGTTCGTCGCCGGCCTCAACCGCTTCGACTCGGCTGAGGACCATGCCCCGAGCCAGACGGGTCCGCAGGCGGTCACCCGGTTTCAAGCAGGTCGCGTCGCGGACTACCAGCGGTCGCTGGGGCGGCCCGCACGTGGCGGAGTCGTCCTCCAACAGAGTCAGGCTGTATCCCCTCGCCAGGATCGCCAAGGGACTCAAGGCGTCGAGTCGTCCCGCCAAAGCGCGTAAGGTCGCGCGACGCCTTAGGAGATCAGCTCGCATGGCCCGGTCGAGCCGATCGGCCAAGCGTTCCACACGGTTGCGGGTCTGAAGGATCAGAGCGCGACCGGCCCGTTCCAGACCGGAGCGGGCCAGGGCGAGCCGAGCCGACGCCTCGTGAAGACGGCGAGCCAACGCCCGATCAAGACGGGTTCGGGTTGCCACCAAAGCCTCTCGCAGCTTTTCCGCCAGCGGAGCGCAGAGTTCGGCTGCCTCGCTGGGGGTCGCCGCTCGTTGATCGGCCACCAGGTCGGCCAACGTAAAATCGACCTCGTGACCCACGGCGGAAATGACCATGTGTTCGCACGCGGCAATGGCCCGGACCACGACTTCCTCGTTGAACGCCCAGAGATCCTCGACACTACCGCCGCCCCGTCCCACAATGATGACGTCTGGCCTGAGCAGGCGATCGGCCATCAGCAGCGCCTGGGCGATTTGAGGCGCGGCCTCCGCTCCCTGAACCACCGTGGGGACCACGATGACTTCGGCCAACGGCCAACGTCGTCCCAGAATCTGGAGAATGTCCCGCACCGCCGCTCCGACGGGACTGGTCACCACCACGATCCGCATGGGGAACGCCGGTCTGGAACGCTTGCGAGCGGGGTCGAACAGCCCCTCGGCCTGAAAACGAGCCAAGCGTTGCCGGTAGGCCAGGTCCAGCGCGCCGACGCCTCGGGGTTCGATCGCGGTGAGAATCAGTTGATACGATCCCCGCGGCGCGTAAACCTCGAGCCCGCCCCGCGCTTCAACCTCCAGCCCCTCCGTCAGGTCGAACGGCAAGCGCGCAGCCGTGCTGCGCCAGATTACGGCGTCGATCACAGCGGAGTCATCTTTGATTTTGAAGTATAGATGACCCGATTGAGCGCGTGAGATGCGCGAGAGTTCGCCGCGCACCGCCACCGCGCTGAAGTCGGTTCGCAACACGCCGTCGATGAGCGCGGTCAACTCTGTCACGCTTAGGATTGGCAATTCGGCGGGTCCGGGGAGGTTGCCTTCCTGTGAGGACGCGGAGTCCGGTTCAAGAGTGGGCGTGGCGTTGGCGACGGGGGGGGGAACCGCTCGAACGATCGTGGTCCGATCCCGACGCTTGACAGGTGGGGCGGCTTGTTGGGAAGGCGCGGTCGTCGTGGCCGGCGACGCGGAGCGAGCGCGGCGACGAGGACGGCCCGAGGACGCGACAGGTGTTGAGGCGGGGTCGCCACCACGAGTGTCGTCGCAAGGAGGGTCCTCGTCGCCATCGAAGAGGTGAAGCGTCCGTTGCGTCATGCGACTGCGTCCTTCGAGATGAATGGGTTGGCCCGCATGTCTCCATGTCGAGTCGAGCCGAGTCTGGAGACCAGGGAAGGTTCAGAAGTCGAATCGCCCAGGCCAGGGGATCGTTCGAGGAGCCAGAATGGGAGGAGCCGGGGCTTGGTCCAGGTCGGACTCAAGGGGATCTCGGTGGATCGTCTCGGCGGGGACCGCGGGAGAGTTCAACACGGTCGGACGATCTGAGTTCAGGGCGATCGGCGGCGGCGGAGTCCACGGTTCTTGATCCCGCAACGACGATTCGGATGCGGACGCCGGTGAGGACGGCATGTCGCCGCCGGGAGTGGCTCGCCGGCGATTGCCTGCCCAGCCGGCAAGGCGTTGAGCGGATTGCAGCAAACTCCAGGTTTTCCAGGCCAACTCCAAAGATGCAGGAACGTCCCGAGGCAACTCCAACCCCAAACGGCGTTGCTGGTCGCGATTGGTTTGCCAGCCCATCGCCTCGGCGAATGCCGCGGCCGCCAGTCGACGGCCTAGGGATTGTTCCAGGTTTTCGAGATTCGGCAAGGGCGGGCCGTCAGCGCTCACGGACGCGACACCAAAAGCTGCCGGCGTCGCGGAGGCGCGAGATTGGTCGGGGGAGGTTGAAGAAGGGGAGGGGTTGGTCCGGGGAAGGTCGGGGAACGCCAACCAGGTGGTGGTCTCCCGATCCCGACGCGTCGCTGCCGGATCGTCCGATCGCGCGGTTGGCACCCGCGCGGTTGGAAAGGAATCCGCCTTGTCCCGTCCCGAAGCCGATGCTCCCCAGACGGGACGTTGGACGATATGGATCGAACGGGTTGAAGGAGGCGGTGATCGCCCCTCGTTCAACGCCACCGCCACCTCAAGTTGGCGCGCCAGGGAGTCGGCTCGTTCTCGCTCCAGACCGAGGCGACGGTGTCGATCCAGCGCGGTCAGTCCTAAGGTTACGATGACGAGGATGATCATCAAAGGCGCGGCGTGGTCGCTTTTGAACACAAGGCGACGCCATGAGCCAGCTCGTCGAGAGGAACGCCAACGGCACGACGCGGCGTCCGCTGACCACCGCGAGGGCAGGCCATCCTCGGGCTTGAGTGAGGGGTTCCAATCCGATTTCAGGATGGACATCGAAACGCTCGGGCTCGAACGCGGCGGGAGTAGAATCACGAGGTGGGGTCGATCGGGCCGGGACGACCGTTGCGGAAGGTTGTGATCGTTGAAAGTCAGCGACTCCTTGATTTTGGCGCAAGACTCCCGACGATGACGGCCAGACCGACCGCTTCAATAATGACTCGCCATCAAGTTCGATCCAAGAGAAAAACCAGTCGCAGCCCAACGTTCCGAGTGATTCGCTTTGAGTGTGATGGTCGAGATTCGTCCGAGGTTTGATTGAATTGAGCGAATCGGGATCATTGGAGTGATCGGATGGGTCGCTTCGACCCTTTTTTAGGGGTGACAGTCGAACGTGGAATTCGGTCAATTCGGGAAAGAAGGGAATTGAACCTGGTTGGGACAAGGTCAAGCCTTCCGCCCAAAAGGTTGGGAGTTTGTCGGATCCCGACATCGTCGCTGGGTGAATGAATTCCTAGGAGGGCGTGATTCGTGAATGCGTCGTCCGCCGCGTCGTCAGTCGAGGGCAGGCGGGGGGATCTGTTTGAGGATTCCTCCGGGGGGTCCGACGTTGGACTTCAAACGCTGATGGAAGCAATAGCCTTCGCCGCCCGCGTCCATCACGGGGCAACTCGCAAGGATGGTCGAACCCCCTACGTCAGCCATGTGGCGCGGGTGACCTTGGTTGTGCGTCATGTGTTTGGAATCGCCGACGAACAGGTGTTATGCGCCGCCGCCCTCCATGATGTGTTGGAGGATACCGCGACCGATTTCGACGACGTGGCCGAACGGTTTGGTACTCAGGTGGCGCGCTGGGTGGCGGTTCTCTCCAAGGATAGCCGTTTGCCGGAACCCGAGCGCGAGGAGGCGTATCGTCAGGCGTTGTCGCGGTCTCCCTGGCAGGTCCGGGTGGTTAAGCTCGCCGACATGCTGGATAATCTCTACGATCGAGCCGGCCTCCCCACCGCGCAACACGCGCGGATCCTGACCAAACTGGAAGGTTATCTCGACGCGCTGCGGGTCGAGGTGGGCGATCCTGCCCGAGAGGCTTGGGAGATGGTAAGGGAGCGTCTGGCCCGGGCTCGGGAAGCCGCGAGGTTGGACGAGGGCGGGGGAGCGCTTCAAGAGTCGGTGAGCTGACGGCGCGGGTTCCGTCCTCGCCAAGACCGCCGCTCTGTTGGTCTGGTCTGGGGTTCGCTGAAGCGGACCATCACCCCGGAAGGCCAAGCCTAGGCCGTGCCGGCAATGCCTCGGATCGTTCAAGTCCCAAGGGCTGATCCGATGTCGAAAGACGCATCCGATTCCCTAGGCGGTTCGCGTCCTGGTGATTCCCGAGTTCCCGTTAGGGAAACTCTCGGCGCTTAGGGTGCAAAAGTGGTTGGAGTGTGGGAGGGAATCGGTCCCGGCCTGGCCCGATCCAATTCGGTTTGGTTCGACCTGAGTTGAGTTGACGGGATTGGGTCTCCGATCAACCGACCGGACCGGAGGGGGCCGAATCGAGATCGCGCCAACGCCGACGAACGTTCCTCACAACTCGGCGTCGCGGAACGCCTTGAGGCCCGCGCGCATCGGTAGGATGACCGCCAGAAGTCCCACGATGAGGCAGGCGATCAGCGCTATGCCCAGGGTCCAACTCAGACGTGCGTCTTGAAGGAGCATCGTGGTAGAAAGTATGGTTTCAGTGGTGGAAACGGCCAGGTGGGTGGGCAGACCCACGGTCAGCACGATCAGCAGGATGAACACCAGACTCAACAGCAGGTTGAGGGTTCCTCCGAAGCCCGCAGCGATTTTGGAGGGGTCGGACTCCCGAAGGTTGGGGAACCGGGCTCCCAAACCCACGCTGATTCCCGCCAGCCCCAGACAGATGAGCGACATGAGCCCCACATGCATGACGATCATCAAGGGACCCACCCTCAGAAGGATGTCCGAGGCGATGACCATCGCCCCGGTCGCCACGATCGACAAGCCCGACGCGAAGGCGAACTTGCCCCAGAGAATCGAGTCCCGCTGCACTGGGAACAGGCCTAGCACCCAGAAGTTGCGGCCCTCCAACGACATGAGGGGGTACACGAACCGGCTGGTGAAGGTCGAAAGCAGTAAGGCCGTCACCGCTAGGTTCAGGAAGCTCAACATACTACGCCACGAGGGGGGCGATTGATCCGAACCCAGACGCCGCACCGTCAGGAAGTAAAATCCCAGCAACCCCACTAGAATCAGCAGCTGTGACCACTGAGTGGGGTCACGCCGCAAGATTCGAAAGTCCTTCAACATCAACAGGCGAATGGGTCGGTCGACGAATCCCGCGCACCGATGGAATCCGCGATCAAACGCCGAGGACCATTGACCGGCGAACCGTCGGGAGGAGCGTCCGCCTTGGACCCGGCTGAAGGCGGGTCGATAAAAGAGGCGGGCCGCCAGAGCGGCGCACAAATAGGCCATCCCACCGTTGGCCCAGGTCACCCAGAGGTAGGTGAGGGCTTCACCCACTTCGCCGTCGGCGGCGGCCATGAGGCCTCGCGTGATCCAGACGCTGGGAATCCACTCGCTTTGGCTGAAGGCCAACCGTCCCATCGCGTTGTCCAGCCAGTCGGCGTTGAAGCCGCCTTCTTCGGATTGAAGCAACTGCGCGCCGACGAACCCCACAAAGGCGATCACCGCGAGGATCGCAAGCACCAGCACCGTTTTGTAGCGCCTGGGCAGAAAATAGCCCACCAAGAAGGCCCCAAGCATCCCAACCGCGCCGGGAGTCAACACAAACCCAATCAGAAACAAGAGGATCAACGCATAATAGAGCGCGCCCGCCTGTTCGGACAGGCCGTAAGCTACCAACAACGGGGTTCCGATGAGAATGAACCCCCAGCAGCTGAAGAGCATTGCTTCACGGAAACGGGCGGCGAAGACTCGATCGGACGGGGCGGGCAAGGTCAAGAGGAACTCGCTTTCGCGCGCTAGGAATAGACTGTTGTAGCCGATGATTCCGGTCGAGAAGGTCAACATCCCCGCGATGGAAAGAAAGTACATCGAAAAGGCGTAATCCAGGAGTGATTCGGCAAACAGGTCGAACTTGCTCAGAAAGGTGAAGGCCTGTCGAAAGAAGGTGAACAAGGTGGCCCAGAAGAAGATGGAGCAGAAGACAATGATCGCTAGACGCAGCCGCGACTCGGCGATGGCGGAACGGGTTAAGTTGAAGGCCAGTCGTCTTTGGAGATATTGAAATGCGCGACGGGCTGCGCGGTCGCGGTCGTCGCGGCTGGCTAGGCCGATTCCTGGCCCTGGTGTATTGGGGACCAAGGAGTCGGGGGAACCCGGAGCGTGAGCCGATGTGAC
>Ga0308414_1003438_pt1 | contig 10078 bp, 8 predicted proteins | sample HotsprSampleOS50_FD_205667 | JGI IMG/M metagenome (GOLD analysis project Ga0308414, IMG submission 205667) | Hot spring phototrophic mat microbial communities from Octopus Spring, Yellowstone National Park, Wyoming, United States - 20090730_OS50 ...
CGCCTGACATCTTCGGAGCGGTATCCAGTTCGGTAGGATACTGGCTGAAGGCATCAGGAGCTGGAGCAGTATCATATCAGGGATATGCTCAGAGTGAACTAGACCAGTGGATAGCAGCACCTACTGGGTGGAACATCATAGGAATGCCATTCACACACAGCACACAGTGGGGTGACTGGAAGGCGACAGATGGTACAGCTACGAAGAGCATCTATGAAGCATGTCAGTATCCTGGCAGTGCTAACTGGCTGCAGTCGATAGGTTACTGGTGGGATGCCAGTGTTCAGGGTATGGTAGACTTTGGATTGGAGGATGACTTCCCGACCACGAGTCAGCTAGACCCATGGCATGGATACTGGATAAAGGTGAAGAAGAACATAGCTCTCTTCGCCCCAGCTTGGTCCAATTAGAGTATCTGATTACTAGCTCCGTACTCTAAGCAAAGAGAACCGGCGTTTCCTAGAGACGCCGGTTCTCTTCTGTAGAAATAATGCCACAGGAACGGTGTGCGTATGAATTTTCGTTCGTCACTATTTCCTGAAGACACTCACGGCCGTGAACATGGATATGATCCCGCAATCAGTATGAGCCTAGCTCTTTCGCTAGATTGACAATCCGCCGAAAAGCTTCAAGGCTCACACTTGACGGGACGGAATGGTCTGAGGAGAAAATGTAGCCTCCTGATTCTTTCAATATAGGTACGACTTCTCGCATCTGCGCCTCGAGCTCTTCGGGTTTGTCCCATAGCGCTGCGTTGATCCCACCATGCAAAAGAAGTTTATCTCCGAATTTGCGCTTGATTTCAACGGGATTCATTCCAGCTTTGACTTCCAACGGGTTCAGTCCGTCTAGTCCAATTTCTACTAGTTCAGGTATAAAAGGATTGATATTGCCACAAGAGTGTAATACAGCTTTGATTCCCTTGTTGTGCGCCCAATCTATTGCTCGCTTGTGAACGGGTTTGACAAGGTTGCGATATGTATTGAGAGAAAAAAATTGGTTGTCTTTATAGCCCATATCGTCTGGCCACCGAATACAGTGGAACCTGTACCCCGCATTCCAGACGATATCTAGTATTTGTAGTTGAACGTCCAAAAGGAAGTTGAACATGTCTGCACACCATTCCGGTTCCTCTATCAAAGCCGTAAGTAGACGCTCGGTGCCAACAATCCACGAGTGTGTGACATCAAATCCAAACCAAAGTTCCGCTTCAATCCAATACCCTTCCTTATGCCAGGTTGGATAATTAGCGTGTAACCAGTCCCATGGTATCCGATCCGGCATAGAGTTCATTCTAGCTTTGGCTTCTTCCCAACTCTTGGGGTCCTTGATGGTAAAATCTAGAAATTGCGGCGTGGAGGCTATGTGCTTCCAATTCTTGAGGGTTACACCCCACTTTGTCGTAGATATAACATATTCATCGGTCTCCTCTATGACCTTCTCTGGAAACCTAGGGCTGTTATCTGTATGAATAGTCACGATTTTGTCTAGTCCGAAATAGTCTGAGAACTGCACGTTCTTAGGCATACCTTCACGGTGCCAGCGTTCCAACGTAGCTCCCCATGGTGTATCAATAATCGGGATCCTGTCCGCCTCTCTGTGTTCGAACATACGTGTAAATCTTTCACGCGAAGTCATTTCTGCCATAGCTTCATCTCCTAGAAGAACAGGGGTGGTCTGCCAAAAAATGGTCAGTAGCCACGTAGGAAAGTAGCCATTGTAATCTGCTCTATGACCAAATATTGGTTCTCATATGGAACGTGGGAAGCTGAAAGACCGGTGTTTCATGGCAGTCCGTAATTTGTTTTATAGCAATGCCGTGCTAAAATAACGCTCCGCACGGTCCGGCAGAACAGTGCAGATATTTCCAGTAATCGTCTTGGCCAATTGACGAGCAGCCCAAATGTTTGCCCCAGAGGATATCCCTACAAGCAGACCGTAATCCCTGCTTAACTGACGGGTGGTCTCGATGGCGTCTTCATCCGAGACTTCGATGACATCGTCTATCATCGACACGTCGAGTATAGCAGGAATAAAGCCGTCGCCGATTCCCTGGATCTGGTGCAATCCCGGTTCATGGCCCAGCAAAGCTGATACATTCTTCGGCTCCACAGCTACTAGACGTACACCAGCTTTGTGTTCTCTCAGAAACTTACCGACTCCTTGGAGAGTGCCTCCACTTCCGACGCCGGCGACGAAGCAGTCAATATTGCCACTTGTCTGCCTCCACAACTCGACAGCCGTTTGCTCATAGTGAACTCTTGGGTTGTCAGGATTCTCAAATTGCTGAGGTACGAATATGCGCGGATCCTCCATTGCGATCTGCTTGGCACGTTGTACCGCCCCCGCTATGCCCTCCGAATCAGGGGTGAGTACTAAATCAGCACCCAGCGCTCGGATTAGCTTCTTGCGTTCTTCGCTCATGCCTTCGGGCATCACTATGCGAACCTGGTATCCCTTCGCGCGACCGACTAGGGCTATGCCGATGCCCGTATTGCCAGATGTAGGCTCGACTATGATAGACTCAGGGGTCAGTCGCCCATCTCGTTCTGCTCCTTCAAGCATGGCGAGAGCTACACGGTCCTTGATGCTTCCACCTGGGTTCAGAAACTCAGCCTTTGCATATACGTTTTCACCCTTAAGGCGAATAAGCGGTGTATTGCCTATCAAATCCAATACGTTGTCGGTTAACATATAAAGTCTCTCTGCTAGCGAGATAGAAACACAAACTAGGACAATTATAACCAACTCCCATATCGAACTTCAAGAAATAGGAGCCATCACGTCTAGACGCTTTCACTCTTACAGTCTGAGTATGCAGTCTCATCCCAAATAACCTTTCTACTGTCCTCCAGAATAACTCCACCCATACATATGCACCCAAATTCGCAATCGAACAGTAGCTCCCGCCTTAGGTTCATGTTCGTCCACTGGAATCGAAATCAGCGTGATTTTATTTCCCTTGACACTCTGGGACTGCTTTGCTACAATAACACTGGTAACCAGCGACGAAAATCACCGCACAAGTGATGTGGTCGGGGCGTAGCGCAGCTTGGTAGCGCACCTGTATGGGGTGCAGGTGGTCGCAGGTTCAAATCCTGTCGCCCCGAAATGGGCATAGAAATCTGTGCTCATCTCGGAGCGACAGACAACAGAGAATTGTCTTGGATGGCCAAGACACAATGATTAGAGTCAGCTTGCTAAGTGCAGAGCTGACTCATTTTTATTGGCTAGCCGTGATCCTCGTCTGGACGAGTACGGATGCGTAGTTTGCTCGGGTCTACTTTCAAAGCGCCCGATCTAGCATCAATCCGTCCGAAAACCCTGGTCTTAATTCCTTTGGACTTCGCCTAGATCGCTGAGTGTGCTACCGCCTGTAGATAGCTAGAAGAGCTTAAGCTTTCCATAAGTGGCTGTCAGTTGTCGCCCTGCAACAAACTGCCTGTGTTGTTTGAGCACGGTACCGCCCGGTCAAGAGACCCGATGTGGAAATTAGTGCAAATCTGCTTAATTAGTCTCCGAATGACGGATCATTATGTAATCGACCCACATATGCTGTGTGATGCCTCTATGTTCATCCAAGAAACTTCCCCATGCTCCAAAACCAATACAGAGCTTTCCCACTTCCCATCGTACACGCTTACAAGTGACTTCATGCCAGACGTTCGGTGAGTCGGAATTGTTCGCAATAAGGAACCACGGGTAACCGGTATTTTCGTCAGCTCCCCTTGCGCCGGGGATGATTCGGCGAGTATCTCCCCATGCTACCGCGACTGAACATCTGCCAACGGAACGGTCAGCAGCGTCGTAGCATAACCTTACAGTTATGTCTACGTAGTCACCTGGTGCAAACGCATTCTTAGTATCGCATCTGATAATCACCATGTGTTCACCACCATTAGGGAAGCCAACCTCTTGAGTTAGAGTCATGCAGCTGTTCGCAACTCCAAAAGTAAAGCCAGCGCGCGTTCCCCACCAGTGCCGGACTTCTGCGATTGGTACCTCACGGTCAAAGTGCTCTATCCATACCGATTGGCTACTCTTGCGCTTAAGGAACACAGCAGGCTCAGTCGGTTCGTAGTCACTCCAGACGACTCGAAAACCTAAGTTCGCGTCTGTCATATACCTTGGTTGAGGACTCCTAGTGGCACACCTCAGATTATAATCGCTGTTAGTCCAACTACCTCCCCGAGTGACTTCCCGCATGGTGTCAACGAATACGATCGGCCCTGCCGGGTATGAACAATAGCCTCCAGTGGTCCATTCCCATACGTTACCAGCCATATCTTGAACGCCGTAGGGACTAGGGTATGAAGAGAACGACCCAACCGGACATGTGTTTGGGTTGCTAGATTGAAGTTTCCTGTTGCCCCATAGAAAACTGCAACGCGGATGCCTCGGATTCCTTGGATTTTCACCTGGCGGCAGAAATTGGTTTCCCCAGGGATAGATCCTTCCGTCTAAGCCCCTTGCGGCTTTCTCCCATTCTTTCTCTGTAGGTAACCGCCCGCCAAGCCAGCGACAGTATGCATCGGCGCCATACCAGGATACCTCAACCATGGGCTTGTTTTCCCACCCGGGTTTAGCCCTCCACGTGGAGCTTTTTTGCTCGATTTTCAGGTCCGGGTCTTTCTAATCGATATAAGGATTACCGTTTGCGTCGAAAATTCCGCCCACACTGTTCAGAAAACTTGCATACTGCGCATTTGTTACTTCGTATTTCGATATCGCAAACTCATATGGCACATTTGCCAAGTGTAGCGGCCATTCATCCATGTACGCGTCCGTGTCGCTGTTCTGGCCCATTAGAAATGAACCGGCTGGTACCACCACGTACTCAATTTCTTTGGGAACTTGATAAGCATTAAGTTAATCGCTGGGAAATAGTACAAGGAGACAAATGGCTACGGCGATGGATAGGAGATTGGGAGTTGGTCGGATGATTGCGCGTGGCATACTGTTTTCCTTGTTACACATTAGAGAAGCGATGTCTTCAATAGCAAGACACCGCTTCTCTGTGCTCGTCATAATCGTGGAGGTCGGGTCTACCTGTAAATGACTATATCAGATCCGTCACGTGTGGCTAGCACAGGTATATAGAGAGTGGTACCCGCACTCCTCACTTCGCCGTTGACAATTGCATCCGTAGACAAGACCGCCTTATAAATCGTACGAATTCCAGTCAACAGTACCATGTCGCCTTGCGCGGGTGGTGTGACGCCTGGTTTGTACGACACACGAATTCCTCGGTACTGATTTCCTACAGGGCCCATACCATCCATGCGGCCGGTTCCATCGTCCACATAGAAGACTCGTGATATCGAGTCAATCGCTGTTACAACTCCCCACGTCCTTACAAGTAAGCCTACCGGGTTAACTCCTATGTATATCAGCTCTTCTCTTGGATCGTTGGCTAGAGTCCTGTTGTTAAAGGCCAGAGGTTCAAGAGGTGTTGCCTGAGACCTGCTCAGAACTACCGGATTGGTAAGCACCGGCACGCCATCCTCAATGGTTACAACGCCAGCGACTTGCAATGCATCGCCTCGGTCTACATTCCAAGCTGCCGGCACCTTCAGTCCCGACGAACGATCTGGCGACTCGACCCATATGCCCGCATTATCTGTTGCTGTTGATGTCACCCTCACATCGTTCAGTATCACGAGCTTACCAAGATACTGATTCTTTGCTGATCCAATATCAGTTGATACCGCAGCTGTGATTCCGTCGCTCGCCCCGATATCGCTCCATATAGACGTGAATCGTGCTTTCACATATACATAATATTTTTGCCCCGGAACAAGAGCCAGTCCCGTTTCAGTGATTTCTGTAGCTGTGCCCGCGGATTTCCAACCTGTAATCAGATTAGATGGGGATGTACCTATCGCGTACTGGTACTCTGTTATCGGATAAGGATCTTCCGACGACCATCTTGCATGAAGTCTTGACGTATCGGTCGTGTAGATACCGTCGTCGATCACCGTCGGAGCGAATGGATAGTCGGGTCTTGAGTGCTCTACTTTTACGTAGTCCACCCACATTCTGTGTTGACTATAAATTGGCGGAATAGCCTCAGAACTTAGGTTTGCCCATAGTCCGAAGCCAATGCAAAACATGCCTTCGCGCCAAGGTATCTTTTTAGCGGTGATGGTGTTCCAGACATTTGGTGTGTCGGAATTGTTGGCCAGTAGCAGCCATGGCTCACCAGTGTTTTCGTCAGCACCCCGTCCCCCTGGGTTGATAGTGCGATTGTCTCCCCAGGCTATGGCCACGGATGTCCGAGCGTGAGTCCTGTCACCCCGCTCATAAGCATAGCGAATCGTAATGTCCACCAGATCTCCAGGCGCAAAAAGCCCACCAGTGTTGCGCCTGATCATCGCCATTACTTCACCACCGACAACACTCGGGTCACTACCGGGAGACTTCAGCGCGGCTACCAGCCAACTATTAGACGGGTCGATCGTGAACGAGCTACTGCCATAATTCCACCAGGTGTAAATCTCGTTCATAGAGGAAGCAGACGTAAAGTGCTCTATCCATTGATTGATTGTCCGACGAGGTGGAACCAAAACAGGGTTTACAGGCGGTTCGTAGTCGCTCCAAACGGGACGAAAACCTAGATTAGCATCTGTCATATATTGAGGCTGCGGACTCCGAACCGCACAGCGCAGGTTGTAGTCGCTGTTGGTCCAGCTTCCGCCTCGTTGAACTTCCCTAGTCTGGTCGAAGAATGTCATGGGCCCGCCTGGATACGAGTCATATCCGCCCATCGTCCATTCCCACGCGTTGCCAGCCATGTCTTGCAAACCGTAAGGACTTGGCCAGGCCGAGAATGTACCAACAGGATATGGCTTTACTGGGGGGGTTTGGAATTTTCTATTACCCCACCAATAGCTGGCCCTGGGGTTAAGCGGATTGTTCACGCTTTCCCCTGGAGGTAAGAAAGAGTTGCCCCATGGCCACTTCCGCGCATCAGAACCGCGAGACGCTTTCTCCCATTCTTCTTCTGTAGGTAGCCGACCCCCAAGCCATCGACAGTACGCATCAGCACCGTACCACGATACTTCCACGATGGGGTAGTTTTCCCATCCGGGCTTAGCTTGCCAGGTGGAACCCACTTTCTCTATACCTATTTGTGGATCACTTGCGTCGAAATACGGATGCCCATCAGTATCGCTGGTCACGCCGACAGCGTTCAGGAAAGCTGCATACTCAGAATTTGTTACCTCGTATGTGGCAATTGCGTACTCATACGGGATGTTGACTTCATGCAATGGCCATTCATCCCAATACGCTGTCGTGTCCGGGGGTTGGCCAATGTCGCTTTGTCCCATGAAGAACGATCCAGGACTAATTATCGCATGGCTAATACCTTGTGGAACCTGATAAGCTGAGGAGATCCTTGGAAGAAATGTGACTGCAAAAGCAATTACCAACAACAGTGAATTCGCCTTGATGCCTAACAGAATTCTCATCATCCTACATCTCCCTCTAGTAGTCGGCTGGATAAGAATGCTTACCATGGTTCCGAATGTCGTCACTGTGCCCATGCGGCTCGTCGCTAGCAAGCCCCGTCCTGCCCGAATCAATTCACTCCCTAATAGGCCTGTGTGTAAAATACAAATGCATTCGTATCTGGATCACCGACGAAGTACGCGATTCGGACGGGGGTAAGAAGCTCTTGTCTAGGCTGTCAATTCCAAATGCCCGAGAGCGTACAACTATTTCTCAGCCGGCTGCGACAGTTTTCAGGTAAAATAACTCCAATTGCGTTGTACACCAAGTTGGCTTAATTGTCAATAGCTCGGACACGTTGGCGTGCAGAAACCCGACAAGAACAGGTACAAATACCTGGTTCCTTGGCAAAGCATCCGTAAGGCTGTGGTAGCCGCCTAGCTGTTTGGACTACGGTCCTGCAGTTACCACTGATTCTCGCATATTACGCAATGCGTCTGTCTTCCGTTTGCGTGATATCCTTGACGGAGGTCGAGTCAAAGTACTGGCTGATCAAGACTGGGGAGATTGAGCCAAATCGCAGCAACTCATCGTGAAACCGCTTGAGGCTAAATCGCTTACCCAGTTTCTTTCTCATCCTGTCGCGCAAATCCAGGATGAGTAATAGCCCAATTACATATGTCATTGGTTGGGTGGGGGTCATCGTGTACCGTCTCACTTCTGCTAGCGCGTGGACCTCCTCTAGTAGTGCCTTGTCGACAAGCATTCGCACTGCTTCATCTATACTCATAGCTCCTGAATGCAACCCTACGTCTATTAGCACACGGCATGCTCGCCATAGGAGATCCTTGAGCTGAAACAGACGGACCCGAGGGTCATTGCAAAAGCCTTGTTCCGCCATCATATGTTCGCAGTATAGTGCCCATCCTTCGACTGTGAGATTATTCATAACCTGCTTACGCAATGGTGAGCTCACATCGAATGCTCTAGTCAGCTGGAGATGATGGCCTGGATAACCTTCGTGTAGAGCAATTATTGGGATGGTGTACACGCAATGACCCATTAGCTGGTTTTCTTGCTCGCTCGCGTCAAGCTTGTTGCTTATTGGTGTTACCCATAACTTACCTTTCCTGTCTGTTTCAAACGGTGCCGGTGGGAAGTATGCCGCGTATGGAAGTAGGGCGCGTTCAAACTCTGGCGTCTCGTTAACTTCCAATGACTCGCATATCGGTACTGTAAGCAGATCACGTTCGAGTACAAAATTCTTTGCGTCCCTTACGGAGCGCCGATAACTATGAACAATGTGCTCTCTTGCCGGGTGTTCCTTCTTCAACTCCGCAATCAAAGCGTGCCATGGGATAGAATTGTTGATAGACGCAGCGACCTCTCTTATTTCCACAAGCGTTTCTTCCAGAACTTTCGTGCCAAGCCGAACCATGTCACTGGAACTGTATGTCAGACCGTGTTCTACGTGTACCAATTCCTCATATGCCTGTTGGCCTATTGCAAAGTTCCCATTCGCTTGCGGCAAAACTTGATGTTCCAGCCAATGGAGATATAGCCGTAATGACTTGACAGCAACCTCCTTTGCTTTCAGTAGATCGTTAGCGAGAGATGGTACCCTTGCAGCTATTTGAGGTGTGACATTTTCAAAGAAGGCTAAGCTAGCTCTAGTAATATCAGTTGCTACCTGGACAAAGACTCGTATCGGATCTGCTATGTTCTCTCTGGCTATGACCAGAAAATCAGGGATTTCTCTCATTCTATACAGGAGGCTTTGTGCTCTTTCTTCAAGTGGTGCAAAATCTCTCATGAGCAAACTGGCGCATCCCCAAATACAGATGTAAACATACAGGCTAGGATCATTTTGCCACGAACGCTCATGTGTGACCTGCATCGCATTCCTTTTTGCCAATGAGAGAGCGACAGAGTAGTCAATGGCCTCTTCTGTATCTAACAATGATCGATCAACTTTGCACTCCAGGATCTTGGCATATTGCAAGAACTCCTGTGCGGTCTGAACCATTGTTTTCATCGAGCAGTCGCCGAGGGTGTAGTCGTAATCGTGAATCCCTCGAAGTGTGGACACAACGGGACTGGAACGCCAGGTCAATTTGAGAATTCTATCACGTACCGCGGTGAATAACTTGTGGTTGTCTTCAACAAACATGAGATCCCCTCGAGAATGGTAACTGTCTGAGTGCGCCCATACACTAACAACACAGTAGGGGTACGCCGAAGTAATCTGCAATCACATCAATTATCGGCATGTTTGGCGGTCTTCTTAGGGCTATCGATTTCTGATGATACTAACTAGTCTCCTACCACAGCTATTTGTGCTCATTGCTAAGGAATATGCAATATCTTTGGCGAAGAGCAGGATAGCCCGAGAAAACGACGCAAACGAATCCAACTACTTACCTCACCCTCTATAACTAATTCTGCCAGCTATAGTGAAGAAACCATAGCTACTATAAATAAGCTGACTAGTTACTGGGCAAGGCAGCGTAAAATCTTGTGTGTAAAATTGGGGAGAAGCAGGTAAGGCGCATCCCTCCTTGTAAGATGAGGTTATCAACACCAAAAGAAGGAGGAACGCGCCGTGAAAGAAGTATACATCGAAGAG
>Ga0308414_1003439_pt1 | contig 10076 bp, 10 predicted proteins | sample HotsprSampleOS50_FD_205667 | JGI IMG/M metagenome (GOLD analysis project Ga0308414, IMG submission 205667) | Hot spring phototrophic mat microbial communities from Octopus Spring, Yellowstone National Park, Wyoming, United States - 20090730_OS50 ...
TCCGGTCGCCTGGGTCCGAGGCACCGAAACATGGGTTCGACAGGCAGGTCTTCTGGCTTACGGCTCGTAGCGAGTTCGGGCGGCCTTCCCGTGACGGATCGTCACAGTGGCGAAGATTGCCCGGACCTCTGGCCAAATACAGCAGCGGCCCTGCGCCGGACTCTCACCGGCTTCCCTTTTCATCACTCCGCATCGTGCGGAGTGAACCTGTCAATCATTATTATATTGACCCACGCTTTGCTCGTCGAGTCGAGTGCAAGGGGATCGGAGGCGGACTGTCTCAGTGCGGAGTGCATCCCCGGACGCCACAACATGTGGAAGAGGCAGTTCGAGAGTTGGTTTTGATGATCAGACCACCACTGATCAATCGTTCGACTGGCGCATCGAGCGGGGTGTCGCCGGGGTCGATTCCCTTTTCTTGACACAGTTCAAGCCAAGTCGCCAACGTGACTGCGAAACTATGCCACACTTCGATGATTCGTCCGTTGCCAGGGCAATAGTAATCGTAGGTCGGCATCACTTTTCTCCTGAAAGGACTGATGTTCAAGTAGCCAAGCCGTCGACTCGAAACAGGGCGACCTGTCCGAGGGCAGTTCCGGCGGCGAGAAAGCGGTCGTCGGGTGACCAACGGACGCTAGTGATCTCACGATCCGAAACGCACAGCGCGACGGGCAACTCCCTCACTTCCGGGTGCCACACGGCAATCATGCCATCAGTGCCGCACGAGGCCAGCAACGGGCCACGACGCTGGAAAGCGAGATCGTTGACGTTGGCACCGTCGGCATGCCCGATCAGCGGCCGAGGAGGTCGGCCCGCTGGCTGACCGTCGCCGCAATCCCACAGCCCGATTCGCTCGCCGCCACCGGTCGCCAGCCAACGAGAGTCGGCGGTCCACGCCAGTTCGCGGACTTTGGTAGCGAAGCCGGACATGCGGAAGTGGTCGCCCTCCCGGTATTCCCACAGATTCACGGAGCGGTCTTGCTCGCCGGTCGCGAACCAACGGCCGTCCGGCGACCAAACGACGGCCAAAACCGAGCCTTTCCAGGTGAATTCGCGTTTGGCCCAATCGCTTTCGGTGTGCCATACCGTCAGCCCGCCGTAGCAGGCCGAGGTGAGTTCGTCGGATATCGGCCGGAAGCCGACGTAGCTGATCGTGCTGACATGGTCGGGATATTCGCGGATCAACTCGCCGCCGAAGTCCCAGAGTCGCAGTTTTCGTCCGGCTCCAGTCGCTAACCGTTCGCTATCGGCACTCCAGGCAAGTTGTTCGACCCAATCCGCCCCGGCTTCAAGGGCGAAGCGTTCGCGGCCGTCCCGCGTGTTCCAGATCCGTGCGAGGCCATCCTGACCGGCCGTGGCGAGAACCTTCGCCCCGCCCCAGGCGACAGCCGTGGTGCCGAAGTCGTGTCCGGTCAACGTGTGGAGCGTTGTCCCCAGTTCGGCATCGAGGATGAAGACCGGCCCACTCACGGACGCGGCCGCCAGGGAATTTCCATCCGGCGACCAGGCGAGATCGATGACGTGGTCATCCAGGTGGCATTGCCAGAACGGCTTGAGTGCTCTAGGTGGTCTCATGATATAACCGGGTTGAGATGGTCGATGCGATAGGTCACGTAAGTCGCAAAACAAACCCACAGGAGATGCGGCAGATGACACAACGCCGTCAGCCAGATCCGACGAATCGACGCAACTAGGATCAGGATCGCGATCACGCCGGCCAACGCAGCAGCGACCCAAGTTGCGGCGGTCAGATCGTGACGATAGGTGAACACATAAGTGTAAGTCATGTTCAGGGCTAGCGTCAGGAGTGTCAGGCCGAGGATCGCCACTTTCCAACGCTTCGGTTGATCGGCGGCGAGGGCGGCGGCTGATGCTAGCCCAGCGAGTAGGAAAATCGCCGTCCAGATGAAGCCGATCTTTCGTTCCAGCTCGCGAGGCAGCACCTCCGGCCGAGTCAGCGAGCGGAACCATTCACTGCGCGTATCATTCGGCAGTTGCGCGAGGAACAGCGCCGCCACGGCTCCCAGGAGGCACAGAGCGGTGGAGAGCCGGTGCGGTTGGCGAAAGATCGTCAGCATATTCACTTCCTCGGTTGAAAACCGCCCGCCGCCGTGAGGAGGACAGAACTTTGTCCAACGTCAAACAGCGCAGACCATGATCGGCGACAGCGGAGCACATCGCGGCGTTGATGAACTCCTGCTGCGTCAGGGAGAGTGTTCCTCAGAACCCCCGGATGGCCACGACGCTGGGGCGGGGTATGGCCGGACCGCCATCGGGCCAGTGGCTGGTCAGTTTGTCGAGGGAAGGGCTCAGCTCGCCGGGGTGCTGCACGGCAAGGAACAGCGTCTTGCCGTCTTCGGTGAACCACGGTCCGGTCAGCTCCGCATCGATCGGCCCGCTCGCGAACTGGAACGCTTCACCGGCGGAATCGCCCGTTGTTGGCAAGACGAACAAGCCGTTGTTGCCGAACGACTTGTACGCGCCTGTGTTCATCTTGTCCGAAGACATGTCGCAGACGACCCAGAGATTGCCGGCGCGGTCGAAGGCGAGATTGTCCGGGCAGGCGAGGCCCGACTGGGGACCACCGGCGAGGTAGATTTCATACTGGAAAGATTGCGCGGCCGCGTCGTCGTTGTCCTCCACCAACCGGATGATGTGGCCATAGAGATTGCCGTGGCGAGTATTGTTCGTCAGGGCGACATAGACGCTGCCGTCGCGGGGATGAACTTCGCAATCCTCACACCGATCCAACGGCGTTGCTCCGAGAGCACGAGCCGCGACTCGGGTGTGAATCAGCAACTCCGCCTGATTGGTGATTTGGAAGTTCGGGTCGAGCTTCTTAGCCGCCGCATAAACGGGCGAGCCTTGAATTACCCTGGCTGTTTCGGGCGTGAACACGAGTGGAATCCATCGCCCCTTGCCCAGATCGGCCGCGTACAACGTACCTTCTTGCAGGCGTTTTCGGCGATCAGCACGGGACGCGTTGGGGTCGTCCGGCTCGGCGGAAACGAACTTGTACAGGTGCTGATCGACCTCGTCGTCGCCCATGTAGATAACGACTTGTCCCTTCGCTCCGCGCGTGACCGCCGCGTTTTCATGCTTGAAGCGACCAAGTGCCGTGTGCTTAAGCGGCGGCAGTTCGCCGAAGGGATCGACCTCCAAGACCCAGCCATAACGGGTCTCGTCGATGGCCTGCCGCGGATCGTCCGACCAGCGGTACATGTAGTCCTTCGGATCTGTCCCGTTGAAGTCGGGGTAATTTTCTTCACACGAGAGGGCAGTGAACCAGGGGGTGCGCCCGCCGGAACAGTTGGCCAGCGAGCCGAGGGCCGACTTCAGCGTGGCGGCGGCCGGGCCGGTCAAGGCGATTTCCGGATAAGCCGCGGTAATCCGCCGGTTGTATTTCGAGTGGGCCACGGACATCCAGCGGTTCCCGTCGAGCCGGACATGAACCACACTCCCACCGACAGCAAGGCGTTCCACCGCGATTTGCTCGGGGGTCTTCTTCTTGCTGGCTTTGTAGTCGGCGGGAGTGTATCCCGATTGGAACAAGGGGTTCGGGTACTCGTGATTCACCCAGAGCAGTCCCTCGGCCGAGTTCGACCCACCTTGGAGAGCATCCACCGGGAAGTACGCGATGAAATCGTTGTTGAAACCAAACCGCTCCTCATTCCCATCGGGGGCCTTCGAGCCGAGGGCGTCCCCCCAAGAGATCACAAGGTCCGCACGGAACCCTTTGGGCACCACCAGTTCATCCGCGGAACTCGGTCGGATCGGCTCGAAAAAGGTGGGTGGCTTAGACCGCCGCCGTGTGGGGAAGTCGGCCGCGACCATCAGCAAACTCGACACGAAAGCTGCGTAGCTTCCAACCCCGAGGTAGGTCAAAAATCCCCGACGAGACGTCAACATCATCCACTCCTCTTAAAATGATCTCATGGCTGTACAACTTACTGATTGTGATGCCACTTACTGCAGGTATCCGTTTGGGGGTATATCGAGTAACAGTGTGGTCACCGCCGCGAGGAGGCAGCAAGCCACGGAAAGCCGGTCTATGGCGAAATTTCGTCAGCATATTCACCTCCTCGGTTGAAAGTCATTATCGCCCATCTGCCACAGGAGGAATGCCCGCACGTCGGCTTGCTCGGCGTGCCGCTGGGCCTTCGTCGAGCCGATGCCGTGCCCTGCCTGATAGTCCACCCGGAACAGCACCGGCTTGCCGCTGCCCGTGGCGGTCTGCAACCGGGCGGTCATCTTCGCTGACTCCCACGGCTCCACCCGCGGGTCGTTGATGCCGTGCGTCAGCAGCACCGCCGGGTATTTGGTGCCGTCCTTCACCTGGTGGTAGCTGCTCATCGCCAACAGGTGCGGGAACTCGTTCTTCTGGGTGACGCTGCCGTACTCGGGGATGTTCGGCGGGCCGTTCATCGTCGTCTCGAACCGCAGCATGTCGGTGCAGCCGACGGCGATGTGCGCCGCGGCGAACAGGTCGGGCCGCTCGGTGATCGCTCGCCCGATGAGGATTCCGCCGGCACTATGGCCCTCGCCAGCCAGCTTGCCGGGCGAGGTGTACTTCTCCTTCACCAGATACTCGCCGCACGCGATGAAGTCCTTCCATGTGTTCGGCTTGGTCGCCCGCCGACCGGCGTGGTGCCACTCCTTGCCGAACACGCCGCCGCCCCGCACGTGGGCGGTCGCCAGCACCCCGCCCCGCTCCAGCCAGGCCAGGTTCACCGGGTCGAAGTACATCGGCGTGCCGAACCCATAGGCCCCGTACCCGCTCATCAGCGTCGGGTGCGAGCCGTCAAGCTTGATATCCTTGCGATGGATGATCGACAGCGGCACCTTCACCCCGTCGTGGCTGGGCACCAGCACCTCGGTACTCGTCAGCCAGTCGGGGGCGTCGAACTTGCCGCCCGGCAGCAGCATGGTGTCGGTCAGCGTCTTCGCCGTCGGGTCGAAGGCGAGCAGCCGACCCTCGCGGCTCCATGATGAGGTTAAAAGCCACGCACCGGGCAGATCGGGCCGCACGGCGGACAAGAAGGCCGACGGCTCGCCGGGCGGCAACTCCACTACTTCCGCTTTGCCTGTGTCGTGCGGCAGGCGGAGGATGGTGTTCGGCACGCCGTCGCTCACCCCCACATACAGTGCGTCCTGCGCCACCGCGAACCCGTTCACCACGTGTCGGCCCGGCGGGATGACCACGGCTGCGTTGGCGAAGTCGGGCTTGGCCAGCGAAGTGCGAACCACCTTGAACCGCGGGGCGTCCTTCGCCGTCAGCAGGAAGATGTCGTCCCCCTTTACCGCAAACTCCGTTACTTGGTCGGCCCGGGCGCACACCTTGGTCCACGTCACCCTTTTGGATCCGAGTAGGTTCCGTGGGGCGGCGTAGACGGTGATGTCGGTCTCGTCCCCGTGCTTCACTTGGCCGATAGCCCAATTCGAGCCGACCGGCAACAGCACCGCCGGGAAGTCCATCTCGGCCATCTTCGGCGAGCCGGTCGCCCCTTCCGCGAACACTAGCGGGTCTTTCTCCGGGTCGGCCCCGAGCGTGTGCAGGAACGCCTGGGTGAACTTGTACCCATCGGTCGGCGGGGCATCCTTAGCCAGCTTCCGCCTGCGACTATAGGTGAACCCGGACGAGTCCGGCAGCCAGAAGGGCGGGGCGTACTCGGCTTCGATGCGGTCAATGATGTCAGGCAGGTCTTGACCCGTGGTGATGTCGAACACTTTGAGTTTTGTCTGTTCCGAACCCGACGCGGCGAACCCGTACAGCACCTTCTTGCCGTCCGGCGACACGCGGGCGAAGCTCAGGTCGAAGTGGTCTTTCGGATCCGCCTTGGGAAACGTCTCGGGGTCAATCAGCAGGCATTCTTTCCCAGTCTTCGCGTCGCAGTGGTAGAACTTGGCGACGTTCTCCGCGGCGAACTGCTTGAAGTAGAACAGGTCGCCGTTCGGCCGACGCGTGAAGCCGTAGATCCGGTACGGCGCACCGGCGTCGAACTCCTCAATCCGCTTGAGCAAAGCGTCGCGGCCAGGGATGGCGGCCAGCGTCTTGGCCGCGTAATCGGCCTGCTCTTTCACCCACTTCTGCACGTCGGCATTCCGGAAGTCTTCCATGTAGCGGTACGGGTCGGTGATCTTGGTTCCGTGGTAGTCGTCGGTCACGGGCTTGACCGGGGCGACCGGTGGTCCGTCGGCATGGGCGGTGGCTCCGCATAGGGCAACGTATATTGTCAGACAGAGTCGCATGATTTGTTCTTCTTCGATTCCATCGCGTTGCCGTGAAGCAGCGATTACACTTGGCCCAGGTAAACGGTCGATACGGAAACAACTCGCAGATCGGTTCGCCTGAAGGTGTCGTTCTCTGACTTCGGGTCGGTGAGCAATTCCAGCGTGCGGCGATCCTCGGCGGAGAGTTTGTCCCCCCATTCCAGTTGCCGCTTCAAATGGTTCCGCAGGTAACTCTCCTGCTCTACGGTGAACGGCGGATCGGCCTCGAACAGGAACGATTGGGCACGCACTTCCTTCAGGCCCGCCTTACGGAGCACCTCGGTCCAGCCAAACCACTAGCGGCGAAGAACTGGCGTCGGCTTGGCATGATTCACCTCGGTTTTAGCGACAGACGCGGCGAACCCGCTGCCAAGTTTGGCATGGGTATGCCGCGTAACACTCGATCCGAATCGGGGGACAACCAACAGCATGCGGAGGGACGATGGACCATGTAATCCAGTTGCGTAGCAACTCGACCGCCCCGAGTTTGTGGTCATCCAGGTAGACCGACCGCCAGGCTTGGTAGCGTGTGAAGATCTCGGCAGTCGTTGCGCGTAGGGCCTGGTCTTCCGCACGCTCGGTGTGGCCCTTCGGCACCGCGTACACGAAGCGCCCTTCGTTCGATGCAAAAGTCGGCAAGCGGATGAAGTCCCGTTCGACGAACTTCTTCGTTCGATCTTGCTCTTCACCGGCACGGACGAAGAACTCGACGGCATACTCCGGGTAGCCGAACACCAAGCCGAACGCTCGCCAACGACTTGAACGCAGCCCGCGGTCGATTTTTTCCATCACCTGCTGCGGCGGAGTATCGACAGTAATGCCGAGCGGTTCAAACACGTCCGAGCGGCGGCTGATCAATTCTCGCAACCGGGGCTTGTGAACCACAAACGCCGAGGCGGACCGCTTACCGTCAAACGCCGCAGCGAACACGAAGACGCCCGCTTCCAGATCGGGACCGAGTGGTAAACGAGCGAGAATCCGCCGGGCCTCCTCCACATCGGGCGATGTGTCCTGACTGGCTGGGAACCGAGTCTGCCAGAACCCATCGCTGACTGGCTTCAGTCCGCCGGTCACGGTGTAGAGTGCTTCCGTATCGAGGAGTCGTAACGCGAGGTAATCGGCAGTCAGCGGGTCGGCGGCCGTGGCTCGTCCGACGAACGTGAACAGGAGGAATATCACTCCAACCGTGCGAAGCATGTCATGGATCCCCTGACGTTCTGAACACCTCTTCACCGTTAACGGTTGGCTGTCGGCCACAGCGGGAATGGGTCTGGATAGGCCGACCAGGCAAGCGTGCCGCTGCTCATCTCGGGATCGGTCAGCAAGCACCGATCAAGGGCGCGGGTGATGGCCTCGCGGTCAAGCTTCTGCCCGATGAAGACGAGTTCCTGGCGGCAGTCGCCCACTTCGGGATGCCACAATTTCGCCAGGGATGCCTCGAACTCGGGTGTCTGCGGTCGGTCCTCGGGCGGGATCGCGGCCCACCAATAGCCACCCACGTCGAGTCGGGCCACACGGCTGGTCTGCGACCAGATGCCGATGCGGTCAAGGCGCGTCGCGAGCCAGAAGAACCCCTTGCTGCGAAGGACGCCCGTCCAGGCTTGTTGCAGGCGATCGAAAAACCGCTGCGGGTGGAACGGCCGGCGGGCACGGTAGACGAAACTGGAGATGCCGTACTCTTCCGCTTCGCTTTTGATCTCGTCGCGGGCGAGCAGCCGCCAGCCCGGCGAGCGAGCCGCCCGTTGGAAGTCGAACTGTCCGGTGTTCAAGATGGCCTTCGGCCCGACGTTCCCGAACGTCGAGCGCAGGATGGTAGCATGGGGATTCAATCGGCGGAGGAGCGTTGCCAAGGCGTTGATCTTCGCCTCGGGGGCCAGATCGCACTTGCTGATGATGAGCACGTCGGCGAACTCGACCTGATCGACGAGCAGGTCGGCGACCGTGCGGCCGTCGTCGCTGGTTGCCGCTTGCCCGCGGGTTTGCAGGTCCTGGGCTTGCTCGTAGTCGGGCAGGAAGTTGACGCCATCCACCACGGTGACCATCGTGTCGAGGTTGGCGAGATCGACCAGTTGCCGACCTTCGAGGCCGCCGAGCAGGAACGTCTCAGCGACAGGCATCGGCTCGGAGATGCCGGTCGATTCCACCAGAAGGTAATCGAAACGCCCTTGCTCCGCGAGTTTTGCCACTTCGACGATCAGGTCTTCGCGCAGGGTGCAACAGATGCACCCGTTCGACATCTCGACGAGTTTTTCCTCCGTCCGACTCAGGCCGCCGCCGGCCGCGATCAACTCGGCGTCGATGTTCACCTCGGACATGTCGTTCACGATGACCGCGACACGAAGCCCCTCGCGGTTGGCCAGCACCTGATTCAATAAGGTCGTCTTGCCGGCCCCGAGGAAGCCGGAAAGCACGGTCACGGGCAATCGCCTCACCACGCGACCCCCTTCGGCTTCTCGATCGGTTTCGTCGGGTGTCCGCACGACTGACCCGGTGTTCCGTTCGGGACGTAGCACGCCACGGGTGACTGCCGAATCTTGAGGCGGCCGTTTTGCGATTCGTACACCACCCACGCGCCGGTGATGACCGGGGCGATCACCACACTCTTCAAGAAAGCCCGTCGTGTCCTTTGCATCAGTCATCTCCAGCTGTCCGAATTCAGGCCCGGTAGTATAACTAAATAGTACCAACGGCAAGTAACAACGTCACCCCAGGTTCCCAACCATGTCTGAAACGACCCCTTTCTCAGCCCGGCAGTCCGTTCAGCAAGTCGAGGAAGGAAGCGAACTGGCCCCGAAGTTCGACGAACACGGGCTGATGCCCGTCGTCACCACCGACTTAGCCACCGGTGAGGTTCTCATGCACGCCCACATGAACGCGGAGGCCCTGGCCGAGACCATCCGCACCGGCGAGGCGGTGTACTGGAGCCGCAGCCGGAAGGTGCTCTGGCGCAAGGGGGCGACCAGCGGACTGGTTCAGAAGTTCCGCGAACTGCGGATCGACGACGACCAGGACGCCGTTTGGCTGCGGGTCGAGGTCGCCGGCAGCGGCGCGAGTTGCCATGTCGGCTACCGGTCGTGCTTCTATCGAGTCGTGCCGACCGGCGCAGCGGCCGGCCAGCCGTTACAATTCGCCGAAAGCGAGAAAACCTTCGATCCGAAAGCGGTCTACGGCGACGCCCCGAACCCGACCCGGTTGTGACACGGTGAGAGACACCGTTCACGAATCATTCTGCGAGTGGACATCGCTGACTTCGCTAGTGTGCATGTACCTCAGCGTCCGCGGGTTCGATCTGCCACTCTCCGAAAGGATCCTTCATCTTCGCCCACTGCTCGGGCCCGCCTTTCATTTCGCGATCCGTGAGTAAACAGCGGTCCAGCGCCGCCCGGATTTTTTGCTGATCCAGGTCGATACCGATGTAGACGAGCTGTTGCATTCGGTCGCCGTAAGGCTCACTCCAGTTCGCACGGATTTCCTCACGCATGGTGTCGTCCTCGGGCCACTCGTTTTCCGGCGTCGCTGCCCACCAGTAGCCGCTGGGTTCGATGCGGCACGCCCCACCCGCCTGGGACCATGAGCCGATGAGGTCGTGTCGACTCGCGAGCCAGAAAAAGCCCTTCGAGCGGAGCAGGCTCCCCCAGTCTTGTCCGAGAAACTTCCAAAATCGCTGCGGGTGGAACGGGCGTCGTGCCTCGTAGACGAAACTGGAGATCCCGTACTCTTGTGTTTCGGGGAGGTGCTCCCCCCGGGCTTCCTTGAGCCAACCCGGCGCTTGACTGGCCTTCTCGAAGTCAAAAAGACCCGTGTTG
>Ga0308414_1003441_pt1 | contig 10073 bp, 10 predicted proteins | sample HotsprSampleOS50_FD_205667 | JGI IMG/M metagenome (GOLD analysis project Ga0308414, IMG submission 205667) | Hot spring phototrophic mat microbial communities from Octopus Spring, Yellowstone National Park, Wyoming, United States - 20090730_OS50 ...
AAGAAAGAAACCCCAAAATAAGGAAAATACTATTACTAAAGAACAGTTTATGGAATGGACAAAATCAGTGTGGACAATGAATACAGAATCAGCAAAGAAAGTAGGACATCCAGCACTTTTCCTGTGGAATTGCCCTACAGACTGATCCAGCTATACACCTACACAGGGGATATAGTGCTGGACCCGTTTATGGGCAGTGGTTCTACAGCGATCGCTGCGTTGCAGTCCAATAGAATATATGTAGGCTACGATATATCTGCTGAATATGTCAAACTAGCAGAGAAGCGGATTGCCTTGTATCAAATGCAAAAGAGGCAAATGAGCATAGAATTCTAATCCAACGAAATAGTTGGAACAATCTGTGCTGGTTTAGGCGAGTGCAAAAACTCATACAACAAATCTTTGCACCCGACCTAATGCTAAACTCAATCTATCGCTCAAAATCACTGAATCAAGGGTGAATTCATACAATCGCATTCTAGTAACGAGGTAGGCTATGGGTCGGCGTGTAAACCATTACTTGCTAGCAACTGCCCTAACTGCAGTTTTAGGTGGCTCGAGCACCCTTGCACTTCCCAAACAAGACAAGTTGCAAGATTTTGATTACTAGGCTTCCCTGTGTAGCTCCCTCCTCAAGTCCCGCAAATACAAGGAAGCAGAATTCTTGCCTCCCTAAACCGCACTGAAGAGGCGTTGCAAGCCTACGACAAAGCGATCGCAGGAGATGCCAACATTGGCAATAGACTCAGTCTTGCAGACATTTGGGTCAATAAAAGTGCTTTGCTATGGAAACTGAGACGCTACTCCCAGTCCCTAGAATCAGCCACCCAAGCTGTTGCCATCAATCCAAAATCATCTATGGGCTGGTTCAATCGCGGGCTAGCCCTCATGGCACTAGATCGCTATGGCGAAGCCTTACAATCCTACAACCGCGCAGTGAACCTCGATCCCCAAAATGCAGACTATTGGACAGGTAGGGGCATGGCATTGATGGCACTAAATGACAACGCTACCTCCCTCGCCGCCTTTGAACAAGCCCTAAAACTAAATCCTAGTCAAGCTCAGGCTGTGATGGGCAGAAATATGGTCGCAGAACGCCTGAAACCAAAACCTCCCACCTCACCTAGCAAATAAGCCTATCTTTCGTTCTGAATGTTCCATTAGACCATTAGAAGATTACATTAGAGAATAAACCAATAGATTCTCTTGGTTAGAAACTTTATCTTTAGCAAACTGAGACTTTCCCTAGGGGATACTTTCTGGTTCAGAATCATTAACTATATTTGCTTGCCCTTGATTATCAATATCCCGCCTGATTATTCTTTTAGAGAGTTCACGACTAACCGCTTTTGCTCTCTCGTCAAAAAATCTGTCATAGTCATCATTCCACACACCAAACCTATCTAGATTATCTATTAAGTGGGTTTTCATAGTAGTTTCCAAATCAGGATTGATGTCCCGAAATCTAGCCATATACTTTGATGGTGCTTTTGCTTTAATCTCTCTCTTGTTGAGAAAGTCATCAACTATGGTGATGTTCAGGATATGGTTGATGCGAAACTCATCGTAACCTCGACTCCTTAGATGTGCTTTAGGGAAAAAATGATGATAGTTCTTGCTGTTGGCTTGTTTCAGCCAGTAGTTACTTATATTCACTATGGAGTTATCGCCAAAAGACTTCGGTTGTAGGTAGGCGTATATGCATAAAATCGCCTTGATATAGCTTCTGGAGGCACTAAACCAGCCATTATTCTTGATGAATTCATCGGAGGTAGCGATTGCCCAGTCATAGCTAGGTAATTCCCCTAACAGAATTTGATCTATTCTCTTCACATCCTGCGCTAATTTACTTTCCACTGCCGAGGAATAGCGACCAGACAGAGCACATCTCCAAAAGAAATCTTCTAAAAATTTCCGTTTGTCTCCATTGGGATTATCGGGGTGATAGAAAAAGAAATAGGCAAAAGGAACAATTAGAGCATTGTAAGGTAACAGTTGAGAAACGGGAATCCTATAGTAATTCCTAAAGTATTCCACAGTCCTCTCTACGGCATCCTTTGCCCTATCCCAAGTTTCAATAAAATCTTTCTTATCAAGACGTAAAATCACTTGTTTCTTGCACTCTTTAGATAGAATAACTGCAATAATTTGTAAGACAGTGGCATCGGAAATTGTCTCATAATTCAGGGGTTTAAGATTATCTATCAGCTCTTGGAACTTCTCTGACAAGTCAAACTGTTTTTCCTGATCGAAGGTTTTGGCTACCATAATCTCAAACAGAGACAGTGGTTTTCCACTGACATTGATTCTTGTAAAAATTTCTGTGGCTATTTCTATCGCAGCATCTTTAACCTGAATGATTGAATACTGATAACTCTCAATTCTATTTTTGTAGGTTCTTAGTTTCTCATGGTATTTTTGAGGATAGCTTGCTAACTTTATGAAATCCCCTGTCAGTAGGTCAACTACGCTAATTAGGCTCTCTGAACCTTTGCCATTGGTATCAGTGATCACGATTTGTTCGGATTCTTCAGCTTCCAAATCAATCAATATCTTGGAAAAATCATCACTTCGCCCATCTTCCCTAGGTATGCTAATGCCCTTGAGACTGGCAAACAGGCTAGTTAGTCTTTGCTGACCATCCAAAACATAATCCACAAATTCCCCTTGCGGTGGCTCTGGCAGAACTTGATTCCCAATGTTTCTCACAGAGCGCAGACGCTCTTTGGTGCGCCAAAAAATAAAAGTGCCGATCGGGTAGCCCTTGACTATGCTATCTAGGAGATCGGCTGACTTCTGCATTGTCCACACAAAATCTCTCTGAAACTGAGGAATCTTGATCTGTCCTTGAGCGATCGCAGATAGTAAGCTCGAGAATGTTTTGGTTTGCGGTTCGGGCAGTTGCATTTCCAACCTGTCAGTAAATTCCAACTAGGGGATACCCTATGATAATACACCCATAGAGCTGTGGGGGAATGAATTTTATTTCTAACGATATTGATTGTGATAACGCACCCTTGTACCCGTCCAGAGTAGTTTCTCCCGCAAAGCCTGATAGTAGGAATAGTTTTCACTGAGCACAATGAACCGTGCTTTGCTTTTCGCCCGTTGAATATCCACTCTCTGCCCCGCCAGCACTGGAGCTACCATCACTCCATCAGTCCACAGGCGCATGGTGTGATCCTGTTCGTTGAGATTCCAAATGCTAATCTTCAGTTGAGGAGGGAGAACGATCGCTCGACTGGAAAGACTCAAAGGGCAGATGGGCGTAACCACCATGGCTTCCAAGTTGGGATGCAGAATAGGGCCCCCTGCGGCAACGGTATAGGAAGTGGAACCTGTGGGAGTAGCTACCAAGAGACCGTCACCGTGGTACTGATCCACCACTTCGCCGTCAATTTCCAATTCCAGAGAAGCAGTGATCATGCGATCGGGGGAGGCAGGCTTGATGCACATTTCATTGAGACATAGGAAAGTTTCATTACTCTCGGGAATTTTCGCTAGGTGGGGAGCATGGTTTACTACCCTAGCTTGGAGCATCATGCGCTGTTCCATGGCGAAGTAATCTTGTTCCAATCTCTCCCAAATAGCTTCCGTGTCTTTACAATCCTCAGCGGATTGGGTGAGAAAGCCCAGATGTCCTCCTGTATTGATGGCTAGAATTGGCACTCCCCGCTGGGCTAAGTATCTCGCCGCTCCAAGAGTTGAGCCATCCCCCCCTAGCACCACTGCTAGGTCAATTTTTTGGTGAAAGGATTGCAAAAACACTGGGTAGGGGTTGTCGTTTATGCCCGTTGGTCCAACCAGCACCCTAGCGCCCCTAGCTTGCAGTTCGTAACTACATCGCTCCGCCCATTCCGCCGCTACTTGACTGCCAGACCGATAGGCGATGATTACTTGCTCTAGTTTCATACCTAATTCCCCTGTGTAGACTGACACTGGGGACAATAGTGAGTGGAACGCCCCCCTATCTTGAGACGCTGGATAGGAGTTTGGCAAACATGACAGGGCTGACCGTGGCGGCGAAACACCCATGCTTGGTTGAGATAGTTGCCTTGCCTGCCGTTGATGTCATGAAAATTGCTGAAGGTAGTACCGCCAAACTTCAATCCCTCCTGTAGCACAGCGACAATAGCACCGTGCAGGCGGCTGATCTGGTTTTCGCTCAACGCCTCTGCTGAGGTCATGGGATGAATACAGCTGATAAACAGGGCTTCGTCAGTATAGATGTTACCCATGCCAGCTACCACTGTTTGATCGAGAAGAACGGTTTTGATAGGTCTGTGGCTACGGTGCAGTTTGTGCTGGAGATATGCTGGGGTGAATTCCGCTGACAGGGGTTCTGCTCCCATGGATTTCAGCCCCGAGATCACTTCTGTAACGGGAATGGCTGGGGGAACATACCACATTTTGCCGAAGGTGCGCTGGTCGTCAAAGCGCAGTTCCCGCTCCCCTGCAATAAAGAGCCTTACCCTAGTGTGTTTGCCGACGGGATTTTTGCTACTCTGCCAGAGAAGCCGCCCTGTCATGCGCAGATGTACCCCCAAAACCCCTCCCCTTGACAACTGGCACAGTAGATATTTGCCCCGCCTATGCCAAGTAACTAGAGCCTGCCCCTGCAATCCAGACAAAAAAAACTCCTTACTACCGCCAGCAATGGTACCAGGCAAGAGCACTTCACCGCCAACAATAGTAGGAGTTTCTTGGAGAGCTATGACACTGTTTAAGCCACGCCTGACTGTCTCGACTTCAGGGAGTTCGGGCATTTAGGCTTAGTCAGTCACTTCTTCTAGTTCGTCAATGGCAAAGTTGTTGGTAGCGATATTGGAGTAGTTCACTTTGTCAAAGCGGACAATTACGGGGTAGATAATGCCACTTTTGTCAATGGAAGCAACCGTACCAATATCCCTATACCAGTAGGACTCTTTGCGCAGAATGCGCACTTTGGAACCGCGTTGAATAGCCATAGGTTTATATAATGCCAAGGATGTTAGTAAACTGGTTATAGCCTACTACTGAGCGATCGCTACTGTCTATGGCAGTTAAATTAAGTTTTGTGTAGGGAAGCCCCCTAAGGCTGTTTCCACGGCTAGCTACGATGTAGTTAAAATGTACTTCTAGGCATAGTCCAGCTTCTAGGGGTTTGGGCTACTATGAAACAAGTGCAAAGTTTTGTTACGGGAGTCGCTTTGTGAAAAACAGCAATAAGAAAAACAAAGGTTGGAAAAATTGGGGACTTTACGCCCTAATCGGGGTGGTGCTGATTACTTTGGGAACCATCTTTTGGGAAGGACAGCCCCAAGTGCAAGGGGAATGGCGCTACAGCCGACTGCTGGCAGAAGTTCAGAAGAAACCGCCAACTATCAGTCGCATTTTCCTCAGTCCTGATCGCACCTATGCGGAAGTCTCTATCCCTGACGCAGATAGACCCGAAGGCAGACGGCGTATCCGTATCAACCTGCCCAACGATCCCGAGTTTGTCAAGATTTTGCAGGCAAACAACATTGAAATCGAAGTTTTACCCCGCCGCAACGAAGGGGCACTGTTCCAAACCCTGAGTAGTTTTATCTTGCCTGTCTTGCTGATTTTGGGCTTGTTCTTTCTCCTGCGCCGTGCTCAAGTGGGTCCAGGAAGCCAAGCCATGAACTTTGGCAAGTCCAGAGCTAGGGTGCAGATGGAACCCCAAACCCAAGTGACCTTTGCCGATGTAGCAGGCATTGACCAAGCTAAGCTGGAGCTGGCGGAAGTGGTGGATTTTCTGAAAAACCCTGACCGTTTCACCGCTGTGGGCGCCAAGATTCCCAAAGGAGTACTGCTGGTAGGTCCCCCTGGGACGGGCAAAACCTTGCTGGCAAGGGCAGTGGCAGGGGAAGCAGGCGTGCCGTTTTTCAGCATCTCTGGTTCGGAGTTCGTAGAGATGTTCGTTGGGGTGGGCGCCTCTAGGGTGCGCGACCTGTTCGAACAAGCTAAAGCCAATGCCCCTTGCATTGTCTTCATTGATGAAATCGATGCGGTAGGGCGTCAGCGAGGGGCTGGTCTAGGTGGTGGCAATGACGAGCGGGAGCAGACCCTGAACCAGCTGTTGACGGAAATGGATGGTTTTGAAGGAAACACGGGAATTATCATCATTGCCGCTACTAACCGCCCTGATGTGCTGGATGCCGCTCTTCTGCGCCCAGGCAGGTTTGACCGCCAAGTGGTGGTAGATCGTCCTGATTTTGCAGGTCGTTTGGAAATTCTCAAGGTGCATGCCAAGGGCAAGACCCTTGCTAAGGATGTGGACATAGAGAAAATAGCGCGGCGTACCCCTGGGTTTACGGGGGCAGATTTAGCAAACTTGCTGAACGAAGCCGCCATTCTCGCCGCCCGCCGCAATCTCACGGAAATTTCTATGGATGAGATCAATGATGCGGTGGATCGGGTTTTGGCAGGTCCTGAGAAGAAAGATCGGGTGATGAGCGAAAAGCGCAAAAAGTTGGTCGCTTACCATGAGGCAGGGCATGCTCTGGTAGGGGCACTTCTACCAGACTATGATCTGATTCAAAAGGTGAGCATCATCCCCCGAGGGCGAGCAGGGGGACTGACTTGGTTTTTACCCACTGAAGAGCGTATGCAGAGCTGTGCCTACCTGCAAAACCAAATGGCGGTTGCTCTAGGGGGGCGAGTGGCAGAGGAGATTGTCTTTGGATCAGAGGAGGTAACTACAGGCGCTTCCAGTGATTTGCAACAGGTAGCAGCGATCGCTAGGCAAATGGTCACCCGTTTTGGCATGAATGAAACTCTAGGACCTTTGGCTTTAGGGCGCTCCAGTGGCAATATTTTTCTGGGCAGAGAGCTTGCCACTGAGCGGGACTTTTCCGAAGCCACAGCCGCTATGATTGACAGCGAAGTGAGCCGTCTAGTGGATCAAGCCTACCGCAGGGCAAAGCAAATCATCAGCGACAACCGCCATATTCTGGATCGCATTGCTCAGTTGTTGATTGAGCAAGAGACAGTGGATGCGGAGGAACTGCAGGAGATCATTGATTCTAGTGAAGTGCATCTAGCAGTAGCTTGAGCAGGTCTCTCCTTCGCTCTACCGCTTGCCTGTGGGGGTAAGCGGTATTTCTTTGTCAAGGGACAAATTTAGTGTTAAGGAATGCAAAGGAAAAGTAAAATAGTATAAGCAATTCTTTGGTTTTCGGTGTCTATGCGAGTAGCGATCGCTGGTGGTGGGTTAGCTGGTTTAGCCTGTGGGAAGTATCTAGCAGACATGGGGCATACTCCCATCATTTTGGAGCGGGAGCCAGTGCTGGGGGGACTGGTGTCAGCGTGGCAGGATGAGGACGGAGACTGGGTGGAAACGGGGCTACACGCCTTTTTCGGAGCCTATCCCAACCTGTTACAGCTGATGGCTGAGCTGGGAATTTCTGATCGTCTGCAGTGGAAACAGCACACCCTGATTTTCAATCAGCCTGAAAAACCTGGTACTCTCTCTCGTTTTGATGTGCCAGACATTCCTGCCCCATTCAATGTGATCGCCGCTATTCTCAACAACAACGACATGCTCACTTGGGAGCAGAAAATCCGCTTTGCCCTTGGGCTGTTTCCTGCGATCGTGCGGGGGCAAAGGTATGTGGAGCAGATGGACAAGTACACCCTAGTAGAATGGCTGAAACGGCAGGGTATCGACGAGCGGGTAAGCAGCGATATTTTCATTGCCGCTTCCAAAGCGTTAACTTTCCTTGAGCCCGATCAGGTATCGGCGACAGTAGTGCTCACGGCGCTAAACAAATTTTTGCGGGAGCGCTACGGCTCCAAAATTGCCTTTCTGGACGGCGCACCACCTACTAGGTTGTGTCAGCCCATCGCCGATTACATCACTAGTCGCGGTGGGGAGGTACGCACCAACGCTGGGGTCAGGGAAATTGTGCTCAATCGCGATGGAACAGTACGCGGTTTTCTGCTCAAAGGTGGAGAGTTGGTGACCGCAGATTGCTTTGTGTCGGCAATGTCGGTGGATGCTCTCAAACTGCTAATTCCTGAGCAGTGGCGGGGTTTGACCTATTTCCAAAAGCTAGAAGGACTAGAGGGTGTTCCTGTGATCAATGTGCAAATCTGGTTTGATCGCAAACTGACAGATGTGGATCATCTGCTGTTTTCCCGATCGCCTCTGTTGAGTGTCTATGCGGACATGAGCAACACCACCAAGGAATATGCCAACAAAGACCGCTCCATGCTGGAACTGGTACTCGCCCCTGCGGAGCAGTGGATTGGCAGACCTGATAGGGAGATTATCTCAGCGACCTTGGAGGAACTGGCTAAACTGTTTCCCGACCAGATACCTCATCGGGCCCAAGTGGTCAAAGCCCATGTGGTGAAAACTCCCCGCTCTGTCTATAAGGCTATCCCAGGACGGCAAGCCTATCGCCCCAGCCAGGTAACCCCTGTTGCCAACTTTTTCTTGGCAGGCAGTTACACTATGCAACAATACCTAGGCAGTATGGAAGGGGCGGTACTTTCTGGTAAGCTGACAGCACAGGCAATTCACAGGGCAAACCTAAACTTGTGTTCATCTACTCTCGCAATCACTTAGTCATGGCAAATCTGGCTGAGGCTTACGAAGTCTGTCGGCGTATCACCGCCAAGTACGCCAAGACCTTCTACTTGGGCACTATGCTCATGTCCAAGGCAAAGCGCCGCGCCATCTGGGCAATCTATGCCTGGTGTCGTCGCACCGATGAGTTAGTAGATGGTGTTCAGGCGGAAACCACTACTGATGCCACCCTGGACAATTGGGAACGGCAGTTGGAAGAAATCTACAGGGGTAATGCTAAAACTCCCGCAGATTACGCCTTGGCTGAAACTCTCAAACAGTTCCCCATCCCTATTCAGCCCTTTAAGGATATGATTGCGGGGATGAAGATGGACCTGAAGGGCGATCGCTACCAAACCTTTGATGAATTGCATCTGTACTGCTATCGGGTGGCGGGCACAGTGGGTTTGATGTCGGCGGCGGTGATGGGTTTTGAAACTACAGACCCCGAGGTGATACACATGGCTACAGAAGCGGCGATCGCCTTGGGGATAGCTATGCAACTTACAAATATTCTCAGGGACATCGGCGAAGATGCCCAACGGGGTAGAATCTATCTGCCCTTAGAAGAACTTGCCTACTTTGACTATACGGAAAAAGATTTATTAAATGGTATCATTGACGACCGCTGGATTAACTTAATGAAATTCCAAATCCAGAGAGCGCGGGAATTCTATCGCATTGCCGAGAAAGGAATTACTGCTCTCTGTAAAGACGCCCGACTTCCTGTGTGGACTTCTTTAATGCTCTACAGCAACATATTGAATGTAATAGAGAGAAATCGCTACGAAGTCTTCAGAAGAAGAGCCTATGTGCCCACTCCCAAAAAGATTCTGACCCTACCTTGGGCGTGGTTGCGCACTCAAATATCTTAAGTTATTCTTAGGTTCCAACTCTGTAACTAGCTGTTAAATTGCAAGATTACAGTTGTTTGTCCTAGTTCAAAAAGTTGGGGTACACCAAGCGGAGCCTACGGGCAAAGCAACATTCAGAAAATCTTGCCAGCCTCAAACAATAATTTCAAACAGAAAGTAAACACCAGTAAACGGCGGTCAGCTTGTCTTACAGGGCAATCAAGGCAATAAATTTGAAAGATTATAACCAAATAAAGTTAATTGAAGGCAGAAGTGTTGAAAGGTAGTTTAACGGACAAAAAAAGGGGCTAAAATCATGTAATCTAACCCCTTGAAATTAAAAAATAGTAACATCATGCTACGCTCATTTCCTAAGATTGTCAAGCAAATCTTTCAGCATCTCCCAACGAACGACTACCCTGTATTAAACTCCTGCCTGTTTTTCCAAATCTGGCTCACCTTCATTTTAGATAAGAGTTTAACCAGTATGCGAAACTTGTTCTATCTCCTAAACCATAGCGGTATTACGGTTGACATCTCTACTTTCTCCAAAGCCTGTAAACCACGGTGCGACCGATACTTTCAATAGATGCCACCATTCACCCTAAACAAACTGTAGCGGTAGGTGTAGGTAGTCGCGGGAT
>Ga0308414_1003442_pt1 | contig 10072 bp, 7 predicted proteins | sample HotsprSampleOS50_FD_205667 | JGI IMG/M metagenome (GOLD analysis project Ga0308414, IMG submission 205667) | Hot spring phototrophic mat microbial communities from Octopus Spring, Yellowstone National Park, Wyoming, United States - 20090730_OS50 ...
TTTTTGATATCGTCTTCCATGTCTTGGAAGTATCGATCTTTGCTTCCTTCTTTCATGGCACCTAAGGAGCCCATACCACGATAGGTTTTGAATTTTCTACCTTCATAAATAATGGTTTCGCCGGGGCTTTCATCGGTACCAGCAAATAAATTACCAGCCATAATACAATCTGCACCTGCCGCTAATGCTTTTACTATATCTCCTGAATATTTGATGCCACCATCGGCAATTAGAGGTATCCCTTTTTTATTAGCAACTTTTGCAACCTGCATTATGGCTGTCAATTGTGGAACACCTACGCCTGCTATTACTCTTGTCGTACAGATACTACCCGGACCAATACCTACTTTTACTGCTGAGGCACCTGCTTCTATTAATGCTTCTGCGGCTTCTCCGGTAGCTATATTTCCTACTACTAATTGAATATTTTTATGTTTTTTTGTTAAAATTTTTGTTAAATTTATAACAGTTTTAGTATGTGCATGAGCAGTGTCTAAGGTAATTACATCAACACCTGCCTCTATCAAGGCTTGAACTCTTTCCTCTGAATCAGCACCAATACCAACAGCAGCTCCCACTCTCAATCTTCCTAAATGATCTTTACAAGCCTTAGGAAAGGATTGTTTTTTGAGAATATCTTTATAAGTAATCAATCCTACAAGCTTTTTGTGGTTATCCACTACGGGTAATTTTTCAATTTTATGCTGTTTGAGAAGCCATTCTGCCTCTTCTAAGGTTGTACCTTCTGGAACGGTGATTAGATTTTCTTTGGTCATTACCTCTGAAATTTTTCTTTCAGAAGGTTCATAAAACCTCAAATCTCTGTTAGTAATGATACCTACCAAAATACCATTTTCATCAATAACAGGAATACCACCAATTCTGTGTTCAGACATCATAAAAAACGCATCGGCTATGGTGTGATTAGGGGTTAGTGTGATGGGGTCAACGATTAATCCACTTTCAGAACGTTTTACTTTTCTAACTTGTTCACATTGATTATGAATCGTCATATTTTTGTGCAAAAATCCTAAACCACCTTCTTGGGCAATTGCTATTGCCAATTGGTATTCTGTAACTGTATCCATAGCAGCACTGACAATAGGAATATTCAGTTCAATATCTCGGGTTAAATGGGTTTTTAATTCAACTTCTCGTGGAAGAATTTCAGAATAAGCAGGTACCAATAAAACATCATCATAGGTTAAACCTAATGGTATATTTTGATTAAAATCTTTCATAAAAATTTCGGCAAAGTTATTAATTTTTTGAATTTTGATGAAAATTTTATGATTTGAATGGTTAATATTAGTAAGCCAATGTATAGGTTTAAGGGTTTTAATGGATAAGAACGTTATTTTATACTTTAATCTTGCGTTTGTTTAAGTTTATAGTAATACCAATCTGAGGTAAAAACTTCCTGAATTCCGGTCAAGTCTCCCCATAAAGTTTGAAGTCTGCTGAGAAACCTCCCTTGGGAGGTGCTCCCCGAAGCGAAGCGAAGGGACACGCCATGAACACTAACCTCAACTTTTCAATAGTTATTTAACTTTTCATGAATATAAATTTTCAAGTTCCTAAATTTTTTATTTATTTTGCAATTGAATCATAAGTATGGAACTTGAATTTGAAAAGCCGATTTCTGAGCTAGAAAAAAAATTATCTGAGATGAGAATATTAGCAGAACAAAACAAAATTGATATGAGTTCTGCGATAAAAGAGTTAGAAAATAAAATAGTAGAACTTAAAAAAAATATTTACGGAAATTTAACGAATTGGCAAAAAGTTCTGCTTTCGCGTCATCCCGATAGACCTTACACGATGGATTACATTCAAAATGTGTTTACAGATTTTTATGAACTTCACGGGGATAGATTGTATGGAGATGATAAAGCTATTGTAGGGGGCTTTGCAAAATTAGAAGGGCAAACTGTGATGGTTTTAGGACACCAAAAGGGTAGGGATACCAAGAGCCGTCAATATAGAAATTTTGGTATGGCTAATCCAGAAGGTTATAGAAAGGCACTCAGATTGATGCGATTGGCTGAAAAGTTTCATAAACCTATTGTTACTTTGATAGATACTCCGGGTGCATATCCAGGTTTACATGCCGAAGAGTTAGGGCAGGGAGAAGCCATTGCTATGAACATTAGGGAAATGTTTCGTATTCGTGTTCCTATTATTTGTATTGTGATAGGTGAAGGTGCTTCCGGCGGTGCTTTAGGTATAGGTGTAGGTGATAAAGTTTTTATGTTAGAAAATACATGGTATTCGGTAATCTCTCCTGAATCTTGTTCTTCCATTCTCTGGCATAATTGGGATCACAAAGAAGAAGCTGCGGAAGCACTTAAACTTACTGCCCATGATAATCTTAGACTTAAACTTATAGATGGTATTATTAAAGAACCGCTTGGTGGTGCTCACAAAAATCCTAAACAAACTTTCCTTAATGTAAAAAATACCCTTCTAGAAGAAATTCCTAAACTTCAAAAGAAAAATATTTCTAAGTTATTAAATGCAAGAATTGAAAAATTCTGTAGAATGGGAGTTTTTATTGAAAAATAATCCCTCTATGGATATCAAAAAATTCGCTTTAAAACTTTATATCAAACACTATAAAAATAATGCTTCTGTAAGAAATTTTTTTGCTTTATTGTCTTTAGATATTTTAGTGAAAGCAGGTATGGTTATTCTTATACCTCTTTACACTCAACTGATGTCCAAAGAAGACTTTGGTGTTTTTAACTATCTTTTTTTTTATGTTTCTACAGTTTCTTTAATCCTTAACTTTGGAATGTATGTTCCTCATAATAAACTTCTTAATCAAAATCCATTAACAGAACATCCTGTAATTAATGGTACTATTTTTCTTCTTTTCTTTGTCCCCAATTTTTTAATTGCATTTTGTATTTTAATTTTTGAATGGGATTTATGGATTGCTAAAGCATTGTTTTATAATAGCGATATTCAATTTGAGGTATTTCGTTATGCACTGCAATTTGCAGTGTTTTCTGCGGCTTTTAATTTTATGCTTAATGGATGGCTTTTAGCCACTAGAAAGGTTAAATTGATTCAAAAAATACAAATTTTTCGTTTTTTGGTTCATATACCTGTATTATTAGGTTTGTATTTTCAATGGTCTAAACAGCCCGTTATGTTTCGGTTGTGGAGTTATTATGGGTTAGATTTTTTGATTACGCTTATTGCCTTTATGTCTCAACAATTTGAAATTCAATGGAAAATTCAAAAAAAATTACTTAAAAATATTTTTAAAATAGCATTTCCTATTTTCTTAAATGCAATTTTTGCTATTGTACTCAATTTTTTAGATAAATTGTACTTAGAAAATTCATTTTATCATACGCAAATGCCTTCTTATGCTTTAGCCACTCAATTGGCTTCTATCGTTCCAATAGTTAGCCTATCATTTTTGAATGTTATGCTTCCTGATTTTTTAAAAGTAAATAATTTAGAACAAAATTTTTCTCATACATTAAGAACAGAAAAAAGATTATTTGCTTTGTTGTTTTTTGCAGGTTTTTGTATTTGGATTGCAACCATCATAGGTTTATTTTTTCATGTTTTCCCCAGTTCTTATTATGATGTTGTATGGGTGCTTATGTTTTTGATTATTGCCAAAATTATTGAAGCGTTAGCTCAACTTTATGTTCGTTTTACTATACTATTGGAAAAAACTTGGATTAGTTTGGTTTATTCTTTTATTGCAGCACCAATAGCTTTTTTGTTAAATATTTATTTTGTACCTGTTTATGGTATGATCGCTTGCGTGATGGTAGTATTTTTGAATTCAATATTCACCTATTTTTTTTTTAAGACGGTGATTTCATGGCAAGTAGAAAAAAATAGTTAGTAAAAAAACAAGTACAAACTGGGATGCTTGCGTAACTTTGTGATGCGTGAGGGGATCGTAGAGCGGCGAAACCACCCCGTCCTTCGGACACCCCTCCAATGTTAGGAGGGGCGGAGGCGGCACTGCCTTTGTGTATGAGCGTAGAGAAGTACACAAAGGATTGCTGAGCAACCTCCCTATTGGAGGGAAGGGAGGTGCACCCCGACCCGAAGCACGAAGTGCAAGGGACACGCCCTGAACTTTTTACCAAAATTTATGTTACTATTTTGATTACCTGTAAGCATACAAACTACCTCCTTTTTCAAAAAGTCTGTTGATATTTTCTTCAATTTTGGGATTTTTTTCTAAGGGCGGAGCGTGATGAGGTTTTATTCTTGCATCAATAATTAAAGGTCCTTTACAGCCCCAGTGTTTAAATTCTGTAAATTCACCGACGCCATGTACATCATGAGAAGGATTAGCTCTTGTGTAGGTAACCCAAAGCCAATTGTTGATATTTTTGGCAACAAAATCGCTATCATCACAAATGATGATATGTGCTATTCCGGCTAAATCTGATAAGTGTTTATGATATAAATAATTACTAAATTGATTAATTTTTTTTACTTCATCGGGGTATTGAGAAAAACTTTGAGTTTCAATTGCTAAGACACCTGGAAAAACCAATTTGGGATTTGAGAAATCCAATGGAAGCGTTAATTGACTAGGAACTTCATTAGCTAATTTTCTTTTTGGCTTTCCAACTGCTGCTATTACCATTTTAGACCCTCCGTTTAACTGTTCACCGCTATAATCTAAGGTATCGATAGTTGTTCTGGTATAAAAATGTACATCGTTGTTAAAATCTACACGTTCAAAAAGATGTTCAAAAAAGGCTTGTAAGTTGTGAGTATTTAAATGAGGATTATCTTGATAATTGACTATATACAAAAATTTTGCTAGGGACATTTGTCCTGTACCGAGAATATGATTAGCAATAGTTAGGAGTTCTTGTGGTCTTTGAAGTTCGTAGTAAGGGGTGTAACGTTCAGAACCGATTGCAACTAACAAAGGATGAACCCCTGAGGCATCAACCGCATGGACTTCTTTTACACCGGGAATTTCTGCGGGGATTACATCGCCCGTGAGTTCATGAATTAAAGCACCGAAGCTTGTATCTTCTTGTGGGGGTCTTCCTACAACGGTAAATGACCAAATTCCGTTTTTTTTAGCATAAACTTTTTTTACTCTCATTAAAGGAAAATCATGTTTTAAACTGTAATAACCGAGATGGTCACCAAAAGGACCTTCGGGTTTATTTTCATTGGGGTAAACGTATCCGGTAATTACAAAATCTACATCATTGGCTATACAAAAGCCGTCTTTGTCATAAAAATAACGAAATCTTCTTTTTCCTAAGGCACCTGCAAAAGTAAGTTCAGAAATTCCCTCAGGTAAAGGCATTACTGCACTAAAAGTTAATGCCGGCGGTCCTCCTACAAAAATACTTACTTTTAGTGGTAATCCTTTTTCATTGCTTTTGGTTTGATGAACTCCAATTCCTCTATGTAATTGATAATGTAAGCCAATTTCTTGATTTTGGATATATTCATTTCCTGTTAATTGAATTCTATACATACCGATGTTAGAGTTCATTACTCCGGGTTTTTCGATATCTTCAGTATAAACAATCGGTAAAGTAATAAATGCTCCTCCATCTTTTTCCCAACATTGTATTAACGGTAGTTCAGAAATAGAAATTTCTTCAAAAGAATTAGGAAAATAAATTTTTTTGGGTAAAGCATTCAAAGCAAATAAACCTAAATCTAAATATTTTAAAGGATTTTTTAAAAGTTTTGAAGGATCAGCTTTTAGTTGAATAACTTTTTTTACCTTTTCAATGCTATCTCGAAACAAAAAACGACTTCTTTCTATATTTCCAAAAAGGTTGGATACTGCTTTATAACGAGTATTTTTTATATTTTCAAAAAGTAAAGCTGGACCTTTTTTTTCAAAAATTCTTAAATGAATGGCTGCCATTTCTAAGAAAGGATCTACTTCCTCTGTAATTCTTATCAAATGCCCGTTTTTTTCTAAATCACGGACACATTCTTCCATGCTTCTATAACCCATATCTTTAAAACAAATATGACTATCAATTAGTTTTTTCATTTAAATAAAAAAAAGGAGGTAATTCCTCCTTTCATAAAATTGAATTACTATATTAGAAAAACATACTAGTCTTGCACAAAGATTATTCCTTCGTTTCTTTCAATTTCTTTAAGAACATTATAAATTCCTTTTTTTGCAATAGTTTTAATTGCTTTGGCAGATACTTTTAAGGTTATCCATCGGTCTTCTTCGGGAATATAAAATCTTTTTACTTTTAGGTTAGGGTAAAAACGTCTTTTGGTATGGTTATTAGCATGAGAAACATTATATCCACTCACGGGTTTTTTTCCAGTAATATCACAAACTCTCATTTTCCTACAAATTTTTTGCAAAGCTAAATCAATTATTTTTATCAACAAAATTTTTTTCAATTTTTTTGTATAAACTTTTTGAAAGGCTAATCTTTGTGGGTAAAATTAAGAATATAATTAGTTTAATACCATATAATTGAAAATTAAAAAAAGTAAAAAGGTGCTATCCTCAAGACAGCACCTCAATTAATTTGTCAACGAGAATTTATTCTCCGAGGTAATAATAAAAACCCACGTTAAATGATGGCTGAAAAGAATCTACGTTAAAACCAATTTGAGAATTATTTGTAGTCGTTTCAGTGTTGGAATTTTTAGCTTTTGAAGTAGTAGAGGAGTATCCTAAGAATCCTATATTGCCTTCGATGCCTATTTTGGAAGATGGGAAAAATATAACTCCTGGTGTAATTCCAATTGAGAGACCAGAAATTTTGGGTTCTTCAATTGTTGTTGATACTGAACCGATTTTTGTTTCACTTTTTGAATTGCTACTTGAAACTCTAATATTAAAAGTTCCTGTAAAACCAAAGTTATCTTCTAACATTAAAAAATACCTTACAAATGGACTTACGAAAAAGGTTGAAGACGTTTCTTTAGAACTAAAGTTGGCATTATCTTCTTTAGTAGTTGAAGAATTGAAACCTAAATTCAAGCCTAAAGCTATTTTGTCTGATAAAATATAGCCGCCACCGGGGCTAATTGAAAACGTGGTAGTGTTAGGAAATTTTGTGTCTGTGGTTGAGTTATTTTTTTTTACGGTTTTTTTACCACTTTGGGATGTGAAACCCAACCCTGTCCCAACAAAAATTCTTCCTGCAGAAACTTGTGACCAAGAAACTTGACTAATAAACATTAAAATTGTTACAATCCAAATTAATTTTTTCATCTTTTTAATTTTAAAAACATCGCAAATTTAAAACGAAATCATTTAAAAAACAAAATTACGTTAATTTTTTTATAAAAATTTTTTTAACGCTTTTGTTTTTAATTCTTTGTACTAAAAAACTTACTTAGATAATATATTTGCATACAAAATACAAAGAAGACAAACTATATAAGAAGAGGGCAACCAAAAATTTTTACTTTTTAGTTTAGTAGACTCAGTAGCTGAAATTATTAACGTCAAAATATCAGAGTTTAAACTGTTAAGTAAACCTAATGAAAAAAACTAATAAAGATTCTTGTATTGGAACTGAATTATTTTTTGCTACACTTTTGACTAAGTTCATATCATTTGCCTTAGCAATTTTTTTTATATTGTTGGATATGTATAACAAAATTTATTTATTTTTGAAGTTGTTTGTTTTAAATTATAAGTTTGAAATTTAGGGCAATCATTTTCAAAAATAATGCTACTATTTAGGTTGTTGTTGAAGAGAAATTGAATGGAGTTGCTTTCGCTGCGGTTTTGCGTGAGGGAATCGGAGGGCGCCGGGGGCGAGTTTAGCGAAGCCGCCAACCTCCCTTTATCCCTCCTAATAGGAGGGAAGGGAGGTTGTATCCCTCCTAATAGGAGGGAAGGGAGGTTTACCCCTACCCGAAGCACGAAGTGCAAGGGGAACGCCCTGAATAGTATCCAATTATTTATAAGCTTTGTGAATTATTAATTAAATCTTAACCATGAAATTTAAACCTGAAAAATTTGAAAATTTGAATGTGTTAGACACCATTAAGTGTCCTAGTTGTGGAAGTTCAGTTCCTATTTCTATTGAAGAATTTACGGATTGTGTTTTTTGTGGAGAGAAAGTAAAAATTTCAAAGGAATTTCAAGAACTGAAAATTAAACAAGTTAATAGACAAAAGCAATTAGATGAAGCTCAAGAGATTTATCAAGAACTATCTATTCCTCCTAAAAGATGGATGCTGATATGGAATAGCATAGCGGAAGGTATATTCGGTTTGTTAGGTTTTGTGGTTATTGTTAGTACTTGGATTTTCGGATCCATGGCTATTGTAATACCTTTTTTATTGTATTCTGTAATAATGGCTCTTGCCCCTGTTTTTCATGAAAATTATTTAGATACTATTGGATCTGGTTGGGTTTATTTATTTACCATTTTAATGCTTACTGTTTTGATTATTTTACCAATGGTTCTTAATGCTTATGTTTCAGACTTTGTAACACTAAAAGCTACTCTTCAAAATAGTTTAATGGCTAAATTTTCTAATGATGATAAAAAAATCCCTTTATGTAGAAATTGTGGTGCACCTCTTGATAATTCGCAACCGCATTTTTGTATTCCTTGTGATTATTGCGAAACAGAAAATATCGTCATTAACCAATCTGATTGGTATCTAAAAATTAAAAATTTTACTCAGTGGCAATTCAAAACATTGGACACTGCTATTAAAAAATTTCATCAATATAAAGCAGAAATTAAGGAAAATTTGAATTGGTGGTTGTATGGTTCAATTTTCATATTGATAGTGAGTTATGGTTTTGGGGAATTCATTGACTGGATAGACTCCGATAACTTAAATCCACCGAGTTGGCGCGTACTCAATCACTCTCCCAAAATGTTATATGCTAATAAAGACCATGCTTCTACAATTCCTTTCAATCAAAAAACTGTTTTGAAATATGATGAATATTGGATTGCACTCAATTACAATGAAACTTTAGTTGTTCAAATAGAAAGCGAAAGTGAGCCTGAGGTAGTCATATCTAATAACACTACTTTTGAAGGCAATTGGATTAGAGAAACCATTGATAAAAAAGAAGAAAACGGTATAGTAAAGTACGAATGGAAAGCGCCTTATCGAGCTAAATATATGTTAACTTTTGTAGGTCAAGCACCTATCTCGGTTTTGGTAAGCACTAATCAATAAAATTTAACAGTAAGTTGTAAATTCATTACACGAAAATAGAGAGATTTTTAAAGCTAAAATGCTACTTGATTGCAATACGAGTGACTTATGATTGTTTTATTTTGATGAGTAAACTAACAGAAAAATAAAGTTAATAATTTGTTTATAGGTACAAATAAAAAGTTTAAGCCCCGCTTAACCGGGGCTTTTTCATTTTTTTGAACGACCTATAAAATTGTATAACCTTAAAATTAAAATTTTTTGGTTATCTTCTATCACCAAACAATCTTAATAGTGCTAAGAATAAATTAATGAAATCTAAGTACAAAGACAGAGCAGCTACGACTGCTAATTTTTTAGCATCTTCAGATTCGCTATCTACACTAAAACCGATGTGCATAATTTTTTGAACGTCATAAGCAGTTAAAACTGTAAAAACCAAAACCGAAACTGCAGAAATAATCAAGGAGATTGTATTACTTTGGAAAAACAAGTTCACCAATCCTGCAATGATAATACCTATTAATGCCATCATCGCATAGCTTCCTGCTTTGGTTAAATCTGCTTTGGTAGTCATACCATAAATGGCAAGACCTAAAAATGATCCGGCAGTTATGAAGAATGTTGAAGCTATTGAAGTCTTTGTGAAGATAAAGAATATACTGGCTAAACTAAGTCCCATAACTGCTGAATAAATAGCAAATATAATATTCGCGGCAATCGATGATAATTTGTTAATACCAAAACTTAAAACCAATACAAAAATTAACGGTGAAAACATTATCAAATAAATCGTCGGTGAAGTGTACAGAAACATGTATTTTTCAGGATTGGATGCAACCAAATCTGCCATTAAATAAGCTGTAACACCGGTGATAGTTAAACCGAAAGCCATTATTAAAAATACTTTTTGTAAAAAAGCATTTACACCTGC
>Ga0308414_1003443_pt1 | contig 10068 bp, 8 predicted proteins | sample HotsprSampleOS50_FD_205667 | JGI IMG/M metagenome (GOLD analysis project Ga0308414, IMG submission 205667) | Hot spring phototrophic mat microbial communities from Octopus Spring, Yellowstone National Park, Wyoming, United States - 20090730_OS50 ...
ATGCGTTCTGGTCGAGGCTCGGCAACGCCATTGTGTCCCAGACGCTGATTCTTCCCCCGGGCGCCGAAGGCTTGCCGCTCGGGGACCAGGTCATTTCCCGGCAGTTGCCCAGCGGGGCGGTGTATGTCCCTGCCGCCACCAACCCGGTGCTCGTGCGCGCCAATTACGGCGGCGCGCGGATGCGCGGCATCGAGCAGTCGATGGAAGCCCGCCTCAGCGCCGCATGGCACTTGCGGCAGACCTGGACGTGGGTTCGCGCCGCGGATGCGGAGAGCGGCGCGCCGCCGGACATTGAACCCGGCATCCCCGCCCCGCAGGGCCGTCTCTCTCTGCGCTACGCCCCGCAGCGGTTCCGCTTTTACGCGGAGGCCTATGCCGACGCCGCCCGCCGCCAGGGGAGGCTTTCCTCGCTGGCGCTTTCCGACCGGCGCATCGGCGCGGAACGCTCCCGCGCGAACATCGCCGATTTCTTCGCGCGCGGCGCGCGTGTGCGCGGACTCACCGGCGGCGCCATCCTGTTCGCCACCGGGGAGACTCTGGCGCAGGTGCAGAACCGCGTGCTGGGCGATGCCGCTTCCGCGCCCCTGTTCACCGCCCTCCCCGGCTATGCGGTGTTCGGCCTCCGCATCGGCGCCCCTCTGGGCGAGCGCACGGACTTCTCAGCCGACCTGTACAATCTCGGCGACCGCAACTACCGCGGCATCGGCTGGGGCATCGACGCGCTCGGGCGCGGCGTGACAGTCCAGCTCCGCCACCGCTTCTGACCGGCTTAGAGGTCCGGATCGCCTCTGCGCCTGGTGCCGAAGCTCCAGTGCAGGCCCGTCATGAACATATGCCTCGTACGGCCGACATCGGCCCTGCGCGGCTCGACGAAGTAGCCGAAATCAAAGGCGATCCGCGCGCCGTTTCTCACCCGCAAGCCCGCCGCATATCTGGCAGAGCGCCATCCGTTCGCGTCCAGAAAATTCTCGACGCCGGCATAGGGCGCCACCCGGCCCAGCCCGCTGACCCGCACGCGGAAACGGTATCTTGCGAAGCTGTTGCGGGCCTGCTCGAAGCGCTCGGCCAGGGCCCGCATCTCCAGCCTGAAGGCGCCGGTCTCCATCACGCGGGCCTCCGCCCCTCCGAAATACCGGTGTCCTCCGATGAAATCATCGTCGGAATTCTCCTGCTGCGTGTAGTAATATCCGCCGATCCATTTCAGGCCCCTGCGCCCGGAATATTCAAAAACCGGCCCGAAGCGCGCCTGATACAGCCCCAGCGCCCCCGGCCTTGTCCGGATGCGCCCGTGCAAAACCAGGTCCAGGCGGGGCCGGATGCGAAAACCCGAGTCAAACCCGTGCTGGGTCTCCGTCTGGGCCGCCGCCTGCGGAACGAGCGTCAGAATCAGGCAAATCCAGCCTTGAAATTTTCCCATCAAAGGCAAAGCCTCAGTCCTGCGCGATGAAGAGCAGCGCAAACAAATCGGGCAGCCGCGGCGCGGCTGCCCCATGGCCAGTGGACCAGGCGGCGCGGCAGCGCCGCCTTGGGCAAACCTCGAAACCTACTTGTCCGTCAGCGCTGCGACGCCGGGCAGCACCAGCCCTGAAAGGTATTCCAGCGAGGCGCCGCCGCCCGTCGAGATGTGGCTGATCTTGTCCGCCACGCCCGCCGACTTGACCGCCTTCTCGCTGTCGCCGCCGCCGACCACGGACAGCGCGCCGCTCTCGGCCACCGCCTTCGCCACCGCCACGGTGCCCGCGTCGAACGGCTTCTTCTCGAACACGCCCATCGGCCCGTTCCAGATGATCGTCTTCGCGCCCCGGATCACCGCGGCGTAAGCCTCGCGCGTCTTCGGTCCGATGTCCAACCCCATCTTGCCTTCGGGGATCTTTTCGGCCACTTCGCACGGCGCATTCTCTTCGAGCACCTCGGCCACCACATGGTCGGCCGGCAGCAGGATGCGGTCTCCGGCTTTCTCCAGCAGGCCTTTGGCCAGTTCCAGCTTGTCTTCCTCCACCAGGCTCTTGCCTGTGGGCTCGCCCTGCGACTTGAGGAACGTGTAGGCCATCGCGCCGCCGATCAGCAGGCGGTCGGCGAATTTCAGCAGGTTTTCGATCACTTCAATCTTGTCGGAAACCTTGGCGCCGCCCAGAATTCCAATGCACGGACGCTCCGGGTTGGCCGTGCACTTCTCCAGGTATTCCAGCTCTTTTTCCATCAGCAGCCCGGCCGCCGCGGGCTTGAGGAACTCAATGATGCCCACGGTGGAGGCGTGCGCGCGGTGCGCCGTGCCAAAGGCGTCGTTCACATAAACGTCGCCGAGCCGCGCCAGCTTCCTTGAAAATTCGGGGTCGTTTTTTTCTTCTTCCGCATGGAAGCGGAGGTTTTCGAGCAGCAGGACTTCGCCGGGCTCCGGCAGCATCTGTTCCACTTCCTCGCCGATGCAATCCGGCGCCATGGCGACGGGCTTGCCGAGCAGCTCGCCCAGACGCTGCGCCACAGGCTTCAGGCTCATCTCCGGGTTGGGCTTGCCCTTCGGGCGGCCGAGGTGCGACGCCAGCACCAGCGCCGCGCCCTTCTCCAGCGCGTATTGGATCGTCGGCAGCGCCGCGCGGATCCGCTTGTCCGACGTGATTTCCTGCCCGCCGGGAGCGAGCGGCACGTTGAAATCGACGCGCATGAACACGCGTTTGCCTTGGAGATCGAGATCGCGAATCGACAGTTTTGGCATGGTAATGAGGCCCTCATCCAGATGGTAACATCCGGAATCGCCCGGCCGGCGCTCACTTCTCCTGCGGCGCGCCCTTCAGCTCCACCGCCACGCCCGCAGCCCTGTACGCCTCCAGCAGCGCGCCCGCCGCCGGCCCGAACACGGGCGCATGCACCTGCGTGTTGCCGCCCCGCTCCACGCGCTTCCTGTACTCCTCGTGCAAGCGCCCGCATTTGAAGACGCCCCCGATGGGCGCAGCCCGCGCGTGGTCCTGCGGCGTGAACACCTGCATGCGCGCCGCCATCGTCAGTCCCGCCAGATGCTGCGCCGCTTCCATCAGAATGTCCGCCGCCACTTCGTCGCCCTCATCGGCAGCCTGCTCCACCACGCGCGACAGCTCCGCGATCCGCGGGCGCGGGTATTCGGGCGTGTAGAAGCGGTGCAGCAGGTCGTTGGCGTCGCGCGCGCCGGTCGCTTCCAGCAGCATCCGCCGCAGCGATGTGGGCGGGCCCCATCCCTCTTCCATGCGCAGCGCCGCGCGCAACGCCTGCCGCGTCAGATCGAAGCCGCCGCCTTCATCGCCGAAGATGAAGCCCCAGCCGCCGGCGCGGGCGAACTTGCCTTCGGCGTTCCGCGCAAAGGCAATCGACCCTGTGCCCGCAATCGTGATGATGCCGGGCTGTCCCGCGTGCGCCCCGGTGAGCGCAATCCACGCATCGTGCGTCACGATGCGCTTCTTCAGCCGGAACATTTCGGCGATCAGGGCGTCCTTGTCCGCAGGGCCTCCGGAAAAGCCGAAGCAGCCGGCCTCGAATTCCACTGCCTCAGGCGCCAGCCCCGCTTCTTCGGCAGCGAGCTTCACGCAGCCGCCGATCGCCGAGCGGAACTTTTCACGCGCCTGGTCGCCCGAGAGGTGATTGCACGGGCCGCCGCGCCCCTGGCCGATCACCTGGCCCGTTTCGTCGCCGATCAGCGCCGTTGTCGACGATTGGCCGCCATCCACGCCAAGAAAGTACTTCGGCATCTCTCTATTCCAACTGAAACAAGTGATAGGCGTCCACTGACCCGATCTCGCGGATCCCCCATGCCCGCGCGTGCCGGGACAGATCGTCCCACGCGTAATCGCCCTCGTGAAGCAGCAGGTGCGTCACGCCCCCGCGGCGCAGTTGCCCGGCGGCCATCCGGCGCAGCGTCAGCGGCACGGCCGCCCGGCGCCGCGGCGGGTCTCCGCCGAGCAGGCGCCACCCGCCGCCGGGCGCCTTGCCTTGCAACTGCATCTGCACGCCGAACTGGTCGTCGCTCATCAACAACCGCACTTCATCCACGGCTTCCGCGCGCCCGAACTCCGCCTGCAAGAACATTCCAGCCCGGATCCGTTCCCACGACCGCCACCGCGTCACGGGCGAGCCATCAAAGGCCAGCGGCGCCCCCCAAGGATTCGGATTCGCCCACACGCGCCAGCCGGACTCCCGAGGCAGTTCCACGCCTTCCGCGTACACGCGCAGTTCGACAATGCTCCAAAGGTCCTTCTCCCGCGCATCGCCGGGCTTGGGCGAATTCGTCTGCACCACGCGCACGCCCTCCAGCTCCTGCTTCGGAATCCGGAACACGGCCTCGACCTTCGGGCGCATCCCGTCGAACAGAGCCACTTGCAGGCAGTCCAGCAGCCTCTCGTTGCGCCCGCTCTGGAATCCCACGGCGATTTCGCGCGACGTGTAGCTTTCCGGGATTCCGTTCAACGCCAGCACCAGGGCGTCCGGGGGCGTCAGCGCTTCCACCAGCCTTGCCGCCTGATAGCCGGCCGATTGCCGCGCCAACCACTGCGTCTCGTCTTCCAGCCGCAGCGCGGCGCGCCAGGGAATCTCCAGCCTGCGCCATCCGGCATCGCCGAGATACTTGCCCGGGAGATCGGGGATGCCGCCAATGGCGTGCGCCGCCGCCAGCCACGGCAGCGCCGGCGCGGGCAGGCCCAGAGCCATCGCAAAGCTGACGAACGGCGCGGCGGGCATCAGGAAGCGCGCGCCGATGTTGGCCGCGTACGGAGCGGCGAGTATTGCTCCGGCCAGCCACATCTTCCGCCCCAGCTCCCGCCGCAACGCGATCAACCCGACAGGCGCGAGCAAGAACAGCGGCCCCCAGAATCCGCCCAGCAGCCGCCCGCGCACCGTCAATTCCAGGGGCAATTGCGCGTACGACTCGATGCCGGGATAGCGCCGCATGAACTCCACATAGTCCTGTTCAAAACTCACATGGACAAAATCGTTGGGCCACACGCGGTTCAACAGCGGCGCCGCCGGATTGCCGTAATAGAGCCAGTTGCGCAACGGCCACGGCGCGGCCGTCAGCATCGCGGCTGCCAGCATCACGGCACACCCGCGCCATTGCTTTCTCCATGCCAGCCGGAGCAGGGGATACAGCACGACGAAGCCCGCCGTGTATTTCAAGGCATAGGCAAAGCCGCCCACTATGCCCGTCAACCACGCCGGCGCGTCGCGCTCCGTCAAATAGACAACCGCAAACGCCACGCACGCCACCGCCGCGTCCGTGTAGGCGCTCGTGCCATCCACCAGCGCCAGAGGCGAGCAGAGAAAGAACAGGCCGGCCGCGGCGCCCGCCTGCGGCGCGCCCATCCGCTGCCCGAACCGCAGCATCAACAGCGGTAGCGTGAGATAGAACGCGCAGTGCACCAGCGCCGCCGCCGAGTGCCTCCCGAACGCGAACGCCCAAAGGAAGAGCATCTCCAGCCCCTGCGAGAGCGCCGCGTAGAGGTTCGTGTCGATCCTGACAAAGCCGTGCTCGCGGTAATAGCGGGCCACGATCCCCAAGTGATACGAGCTGCCATCGGGGCTCATCTCCGGCGCCATCGCCGCCATCACAGCCATCGCCGAGTAAGCGGCGAACACCGCCCCGAACAGCCACCGCCACAGCGGCGGCAACGGGGGCAAGGGCGCCAGCGCCTGACGCCGGAACGCGCCGTCTTTCCACGCCGCAGCGAGAATTGCCGCGCCCGCCGCCAGCAGCGCCGCGTCATACACCGCGCGCGCGGCGCACATGGCCGTGACGAGCAGGCTCAGCAGCGGGGCGCCGCACACGAACGCCAGCAGGTGCGCCTCCTCGCGCGCCAGTTCGAGCCGCGCCCGTTTCAGCGCCATCCGCCCCAACGCCCACGCGCACAGCACCGTGAAGCCCGCGCCGAACAACACCGAAAGCGCCTTGGGCATGGCCGTCTCTCAAAGCGTGAACCCGGCGCTGCTCAGCATGTAGGTCCGCCGTTCATTGCCCTGCAGCCACTCGGCGTCCGCCGTCAGCTCCGCCGTCACGTCCTTGCCCGGCTCGAGCCATTCCTCCGGCACCGGCTGCTTCCACGCCTGATATCCCGCGCGGCCGGCCGGAATCTCTCCCAGCAGTCTGCCCCCGATCCGCACTTCGATCCGGCGCGCGCCCGCCCGGACCAGTTCTTCAGGCACAACCAGGACGGCTTCGAACTGAACGCCGCGAGTTTCTTCCAGCCGGAACCGCAGCACGGCGCGCCGGCCCGCCCAGCGCCAGTCGTCATGAATCTCCCTGTCGATCCCTTCCACGATCCGCGCCTCGGCCGATGGCTCCCATAACAAGGCGTAGTGGCCCGGCGGACCTGCAGGCTCTGGCTGGGCGGGAGGCGGCACAGGACCGGGCAGCCTGGCGCAGCCGCACAGCGCCGCCAGGCAGACGGCAAGGAGGCGCGGCGCGGGCTTCACGGCAGGTTCTTGTCCGGGGCGCGGCACAGCGGCTCCAGCGGGCACCGGCCGCACTCCGGCTTCCGCGCCTTGCAGATGTCGCGCCCGAAATGAATGACCTGGTGCGAGAACAGGATCCACCGCTCCCGCGGCAGAATCCGCATCAGGTCCTGCTCGATTTTTTCCGGCGTTTTTTCCCGCGTCAGCTCCAGCCGCTGCGCGATCCGCGTCACATGGGTGTCCACCACAACGCCGCTCGGGATGCCGAACGCGGTGCCGAGCACCACGTTCGCCGTCTTGCGCGCCGCGCCGGGAACGGCGAGCAGTTTTTCCATTTCCCGCGGCACTTGGCCGCCGAAATCGGAGACGATTTTTCTGGCGGCGCCAACAATATTTTTCGCTTTATTATTGAAAAAACCGGTCGAGCGGATGATTTCCGCCACCTCGCGGACATCGGATTTGGCCATCGCTTCCGGCGATGGAAACCGGGCGAACAGGCGCGGCGTCACCATGTTCACCCGCTCATCGGTGCACTGGGCGGAGAGGATGGTCGCCACCAGCAGTTCCCAGGCGTTGTTGTGCTTCAGAGCGCAGGTGGCGCGAGGATATAGCCGGTCCAAAGCTTCCAGAATGGCCTGCACGCGGGCCGCGCCCGGCGCGGGGGCTTTCGCCGCTTTCCGCGCCGCTTTCTTCTGTTTCGGCTTCTGCTTCGCCTTTTCGCGCGCCTCGAGTGTCTTCGCCATCCGGGCCTCGCTGCCGAACTAACATGGTAGCATTGCGCCTCCGGATCGCCGCCGCATCGCTGGCCATCGCCGCTTTTCTGCCGCTGCTCGGCATCCCGGCTCCGCCCTTGCCGGACACGCCCCCGGCGCTGCCGTGGACGAGCCGCCCCGCCGCCGCGCTGCTGTCATGGATGCTTTCCGCCGCGGAATTTCGCGCGTGGCTCCCGGCAGGTCTGGCGCTGCTCAACCACGCCGCCAACAGCGCGCTGCTGGCCGCGCTGTTGCCCCGCCTGTTCCCGACGCGCGCCGCCGCGCTGGCCGCGCTCCTCTATGCCGCGCACCCGTTGCAGGCCGACAGCCTCGCCTCACGCGAGCTGGCCGCCACGCTGCCCGCCATCGCTCTGGCTCTGTGCGCGGCGCTCGCTTTTCTCGACGGCCGCGCGCGGCGGGGCGCCGCGCTTTCTCTGCTCGCCTTGCTCTTCGAGCCGGCCATGGCCGCCGTGCCGTTCGTCCTGCTGCTGCTTGCGGGCAAACAGGCGGGCGGAAGGACGCTCCAATGGCTCGCGGCCCTCGGCGCCCTCGCCTGGCTGTCCGCCTTGTGGCAGTCCTGGCCGCAACTCGCTTCCGAGCGGGCATGGTTCGGCATCTTCGCCTTGCGCGCCGTCTTTCTGGCGCTGTTCCCTCTCGCGCTCACACCGGCCCCGGACCTGCGCGTGGAGCCGCCTCAGGCGGCGCTGGCTGTCATCGCGATCTTCGTCATCGCATGGATGGCGTGGACCGCCGGCAAGCGCCACGCGCTCGGCGCCTGGTTCCTGGCTGCCATCGGACTCCTCGCGCTCGTGTATTGTCTGCCGAACCGCGGCGGCGAGCGCAGCCTGGCGCTCCCTCTGGCAGCGTTGGCCGCGTTTGCCGCCCTGTTGCTCGAACAGGCCGATTGGCGCCTCTCCGCCATTTATGTGGCCGTGCTGGCCATGCTTTCGTTCTCCTATGCCCGGCTGTGGCGCGACCCCGTGGCCATCGGCATGGAGGCCGTGCGCCTTGCGCCGCGCCTTCCCGCGCCCGCCATGGCGCTGGCGCCGCATTTGCCGCCCGTGCAGGCTCTCGAATTGCTCATGGAAACCCGCCGCCACGCGCCGGACCATGCAGAACTCGCCGCCGCCTGCGGCCGGGCGCTGCTTCGCGCGGGCCGCCCGCGCGAGGCGCTCGCCGAGTTCGACCGCGCGCTCGGGCTCTCCCCGGCCTGCGCCGCCGCACTCACAGGGCGCGCCGCCGCGTGGCTTGCGCTCGATGAAGCCGAGGCTGCGCGCACAGACCTGCTGCGGTCCTACCGCATCGAACCCTGCTCGCTGGAAACGCGCCTGGCTCTGATGCGCCTGAGCGAGCCTCCCCCTTCCGAGGCCTGCTGCCCGTGGACGCGCTCGCAGCGCCGCGCGCTCGCGGCCGTCACTTCGCGTCGATGATCTCCACCCGCGCCCGCACAAATTGCCAGTCGGGGAGCTCGTAGACGCGCAGCGGGGTCACCAGCGGCGCCTCCATATCCTTGATCCCGTGCGCGGGAATCGTGCCCGGCGATGCTTCCACGACGGCGATGACCGCCTCGCCCGGCGCTGCATTCGCCGCCTCCAGCGTGATCTTCAGCCGGAACCCCGTCAGATCGGCCGGGGCGTGGTTCACCACCACAAAGCGCGTCATCAGCTTCTTGTCCGCGCCTTCCAGCAGGCGCACGCCGGTCACTTCCAAGTACTTCGCGAAAGGATGCGAGGAGGACGCGGCTTTCGGCGACTCAAAGGGCGCGGCCTTCTGCGCTGTTCCCGCGCCACTGCGGCCGGCGGAAAGGAACCGGTACAGCAAAAACAGTCCGCCGCCGATCACTGCCAGCGTGAGCACAGCGGCCAGCCAGGGAGGCAGGGTGCGCCGCTTCGTTTCGCCGATCACATACACCGGCTGCGGCTGCGGCGCAGCCGCGGGAGGCGGCGCCCATGCAGGAGGCGCGGGAGGCGGAGGCGCCTGTCCCGCCGCGTCTGCAGCGGGCCACGCGGGCGGCGGGGGCGGCGCGGGCGCCGGTCCCCAACCGGGCGGCCCGGCTTGCGGCGGCGCCTGAGCGGCTGCCTCCGCAGGCGCGTGCGCTGCGCCCGGGTACGCCGGTTGCGGCCGCGCCTGCCGCCGCTCCGCGCACCGCGGACACTCAGCCTGCGACGGCGGCACTTCCGCGCCGCAAACGGGACAGATCCAGGTGAACATGAGTGCTCCCTTTCCACTTATACGACGCGCCCGCGGCCCCGTTGGACACACTATGCCACGCGGTATCGCGCCACGGCCTCGTCGTCCAGCTCGATGCCGAACCCCGGCGCCGTGCGCGGCTCGATCCAGCCGTCCACAACCTGCATCGGCGCGCGCAACAGCGCGTCAAACATCTTCACGCCCGAGGAAGCCGGGAAGTATTCGATGAAAATGGCGTTCGGCAGCGCGGCGCATAATTGCGTATGCACGTCCCAGTGATAGTGCGGCGCCACCGGGATGTCGAACGCGGCCGCCATGTGCGCGATCTTGAGCCACTCGCTCACGCCGCCGCAGACCGTCGCATCGGGCTGCAGGATCGACGCCGCTTTGCGCTCCACCAGCTCCGCAAACGCCCACCGCGTCGCCTCCAGCTCGCCGGTGGCGACGGGCGTCCGGATCGATGCGGCGATCCGCGCCATCGCCGCCAGATTGTCCGCGCGCACCGGCTCTTCGATCCAGAAGGGGCGGAACTCCTCCAGCCGCTCCATCGCCGCGATGGCTTCCGGCGCGCTTTTCCAGCCGCCGTTGGCGTCCAGCAGGATCTCGAATTCATCCCCCAGCGCCTTCCGCGCCGCGCCCACGCGCCGCGCATCCTCCGCGGCGCCCAGCGCACCCACCTTGAGCTTCACGGCAGTGAAACCCGCTTCCGCCGTCGCCG
>Ga0308414_1003444_pt1 | contig 10068 bp, 2 predicted proteins | sample HotsprSampleOS50_FD_205667 | JGI IMG/M metagenome (GOLD analysis project Ga0308414, IMG submission 205667) | Hot spring phototrophic mat microbial communities from Octopus Spring, Yellowstone National Park, Wyoming, United States - 20090730_OS50 ...
TTCTGATGCAGCACCCAGCAGCCGTACGCCGAGATCACAAAACACACCAGCCCCGTCCAGAGCCGCGTGTTCTTTCCTTGTCCGCGTTTATAAATTGTCAGATTCATCTATCGTCAAACCTCATTATTAAAGTCTCTACGCTGATCAAACTTGACAAAAAACAGATGCCCGCCGCAGGCGGCCGCCATTTTGCCTTTTAACTTTTGACTTTCAACTTCTCAAACCGACCTTTGGTCAGTTTGAGCAAACACAGGTCAGGAGGGATTTGAACCCCCAACCTGCGGTTTTGGAGACCGCTGCTCTGCCAATTGAGCTACTGACCTAAACCCATCGCTTATTTGCGCCGGATCTTATGCACCGTGCGCGTCCGCTCCCGCTTGCAGAACTTCTTCAGTTCCAGCTTGGGCGCGCCGCCCTGCACGTTCACGGGCGTACGGTAATTGCGATTGCCGCACTCTTTGCACTCCAGCCACACCCATTCTCTTTTTTGCGCTTTGGCCATACTGCCTTGTCCTCTCTAAAACACAACAACCTCCCCGCACCTACCCACTGCGGAAAGGCCGAAAAAAGGCGCCGCACCGATGCGTGCGGCGCCCTCTGTCGCATCTGTTTGTTATGCAATAATCTTGGTGACTACGCCGGCGCCCACCGTACGTCCGCCTTCGCGAATCGCAAAGCGAAGACCTTCTTCCATCGCGATCGGCGAGATAATCTCGGCAACCATTTCAATGTTGTCGCCCGGCATGCACATCTCAACCGGTTTGCCTTCGCGGCTGCGAATCTCGGTAATCGCGCCGGTAACGTCCGTCGTACGGAAGAAGAACTGCGGACGGTAACCCGGGAAGAACGGCGTATGACGGCCGCCTTCGTCTTTGGTCAGCACGTACACTTCCGCGTTGAACTTGGTGTGCGGCGTGATCGACTTGGGCTTGGCGATCACTTGACCGCGCTCCAAATCTTTCTTTTCAACGCCGCGAAGCAAAAGCCCCACGTTGTCGCCGGCCTGACCCTGATCCAGCGTCTTGTTGAACATTTCAACGCCCGTACAGGTCGTCTTGATGACTTCCTTGGCAATACCGACGATTTCCACTTCATCGCCGACCTTGATAACGCCGCGCTCAATACGACCCGTACCGACCGTACCGCGGCCTTTGATGCTAAACACGTCTTCCACCGGCATCAGGAACGGCTGATCAATCGCACGCTCCGGAACCGGAATATAGCTGTCCACCGCATCCATCAGCTCATCGATGCACTTGCAGGCCGCATCGTCTTTGCCTTCGGCTTCCATCGCCTTCAAACCCGAACCCCGAATAATCGGAATCTCGTCGCCCGGGAACTCGTACTTGCTCAGCAGCTCGCGCAGTTCCATTTCCACCAAGTCGATCAGTTCCGGATCGTCCACTTGGTCTATCTTGTTCAGGAACACCACAATACGCGGCACGTTCACCTGACGAGCCAGCAGGATGTGTTCGCGCGTCTGAGGCATCGGGCCGTCGCTGGCGGCCACCACCAAGATCGCGCCGTCCATCTGGGCGGCGCCGGTAATCATGTTCTTGATATAGTCTGCGTGACCGGGGCAGTCCACGTGGGCATAGTGCCGGTTCGCTGTTTCATATTCCACATGCGCGGTATTAATCGTAATGCCGCGTTCCTTTTCTTCCGGAGCGTTATCGATTTGATCATAGGCCTTAATCGTGCCGCCGAACCGGTGCGCCATACGCATCGTGATGGCCGCCGTCAGCGTCGTCTTGCCGTGGTCAATATGACCGATCGTACCAATGTTCACGTGGGGTTTTGTACGTTTGAATACGTCTTTAGCCATTTCTACTATCTCCTGATATTCGGTTGAATCCTCTTGCCTGCTAAGTTTTCAAAAACCTTTATTTTACTATTGATATTGCCGTTTATTTCAAACACACGCCGAGTCGCCGCACGCTGCGATGTCAACGCCGTCAACCCGCTTTGATAACCGAGCTGCTGATGGGATTTGAACCCATGACCTCGTCCTTACCAAGGACGCGCTCTACCGACTGAGCTACAGCAGCAACTCATTTTAATATAAATACTTAAGACGTTTCTCCCTGCATCGGAGGCACGCCCGCCCAGCCCGACAAATCCGCACCATAGAGAGGGACTGTCTGTCAATTCGACCAAAGCAAAGAGGAGAGTATATAGAGCAGGCACGGCAAAAGCAAACAGAAAAACGCAATTTTTTTGAAAAATTAATAAAAACTCTGTCGATACCGCCTTGAATAACCCAAAAATCAAGAACTTATTTATCTTGATTTACTTCAGCAGAACCCCCTGCTTGCCCCGAAGCTGCAGATATCAACCTGAACCAATGTTGCAATTTTTCATCCCATACCGGGTTGGCCACAGTTGCTTTCACTGCCGCCAATTTTTGCAAAAAATCGGCCTTGATGTCATTGGCAACCTTAGCAGACTGGAAATACTCATCCAGTTTTACAAGAATCAACGACTGACCGTTCAAACTGCCTCGCTCCATTCTCAATCCGACAATCTCTGTCGCTAAATCAAATAATCCAGCGTATGCCGCAGAAGCCACCACGCCGGCGCCAACCTCGTCCGGCAAAACCAAACTGCCGCCGGCCGCCTTGACCTTGTTCAAATACGCAGACAATCCTTCCGGCTGTCCGGCTCGAACATACCAATCCGCCAATCTCGCCTGAACTTCAGACAAAAGAACCTCGTTTTTATCGACACTCCCCTTCTGCTCTGCAAGTTCCAACAACTCTCGCACAAACGCCGTCATCGTCCCGCCGGTATCCAACCGTTTACCCCAATCCAGTGCAACATTCGCCCCCGACCGCTGGCAAATCGCCCGAAACGCAGCGATGGCCGATTCCGACTGCCCATTGCCGCCCAAATACGCGGCCAACCATTCCAAGTCCTCCGGCTGTCCGGCCACAGTCGCCGCATCAAATACAAGCTGACGCAACGCAGGGCTGGCATCCTGAATCACACTATTTTGTTTGTAATGCTTTAATGCCAATGCCTTATCTAAATTAGACAGCCCCATCGCCGCCGCCAGACGCACTGGCGGATTATCCGATGCTTGGATATCCTGTACAAAATACGGCTGATACATCTTGCCTGCCCGCTCCCGCTGGGCGCCCTGTCCGCACAGCCGTGCCATCATCCCCAAAAGCTCCGCGCGCAAGGCCGAATTCCGTTGCCGTGAAATCTCATATCGTTTGGCCAGCATCTCCAGATAAGAAACCGCCTGCTCCGGCTCTAAACCGTTCAATTCAAGTATCTTACGAACTATCTCGGCGCCTTTTTTAGCTGTCTCGATATCGTCCTTATTAAGGTATCCGCCTGCAATTTCAAGCGTTTGCAGCTTCACCGTCGGCGGCAATTGAATCTTAGACCCCGGCGAGAACGCAAAAAAGCACGCCTCCCCCAACGCCTCAAACATAGCCAGCGCCACATCAGGGTCTTTTTCCACCAAAAATCGCTCCAACAACCGCTCCGCCGGATTCAACGCGCTCATATTGTTCAGTACTTTGGCCGTCTTGAGCCGAACCAGACGTGATTCATCCCCAAGCAGCGCAAGCAGCTTATCCCGCAGTGCCGCCTGACCAGTCGTCGGATAACGATCAATCTTATCCAGAGCCCACAGCCGCACCGGCGATAATTCAGAATCCAGCCGATCCAGAATCAATGCATTCCGTCCGGCTTCATCTCCCATTTCGTATTGCTTGTCCAAAGCTGCAAGGTAGAGTTTCTGCCAGCGGTCGCGCTCGGCCTGTACCTCGCGCAGCTTCATTTCCTGACGCAATAACCGCTCACGACGAATATCGTCAGGACTTTTCTGCTTCAAATCATCCAGAATCTGCTCCCACACCTGCCGCGACGTGCCGACCGGTATCCCAAACACCTCTTGCAGAGCCGTCTCAGCCGCCCGCGCCACATCCGAATCCGGCTCATCCATCAACTTGATCAAAACACGCAGCGCCTGCGGCTCAGGTCGAATTTGAAGGGCATAGACCGCGTTGTACCGCACCCGTTTATCCGCGGTGGTATCGTGTGAAAGTGTATCCAACCGCTCTGAAATGTCATCAAATCGAAACACCAACAGCGCATCTGCGGCTAAACGAGCGGTCTCTGCATCACTCACCGACAATAACCCCAACAGCGGCTCAAGAAACATATCTCGCGACCCAATCGTCGTACCCACCACACGGCTTTTGATTAGCGCCTTACAGACGGCCTTTACCGCTGGAGGATTATCGGACGCGGTAATGACACTTATCAGCAAATCTCGACTGGCGTTATCCTTGTTCAGCAGAAGCCCCACCGCCGCATCCACACGCACCTCTTCGGTGCTGCCCTGCAAAAGCGCCTCGCGGTAGATTCTAAACTGCCGTGCCGCCTCATCCTCCACAACTGCCGCCGGAGTCGGCGCAGCGGCCTCATCAGCCGCCTCGACCGCCGGCCAAAATACCAACATCCCCAGCATTAAAAGCGTCTGCATACCCTGCATCAGCGTCAATCCCTTATCTCGATAACTGCGCACTCTGTCCTTAATCTTAATATTTCGACCAATTCGGACAATAGTATCACAAAAAATCCGCCCGTCAAACATTCGGCACAGATTTTGTCGAAAAACCAACAATACCCATTGTCTGTACTGTAAAAATGGAGATTTTGTTTGTTCTTATCCGGTTTTTATGGGGTAAAACCTGCTTACCGCCGGCTTCCAGCCAGTATATGCGATAAAAATACCAAAACAAACATAAAGGGATACTATAGAGCTATTTTTGCGATTTATCGCAACTTTTATCGTAGAGAATACCAAATACACGGAGCGAAAACTATCCGTAGTTTTACGGATTGATTTACCCCATTATCCGGGTATAATTGTATCGATTTTGGAGAGTCAGAAAAGAAGATAAAAAGTAGTACTGAATAACCTCTTGCATTGGGTTTTCCTTTTTTTGCTATTCTCCAACAAATCGTATCACGGGCATCTTGCACATGATGAATTGTGCAGGGCGGGATGTACCCCCTCCCCATACGATGTTCAACTTTTTCTCGATACGACAATGGCAAATAAATGCGAGATCACAAGGTAACCCGGCTCCATATTAAAAATTGACAATCAACATTTGTTGATTGACTTTCTTACTCACAAAGCACGATTGTAGGGGAATTACGATAGATGATATCGCAATATACACAATGATTACAAACTTACAACCATATTGCATAGAAAATGAAAAACGAAAAAGCTCTTCGATTGGTTGAATATCTGCTTCGATTGACATCTTTGCGTACGAAGCTGATTCGCGACATTGCCGATTACGAGAAAGTACTTTGGATGTCGGGTATTCCGCATGAGCGGGGTTGCTTCACGCAGGCATGGGGACGTGAAGAGGAACACGAGCCGGATGAATGGCTGGAAGTACAGAATCGGCGAGAGCCGGAACTGCCAGCGATTCCAGCTCAATGTAGGGATTGGGTGAGCATTGGATCACTCCGAAATAAAAATGGTCTGCCTGAACTCCTCCCGGAAATTACCCGGCAAATCCCGAACCCCAACTGGCAAGAGGATTCGAATCAGCCTAAAACCATCCCACACTCAGAACGCCTTGAAGAGCATCCCGAAATTCAACAGACTTGGAATCGGTACATTCAAGAAAAATGGCTACGGTGGACGGAAGAACATAATTCATGGGAGAAAGTCCATAAAGTTTATTCCACTCTCTTTGCGATTCATCAGGAGCAACTTCGGCTTGGCGAGGAATACGAATTGGTAATCGGTCTGGGGTTGCTGACATGGCAGTCGCCAATTGGACAGCGCATCCGGCGTCATTTGATTGTCGCCGACGCCATTCTGGAGTTTGATGCCTGCTTGGGAAAATTCACCGTCCGTCCCCACCCAGATGGCGCTAAGCTGCGCCCCGAACTGGATATGCTGGATATCGAGCAACAACCCCCTCGCGCTGAGGAGACTGCAAAGGTGGAACTTGCTGCAGCCCAAGACGATCCCTGGGAAAAAAACTGTGTCGAAAGTGTCCTTCAAGCCCTCGTACATTCGATTGGCTCACAAGGCGATTATGACAGTTCGCTGGAAGCAAAAAATATTCGTGCATCAGCTAAGCCCATCGTAGAATATGCGCCTGCATTGATTCTGCGAAAGCGTTCCACCAAAGGTTTGAGCGAAACCTTGAAACGGATGAAAGAACAAATCGAGCAAGGCGAAGAACTCCCCAGTGAATTCGCAGATATTGCAGAGGACGGGCATATTAATCGCCGAAGAACGGCGGATTCTTCGAAAAAAAACATCACTGAATTTGATGGAGAATTGTTCTTCCCTAAACCATCGAATGAAGAGCAACGTCGCATCGTTGATAAGATTCGGACAAACAGCGGTGTTCTTGTGCAAGGTCCGCCCGGCACAGGAAAATCTCATACTATCGCCAACCTGATTTGCCATCTGCTCGCTACTGGACAGCGAATGCTGATTACAGCAAAAACATCTCGCGCTCTTCAGGTTCTTAAAGAACTTTTACCTGATGAGTTACGGCCACTATGTATCAATCTTCTTGGCAGCGGACTTGAGGAACGCCGCTCTCTTGAATCCAGCATTGGCGGGATAATTCGCATGTATGAAGAGTGGAATGAAGATCTTGCCAAGTCTGATCTCAAGACGCTTGCTGAAAAGCTACGAACACTCCGCGAGGAAAAGACTATGGTTGACCGACGGCTGCGCGATATCCGCGAATCTGAAACGCATACGCAGTCTATTGCGGAGGGAAAATATTGTGGAACGGCAGCCCGAATCGCCGAAGCCGTGAACCGGGATCGACCCAAATACGAATGGTTTACCGATACCGTTCCTTTGGACAAGACGTGTCCGGTGTCTATAAATGAGCTGCAAAGCATTCTTATAGCGTTGCGCCAATTCACGCCAGAGAGACGCAAGGAATTGAATTCTGTATGGCCTGAAACGTTGCCAGCCCCCGAATACTTTACCAATCTTGTGAGGAATGAGGCAACTGCAATCGAAGAAGAGCAAAACGCTGCACGTGGAGCAGATGAGCTGTTTACCGAGCTTTTGGCAAAAAGCAATCCTTCGGTCATCGAGGCGATTCGCAATGCTGTCTCATCTATCCGGGACACTCGCAAAAGACTTCTCGCGACACCTCACTCATGGATGAGCGATGCCTTGCGTGATCTTTTAGGCGATAACGCGTCACTGTGGCGTGAACTTTTGCGTGCTACGCGCAACGTTATTGTGTCAATTGAAGAACTCATCACGATTGCCGATGAGGTGCGAATCGAAACTCCGCACAGTACCGATATCAAGCTGTTGCGCGAAGACGCCCAAAAATTGAAAGAACACTTGCAGAATGGCGGTAAACTGGGGTGGAGATTTTTTCGGCCCAAACCTGTGAAAGATCGGTTGTACGTTATCAAAACCGTGAAGATTAACGGCCGCCTATGCTCGACCGTCGAACATTTCTCAACTCTCGCCAACGTGCTGCACGTTCATATTGAATTCGAAAAGGCATGGGGGTTCTGGAAAGGGCGGAGTGAGAAAGTTGAAGGGCCGTACGCTCTCCAACTGACCGCCCTCAAGGCGTTGCACGACGCGCTCGAAAACGCGCTGGCGCTCGAAAATCTCATCGCCAAGTGCCGCGAAGCGATAAGCCAGTGCCCGGGCATGGGAGATCCCTTATGGTCAGATGAATCCCAAATTGAAAGGATAATCTCCTCGTGTACCCTTGCATTGGCCCGTATCCGCAAGCTACTTGAAAGTAACAAAATTCAAAGCGTTGAGACTCCGATTGCTCGCATGGCCACCGCGGGTGACATACATCCGGTCACAAATGAATTACTGGATGCCATTCGCAGTCGCGACACAAATAAATTTGCTCAGTGCGCAAAGAAGATTCAGGATTTGACAAAGCAGCGTCAGCGCCTTCAGAAGGCAGACGAATATCTCTTGAAACTGCGTCGCGAGCTTTTGCAGTTCACGAAATCCCTGGAACAAACCTGCAACGAGCCATTTTGGGACGAACGAATCCAATCCTTTTGTGACGCTTGGCGTTGGGCACAGGCGCGATACTGGGTCGAGGATTATATCCGGAAGGAAGACATGGCGGCACTTACCAATCGCGCCAAACAAATTGAGGATGAAATAAACAAAATTATAGCAAAGCTTGCCTCCCTTCATGCGTGGTCGTTCTGTTTCTCGCGACTCAAGGAAGACCATCGCCGACACATGGAAGCTTGGCAGCAGTCCATGCGACGGCTTGGAAAGGGAACAGGTAAGCATGCGCCGCGTCACCGTCGCCAAGCTCAAGAACACCTCAATAAATGCCGCGAGGCGGTTCCGGCCTGGATAATGCCGCTCCATCGAGTCTGGGATACGGTTGATCCGTCTCCGGGCATATTCGATATAATTATCGTTGATGAGGCTTCGCAATGTGGCGTCGAGGCAGTTCCATTGTTCTATCTCGCTAAGAAAATATTAATTGTTGGAGATGACAAGCAGATTAGCCCGGATCCGGTGGGTTTGTCCCGCGACGCGGTGCATTGTTTAATGAATGACTTCCTTGACAATTTCCAGTTCAAGTCTTCATTCGATATTGAGAGTAGTCTCTTTGATCACGGAAAGCTTCGTTATGGAACCCAACGGATTACCCTGCGTGAGCACTTCCGCTGTATGCCGGAGATAATTCGCTTCAGCAACGAACTTTGCTATTCGGATACTCCTCTGATTCCCTTGAGGCAATACGGTGCGTACCGGTTGCCGCCGTTAGAGCATGTTTTTGTTAGCGGTGGATATCGCGAAGGTTCGAATAACCGGATAATTAATCGACCGGAAGCCGAAGCTATCGTCAAAAGAATTGTCCAGATGTGCAGCGATAGTCGGTACAATGGCAAGACGATGGGCGTGGTAGTTCTACAAGGTGAAGCGCAAGCGGACTTGATAGAAAATCAACTGCTCGAACAATTGGGAGCAGAAGAAATGGAACGCCGCCGCTTGGTTTGCGGCAACCCTTACAGCTTTCAAGGCGATGAGCGGGACATCATACTCTTGTCGATGGTAGCCGCCAACAACGAAAGAATTGGACCTCTGACAAAACCAGCGGACGAGCGGCGTTTCAACGTCGCGGCTAGTCGAGCCCGCGATCAGATGATTCTTTTTCATTCCGTCACCTGTAATGATCTCAGTGCATATGACTTACGGCGGAGACTGCTCGAGTTTTTCGAGAACACAAAACCTCAACAGATTGCCGGCATACAACAGGAGGAACTGGAACGGCGCGCTTCGCAAGATAATCGCAACATTATGAAGCCCCCTGCGCCGTTTGAAAGCTGGTTTGAAGTTGATGTTGCTTTAGAGCTGCTTGGCAAGGGTTTAAGGGTGCTGCCTCAGTTTGAAATTGCAGGGAAACGAATTGATTTGGTTGTCGAGGGTGACCGATCGCGGCTGGCGGTAGAGTGCGATGGAGACAACTGGCATGGTCATGACCGCTACGATGCGGACATGCATCGTCAACGGCAGTTGGAGCGTTGCGGGTGGGAGTTTTTCCGTATCCGAGAATCGGAGTTTTATGCCAATAAAACTGCAGGATTATCTAAGCTTTGGTTAAAACTCAACGAAAAAGGGTTCTGTGTTCCGCTATCTTCAAAAAATGAACCATCTGATTCTAACATCGGTCGATACGAAAATTTACAAAGTCATCAACTTAATGAGCATCAAAATAATTCTACCGTTAGCGGCGATCCTTTCATCGAAATTTTTAAGAAAGCCGAGCGGAGAGATGCCGCTGCCCAATACAATTTGGCTGTGAGGTATGCTCACGGCCGCGGCGTGCCGCAGGACGACAAAGAGGCGGTCAAATGGTTCGCCAAGGCCGCCGAGCAGGGAAATGCCGAGGCACAATTCAATCTGGGCGTGATGTATGACAAAGGCCGCGGCGTGCCGCAGGACGACAAAGAGGCGGTCAAATGGTGGACTAAGGCGGCCGAGCAGGGAAATGCCAAGGCACAATTCAATCTGGGCGTGATGTATGACAAAGGCCG
>Ga0308414_1003445_pt1 | contig 10067 bp, 6 predicted proteins | sample HotsprSampleOS50_FD_205667 | JGI IMG/M metagenome (GOLD analysis project Ga0308414, IMG submission 205667) | Hot spring phototrophic mat microbial communities from Octopus Spring, Yellowstone National Park, Wyoming, United States - 20090730_OS50 ...
ACGGTTGATAAGTCAGCGGCTCAACGGCCCCCGCATAAGAAACAAGACCAAACAACGGTAAAAACGCCGCAAACGTCGAGACATCCAGCCGAATTTGCTTCATGACAATCGCCTTTCCGGAAACGCGTCTCAGAAGCTCTTAGACCAGCACTCCACCGGTGCCGTCAATACCACGTTATCGGAACCCAATGGGTTTGGTCAATGTGGCACAGTTTCCGGAAAAAAAGAAACCCCACTCCAATGAGTGGGGTTCCGAAAACATCAATCAGGCGGGAATGATGTTTCTCACTCAATGGCCTCGAATCGCTCGGAACAGTCCCGAGAATGGGCCTTTCGATGTCCCGTCGTCAAAGTCAAGATGCCACCACCCATCGTGCCATTCGAGGGTCACCTTCCGCCATCCCAAGGGAACTTGGGGATAGGGATAGAAGGGACCAATGTACGGCCAAGCGGTTGCGGAGTATTGCTTGGGGTACGTCACGGCTGCGTAATTCGGATAGGCGGCATAACTTGGCCAAGCGTAGTTGGGCATATTGGGTTGATCGAATCGAGCCGGGGCAGCCGCACCGGGAGCACCCACCGTCATAGGCAGTGGACGTCCCAAGGGCTGAGCAGCGGGCGTGGGAGTCAAATCCTGGGCTGCTTCTTGCTGGGCATAGGCGATGGGCAGCGGCCGAATCGGACGCGGCGCTGACTCTTGGGCCACCGTGGCCGATGTCTGCCTCGCCATCGGCTGTTCAATCGCCTGCGGAAGTTCAGGAATTGCAAGGGTCGGCCCCTCCATGACGGAGGTTGCTGCCGTGGGGCGAACCGGCTCGGGAGCGAAAACCGAGGGAACTGGGTCAGCAACCCCGATCCGATTCCGCAAGGCATCGTTGGCCGGTGACTGCTCACCAGGGAATTTGCTGCTCGACGACGTTACTGCCATTCTTTCCGGGGCGAACGCGCCAGCAACCGGCTGTAGGTTCGACGGAGAAGCATCTGCTGACGAAACGACGGACAATTCGTTGATCACGCGCGTGACACCGGGCACTTGAGAAACAATTCTTTCCGCAGCCTGCTTCTGCTGTTCATCACTCACGCTGCCGCGAAGCCACGCAATGCCGTCCTGATAGCGGACACCAATCTTGTAACCACGCAGTTGGCCACTGTTTTTCAACGAAGCGGCAATCTCCTGAGCAACCTCCTGGTTACCCGCCCAAGCCCAGGTTGGGCAGGCCATAATGGCCGCCGCCACAATCCACGATAAAGAAAACCCTCGCATGCCTGTCCTCCTGTTCGGAATCCACGTCCCGACGGTTGGCGCCTTGTTCTGGAAGGCAGACTTCCTTTCCCGCCTGGATCAGTTACCCTACGAACCGTAAATCGTGCTTACCCAATAGACCTGGCAACGCCTTGTGCGGACCGTTGCCTCGGTCACCGATTGTCGCAACGAAGACCTCCGTTTATGGAAAACTTGGACGCCGCGTTGCCTATATACGATTCGACAATCTTAAATACCAAACGGCATGTTTTTTCAATGTTTGGCAAAGTTGTCGAATTCTTCCCAGATTCCACATCTTCCGACTCTTCAGGTTCAACCGGCTTTAAATGGAATTCTGACTGACCGGTCAAAACCGACGGTATCAATAGCATCGGTATGAAAGCTTTTCAGGCTCCAGTTCCAATCGCCAAGTTGCCGCCATTTCGACCGCACAGCACCTCGGAGACCCGGCCTTCGGGTGTGAAACTGAGAGGTCTAGTAAAAAAAATAAAGATGAACGGCATCTATGAGAAATAGTGCCCCTAAGAGCGCCGCAATAACCGCGCTGCTGCAGTAGCCTAGTTATTTCCAGACCGGCTAAATCGACTTCCTGTCGCTCTGATGCCTGAAGTCGGTCATGGCAAGAAGGATCATGACGGAGACAGTGACAAGACACCCACCCCACACGTGCGGCGATTGCCCACAAGAGGCCAGTGCTATGCCCCCCAATAGAGCAAGAACCCCGTAAAAACTTCTGGCCGCCCATTCGCGGGTACCTGGAAACCGCGTTGCAATAGCCAGGGCACAACCCAAAAACTGCACTGATATCAGAAACACAGCGGCGCAAACGTGAATCACATTATCCTCATTTGCTTAAAATACCTGTGTCTTCGAAACACATACGACCCGCACATAAGCATAGACGAAATGAGCCATTGGGTGAAGTCGAATTTGGCCGTTTTGCGCCCTAGCGGAACGATTGAATTCCGTCTTCGTAATGTTCCCGATTTACCGTTTTTCTTCTCTGACTTCACGTTGCGACACGGTAACCCGTGCTATGGTTGCTCCCGTGCTATGGTTGCTTAGGTTCGGCAGCATTCGGAGACAATGCCGCTTGAATAACAAGAATAGCGAGGCGCGACATGCTGGAACTGATCGATGTTAACCAGCGGATATCCGAGGAAGATTACGAGAAATCGTTTCCTGCATTGGAATCGGAACTTGCTGCATGTCAGCGGATGGCCCGCCAATGCGGGGTACCAATTGCTATCGTCTTTGAAGGTTTGGATGCGGCCGGCAAAGGGATGATGATCAATCGCCTTGCCCAGGTTCTCGACCCCCGCGGATTTCGGGTTCGTTTGACGGGTGATCCCAGTGCTGAAGAGCAGCGAAGGCCCTGGATGTGGCGATTCTGGAATGAGCTTCCCGGGGCCGGTGAAATAGTCATGTTCGATCACTCCTGGTATCGACGGATTCTAGACGATTACGCACAGAAGAGAATATCGGAACTGGAATACCACCAAGCCGTGCACGATATCCTCGAGTTCGAGCACCAACTGGCCGACAGCGGCATGCTGATTATCAAGTTCTGGCTCCATATCAGTGCTCGTGAACAACGGCGGCGTCTCAAGGAATTGGAAAAATCATCCGCCACGCGGTGGAAGGTCACGAAAGCTCAATGGAAGCAAAATGAAAACTACGATAAATGGATACGACTGGCGGAGGTCGCAATTCAGCGAACTAGCTCTTCGCATAGCCCGTGGAGGGTGGTTGAAGCTAATCAGGGAAGATTTGCCAGAATCAAGGTCTTCCGTGCGATTGTCTCCGCAATCAAGCAACAATGTGAGCGGTCTCAACAGGTCCCTCCGCGGCCAGCTACGCCCATGGCTGAGCCAGACGAAAGTTCGTTCTATCGGCCCACGATCCTGGACAGAGTCGATTTGACGAAAAGCCTTTCGCGAGAAGAATACGAACAACGGTTAAAAGCTCTCCACAACAAGCTTTATGAGCTTGAACACCGATGTTATCTCAAAAAGGTGCCGGTGGTCATCGTTTACGAAGGTTGGGATGCCGCCGGAAAAGGTGGGACAATCAAACGTCTGACACGCGCTCTCGATCCAAGAGGCTACGAGGTTGTTCCCGTTGGTCCTCCCACGGCCGAAGAAAAAGCGCATCACTATTTGTGGCGATTTTGGCGGCGGATCCCAAAAACAGGGCATATCACCATTTTTGATCGTTCCTGGTACGGGCGAGTGCTTGTCGAGCGCGTTGAAGGTTTTTGCACGCAAGAGGAATGGGAACGCGCTTATCGGGAAATCAACGAGTTTGAGCGCCAGCTGGCTGATTTTGGAACCGTCATCATCAAGTTCTGGCTCCATATTGATGCCGATGAGCAACTCCGGCGTTTTCAGAACCGGCAATCCGACCCTCAAAAGCAATGGAAGATTACCGAGGAAGACTGGCGAAATCGGGCCAAATGGAAACACTATGAGCTTGCTGTCATCGAAATGCTCGAACGGACTAGCACAATTTATGCACCCTGGACAATCTTGGAAGCCAATTGCAAACTCTTTGCCCGCATCAAGTCGCTTCAAACGGTTATTGAGCGTCTCGAGAGCGCCGCTTGCTAAGCCGCGACCTGAACGCACCACATTATACATTGCCTGAAGTGGCAGCGTTTCATCTGCTACTCTTGGGCACGGCGTGTTTTCCGTACCCTGGGTTTATCGGGCGTATCCTCCCCTCGCGAACTGGTATTTGCGCCACGGTCGTACACCGACCACTCGGGGTGTTTGTGTGCCGTCGCTTTTTCCGCGACTGGGGCGTATTCGTTTGGAGGTGCCTTGAGCACGTTTTTCGTCATGTTGTACCACATCGTTGCCATCCGCTCGACGATTTCCGGATACCGGGCGGCCAGGTCGTGTATTTCCGTCCGATCCTCCGCCAAATTGTACAACTCCCACGGTTCACTCCGGAAACTAACGAGCTTCCAATCGCCGTCCCGAAGCCCACGGTCTCGGGAAAACAGCAGATGAATAGGTGGGCGATCCGTCAGCGGTTGCCCCGCAAAGATGGGAGCCAGCGAAACACCGGCCAAAGGCGTCGGTTCGCGGCCCGGAAATGTGTCGGGAACCTCCGCCCCAGTCAATTCCGCCAGCGTTGGGAGGACATCGACAAGATGAGCCGGGGTGTGGACAAGTGCACCAGGTGGCGTCTTAAGTCCCGCCGGCCAATGCACAATAGCGGGTGTGGCGATACCTCCCTCGAATTGATTCTGCTTATAGTATCGGAACGGTGTATTCCTCGCCCACGCCCAACCGGTACTGTCGCTCCATGCCGCCCCCGGTTCATAGGGCTGACGATCGACACCACGGCTAACCCGATCGTAGGGGCACGCGCCGTTATCAGAAAAGAACAGGATCAACGTGTTTTCCCATTCGCCGTGATCCTCAATGTCTTTGAGAAGACGTCCAATCTCCTGGTCCATGCGATCGATCAGCGCCGCATAGGCCGCCATGCGGCGAGCCTCCCATTGCCGCGTTTCTGGTGCGAGATTGTCCCAGGCTGGAATGTGATCTGGTCGCGGTGATGGCGTCACATCTCGCCCAAACAAGCCCAATCGCCGCTGTTTTTCCACGCGGGCTGCCCGTACCACATCCCAACCGACATCATAGCGGCCAAGATATTTCTTGTAGTCGACTTCCAGCGGCTGCAAGGGTGCGTGCGGGGCATTGAAGGCCACATACAAAAACCACGGTTTCTTTTCCGCCCGTGCTTCACTCAAAAACCGAATTGCGAAATCCACATTTGCGACCGTGGTGTAAAAGCCCTCAGCCGGCACCTGCCACGGTTTTCCGTTCAGCCGGAATGTATTATCACCCTTGTAGTAGTCGGTGGCACCCGAAAGATGGCCGAAGTACCGTTGGAATCCAAAGTCGGTTGGTTCCTTGCTCAGATGCCACTTGCCGGTCATCGCGGTGAAGTAACCGGCCGGTGCCAGAATCTCGGGAATCGTCACGGCACGTTGCATGCTCTCGTCACCAGCCTGGCGACACCATCGCCCAGTCAACAGGCTGACGCGAGAGGAATGACATTTCGCCGTATTGTAGAATTGTGAAAAGCGAAGCCCCTCGGCGGCAAGGCGATCCAGATTCGGCGTTTCGATCTCGGATCCGTAGCAACCCAGATCCGAAAACCCAAGGTCATCGGCAAGAATGATGACAACATTGGGCCTGCTTTTCCACGTCGGTGCATCCGCAAGGAGTGACCCATGGACAACAAACGGTAAGCACAGTAGGAGCATCACAAGGTACCTAATGCGTAGCATCTCGTCGCAAACCTTTCCTTCATCTCAGGGTGTCGTAATCGGTTTTCCTCTGCGTACCGTCGCGCAACAATTATCCAAAGTCGTCAACACATGCTAACTCTATAATGTCCATTCTTGCTGCCAGCGCAGCAGGCCTCTATCTGAAACATGTATAATTACTCGTTGGTCAAATTGTTCGTAGGTTCGTTCGCGCATTGGGCAAGGTTCCACTGTCCCCATGTGAATGTTAAAGACTGGCAAAGTTGGGCGATTTCAGTCCGGACGTTTGCTTTTGCTGTCAGCAACTTGGTGTTGCTGATGAGATACATGTGTTGTTAAGGTATTAATGACAAATGATATGGCGACAGTTTTTCCGCCGAATCATGCAATGGTTCGGGTTTGGGTGTTACCTGTTTCGGAGGCGAATTTTTATTGAGGACGCCCTCAAGTTCGTCTTCGAACATGAGGAAGCCGGAATACGGGCAAGTTATGACAATTTCGCTCGATCGCTCAATTTGCCTCCAAAATGCGCTCGTCGTATTTTTTCGCAACTGGTGCACTCGGGCCTAGCCCAAGAGTTGGACGATAGCATATCACTGACCGACACCGGCCGGCGAGAAGCCTTGCGGATTGTCAGGCTCCATCGCTTGTGGGAAAAGTACCTGGCTGAGGAAACGGATCTGGACCCCAGCCAGTGGCATGCGAAGGCCCATGTTCTTGAGCATATGACCAGCCAGGAGGCTGCCGATAGTCTGCTCGCACGTCTCGGTAATCCGCGATTCGATCCCCACGGGGATCCCATTCCCACAGAGGCCGGTGAAATCCGATCCGTTTCGGGGGTTGCACTCCCAACGGCACAGCCTGGAGACATCGTCGAGGTATCCCATCTGGAAGATGAACCCGTCTCCGTGTTTCGGGAGTTACTTGATCGCGGTCTGCACTTAGGTGCGCAGCTTCAGATCGAAACATCGTCCGCAGAGGGAGTTACGGTTCGCCATCATGGCGAAACGGTGACGCTGTCGCCACAAGCTTCGCAGAATGTTCATGTAAAGTTGATCTCGAAAAAAGATCTCAGATTTTGGCAAAAAAAGCCAAAAACGCTTGCTGATTTGGGCCTTGGAGAGGAGGGAACCGTGACTGGGCTTTCGCCCGCATGTCGCGGATTAGCGCGACGGCGACTGCTCGATCTCGGTTTTGTGCCAGGAACAAGAGTTCGTGCGGAGCTCTGTAGCGTGGGCGGGGACCCGATGGCCTTCCGTGTTCGGAACACATTGATCGCATTACGGAAGACTCAGGCTGCTTTGATCCTGATTGATATGGAAAAGTCCGTTCCGAGATAACAAAAAAGCGAAGGTGTATCTGTTAGGAATCAATCGTCAATTTATGAAACCTGCTGATATCTGCAAGACTTGTCAAACATGTCCCACTCAACCGGCCAAACGATTGCGGCGGATGGGAGAGGAAGGCGGCACTGCCGATCATATCGTGGCCCTGGCTGGAAATCCCAACACGGGAAAGAGTACGGTCTTCAATTCGTTGACAGGGTTGCGCCAACACACGGGGAATTGGGCCGGCAAAACGGTCGCACTGGCAGAGGGCACCTTCGAGTACGGTCAGCGCCGCTTCCGAATTGTTGATCTTCCCGGTACGTATTCACTTCTCGCTACAAGTTATGATGAGGAAGTGGCCCGTGACTTTATCCTGTTTGGGCAACCGGACGTTACGGTCGTTGTGGTTGACGCAACGCGGCTTGAACGAAATCTGAATTTGGCATTGCAGGTCCTGGAGATTACGGATCGTGTTATCCTCTGCGTCAACTTAATCGACGAAGCCGAACGTCACGGATTGATGATCGACACGGATCGTCTTGAACAAGAGCTGGGAATCCCGGTGGTCGCAGCTTCCGCTCGATTTGGCCGCGGCATTGACAGGCTTCTGGAAACCATTGAAGGTGTGGTTACTGGCCAGATTCAATGTCGGCCGCTGCGCGTTGGTGGAAAGACCCCTCAGCTGAGCGAGGCCGTTCAAGATTTGGCACAGTCACTGCGGCAAGCCTTTCCTGGATTGTCAAACCCCGATTGGATTGCATTGCGGCTTCTGGACGGTGATGAACGAATGATCAAAGCAATCCAGACAGGAGAGCTGCTGCAACTCGGGCCGCAAAGCTCCCGTACGAACGGCCCGAAAGACACCGTCGAGCGCGAATCCTTACAATTAGTGTCGGAAGATCTGACCAACCTCCACCAAGAGATCCTGAAAAAGGCCTCAGAGTGGCGCTGGCAGGTCGGACCGGATTTTCACCAAACCCTGGTTGAGGCAATCTATGCCGAGGCGGGTCGCATTGCCGATCGCGTCGTCCGCAAAAAGGAAGGTACTGTCTCAACATGGGACGAAAAGCTGGATCGTATTGTGACTAGCCCCCTCTGGGGTTATCCGATCATGGTGAGTCTCTTTCTCCTTGTGATTTGGCTTACGGTCCAAGGCGCCAATTATCCCTCCCAGATCTTGAGCTGGTTATTGGTGGAAACAATCCACCCAATGCTGCGGTCCATGGCCGTTGCCATTCATTTACCCACCTGGTTGATTGGCCTGTTTATTGACGGAGGCTACCTAGCCACAGCGTGGGTCGTGAGCGTTATGCTGCCGCCCATGGCCATCTTTTTTCCGATGTTCACTTTACTTGAGGATTTGGGATATCTCCCCAGGGTGGCGTTCAATCTGGACCGTCTTTTTCGCTGGGCGGGCGCCCACGGAAAGCAGGCTTTGACAATGTCGATGGGTTTCGGGTGCAATGCGGCGGGGGTTGTTGCCTGTCGCATCATCGACAGCCCGCGCGAACGACTGGTCGCCATCCTGACGAATAACTTTTCGCTGTGTAACGGCCGCTGGCCGACGCAAATCCTCCTGGCCACCATCTTCCTCGGTAGTCTCGTACCGTCTTACCTAGCTGGGATTGTGGCGGCGGGAGGTGTCATCTCAGTCGCTTTGCTGGGCGTGGTCATGGCCCTCATTACGTCGCGCCTTCTCACAACAACGGTCCTGAAGGGCGAACCATCCACCTTTCATCTGGAGCTGCCTCCCTACAGGCCGCCTCAGGTCCTGCCAACACTCTACAGGTCTCTGGTGGACAGGACTCTCGTGGTTCTGTGGCGGGCAGTTCTCTTTGCTTTCCCAGCAGGATTGACCATCTGGTTAGTCGCCAATATCCATGTAGGGTCACAGACGCTGGCGGGACATCTCGTTCGTTTTCTCGATCCCGTCGGCCTGGCTGTTGGCCTCAACGGAATCATTCTGCTGGCCTACATCATAGCCATTCCCGCCAACGAAATTGTCATCCCAACGGTGTTGATGTTAACTGCCCTGTTAAGCGGTGTTTCGATCGCCAATGCCCAGGCTGGCGTTTTGTTTGAACCCCAAGACTTGACGGCAACAGGGGAAATCCTCCGTCAGGCGGGGTGGACACCGGTCACGGCCATCTGCCTGATGCTCTTCAGTCTCATGCACAATCCCTGCTCGACGACGATCTATACAATTTATGCCGAAACAAAGAGCCTGAAATGGACCGCGGTTGCGGTGCTCATGCCACTCGTCCTAGGCTTTTCCACATGTTTTATCGTAAACCAAATAGCAAAACTGTGGCTTGGCATCTAATTAACCAAACTGGTTGTCGTCCTCAAAAGTACGTCATGCCGTTTTCATTTGACGTTGCCAACTGCTTGTTATTCCCGACACATTCGAATCGCGCTTCTTGTTCGAAGCATTGCTCTTCTACTTCACGATTGCATCACGCACTTTGGCGAGGAACTCATTCCATGCCTCTTCTGATGCTTTGCCATCCAGGCCAAGACGGACAATGACCATGTCCCATTCGGGCACGACGAAGCAACGATTATTGTTATGGCCGGCAGCCCAGAAGGTCCCCGCTGGGGCAGCAGAAAGAGCCAGTTGACCATCCGCACGGATGCCATTGACCCACCAGTTGAAGCCATAAACACCTCGGCCGTCGATCTTGCTTTCCGGCTGGGCCCACGGCAGGCTTGCCGGAACCTGAACGTGCGTTGCCTCTCGAATCCACCATTCAGGGATGAGTTGTTTATCCTGCCAGCGTCCACGGTTGAGCATCAGCCAGCCGAAACGAGCCATATCACGTGCCGAGATCTGCACGTGCCGGTTGCCGTTGCCAGATCCGCCGTTAACAACAATTCCGTCCACCTCTCCAAAATCGCCCCAATCCCAGTTCTTCATTCCGATGGGTTCGGCCACCCTCCGCCGAAAGACTTCTTCGATAGGCTCACCCGCTAGTTTCGTCAGAACCAAACCAAGGAGGTTCATGGCAGAGTCCCAATACGCATATTTCGTTCCCGGAGGACTGAAGAGCGGTTCAGGGCTGGGGACAAAGGGAGTCGGACTGGGACCGTGGAGATAGTCTCCGCGAGGCTCGTCACCGACTGCACGATAACCACTGGTCATAGTGACAAGATGACGAATCGTAACCTCAGCATACTTCGGCTTGAGACT
>Ga0308414_1003446_pt1 | contig 10066 bp, 7 predicted proteins | sample HotsprSampleOS50_FD_205667 | JGI IMG/M metagenome (GOLD analysis project Ga0308414, IMG submission 205667) | Hot spring phototrophic mat microbial communities from Octopus Spring, Yellowstone National Park, Wyoming, United States - 20090730_OS50 ...
GAGGAAGTTAATTGAAAAGAATATTATTAATATTTTCTTTAATTTTAACCTTTACTACTTTAAATTTACAATCTAAGAATCATTATTATCATATCTATCAACAAAAATATTTTGATTCGGGAAATATAATAATATTAAATACAAAAGATAATACCAAAAAGTATTTTTTATATTATGATTTAATGAATTCTAATATCACAATTACTCAATTAGATGATAAGTTCGAAAGTATTGGAATATCAAAGGTATTAAATAATTTAAATCTTATTGATTACGAAAACGATAGTAATTATATTTTTTTATTAACTAATACTATCAATGATGTAAATTTAATTATTTTAAATGAGAATTTAGAAATTGTTAAAGAAATCAATATCGAAAAAATTTTATTATATTCAAAAATCGAAGATTATAAATTATCTTTAACCAAAAATTTTATAATAATTAATAATTCTGAAAAATTAATAATTTATAATAAATCAAATTATTATCTGACTAACAAGTTAACTATAAAAGATAGGTTGATAACAGAGTTTTATGATAATTATTATTTACACTTAAAAAAAATAAATATTTATGGTAAAATTGAACTATATGATTATAACCAATCGTTAATTTTAAATAAAAATATAACAATTTATGATAATATTAGATTATTTTTATTAGAAAATTTTTTATTCATTCTTACTTCGATAGAAAATTCTAATCAAACTTTTCTGCAAATTATAGATATATCTCAAAATAAATTTATTATTACAGATTGGATAAATTCAAACATTAATAATATTGATATTGATATTCAAAAAGATAAAAACATATATTTAATTGCAAATTATTTAGAAGAAAAAGATGATAATATTCTATCATTTATTAAATTTAATCAAGATTTAACTCCAATCAATAAAAATACTTTTTCGATTGATAAAAAATTTGTTCTTCCAATAGCAACAAAAATTTATAAAGATTTTATTCTTACATTTTTTAAAAATGGACTATATTTAATTAATTGTAGTAATAATAATGACTTATCTGATTATATTAAAATAGATTATAATCAAATTAGACGCGTAGATTTAATTAATTCTAATTTGATAATAAACTTTAAATATAATGCTTTAGTAATTGAAATTAAAGAAGATAAATATTATTATTTGAATAATTTGATTGACTTTTTAAAAAATTATGGATTAATTATAATTTTAATAATTATATCTTTATATTTTATACAAAAATATAGGCATCTTTTAAGAATTTTTAATCAAATCATAAATAATTCAGGAAGTGGAATTATATATTTTGTAGATTCAAAAGGTAGATTAAAATTTACAAATAATTTAGGATTAAGCTTTTTAGACATAAATCCAAATCAATTTAAAAATAAACAATTTGGTTTCTATTGTAAGGGTGATGTTAGCAAAAAATTTTCAGAGATAGTAAGTAATTCATTAGAAACTAAAGAAGATAAAAAAATTAGTTTTACAAGTAACATTGATAATAATAGAATTAGCTTTGTCTGTAACGTAAATATTATTAGAAACATAGCTGGCACTATTAGAGGCTTAATTTTAGTTGCTAATGATATTACAGAACAATTAGAAAGAGAAAAATTATCAAATCTGGCTTATTTAGCACATGATATGCAAACTAATCTAACCACAATTAAACTTAATGCTGAATTAATTGATACTAATGAGTGCGATAAAAATATATCTTACAAAAATAAAATTTTATATCAAGTAAATATATTAATTCAAAAAGTAAGAGATATTCTTACAGTAGGACGAGACGAAAATTTAGATCTTAATGTCTATAAATCATCAGAAATTATTAACAAATCTTTAAATGAATTTGATTTAAGTTTGTATAGTAATATAGAAATTAAAACCGATATAGAAGAATTCTATATAGAATGTGATATAAATAAACTAACCAGAGCCTTTAGAAATTCCATTGAAAATTCAATAAAACATTTAAATAAAGAAAAAGGTTTGATAATTCTAAAAGCAATTAAAAAAGAAGATGAAGCAATTTTTAGTATAATGGATGATGGTATAGGAATGGATTTAGAAACACAGAAAAAAATATTGCAACCATTTTTTACAACTGCATCTAAAAAAGGTGGAAGTGGTATAGGGACGATTATAATGCAAAAAGTTATAGAATTGCATAAAGGAAAATTAAATATAATTTCTGAATATGGCTTGGGAACTGAATTTCAATTTATTTTACCTATTAAACAATTAAAAAAATAATATGCAGAAAAAAGATAGAATATTATCTATTGATTATGGATTAAAAAACGTTGGAGTTGCCTATACAGATGAATATCATTTATCTATAAATTACTTGCCTAATTTATTAAATAATGATAGATTAGTAGAGGAAATCTTAAAAATAATCAAAATATATAATATAAATTTAATTTTAGTTGGTTATCCAAATTTTAAAGACAATTTTGAATCAGAATTTAAAGAACATTTAAACAAATTTTATATACTTCTTAAAGAAAAAACTAATTTAAACGTAATTAAAGTGGATGAAAGTAATACAACCGAAGAATCTTATAAACTAATTAATGAATTTCAAATAAAAAAAAATAAAAAGAAGCAAATGAAAGACTCTATAAGTGCAGGTTTAATATTGAAAAATTATTTAGACAAAATATGAAAAAAATTATATTAGTTATATCAATTTTGTTTTTAATTTCGATAACCGATTTAATATCTCAAAAAAATAATTTTGATAAAAGTCAGCTATATTCTTATGGAAATATATTATTTTATGATTATTTAATTCTACCTGAAAATATTAAAGATTCTGGAGAAGTTTTTGTATTTTTTAAAATATTATATGATGCATTAGTTTTTAATAAAGTTAATCCTACAGAATATCCAGGCGAATTCCAAGCAATTCCTGAATTAGAAATTGTATATTATGATTCTCAAAACATTATTCGTTCGAGAATGTTATGGAGAGATACTATATATGCTAGAAATTTTGATGAAACTAAATCTAAATCAAAATATACTTATGGTATAATTTATAATAAATTAAAAAATGATAAGTATCGCTTTACTATTCAATTACTTACAAGAAGCAAACAATATTCTGAAATAAAAGAATCAAAATTTGAATTAAAAGATTTTAATATCTATGACAATAAAGTAACATTTGGAAATATTTTATACAATGAAAATGAAATACTTTTTAAGCCAATTATATGGAATGGTGATATAAATTTTAGTTCTAAAGATATTCAATTTATTACATTAATTACTAACATAGATAAAAATGTAGAATATAAATATAATTTAAAGAAAATAAAATCAACTAATATTAATTTTATAGATGAAAATACAGACATAAATGGTAAACTTGAAATTTTAAAAAATAAAACTTTTAATAATGTATCTTCATCAAAAGAAATTAAATTTAAAATTGTTGAAGATAATAAAAGTGATGAAATTTTAATATTAAAAGGAGAGATTCCTTCTCAAAATTTATCCACAGGTACTTACGAACTAAAAATTACAAATAATTTAAATTCAGATTCATTAAATTATCAATTTGAAGTAAGATGGATAGATATGCCATTATCATTACAAGATATAAATTATGCTACTCGTGCAATGTATTATATACTAACAGATGAAGAATATAATAATCTAAGAAAAGGTAATACTAACGAAATGATAAAAAAATTATCAGATTATTGGAAAAATAATGATCCTACACCACTAACACCTTTTAATGAAGCTTTAGACCAATACTTTAAAAGAGTTGACTATGCTTTTTTTAATTTTCAAACTATCAAAGAACAGGATGGAACTTTTACTAATAGAGGAAAAATATATATATTATTCGGACCGCCTGATAATGTAGAAAATAAATTTTTAAATCAAAGATCTCAGGAAATTTGGCAATACAAAAGATTGAATAAAACTTTTATTTTCGAAATTGATGATAATGGTAAATTTGTTTTGAAATCAATTGAAGGTTGATTTTGGTTCCCAATCGTTACCTTCGCAAGGTATGTAATCTTTTGTGATGTGTTCGTCGTAAATTTCACATATTTGTGCTTCTTTTCTAAAGTGCTTACAACTACCACATAAAGTATCTTCTGATAAATATTCAATTCTTTGATTGAATCTTGTAAATTGCCTATATGCTGGATATGCAACGAAAAACCATATGAAAAAGAAAAACATCCACCAATATTCTCTAAAATTAGCATAATTTAATAACACAAATATTAATATGATGGAAATTGTTGATCTTAATAATATACCCCAAACTATAGAACCGGTTGTAATAACAGGATTTCCGACTTTATCATCGTCTATTGTTCCTTCTCGAAACATAAATAAATCGATTAATTTGTTTAATAACATATTAAGACCAATTTTATTTAATATTGAATAATTTAATGTTAATTTATTTTTAGCAATAAAGAAATTTAATTTTTGTCAATCAATTACAAATGGAAAAGAAAGTAAGAATATTACCTGAATATATTGCAAATCAAATAGCAGCAGGCGAAGTAGTCCAGCGTCCCGAATCAGTCGTAAAAGAATTAGTTGAAAATTCAATAGATGCTCAGGCAAACTCGATAGCCGTGATAGTGAAAAATGCAGGTAAAAGCCTAATTCACGTAGTTGATAATGGAATTGGAATGTCTAAAGAAGATTTATTATTATCTATCAAAAGGCATGCTACAAGCAAAATTTATAATAGTGAAGACTTAGAAGCAATAAAAACATTTGGTTTTAGAGGAGAAGCATTAGCATCTATTTGCAGTGTAGCATTTACTGAAATTAGAACTAAACAAAATAACACAGAAATTGGTTGGCAATTAAAATCTGAACCTCTTAAGGAACCTGTAATTGAACCATTTAATGCGGAAAATGGAACTCAAGTCTTTGTAAGAAATCTATTTTATAATGTACCAGCAAGAAGAAAATTTCTGAAAGCCGATTTAACTGAATTTAGATATATATCAGAAACAATGATGAGATTTGCATTATCCCACCCTGAGATAAGATTTACATTTTATGATGATAATATTTTAGTGTTTGATTTGAAACCAAGCAATATTTTAAATAGAATTGAAGAGATTTTTGGAAAAAATATATTAGATAATTTATTTGAAATTAATTATACAGATGAATTTATTTCTTTAAGTGGATTTGTAGGTACACCAGCATTAGGAAAAAACAATCGTGGTAATCAATTTCTATTTTTAAATAAAAGAACTATTTATTCCCCGTTACTTTCTTATGCGGTAAATAGTTGTTTCGAAAATTTAATTGATAGAAACCAAAAGCCTTTTTTTATAATTAATCTTCAAATAGATTATTCAAAAGTAGATGTTAATATTCACCCACAAAAGCACGAGGTAAAATTCGAAGATGAAAAATATATTTTTAATACTATAAAATCAGTAGTCAACAATTCATTATTCAAACATAATCTAATCCCTCAATTAAATAATTTTGATATTGAACAGCCATTCATTTTGATTAAAGAAAACGATGAAAAACTTTTAGTAAATCAGCAAACAGGAGAAATAATCAAGAAAAAAAATGAGAATAATGGCTTTAGATATGATAATAATGGATTTAATTACGAAACAAAAGAATATTGTATAGCTAAACAAAAAGAATTGCAATCGAATTTTGAAATTTTAAATACGAAAATTGAAATTTCTAATCAAATAATAGAGACTGATAACTACTATTATTTTCAATTGTTTAATAAATTTATATTAAAGTATAATAATGATTTGATTTATATTTACGAACAAAGCTCTACCCATAAAAGAATAATTTATGAACAACTAAAAAAACAAAAACAATTAATTAACTCTCAAAAATTATTATTTCCAATAACAATTCAAATTAAAGTTTCTGATAAAGATTTTCTTCAAGAAAATACGGAAATTCTAAATAATTCAGGTATTTACTTCGAGATATTAGATAATACATTAAATATAACAGAAATACCGAATATTATCAAACAAGGATTAGAAAGCGAAATAATATATAATATTTTTCAAAAACTTTTTGAACTTCCTTTAGTTAGTAATTTTGATATTTATGAAAATATAATTTTAATTTTATGTGATGAATTATCTATTAAAAATGGTCAAAAATTAGAAATAGAAGAGATGAAAAAATTAATAGAAGAATTGCATAAATGTGAAAATTCAATGGTTTCTCCATTCGGAAAAAGAACGTACGCATTATTAAATAAAGATGAATTCTATCAAAAATTCTTAAGATTTTGATTTATTAATTAAGAAATTATAAATATTTAGACCAATTTCTGATACAAATACTCCTAATAATAATAAAAAACCACCAAAATATTCTCTAAATGTTAAAATTTCATTAATAAAAATAAAAGCAAAAATAGATGCAAATACGGGCTCTAAAGAAAAAATTAAAGCTGCTTTTACAGGATTAGTATATTTCTGATAAGCAGTATGAATAAAAGTTACAATAAAAGAAGCTAATAGTCCATTGAATAGTAGTGCAATCAATAAGTTTTTAGAAAATTTAAAATAAATATTTTGAAAATCAAAAATAAAAAAACTAATACCAGAAAGCACTGTAGTTGTAAAGAATTGTAGGATAACTAAAATCGCTGTAATTGCTATTCCAGATTGACCTTTTGTAAAATCATCAATTAATGTAATATAAAATGCCCACATAAAAGTAGATAATAATGTAAGCAAATCTCCTAAATTGATATTATTAAAATCTGGTTTTGTAAATATATAAAGACCAATTGTAGCAATTATAACTCCTATTTTAGACCAAAAGTTAACTTTTTTCCTTTTTAAGAACCAATAAACAAAAGGTGTTATTGATACAGTAATGCCTGTAATAAATGCTGATTTAGATACAGTTGTAAATTTTAATCCATAAGTTTGTAATAAAAAACCTAATCCAAATAATAAACCTAAAATTAAACCTTGGGATAGATTTTTCTTATTTAAGTGTTTTAGATGTTTCCCAAAAAAAATAATAGATAGAATCAATGCTAATGCTAATCGTAATACTAAAAATAAAGAAGGTGGACAATCATTAAGGGCTAATTTAGTAAATATAAATGTACAACCCCAAATTATAGTTACTGCAAATAATAATAATTCTGCTTTCCAAGAACTCACAATTTTTAGTTATTATATTTTATTAATATTCAAAAATAACTATTGTATAAGTAAAAAAAGGCTTATTATCTACTATTTATTTTTTTAGAAGAAGATTTTTTCATAAATTAGACTTTTATATTTTTTCTAATTATTAAATGGAGAATTATGAAACAAGAAATAATCGAAAGGCTTATAAGATATTTAAAAATCGATACTCAATCTGATCCCGAATCAAAAACTACCCCAAGCACAATGAAACAATTTGATTTAGCAAATCTTTTAGTTGATGAACTTAAAAGTATGGGCTTAACGCAAGTAGAGCTTGATGATAAGTGTTATATTTATGCCACTTTAGAATCAAATATTCCCGAAAACCATCCTGCATATGGTAAAGTTCCAAATATAGGATTTATAGCTCATTTAGATACATCACCTGATACAACTGGTGCTAATGTAAATCCACAAATAATAGAAAATTATCAAGGTGGCGATATAGTGCTACCAAATGATAATTCAGTAGTTATCAAAGTATCAGAAAATAAAAGTTTAGAAAAATGTATTGGTCATACAATTATTACAACTGATGGAACTACTCTTCTTGGTTCTGATGATAAATCTGGCATTACGGCTATTATGACAGCAATTAAATTTTTAATTGACCAACCTGAAATTCTTCACGGAAATATTAAAATTGGCTTTACTCCTGATGAAGAAATTGGAAAAGGTGCTAATTATTTTGACATCAAAAAATTTGATTGCGAATATGCCTATACTATAGATGGGGAAATGCCTGGAGAAATAAACAAAGAAACATTTAGTGCGAATTCTTGCATTATTAGAGCTTACGGTAGAGATATTCATCCTGGTTATGCAAAAGATATTATGATAAATTCAATCAGAGCCATTGCTGATATTGTAGCTCTAATGCCTAAAGATATGGCTCCCGAAACAACCGAAGGATATCAGCCTTACATTCATCCTCATAAATTAACTAGTACTGTTGCAAAATCAGAACTACATATTTTATTTAGAGATTTTAAAACATCAGGATTGGATGAGCAAAAGAAAATAATGGAAGATATTATAGAAAAAGTAAAGCCTAATCACCCAAATACCAAATTTGAACTTGAAATTATAGAATATTATAGAAATATGCTTGATGATTTAGAAAAAAATCCAAAAGGATTAGATTATTTATGGGAAGCTTGCGAAAGAATCGGAGTGAAACCTTTCTGGAGTCCAATTAGAGGAGGAACTGATGGTTCTCGTCTTACAGCAATGGGACTTCCTACTCCCAATATTTTTACCGGTGGACAGAATTTCCATTCTAAAACAGAATGGGTATCTATAGATTACTTACAAAAATCAGTTGAAGTAATTGTTGAGTTAGCTAAAGTTTGGTTAGAAAAATCTATTAATAATTAAAGGAGATTTATGGAACATAAAACAAGTAGTATTTCAGGATTGCCCGAGAATGCATATCGGGAATTAAATCCAGGAGAAGAATATATTCCTGTAATGCCATCAAAAGAGGTTTTCCCTGAAGTAACTCCATATTCTGTTGGAATGGGATTATTAATGGCTGTAATTTTTTCAGCTGCAGCGGCATTTTCTGGTCTAAAAATTGGACAAGTTTTCGAAGCTGCTATACCAATTTCAATAATTGCAGTTGGAACATCTACTTTTTTAAAAAAGAAATATGCCTTAAGCCAAAATGTTATTATACAATCAATTGGTGCAAGTAGTGGAGTTATAGTTGCTGGAGCTATTTTTACAATTCCGGGATTATATATTTTGCAATATAAATATCCTGAAATTACGGTAAATTTTTGGCAAATATTCTTTTCATCTTTACTTGGTGGTTTCCTTGGAATTTTATTTTTAATACCATTTAGGAAATATTTTGTAAAAGATATGCACGGGAAATTCCCATTTCCTGAAGCAACTGCTACCACAGAAATATTAATAACAGGCGAAAAAGGTGGTAAACAGGCTGGAATTCTTATCGTAAGTGGTTTAATAGGCGGTATCTTTGATTTTATGTTCACTTCTCTTAAACTTTGGTCTGAAGTTGTAACAACTAAAATTCTACCAATTGGAGCTTCACTGTACGAAAAATCAAAAATTGTTTTAAAACTAAATGTTAGCTCATTAATATTTAGTTTTGGTTATTTAGTTGGATTAAAATTTTCTACTATAATTGTAGTTGGTTCTTTACTATCATGGCTCGTATTTATACCTTTATTAAATGCAATAGGAGGTATAGTAACAGGTGTTGATGGTACAAATTTCTTTGCTTCGATGACACCCGAAGATATTTTTAGAAGTTTCGTTAGGCCAATTGGAGTAGGAGCAATTGCAATGGCAGGTATTATTGGAATTATAAAATCATCATCAGTAATTGGTTCTGCTTTTAAATTAGCAATTGCAGGTTTGTTTGGTAAAAAAACTGATAAAACAGAAGAAGAAATTAGAACTCAAAAAGATTTAAAAATGACATTCGTAATATTTTTAATTTTATTAAATATTATAGCAATTTTTATATTTTTAGTAACAGGTGTAGATATTACTCTAATTCAAGCTGTTATTGCATTAATTACTTTAATTGTGATTTCATTTTTATTTACTACCGTCGCAGCCAATGCAATTGCTATTGTTGGAACTAATCCTGTATCAGGAATGACTTTGATGACTTTAATTATTTCATCAATTGTTCTAGTGCAAGCAGGTCTAAGCGGTCCTCAAGGTATGGTTAGTGCTCTTGTTATTGGTGGAATTGTTTGTACTGCACTATCTATGGCTGGTGGATTTATTACAGATCTGAAAGTTGGATATTGGTTAGGCTCTACTCCAGCTAAGCAACAACAATGGAAATTCTTAGGAACTTTAGTTTCTGCTGCAACAGTTGGA
>Ga0308414_1003448_pt1 | contig 10060 bp, 5 predicted proteins | sample HotsprSampleOS50_FD_205667 | JGI IMG/M metagenome (GOLD analysis project Ga0308414, IMG submission 205667) | Hot spring phototrophic mat microbial communities from Octopus Spring, Yellowstone National Park, Wyoming, United States - 20090730_OS50 ...
CAGGAGGACGCGACGGATGAGTTCGCGGTCGGCCCAGACGAAGAGTGATTGGGGAATATTCACGAACGTCTTGATCTTTTGTGCCTCGATTTGGAGATGAAGACCAGCGAGAATTTCTTCGACTAAAGGTAAGAGGGCAAAAAGCGACTCTTGCGGTTCACGATCGGCGGCAAACTGAAGGAGATCGCTGACCGTGGTTTCGGCAGCGCGAACCGCTTCGATCACTTTGCGAAGCACATCCCGTGACTCAGGATCTTCGATTCGTCGATCTAAGATGCTGAGATAGAGAGCCACCGGGACAAGACTGTTACGAAGCTCGTGCGCGATATGGGCAGCCATACGGCCCAAATCTGCCAGACGATCTTTTCTCGCCAATTCACGGTTTTTACGTTCCAACTCCGCGGTCAAACGCCGGACCTCGGCTTGAAGCGCTTCGTGTGTCTGTTCGAGGCGAACTGTGGCGGCATGCCACGCCTCGAGGATCGTTCCCAGATCTGTTTCCGCGCTGAGCTGTAAATCTGTTGGTTGACTCACAGAAGCACCTCCCTATCACACATCACGGGCATTCCAAACATCTGCCTGGCTGCGATGCAAGGCTCACCATCTAGGATGTCACATCCAATTCGTTGATGGTCTCGCCTGGTTGCTGATATGCAGCACGAGCCTGCATAAAGTCGTGAAACTCGGCAAGCTGTTTGGCAACATCATTTTTGCGCTGTTCCAAAATGCGGGCACATTCGCTTTCCATACGAAGAATCTGTTCCAGTAATGCCCGGCACTTTGCGATCATTGCGGTGATCACATCGCGATATTCCTCAGGCATGGAATCCTGATCGAAATCGAGCGCGCCATATTCTTTAAGTTGGTGATCCAGGCTCTGTAATTCGGTAAGGACTCGTTGCTTGGCTGCCAGAATCTCGAGCAAGGCCTCGATGTCGCCTGTAGTCACGCATGCCATCTGACGCTGGCTCAGATCATAGACCTTGGCCAAACACTGGTGCTTTTCCGACACCAGGTGAATCAAGGCCTTGTGCAACATAAGCGATTGGTTCATGGAATTTGCGACCCTGAAATGACCCGAATGATTCTGTCTATGTTGACGACAATGCTTTCGTACCCATTTCCTGAATACCTTCCGTTACCGGCCTGCGAGTGCAGGCAATTGGTCTGACGATGGTATTTGTAAGAGTTTATTCAGCCTCTCAGTCCATTCCGTACGCGAGAATGGAGTGGTTTGGTCGAACACGATTTCGTTTGGCAGCCGGGCAAGGACAATGCGTGCTTGTTCCATGGCGATGCGGGCTTCTGCCGGTTGGCCCATGGCTTGACGGCAACGGGCTATCTGCATATAGGCCTCAAGCACTTCAGGCTGGGCTTGAAAACGGTTTGTAATGCTCGTGTAGGCCGTCAAGGCCTCACTGAATCGCCCCAGGTGATAGCACACCGATCCTATTCCGAAATACGTATTTCGCAGGATCTTCCGACTTTCTTCTGACGGTTCCCCCGTTTCCCATTGAGCATCCAGGTCACTCTGAACCTGACGATAATACTCCAGTGCCCGCAGGAGATGATCTCTCACAACTGCCGAACTGTGGGTATCGTCCCGCCTGTTGTAAGAGGACATGATGTTATCCCAAGCGATGCGGGCATGAATCTCAGCCAAATAATATTTGGCCTTAATGCCGCGTGGATCCCGAGGGTACCTGCGAACAAATTCTTCCAGTTTCGGAATCGCATCTTGATCACGTCTCATCTGATAGTACATCTCTGCAAGTGCGAATAGCGAGTCGCGCCATTCCATACTAGAGGGTGCCAGCTCTCCCGAAAGGTTGGCAAGGAGCATCTCTTCTGCCTTATCAGGAAGTTCTTTTTCTAAGTAGGCATGTGCGGCCAGGAGCCTTGCTGAATACGACGCTGCGTCCTTGCGATGAAACTCGATGCATTCGCCGAAAACGAGAAGCGCTTCGTCAACGCGCCCCATGGCGAGGAGGCATTCCCCAAGACGCGCCAAGGCAATTGGGTTTCGGCGCCGGGCCTCGTTCCGCAGATACTCCCGGAGGACCCTGGACGCTCGTGAATAGCTTCCGCCACGATAATAATGGTCTGCGGCCTGCCAGAGATCCTCAACGTAAAATCGACTCCCAGCCCGAGTCCGTGCCAATCTAGTAAACTCGTCGCCGGCCAATCGAAAATACCGTTTCGCATTGGCCTTATCTTGGAGGGCATCTGAAGAACCGTCTAGCGAAGCCTGCAATAATGCCTCGCCCCACGCTGAAAAAACGCCGGCCCGCAATTCGTGAATCTCCGCCGGCGAAAGGGCTTTCTGCAACGAATCGATGACCTCTATTGCCGGACCGTAACGTTTCTTTTCCTTATAGGTCTTAATGGCACCTCGGCCAAGTTCCTCGGCCTCTGACCAACTAACCCATGGATTGAAAAACCGTGTGGGATCATTGATACTTTGAAAGCTGGCTATCAGTTCCTGACTGGCCAGATCGTACTGGCCCATCGATTGATGCAATTCCGCCATGCGCAATTGTGCCGCCCAGGCCTCGTAGGAATCCGGATATTCTGTGCGGCACCGTTGCCACGTGGCGATGGCCTTGTCATACTCGCCAAGACACTCGAAAACCATTCCCAAAAGATAAGTGGCCCTGGAACGGAGGGACTCCTCGGCCCCGGCCATTCTTCGTACCTGGTCAAATTTTTGTTGGGCAGAGAGCAACTTGTCTCTGGCCGGTTGGTCATGGCCTGGCTCCTGGCTTGCGAGACTCTTCTTACCCCATTCGTATTCGATCCAGCCTCGCAAAAACTCTGCCTCAGCGGATTTTGCGGATTGTGGGCTGAGTTTGGTTAGTGCTGCCTCGGCGTCCGGAAAAAGTCCCAAAGCAATCTGGATCCTTGCCCGTTGCAGCCAACCGGCATTCCGAGCCTGGATACTCAACCCCGGGACCCGCAAGTATGCCTCGTTGAACTTGAGGGCCTCTTCCTTTTTTCCCTGGGAATCGAGCAGATGGGACTCGGCCAGAAGCCAGTACACGCGGGCTTGTTTGTCAACGGTGCGTTTGAGGGCCTCACGCAACCATTTGCGACTCTCTGCAAACCGGGCCAGATAGTGCAGGGACCGCCCCAGGAAAAAGGCCCCTTCCTCTTCCCATCCAGGAGCGAAGCCAACAGTGGCTGCCTGCTCTCCATAATTCACCGCTAGATTCAAGAGACGCTGTTTGTCCTCACCTTTGGCCGGATCAGCCTCCCGGGCATACGCAAGAAGCTGGGCTAAAAGGGCTGCTTGCACATCCCCAGGCAAGGCCTCTTTTTCTACCAGGATTTTCTCCGCCTCTTCATGGATAAAACGATAATCGCTCCGTTGCAAGGCGGCAAATATCGCCTCGGCTCGACGATGGTCCGCCGGCTTCCGATTCAAGAGCCAAATCGCGGTTCCCACCCCTGCCGTCAGAGCGACAAGCAGTACTCCTGCCACCAGCGCCAAACGGATCTTGGATTTAACAATCCCTGCCAAGATCGTCCCAAGGCGCATACGCCAAGATCGTCCGTTTCCCATCTCGGGAGGGGGACCTTCCGGCTTCTCGACACTGCTGTTGGAGGAGGATTCATCTTGGGACATAGGCCATATTCATCGACTCCTGCGAACTTAACTTACCCCTATCCCCCAAGTCGCCAGGATTAAGTCACTGCCCATAATGGCGTACTCTGAAAACAAGGGCAATTTGTTTCGAACATTTTGCTCGCGGATGCCATCCCACCGAGGGAAGAGTATGTACAAAAAGGCCTCTTGCCCGTCAACGGTGAATCGTAAACCGTGTCAAGATGGGAATGATGACAACAACGGCCACAATTACCGCGAATCTTAGATGATAAACGTTAATTTGTGGGATCGAGGTAGAAAAGGTAGCACTTTGAAGCTACAAAAGATAACGCAATTCACATGGCAACGGTAAAATGGCACATCCGCTCAATTGGGAGCGGGTCAATTCTCTTGGCGAGGTGATTAGAAAAACGCATTGGACGGCCCCTCCTCTCGGAGGGACCAAGTTATCAGGTCCACTCGGAGGGACGCGCTTGTCGCGTTCGGTTCTCGGAGGGCCCCACTTGTCGGGGCCGTTTCTCGGAGGGACGCGCTTGTCGCGTCCGCTGCGCAACGTTTGATTATCCATTCCGCTTCGGCGGGCACGACAGGCGTGCCCCTCCGATTTACCTACCGATCCGGAATCAGGCCGATGTGCAATGCTAGACGTTGCCGATCAGTTCCATTCGGCACATCTTGGCAAAGGCCTTGAAACACCGTGCGTCATAGCGGTCTCCGCAAAACAGGACGGGATGCGGTCCAGAGTAGGCCTCACAGACATCGGCCACGCCATCTAATTCTACCAGCACTCGCGTGGCACACCCGCCCGTTGCTGGGGTTGGCGGCGAGTTGATAACCTTTCCCCGCCAACACATAAGGGCGTTCTTCCCCGTCAGGTACTTTGCCAGAAGAACCGGTTCACTCGGTGACCATTGCACATCCAGCGCCGGCGTCTTGGGAAGCTGGTGAAAGAACGGGCGAATGAAGAATTCCTGCGAGGGGCCTTGCGGTCCGTGGAGTTTCCAGGCACATGTGCAGTGGGCGCCAAAATACAAGTTCTCAGTGGTGTCGAATTCCGGATTGTGCTGGAAGCCTCCGCGGTCTAACAGCCACCGGCCCAGCATGAGGGTCAGCGTTGCCTCCAGATGGTTTTCACATCCACAGGGGACCAAATGGCCATTATGCCAGGCAAAACTGTAGCAGGGCTTGCGGTGTTTTAGCATCAAACATTCGATGGTGATTGCATCGGCTCCGTATCGCTGCATGATTTGCTGCACGGCGTGATGTGCCCGCATCGCATCCACCATGGCTTCATCGGAGACATCCACAACCTTGCTTGCCATCTGACGGAGCGCTGCGGCTTCTTCCTGCAATTGAGGGCTATCGGGAATCGAGTCGAAGAGCGAGTTGAATTCAGCCGCCGGGATGGCGACGATTTCCGTACCCAGGGTCGGTTCCTGACCTTGGGTCAATTCTTTAACCGCCCCGGCGATACGAAGCAGCCGACTTTGTGCCATCATCTTTTTGGCTCGAACAGCGCGGAGACCGCGTTCGATTTCGGCAAAGTTTTCAATCGAATGGATGTAATAAATGCCTTCTGCTTTCCGAAGGGATTCCGGTGGGAGCTGATGATTTGAACCCACAGGATGGTACACGACGGCCGTCGGTGCTGCCTCCGTCGCAATCCGAGCCGCTGCCGACGACAGTGTGTTCCAAAAGTTCACTACCAGGACCGCATCGAGTTCCGCTGCCCGGGCCTGTGCGATGAACTCCTCAATCCTGGCCTTCTGATAAAGGGCCTCGGGATGAATGACCATGTCGATGCCCAGATCGCTGGCCATCTTCTTGATCGCCGCCGTAAACTTGGCCTGTTGAGCCTCAGGTTCAAATTGATTTCCCGGCCAGGTGAACCATTGATGCGGCGCCCAGGAATCTTCCATTTTTCCCGCCAGCACCACGTCAGCCGGGGGATAAAGGAACACCGTCCAAATTCGGACCGGTTTCTTCTCCAGGGGTGGAAGAATTACATCCTGGGAATTCGAGAGAACGGCGCCAGACGCAATTGTGTGCATCGCACCTGTTGCTCCAACTAAACCTGCAATCTGCAAGAAGTCACGCCTCGGAAGACGACCGGGATCGCACGACTCGCACATGGTTCTTTCTCCCTTCCAATCAACAATGGCCGGCTCGCGGCAAAAGAATCATCATATCATTTCCGCAAGACATTGAAGAATTTGGCGTTATGTTATCCCAAACAAGGTCCACCTGCAATCAACAATTCGTGATTCTGGTCCCTGTTTGGACCAAATGCCATGTCACAGAGTTCTTGTTACAATAGGGCGATCGTTACTTGACTGAATCGTTTCACGACTGCTTTGGGGAGGAATGACTCATGGCAAAGAACTTTTTGCGAAGTGTGATCTGGCTTATTGTCCCACTGACTGCGGTGTGGCATTCGGCATCGCGGGCCGAGGAACAAGTCGCCCGTCCCAACATTGTCTGGCTGACCACGGAAGATAACGCGACGTGGTGGTATCGGCTTTATAACCCAGATGGTGCCCCGATGCCGAACATTGAGCGGTTAGCCAGGGAGGGGCTTGTCTTCAATAATGTCTATTCGTGCGGACCGGTATGTTCCCCGGCGCGGAGTACGATCATTTCAGGCTGTTATGTCCCGCGCCTTGGTGCCCACTGGCATCGCAAGATTCTTCCGGTCAAGCTTCCTCAAGGACTCCATATGTTTCCCTGGTACCTTCGCCAGGCCGGTTACTATACGACCAATAATAGCAAAGAGGATTACAACTTCGCCGCCAGCGAGAAGCAAGGGGCATGGGACGAATCGTCTGGGCGGGCAACCTACCGCAATCGGAAACCCGGGCAACCGTTTTTCCATGTGCAGAATTTCGCCACAACGCACGAAAGCCAACTTTTCCCCGACAGGCCGGATGATCAACTCCTGACAGATCCCAGGACTGTCAAGCTCTTTCCATATCATCCTGATACGCCGCTTTTCCGCAATAAGTACGCGCATTATCTCGATCTTCATCGGGAGGTGGACTCGCAGATCGGTGCGTTTATTGACCAACTGGAGAAGGATGGATTGCTCGAAGACACGTTCATCTTTCATTTCGGCGACAACGGCGGCGCTTTACCCGGAAGCAAAGGTTATGCAAGGGAAGATGGTCTCCATGTCGCGCTGGTCGTATATGTGCCACAGAAATGGCAACACCTTGTACCGGCGCCCCGCGGTTCACGAATCAATGGCGTCATCGAGTTCGTTGACCTCGGCCCGACGGTGCTGAATCTGGCCGGTCTGCCGATTCCTCCGCAAATGGATGGACGGCCTTTCCTGGGACCGGGTGTCACTCTCGAAGACGTGGAAAAACGCGACACGGCCTTCGGCCATGCCGACCGATTCGACGAGAAATACGACTTGGTCCGTTTTCTCCGCAAGGGAAGATTCACCTATTGGCGGAGTTACCAGCCGTTCAATATCGATGGACTTTATAACGAGTATCGTTATAAGCAAGCGGCCTACCGTGAGTGGTGGGATCTCTTCCAAAAAGGACAGCTATCCCCCACGCAGAGATCGTTCTTTGAGCCGCGCCCGGTGGAATGTCTGTTCGATTTGGAGAAAGACCCACACGAGACGCATAATCTAGCTGCCGACCCGGCTTATTCCGACGTATTGCTCAGCATGCGTCAGGCCTTACAAGAGCGGGTGAAATCCCTGCCGGATCTGGGCTTCATCCCAGAGCCCGTCTTTGTGAAGGAAAGCGGAGGAGATGGAGCGGGCTACGCAGAAAGAAACAAAGCCCGCATCGCTCGGTTGGTGGATATTGCCGATCTCCAGTTAGTACCTTTCGAACAGGCTCAACCGCAGTTGGAGGTCGCCCTGCATTCAGATGATCCCCTTGAGCGGTACTGGGCAATCATCACATGCAGTGCTTTTGGCGCAAAAGCCAGCCCATTTGCCGAAAGGATTCGTCAAATGGCGCACCACGATGAAAACGGACTTGTGCGGACTCGTGCCGCCGAGTTCTTGGGGTTAACAGGTTTGGAGGATCCCCGCCCCGTCCTCATGGATGTCCTGAAAAAGACCAGCGATCCTGTGGAGGCCAACTTGATTCTGAATACGGTTGTCCTCCTCCGCGATGGCCAGCCGCAACTCACGTTTGATCTCTCACCATTGCAAGACACTCCTTGGTTTACCGCCCAGGGAGAAGTTTCAAGACGTGTCAACTATCTTTTTGGCCAGAAAAATTAAGACGATTGCGGAATACTCTTAGTCTTCACCCTGCCAAATTACCCGAGGTCCACAGGTGAATTAGGAAATACGGATTGATCGGGAGGATCGTATCTTCGGTTGTTGAAAAATCCATCGCAAATCATTGTATGGAGGAGAATCGACATGCTGCATACGTCGTTTTGGAATCGCCGGTCGTTTCTCAGGCAATGCGGCGCTATACTCTCATGTGGCTCCATCGGTATAAAGTTTCGTGCCCAGGCTGAAGTGCCAGGCGGAGATACCCAGCTCGCATTTCACGCCGATGATAACGGGTTTGCCTTTAACACGGGACAACTTTCCGGGCGGCTCCGTCAACAAGGGCGCCCCATCGGAATAACGCCTTTACACTACAAGGGCACTTCTTCGGATTTAAGTCAACCCTATGGCATTTGCTCTCACTATCGGTTATTGGACGCGGAGATGCGCTACGGTGTGGCTGCCTGGGAATGGGCTGGCACCGCAGAGCTTTTGTCAGATGGAAGTGTCGAAAGTCGCTGGACCCGTGATGAATCACATCCGTTTGACTTGAGAGCTACATACCGCTGGCACGCCGCAGACACACTTGATGTAATGACAACGGTGATTGCTGCTCGGCGACTCCAGAGATTTGAGGTCTTTCTGGCATCTTACTTCCAGGGTTTTGCCGACAGCTTTGTCTATGTCCGCGGGTGTTCTGCGACGGGTGGTGTTCCTGGATTCTTGAAGGCTGAAGAAAAAAATGGCGTCTGGCAGATGTTTCCGCGTGATGAAACAGCCATTCAAACAATTCGGGACGGTCGATGGTTGCGCCCGCCGCATCCTGTTGAATGGGCGATCATGCCATTCTTCGAATATCCTTTGGCGATTCGGCGTGATTCCGAGACGGGATTGGTCGCGGCCATCATGTCCCGGTCCCAGGAGTGCTTCGCCGTCGCCACCCCTTATTCAGGCGAGGGTCATCGGTCAATCTATTTCTCACTCTTCGGACAAGACCTGGAGCCTGAACAACCTGTGACAGCGAGCCTGCGGCTGGTGATAGGGCAATCGCTTGACGATGTGACAATTGTGCGTCGATATCACAGTTATGTCAGCGAGGAAAAAAAGAAAGCGTAAACAAATGAGAATCCAAACAATCAGCAAGACACCAGCAACTGAGGCATAACCTCAGCCTGACAGAAGAGAATTGCCGAAACATGCGAAACTGTGTTTACGGCAATGTCGGACGGCCAACTTGCTCCGCCAGCTTTCTTATCGTCTCCGCAACCACGTTTTCGGCTTCTGGAGCGAAGAACCCAAGGGTACCAACACCCCGCGTTTCATAGCCGCCTTCGCGAATGACTTTCGCGGACGGCAGATATCCATACACTTCGTTACAGTAGCCTGCAATCCAGAGACGAATGTGTCCAATTTCGTTCTCGACAAGGGGGACATAATCCGAGACAACTTCACCTGAGATGGCAACCAGGGTCAGATCGTCCCCAAACTGCCAGACCGCAATGGGGGCCTTGTAATGTGAAGGCGGAGATTCACCGCGTTCCATTGTTTCCAGCATCCGTTTGGCCGTTGCGCTAACGTGTGAAGGTCCTTTAACCATACTCTCCAGCTTTTCGCGATCGGGAGGTGGCAGAAGAGGGAGATCGACTTCGGTGAAAGCTGTCTTCAACGGTCCAGATACCGTGCGCAATGGCCCAGCGATGACGCGACAGACCTCGGCCCCCAGTGCCTGTCCATGCTGTTTGGCATGCTCGATTTCACCCCTCGGATAGGGATTTGCGTCCCCGCCGCAGCCGATCATGAAAAGGGCCTGGGTCCCCGGGAGCTTTTCTTCGATGTAGGCCCGAGCGAATCCCGCATAATCGCCGGAGATGATGTAATGCTCACCCGTCAGCGTTGTGTTGTGACAGGCACAGCCGAAAAGGATCGCACGTAGCTCGTCTTTTTCGTCCCGGACGGTCAACACAGGAACGCTGCGATCAACATAGCCCCGTGGATTGACGCCAAGGCGGACGCCGGTTTCGGTAAATTCCCTGCGATTAATGAGAATGTTTGCCACGCCAACGCCCCATGCGAGGCGTGCAGGTTTCAGGTTATTGAAGGCCTCGGCTGCCAGATCGGCATACTGAGTCACCAGCCAGCGAGTGTAAGTATCGACGACCTTCTGGTCTTCCTCCCCCATGGAATAACCCGCCGAGCCCAAGAAGCCGATG
>Ga0308414_1003449_pt1 | contig 10057 bp, 4 predicted proteins | sample HotsprSampleOS50_FD_205667 | JGI IMG/M metagenome (GOLD analysis project Ga0308414, IMG submission 205667) | Hot spring phototrophic mat microbial communities from Octopus Spring, Yellowstone National Park, Wyoming, United States - 20090730_OS50 ...
GCACGTCGGTGGTAGTAACCAGCGAAGAGCTGATCATCGGCGGACTGGATTCCATCTATACCGTAAGCGCTGATGGGTATGTGGTTCACGTCGCAACAGATATCGTGTTAAATGCATACAACTTCATTCTCGGGAACGACAATACGTTATATTGTACCGCGTACAACCGTATCAATGCCATATCCATGTCTGAGTGGCGCGTGGATTGGGATAGTGTAATAGTGTTCACCGCTCAATCGTATTCCCCAAAACATCCAACACTTGCCGATGATGGGACGCTGTATGTGCCCACATCGAATGGCTTGTTGCACGCCATCCAAGCCACCGGCAGTCTTGCCAAGGACGCCGTCTGGCCCAAATGGCGTCGTGACCTGAGGAACACCGGGTGCGCAACCACCCGGTAAACCCGATCACCCCCTAGAGAGGAGGTCTCAACGTATGTGCCTTTCACCCCGCTTAGCCCGTCTTTTGTTTTTTGCCGGCTTCATTTCCTTTTCTTCGACATTGTTTGCAGACCTTCCTTCGACGTGGACCGGCCAGTGGATCTGGTCGGACACCGCCCCGTTGAGCAGTTCCAACACCTGGCAGTGCTTTAAAAAGGTGGTGGACTTCAGCGGCAAAACCTTGCCTGCAACGGTGAAGCTGTACGTTGCCGCAGAGACCAACTACTGGCTGTGGATCAACGGGAGCACGGTGGCTTTCGAGCAGGGGTTGAACGTCCATCCGTCCACCTGGACGACGTATGTTGAGGAGGTGAGCATCCCGTCTTCAATGTTTGAAGTCGGAGTCAACACCATCGCGGCACTGGTCTGGTACAAAGGCGGTTCCAAAGGGTATTCCCAGGAGATGCGTGACAAGGGCGGATTTTTCCTGCAGTTTGCCGATGGTATCGTTGACGCTTCGGATAATCCTGTGGTGACTGATGCTACCTGGCTGACCCGCGTGCATCCGGCGTTTGAAAAGACCCAACAACTGTTTTACCAAGACAGCGATTATTGCGAGTACTATGAAGAATCATTCCCTGCAGACACGTACAGTGTCAAATGGGTTGCCTGGCAGGTTGGCTACGATGAAGCGCTTGCGCGTGCGAACACCATGGCATGGGGGCAGTGGCAGACCGACGCTCCGACCGAAGGCTGGTCTTCTGCCGCGACCAACGGCGCCCCGCCGGTGTCCCCCTGGGGTCCGCTTGAACTGAGCATCATTCCTCCCTGGAAGGACTATGGTCTGTCCAATTACTCGGGACTGTACTCCAAGCCCTACAATTCCGAAGGATCTCCGAGCGCATTGACGCTTCCGGTGACGATCACGGAGGACACGATCATCTACTGCGTGGTTGGTAACGGTCCCACGGGAGAGAACTGGCAGGGCACCCAGTACGTGGACGCAGAAGCCACAACCGCCGGCGGCCAGCCGAAGATCCGGTTTGCGATGAACCGGTACTTCCGGTCCGATTACTATCCGACGAGTACACGAGCCACCTTTGACTCCCTGGTCTGGCAGAACTCCAGCGGCCGATTCAAGGACACGGACTTCCCGGAGAAGCATGCGGTCCGGTACTACGTGTATGTCCCTGAAGGCAGTGAAGTAACAATCCACGATCTGCAATTCCACCGCACTGCCTATGACACGGAGATCGTAGGCTCATGCGAGGTGGAGCACGCCGGGCATGAACTTACCACGCTGTGGAACAAGAGCCGAGACACCGCGCTATCGTGCATGCGGGACATCTACTATGACTGTCCTGACCGCGAGCGTGCGCAGTGGATGGGTGACGTGGTGTTGCAAATGCTGGCGGGGTTTTATATTTTTGACACCAATGCAAACCTGTTGACCAAGAAAGCGTTCCGCGAGTTCTTTGGGACACAGATGGATAGTGGCGGCCTGTACACAACCGCGCCTGGTTTGTGGTTTGAGCTTCCGGACCAGAACATGACCGCGATCTCGTCGTTGTGGGATTATTATCTGTACACCGGGGACAGTGCCTTCATCCAGGAGCTGTACCCGTATGTTCAGAAAGCGATCCAGCACTACGCCTCGCCGTCGAAGCTGGACGCGAACGGGATGCTGGTGCTTTCTGAGGAGACAGAATACCCGCCGCTGCGGTATTGGAACTGGATTGACTGGGGTGACCGTCGAGTAGATGACGATGCTATGGAAGAAGGCGGATTTTCTCACACAGTATCAAACGCGATACTGATCGATTTGTTTGGCAAAGCCGCGAAGTTGGCTGATGTGGCCGGGGCGACGGATGATATGACCCAATACCTGCAATCCCGCGCTGGCATGATTGACAAATTTGACGAGTATTTCCGCAATGGCACAACGACACTAACCGACCAGGATCCCAATTTGTATTTACTTTTCAAGCCAACAACAACGGAGTCCTATAGGCTGAATTATCTAAATCTCGACGACCGGAGCAGTGCCTGGGCGGTGCTGGTGGGCCAGGTTGAACATCCCTCCCGTCGTGAAGCGATCCGCGTGCACTTGAGCAGTCCCGGGTATTACAATGCGAGCCCGTACATGGAGAAATACGTCATCGAAGCGTTGTTGCAGTTGGACGACACCCCTGGAGCATTGAGTCGTCTGCAGACCCGGTTCTCCAGCATGACCGCAAACTGGTCCACCACTTTGTGGGAAGAATTTTACACTTCTCCCAGCGGGCCATTATATAATCCGACGTTATTCGGTTCCAACAACCACGCCTGGTCCGGCTGGCCGGCGTACCTGATGGGAGCCTATGTGCTTGGCGTCCGTCCAACCGCTCCCGGATGGTCTGAGTTTGTGTTCGAGCCCCGAACGGGCGCCTTGACGAGCATTGATGCGCGTGTTCCGACGGTTGACGGCTACATCGACGCTACCGTGGTCTATACCCCGTCGCCGACGGCTCCGGAGTATCGGATGACGCTGTCCTACAGCGGCGAAGGGATCTCCGGGATAGTCTGCATCCCGCAGTACCTGTTTCCGCAGAATTTGGTTGCTTCGGACATCGACGCACAAAAAGGGAGCGGGAGTACGGTGCGGATAAGCTCGTACGGCGTGCACGTTTCCGAGCATGCCTACAGCACCGATTTGACCTACCTGGGCACGGACCTGTACTACAAGCGGTGGCGGGTGAACACTCCCGGATACTGGACCTTCACGGTAACGCTGAGCCCACCGACGGTGCCGTTGCACTCGCGGATCACGTACCCCTACCCCGGCACCCGGGTGAGCACCCATGCCGTGCTGGTGCAGTGGGAAGGCTCGGAAGACCAGCGGTTCCCGCAGGGGTTGTTGTACTATGATCTTTCCTTCAAGGCCGGGGACGGCAACTGGCAGTTGTGGGAGACCGACTTCCCGGTGGAGCATCCGCCGGAGAAGTTGTTCGTGTTTTCCGAGCATGGAATTCAGGAAGGCACGACGGTGTATTTTCGGTCCCGCGCGAAGGACTATTTTGGCGGTTATGAGCTGTATCATGAGGTGCCGGACACTTTCGTCTTCTACTACCCGGACGATGTTACCCCGCCGCCGTTGTTTGACACGATTGCCCCGGCAGCAACGGTCAGCGAGCCGCGGCCCGAGTTTTCCTGGAATGCTTCTCTGGACGAAGGCATTGGCACGGCTTTTTACGAGGTGCAGCTTTCCGCGGACAATTTTAGCACGCAGCTGTTGCACAGCGGCCATGCGGAGACCTTTGACCGCATGCCGGCCACGCCGTCCTTCGGCTGGACCCGGTACGGCGGCGCATGGCATTTTGACGGCGGGATGCTGCATCAGACGCAGACCGGGATGATCTACGGCCAGAAAGAGGAGAATTTCATCTACCAGTCTGCCGTGAGCACGAACGTCATCGTGCTGGCGAAGGTGATCCTGAGCAGCAGCGCGTATGACAACCCGGCGGACGCACGGGTGGGCATCTTCGCGCACAACGACGGCGACGGCCGTCACCGGAACAAATGGGCGTGCGTTGTTCATGGGGGAAACCAGTTCGACTTGCAGCTGCTGGATGAGTACGTTGCCTGGAAAACCCCGGCGCATCAGCTGGATGCCGGCTACATAGAATACGACCGTCCCTACTGGCTAAAGATGCGGGTGGACAACCGGTTCGTCTCGGGGAAGATCTGGAAGGCGAGCCAGAAGCCTGGGGAGGATGTGTCGGTGACGTATGAACCCGCCGCATACCAGGTCGAGGCCGAGTTTTCTGCGGCGAGCCAGGGAGCGCAATCGGTCGGGTTGTATGCCGGCGACTATGCGGCGTCATTTGACGACGTGCTGATCACGGACCTGGCCGGCACGCTGCTGTACCAGGACAGTTTCGACGGGCTGACCACCTGGGATCGCTCCGGGGGCAGCTGGTGGCTGCAGAACGGTTCGGTGGTGGGCACCGGCGCCGGCACGGAAGGTTTGTTGCAGACCCCGGAGCAGTCCTGGGAGGACTATACCGTATCCTGCACCGTTAATATCCGTGCGTATGCCGCGGGGGTGATCTACCGGAACCAGGGCGCAGAACGCCGGTATTTGGCCCAATTGGTTGCCGCGGTCAACCCAGACGGGAGTCCGCAGGAGAACGGGAACAGCCTGCGGGTGCACCGCAGCAATCCCGTGTCCGGCGGGTGGGACCTGGAATCCATCCAAACATATCCGTTGCAGCATACCGTGCTGATGCCGCAGAGCCGCCATACGCTGCAGATCGTGCTGGAAGGCAATACGCATACCTTTATCATCGACGGCACCGAGGAAGCCGTATGGATTGATTCCGAGAGCACGTCGCTGTCCGGCGGGATCGGGTTCCGGCAGAGCGCGGAAGAAACCGCGGCATTTGACAACGTAGTTGTGACCGATGCCGCGAGTGCCGTATTGTTTGAGGACCGGTTCACGTACCCGGAGACGGTTGGGTGGGCACGGCCTTCCCGGCAGATCGGTTCCTGGCAGGTGATCGACGGCATGGTCAGCGGTACGGGCACGGGCGGAGAAGGCATCCTGATGCTTGAAGTGCCGCAGATCGGTACGGACTACAGCGTTGAGTGCCGGTTCAACATCCAGGCGTACGCTGCGGGGTTTATCTACCGAGCGTGGGACGAGAACAACTGCTATATGGTGCAAGTCACCACGCACAGCAGCAATGCGCATCTACGGATACACAAGCGGGTGATGGGCACGTGGAGCCTCTTGGACGACCGGGCAATGTCCCACGCGGTCAATACCTGGACAAACTACCGGCTGCGGATAGAGCTCGACGGCGCAACCCACAAGTACCAGGTGTACGTTGGCGACGATCCGACGGCAATGTACACGCATACCTGGACGGATACGGTCCCGCCGATGTATTCCTTCGGCAGGATCGGGTTCCGGCTCTCTTGGACCGACACAGACAAATCGACGGAGACCGCCCGGTTCGAGAACATTGTCATGCATGCGGCGCATGTCAAAGTGCCGGGGACGGTGACCACGTATGTTCCGACCGAAGATTTGGAGATTGCCGACTATCAATGGCGTGTCCGGGCGGTTGACTGGGCGGGGAACATCAGTTCGTGGGCGGATGGGTCGTTCAGCGTGCCGTCGTACAGTGTCAGCGCATCGGGCGTTTCCGGCCAGGAGACCATGACGGTCTCCGGGTTGCCGGCCCCGCTGTCCGTGAATGCCGTTCCGGTGTCCGTGGATGCCGCGCTGGCCATGCAGGGCGAGCTCCAGGATCAGAACTTGTTGCGCGTGTCCGGTTTCTATGACCTTGAGCCGGCGGTGGCGTTTGCCGAGCCGGTGATGGTGGTGTTCGAGTACCGTCAGGATGAAGTGGACGCTGCGGGCGTGCTTGAGAGCACGTTGCGGCTCTACCGATACGCCGGGGATGTCTTGACCGACCTGACCCCGCAATCCCTGGATATGGAATCGAACACCATAACCGCCTGGCTGTCCAATACATCGTTGTATGCCGTTGCGGGCCGCAAGCCGGATGCCGCGGTGCGTTTGGATGGCGAGAGCGGCTACATCATTCTTTCCAGCACCCGGGGCCTGGACATCAACAACATGAACGCCGACGGCCTGACCGTGGAACTCTTTGTCAAGCCCGCGGTGGTCAGCACGGCGAGCGTGACGTTGGTGCGGCGGTTCAGTTTTGAGGAGAGCGGCTACAACATCTGGATGTGGAACAACAAAGTGCGTGTCTGGTCGTGGCCCGCCGGGGGCTTTGAGAGCGACTATCAGCTGCCCGCCGGACAGTGGACGCACCTGGCGGTCCAGTTCAGCGTGAGCAGCACGACCGCGCGGCTGTTCATCAACGGGCAGGAAGACACCACGATTAGCCAGAACATCCCCGGTATGCCCGGCACCTGCAGCGAACCGCTGTGCATGGGCGGTGAATGGGTTGACACCAACCTGAACGGCACGATAGACGAGGTGCGGATATCCTCCTGCGTGCGCTACACGACGTCTTTCAACGTCCCGGCCCAACCGTTCGAACCCGATGCCTGGACCGCCGGCTTGTGGCACTTCGACGAGTTCGCGGGGACCACCTCGGCGGACGCGAGCATCTACGGCAACACCGCGGTGCTGCATAACGGGATCACCTGGGTCCGCGGGCGGTTCAACGAACAGTATAACAGCGCGCCGCACGCGCCGACCGGGCTGTTGTGTGACGGCGCCGCCGACCCTGTCGGGGTGTCCGTCCTGACCCCGACCCTCGCATGGACGTTTAGCGATCCCGATCCGGGGGATGTCCAGAGCGCGTACCAGATACAGGTATCCAGCTCGCAGGCCCAGCTGGAAGGCGGCACCGGGGGCATGTGGGACACCGGGAAGACCGTCTCGGCATCCGCGACCGCCGAATACGCCGGTGGTGCGCTCAGGTACGGCGCCACCTACTACTGGCGCGTGCGCACCTGGGACAGCATGAACTCCACCGGGGCATGGTCGTCCACAGCCCGGTTCGTCATGAGGAGCCAGCCGACCGACTACGCGCTGGAGTTTGACGGCGTGGACGACTACGTTGACCTGGGCGGCGCCGGCGCGCTCAACCTGAGCACGGCGACGGCGAGCGGCGTCACCGTTGAACTGTGGGTCAATCGTGCACGGGCGGGTGTCGGCATTGGAGAGGCGCTTTTTTGCCGACTTGGTACCAACGGGTACATGGTGTACATCGAGGACGACCAGGCGCACCTGTTGACCAACAACGGTACCGGCCCGTACTGGACAAGCTACAGCGGCACCCCGGTCAGCTCGGGCGTGTGGCACCACCTGGCATTCGCGACCGACGGCACCACGACGTACATCTTCGTGGACGGCCAGATGCAGCCCCTGACCGGCGCGCCGCTGCCCATGCCGTACACCGCGGACACCACGGCGAACATCGGCCGCTACCAGGACGGCGGGAACACCGGGGACTACTTCAAGGGGATGCTGGACGAGCTGCGGATATCCACCTGGGTGAGGTACACCGCGAACTTCACGCCGGCGACGCAACCCCATTCCGGGATCGGTGTCGCCGGACTGTGGCACTTCGACGAAGGCACGGGAATGCAAACCTATGATGCGAGCGTGCACAGCACCACCGGCACCCTCATGAACGGTCCGATGTGGTCCGCCGGCGTATTTGACACCGGGGGCGGAGGCGGCGGGTTTGCGGCGATGCGGTTGAACACCCAGTATTCCCAACCGCCCGGCCCGGACCCGACGTTCAAGCTCCGTGAGGCGTATGCCTTCCCGAACCCCGCCCGGGGCGGGAAACAGCCAATCCTGCATATAGCGTGCGGGTTGGCGGATTCCGTGCAGGTCAAGATCTACAACATCGCGGCACAACTGCTGAAGACAGACGAGATGGCCGGGACACAGGCGATCGTGGTGGACGGCAACTACGCCTATGAATACCCGCTGACCATCTCCGAGTACCCCAGCGGGGTATATGTCTACCAGCTTGTTGCGACCAAAGCCGGGGAAGAGCCGATAAGAATCGTTAAAAAGTTTGCGGTGATCCGGTAAGGAGGAAAACCAATGAACAAAACATTTAGAACCATAATCGGTTCCTCGCTTACAGGCTTCCTCGCGATCTCGCTTACGAGCTCACTGTTGCTGGCCGAGAACACCGGCGCGTCGTTCCTCAAGATCGGGGTTGGGGCGGAAGCCATTGGTTTGGGGTCGGCGTACACCGCATTGGCCAATAACGTGAATGCCTTGCACTGGAACCCTGCGGGGCTGTCACAAATACGTACCCGGCAATTGGGTGCAATGCACAACCAGTGGATACTGGACACATACCTGGACTATGTCGGGTTTGCGATGCCACTCTCCCCGAATCCCGATTCACGATTCCCGGTTCACGGCGTTATCGCCGCCAGCGTCCTGTACTTCAACCAGGGCGAGCTGGAAGGCCGTGGTGAGGATAGAAGTGTTACCGGCAACTTCACGGCCTCAGACATTGCCTTCACGATGGGGTATTCCCGGAATGTTCCCGGGATAGGCGCTTTGGGCGCTGGCGTAAAGCTTTTACGGCAACAGATAGATGACGCACAGGCGTTTGGCGTGGCGGTGGATTTGGGTTTCCAGAGAGCGTTGCTGGTGAAAGACCTGCAAGCGGGCATAGCAATCCAAAACCTGGGGCCTCAGATGAAGTTCGTCAACGACGGCTACAACCTGCCCTTGACGGCTTCCGTAGGCTTGGGGTATAGTTTATGGGGTGTTGCGGCGGTGTCGGTGGACGTCAAACAGGAAGTGTTTGAGAACCGTACCATCGTAGCTGCCGGGCTGCAGTTCAGCCCGTTCAACGTGTTGTCGCTGCGTGCGGGGTATTGGGCTGCGGTCATTGCCTCAAACCTGCAGTCGCAGGCATTGACGCCTGCTTTGGAGCACAGCAACTTACCCTCCGGGGTGGGGGCTGGGCTGGGGATACACCTGTTCGGGCACAGCATAGACTATTCCTTTGTGCCGTACGGCGACCTGGGGAACACCCACCGGGTGAGTTTTATGGTGGGGTTTTAGGGGTCCAGCAATAATGACGCAGGTTAGCTGAACGGAGTCCGGGATCGGGTTTTTGGATCCAGGTCTGGGTCGCGCGTTTCTTGCATGATGGGGCCATTGGATTGCATGCCGGCTGATGATTGGTAGAGCATTTAGCTCTATGTGTGCGTTGTTGTGTTTTGTTGCGTTTTGTGGGGTTTTGTTGTTTTGCTCGTGGGGGTCAGTTTGGGGGTCAGTGTTTTAACCCTCCGTCGGAGATTTGCTAGGAAATAATCCGGTTGGGGGCACGTCTTACATGATACTTGTCTCGTCGGATCTTCCGTCGGAGAATCTTCCAAGCATTCTTTTCTCGTCGGTAAATGGTTGTGTCTGCAGTTGTGTTTCGTTGTGTTTTGTTGTGTCTTGTTGTGCGGCGTGGGGGGCAGTTTGGGGGTCAAGCGGGGTTACAAAATGACCGAGGGCAGTGAACAGATGGTTATGTTTCTTGGTATCTCCTATTTTAGTCTCACCTGTTGACAGAGCATTCAAATCCGGGTATAAACGGATCGTGCTCGTATCGGCAGTATGTGCCCGAACTGATGTAAAGGAAAATACCGGGACACAAAGGGGGCGGACGTCAATGTCGGCGGCGTTCGTAGCGACGACGGAAAGGCAGTATACGGAAGCGATTCTAGCCCAATTCACCATACAGCCTCGGTGATTTTGGTATTTTTAAGGAAACAGTCCCAGGCGACCTCCGACTCGCCGTCACGGGCGATCTTAAAGTCTATCAGCTCCCGCCTGAGCTTGCCGGACTCCTCCCACATGCCATACGCCACCAGCACGCACCGCCGTTTGCCCTTCACCGGGCTCTTCGCGTTGAGGTACACCGCGTCCAAGAGCAGGTACTCATACCGGTCATGGAGTGGCCGGGCGTGGAATCGTTCAACGCATTCGTTGAGCGCGGTCGTTATACGGCTGACCAGCGCCGGGCTCACCACCCGGCACCCGTACAAGGGCTGAGCTGGCCCCATTATTTGTACCAGTAGAGAATAGAGTTTGTCAGGGCGCGGCGCCCATTGCAACCCTATCCCAGCACTTCTGCGCGAACTCCCTGGGCGTCAGGTATTTCAACGTGCTGTGCGGT
>Ga0308414_1003450_pt1 | contig 10056 bp, 10 predicted proteins | sample HotsprSampleOS50_FD_205667 | JGI IMG/M metagenome (GOLD analysis project Ga0308414, IMG submission 205667) | Hot spring phototrophic mat microbial communities from Octopus Spring, Yellowstone National Park, Wyoming, United States - 20090730_OS50 ...
GAGATAGCGATTAGCGTTCCAAGAGCTGCCAGAGTCTTCGCCAGCGGGTGCAGGCTCTGCAGGTAGCCGGTAGCACGTGCCCACTGCTCGGCAGCGATGGTGTTTGCCACCGCCTCCCTCAGGTTCAACAGGGTGCGCTCGAGCCAGCGTGCTTGTGTCCGCTTTTCGTGCGTGGTGATGGTTTGTTCCGAAGCGCGCCGGCTCAACCAGTCGGGCAGAGCGTTGCGCGGTTTGCCTCCGGCGGCAACCTCCGCCGGTACAGGCACAGGTTTGCGCACCAGCGCGCGCGCCGCCAGGGCGGTCAGGGTCGCCCCGAAAAGCGCGGAGAAGATGTAACCCGCCACCTCCCAGCCTCTGCCCTCACGCCCGGGCAGGGCGTAATCGGGGATAAGGGGACGCAGCACCCCCTCGCTCAAGCGGCTAACACCGGCAGGCACATAGCCGATGAGTTCGCGCAACGTCTCTTCGTCCCACTCGCCCCACGCCGAGCCGGTGGCAATCAGCCCCAGCGGCGTCAGCAGCAGCAGCACCAGAAAGACCGTCCACAGGCGGATGGGTTTATCGGGGCGCACAACGGCGCGACGGCTGACCAGCTCCGGAAAGTTTCGCCACAGGTAAGCCAGCGCGACGACGGTTATCACCGCCTCCACCGGTGCGGCAACAAGCAGGTGGATATGCACCATCGCTGGCACCGAGACGTTCACGCCGAACGGGAAATACAGGGCACGACCGGCGGCATCGTGGGCAATCAGCGGCTGCAGCCCCAGCATCACCCCTGTGCTGGCTGCGGATAGCACCGAGCCCACGTACGCGCCCGCACCCGCCGCGATGAGCGCACGTCGGCTGCCCACCTCTGCCTGTCCCGCCAGCAGGCGGTATGTGCCGTAGCCCGCGAACGCGGCGACAAAACCCATGTTGAAGGTGTTCGCCCCCAGAGCCAGTATCCCGCCGTCTCCGAAAAAGATAGCTTGCACCGCCAGAGTGAGCGTCACCGCCAGCAGTGCCGCCCATGGACCTAGAAGTATCGCCAGCAAGGTCGCCCCGACCGCATGTGCGGTGGTGCCTCCTACTGCCGGCACGTTGAACATCTGTATCGTAAAGCAGAACGCTGCGCCCAGCGACAGCAGAGGTACTTGACGCGCCGACAGCGCATTTGCCGTGCGCCTCACCGCCAGCGTCCATAGGGGCAACATCGCACCGGCGGTTACCGCGTGCGTCGCGGGGCTGAGATAGGCATCCGGAATATGCATGGCATCTCCTGAACCTTCAAGTACGTGCGTCCATCATGGTACCTGATGCCATCACCCGATTGTCAAGCGCATGTTACATCTGTTGCGTCTGCGCCAGCAGTGCAGCCAGCGCCGCGTCTATCTGTTCGTCACTTTCACCCACCTGTACCCCACGCCACAGATACCAGTGTTCCTCGTGCGTGACCGATTCGCCCGGTCGCAGCGTGACCATCCCGCCGAGGCTCTCCACCTCCAGCATCCGGTTGTTGGTGAAGAACTCACAGTTGCAGCCGAAGTCAGGATAGTGCGCCTGCGGGTCATAGGGGAAGCGTTTGAGGAACACGCGGTCACCGTTCACGTACGCCGCCCAGCCCAGCGTGTTCAGTGCACCGAACTTCTGTGGGTATGACGCGGTGCTGTCCTGTCGCAACTGCACATAGCGTTTGCCCCAGCGCCAGCGCGGGTCGCTCATGTCGGTGTAACCCCATAGCACCAGCGGGCGCACCGGCAACAGGAAGTCGGGATGTGGTCGGTATGGCTCCTGCGGTACAATCACTCTGCCTCCGGGTGCCATCACCGTCAGCGCCCACGGCGCGAGCGTCACCTCCCACACGTTATGATTGGTAATCCGATGGACGACATGCACGTGATTGCGCTGGGGATTCAGCCAGATGCGCATCGATTTCTGGATGCCGGTGCCCGCTTCTATCGGCGCGGTAACGCGCAACCCCTCACCTTCCTGCGCCCATTCCACCGGCAGGTTGTCGGGATGTTTGGTGCGCTCTACCACTTCGGGGGCAATCCACAACCGATGTCCACCATAGGCGCGGTACTCGTCGCCGCCGGTCAAGCCCATCTGTTCCGGGTACTCCACGAACTCGTTCGCCCCGCCGATAAAGCCGAAGCGAATCACGCGCGGACCCACTTCGGCAGTAACTATCACCTCTACCTCGGCGTTTGCCACGCGCAGGCACTTTTGCCAGCCGCCATAGGGGATCACCTCTACTTTCATCGCCCTCCCTCGCACTCTCTATCTGATGTCGTTCCTATCCTTTCCACGCAGGCAGTAGGGTTCCTGCCGAAGTGCCTGTCTGACTTTACCTAACCCCCAGCCCCCTTCCCTGCGAGGGAAGGGGGAGCCAAAACTCCCCTCGCCCGCAGCGTCGGGAGAGGGGACGGGGGTGAGGGCAAAACCCGCAATTTTCATGTGAAATCCCCCTCTACTGCATGGAAAAACCTCTGTGAAATCCCTTTCAGGAGGTGTTTCCGAAGATGTTCCACCTGATCCGAAAGGCACGCGCCGAGCGAGGCTTCACCCTCGTGGAGATTATGATCGTGGTGCTGATTATCGGCATCCTGCTCGCCATCGCCGTGCCGAACTTCGTGCGGGCGCGCGAGAGCAGCCGCACCAAAGCGTGCGTGGCGAACCTGAAGCAGATCGAAGCCGCTAAGGAACAGTGGGCGATGGACACTCGCGCTGGGTCTGACGCCACTCCGAACTGGAGCGATTTGGTTGGACCTAACAACTACATGAAAGCCCAGCCAGTGTGTCCATCTGGAGGTAACTACTCAATCGGTAACGTTGCCACACCGCCCAGCTGCTCAATTTCCGCGCACACCCAAGCGTTCTTAGGCACACAAGGTGGCGGTTCTGGCACATAGTGACGTTGGCTTAACTATAGCGATGTCGACGTACTCGGTGTAAACTCATAGTTATGCCGATGGGGTCTTACCCTGCACCGTCCCATCGGCTTTGTTTTAGGGAAAGGGAGAGGATGGTTCGCGCCAGCATGTTCAGGAGGACGGAGGTGGTAGCCATGCGCACTCGCCAGAAGGGATTTACCCTCGTAGAAATCATGATTGTGGTTTTTATCATTGGCGTCCTGCTCGCCATTGCGGTACCGAACTATGTTCAGGCTCGCGAAAACAGCCGCCGTAAAACTTGCATCAGCACATTGCTTCGCATCGACGTCGCCAAACAGCAGTGGGCGATGGACCACAACCGCGAGCCCGATGATACCCCCACGTGGAACGACATCGTGGGACCAGACAAGTACATCAAGGGCGACCCCGCTACCTTCCCGACCAACACCTGCCCTTCGGGCGGCACTTACACGCTGAACGACGTCAGCACGCCGCCGCAGTGTTCCATGGAAGCGACGGCGGGACATAAGCTGTGGTAAGGAGGCACACCATGCGAAGACGGCAACGTGCCTTCACCCTGGCAGAGGTGGTGCTTTCCATCTTCCTGCTGGGCGTGGTGGCGGTGGTATTTGGCGCGCTGTTCCCCACCGGTCAGCGGCTCAGCGGCAGCGCGAAGTGGCGCGCGGCGGCGATGGCACTGGCGGAACGGCGCATGGAAGCTATCAAGTTCATCGGCTACGGTAACCTGACGTACGAAGGATTGCGCGCGTATGGTTTGATTGACGCCAGCCCGAACACGTCCCCCTTCTCGTTCACCAACATCGATAACGCGACGCGCGAAAGCCCCGCTCGGATGCTACCGAACGGACAGGGGCAGATTGTGGTGGAAGACGTGGCGTGGGATGTCAGACGGGTGATTGTACGGGTGAGCTGGCGCGAACTGAATGGAAGAACCAATCACGTAGAGCTGCGCACACTGGTGACCAACTTGTAGGCTCCTTGTCATGCGGAATGCAGTGAATCATCTCTGATAGCCTTCGCGCTGCTCAGAATCACATCGAATGGCAGTAGGAAACAGGAGGATATCGTGATGGACACCGTTACCTCCTCGTCAATCAGAAATCGTCATGGTATCACGCTGGTGGAGCTGTTAGTGGCGACCAGTGTGATGTTAATCCTGATATTCGCCCTGATGCCCGTGTTGAGTACTTCGGCGCGGGCGTGGCATCGCAACTCGCAGGACACGATGCTCATGATGGATGCCACCCTTGCCATGCGTCGGATAACCAGTGAGTTGCGCCGCGCCAAATCGGTCAGCACCGACTTCCATCAGACGCAGGTCGTCTATGTGCTGCACAACGGCGTGAATGGAGTCTTCGGGAAAATGGGCGATACGATACGCTGGCACCGTGCCGAGGGACCTATTGACACTATAGACATCTTGCGAGGTCTGCAAACGTACGACCCAGAAACTGGCATGACCTATCCCGTCTTTGAGCGGGGTGCTAACGGGCGCACGATTACTGTTCGCCTGTGTGTTGGTCGGCAAACGCCTAGCGGTCTACGCTACATACGGCTTCAGGAGACGGTCGTCTTGCGTAACCAGTAAGGGGGTGTGCGCGATGAGAGAACGGACTCGGCAACGCTACGAACGGGCAAGCGCCTTAGTGACCTCTTTGGTAGTGCTGTTCATGTCCTTTGGACTGGGGACGGCACTGTTGAGCCTCTCCACAGGCGGGTTGCGCCACGTCGCGCGAGAGGAACAGGCATTGCGCACCCTCTACGCTGCAGAAGCAGGCCTGGAGTTTAAGAAGATGCAGGTCTGGAAGATGTTCAAGGTGGAGCAGGATTTCGACAGCTTCGTGCCCTGGGAGCTGGCGTCGCCCACGAACCCAATGGAAACGGTCGGTGGCGATCTGGGAGATGGCTTGCGCTACTCCTGCGGCATCGTGGGACAGCAAATCAACAGTAACTTCAGCCGCGAGCTCACCTTCCGTGCCGTAGGCTGGCTGGATCAGGACAACGATGGTCAGCTCGACAGTGGCGAACCGCGCACAGTGGTTGAGCAGACGATGGAGTTCACGCTGGAGCGTTCGGGCGTGTTTGACTACGCCTATTTCGCCAACAACTACGGATGGATGTACGGCTTCGGCGCGAACGACCTGATTGTCAACGGCGACATGCGCGCCAACGGTAACTTCGACTTCAGTAGGGGCACTCCCACCATCAACGGCAGCGTTTACGCCAGCGCGAATAATAAGCTGATTCCCCCTGCAGCGGGAATCGTTAATATCACTCCGACGCAGTGGAGCAACAGCTATTACAACAGTCAGAACAACCCAGGCGCGCGTCAGGCGTACGACCCCACCCGTCACGGCGCAAAAGGCTCCCCGACCTACGAGCAGTGGCGCGACCTCATCTACGACCAAAACGCCAGCATCGTCAACAACCGGGTCTCTGGCGCGGTGGTGGCGGACGCGCGAGGTACCAAAACCTACACCGGCACCGTGCTTGACCCGACACCGAACAAGGAGCTACCCTTGCCAGACCTGGACGACATCAGCCGCTACATCTCCCTATCCCAGAACTACGTCGACCAGAGGCAGACCTTTGCCGACGGCACACCGAACCCGAACTATGGGCAGGGAGCGTACGTGGAAGTGTGGGATAACAGTCGGAACCGGTACGTGCGCCTCTCTACCAACGGCGTGGTGAACGGCTCTGGCGTGCTCATCGGCACCAGCGACAGACCTATCCGCATTCATGGTCCGGTGACCTTCACGGGGGACGTGGTGATTAAGGGGTTTGTCGAGGGTCAGGGCACGCTCTACGCCGGGCGCAACGTGCATATCGTGGGCAGTGTGCGCTACAAGAACCCGCCGGACTTTCGCGGTACCGACCCCGCTGCTATTGAACAGCGAAACGAGAAGCGGGATATTCTGGGGCTGGCGGCGCGGGGAAGCGTCATTATGGGTAACGTGAAAAACTTCGGGTACTATCCACTGAACTACATGAAGCCGCCCTTCACCAAACCGCGTTACGACGAGTACGGCAACCTGATACCTGCCTTCGACGCCACGCAAGTGGACGAATACGGCAGAAAGCGGTATCAGTCGCTATACAGCGATGATTACATCGCGAGTATCGCAGAGAACATCAACCAGATCGACGCCATCATGTTCACCAACTTCGTGGGCGGGGGTAACATCGCCACCGGCGGCGGTGGTTGCACCATCAACGGCTCTATTATCTGCAAGGACGAGGCGATGGTGCTGTATAGCCTGCCGTTGCGTCTGAATTACGATAACCGCATCCGGGATAAAGGTCCCGGCACGCGACCGCTTATCGATATCGACCTGCCCCGTGCCCCGAAGATGGTGCCCAAATTGTGGCAGGTGCTTTCAGGAGGTGCAGGATGATGAAAAGATGGCAAATCCTTATCGCGTGTGTATGCGCAGGTCTGCTGGCGGTGCCAGTGCTGGCTATCGGTTTTGACCAGCGCGGCGCGCAGGAGGCGGATGGGCTAAGCCGCGAGTTCGATGATGCCACTCGCCTGAAGCAGTTACAGGAAGCCCCCGAGCTGCCTCCTCCCCCAGTGGTCACCGTACCTAAGCCGACACCCAGCCCCGAAATAGAGGCAAACGTCCACTCGGATACGTCCGCCTTGCTGCAGACGAGTCAACAGATGTCTGGCGAGCAGGCAAAACAGGCGCTTCGGCAAGCGGAACGCCAGCTCCAGCGGGAACGCCGCGGTGGCTTCTGGCACACCGCGTGGCGGTTTGCTTTGTGGAGCGGCATCGGTATGGTGATGGCATGGGGAGTGTGGAACTGGATGGTGCGTCGCGCTTCCGAAGGATTGAAAGGTGTGTAAAAAAAACGGGCGTGCTTGTCGCACGCCCTACCCTTCATAAAGATGCTGCTCGTGGTCCCTCTTGCTATTACGGTATCAGGAATGCTTAAACGTTTCAAAAGTTTAGACGCAGAAACACCGGAAAAAGTTCATTTTCGTAGTCTGTTTACACGCCTGCCGAATTTGGGTATACTGGACTCAGCAAACCACGAGATGGATGGCTCGACGCCGTGATCCCACTGGGTGATGAGAATCCAACACGGTCGTTTCCGGTCGTGACTGTCGCGCTGGTCATCGCGAATGTGCTCGTCTTTCTGTACGACAAGCTGATTGGTTTCGGCGCGCCGGAGGCTCTCATCGAATACGCGATGATCCCCTGTACCATCTCCGGACAGTGCGAGTACCAGGTACCACCGATTACACCCCACTGGCTGACCATCTTCACTTCAATGTTCTTACATGCTGGTATCCTGCATCTGGGCGGTAACATGCTCTATCTCTGGATTTTCGGCAACAATGTGGAGGACGCTTTAGGGCATTTTCAGTTCCTGTTCTGGTATCTGGTGTGGGGCGTGGCGGCGGCTTTGGCGCATGTGGTGATTAACGCGGCATCCCCCATCCCCACCGTAGGAGCAAGCGGCGCAATCGCCGGCGCGCTGGGGGCTTACTTCGTCCTGTTCCCGATGGCGCGTATCCGCGTGCTGGTGTTTTTCTTTTTCATCACGGTGATTGCCGTCCCTGCTTTCATCCTGTTGGGGCTCTGGTTCCTGATGCAATTCCAATTCCAGCCCGGCGTAGCGACGATGGCTCACGCTGGCGGCTTCGTGGCGGGCGCTGCGACTGTCTTCGCTCTGGGACGAGACAGAATCCTGCGACGGCTACGCCGTCCATATGGGTATTACCGCTCGCTTCCTCAAGACTTCTGAGACGTTGTCGTTTTACAAGGTATCCGCACGCCTTTTGCCGAAATGGGCAACGCTCAATCCTTGCGCCAAACAGTGTGCCTTTTGTCATGCTAAGCGCCAGCGAGGCATCTCAGCAGTCTTCGAGATTCTTCGTGCCGCTCAGAATGACAAAGAAGGAGGGTATTACGGGATGTTCCGTCGGACTGGCTGGCTGCTGGTTGCAGTGGGAACTATTGTCTCGTTGCTGGCATTTGTGGCGCGCTGGCGAGCAGAGGTATTGAACAGGCGCGTCGCAATCGCGCTGGATGGAGAACAGCTGTTGCAGGTCAGCACGGACACCGGTATAGCTTTTTCTCAAATTCTGCAACAAATGAAAAAAGCGGGGGCAACAGCGGTTGCACTCAACGAACAAACGGTAGACGACCTTTTCCGCTCCGGCCAACTGAGCTGGGAGCTGTACCCGAAGTTTCCCTCACCCATTGTGCGCGCAGCATCGGTGCAAGTGGTGGAACGGCTGCGACGTTCTGCAGGAGCCATCCAGACGACACCCTCCCTGTGGCGGACGGTATACACCCCTTCGCGCAAAAAACTGCTGGACACCCTGCGGACAAGCAAAGGTGTGCTGGTGTACGCATATACCGATACAGGTGGTGCGGTCGGGTTCTCTGTACCGGTTTCTCCGTCCAACTTTGCACAAATGAGTGTGGGTATAGACCCGGTGCTGGCGAAGCAGGTCTCGGCGGCAGGGCTGTCCGTCATAGCACGGTTGAGCAACAGCCCAGCCTGTACCCCCTTGCGCATTCAACGGTCGCTGGCGGAGGTCAGGCGAGCAGGCGCAAAGGCAGTGATTTTCAGTGGGGACGAGGTGCTGGGCTTCCGTGCGTTGTTGCCACTGACAGCACAAACGATGCGGCAACACGGCCTTTTATACGGTTCCGTAGAGTTTGGCAAGCAAAAGGGCGATGAGCGGCTGACTCGTTTAATGTTAGACCGCGTGGTGCGGGTGCACAGCGTCACCGCCGCCGAGATGTCCACCCTCAGCCCCGGCGACTTGCTGGAACGCTTTACCCGTGCTGTGCGGGAACGCAACATCCGTCTGTGCTACGTGCGCCTGCCCAGCGGCATCGATGAGCAGCCCCTGCAGGGGATGGCGAGGTTTCTAGCGCAGTTGCGCCTCTCCCTGCAACAGGCAGGTTACCGTGTTGGCGAACCCCGCCCCTTTACCGACCCTGAGGTACCTGCCTGGATATGGTGGCTAAGCGGTGGCTCCGCTCTGACGGCAGGGGTGCTACTGCTGGAGAGGCTGTTTGCGCGGCAACACTCGGCGTGGCTGGCTGTGGCGGCTTTCGCCGCCGGGCTGGTACTGGCTTATGCCGTTGGGGAGACAGGACGTAAAGCCTGTGCCCTTGCGGCGGCTGTAGCCTTTCCTTCACTGGGCTTTGTGCTGGTGGATGTGTTCAAGCCCGGTCGCTGGCCCGTCTCGTACGCTCTCGCTACGTTCGCTTGGTTGACGCTTTTCAGCCTGGTAGGCGGTCTGCACGTGGTGGCATTGCTGGCTTCTCTGCCGTTCATAGTGAAAGCGAACCAGTTCGCCGGCATTAAGCTGGCACACCTGCTGCCGGTGCTGGCGGTCGGCTGGGGGTACGCACTGGACACGGTAAACGCCACGTCCTTTGCCGATGCCCGTGAGCGCATCCGGCGGCGATGGAGACAAATCACGGGCTATCCGGTCACGGTGGGACTGGTGGTAGCGGTGCTGCTGGCTCTGGGATTGCTGGCGCTGGTGCTGATGCGCACGGGCAACGAGCCGGGCATTGGCGTTTCCGCTATCGAGATGAAGATGCGCGAGACGTTAGAGCGATACCTGCTAGCGCGCCCCCGCACCAAAGAGTTTCTGGTGGGACATCCGGCACTGGTGCTGGCGCTGGCGATGTCGGCGGCAGGCATCGGGCGGAGGGCGTGGATTCCGCTCCTGCTGGTCGGGGTTATCGGGCAGGCATCGGTGGTCAACACCCTGTGCCACATCCATACGCCGCTGGCTCTTTCTCTGCCGCGAATCTTGCTGGGATGGCTGCTCGGTGCTATAATAGGAACGCTGGCGTTCGTGGCAATACGCTGGTGGACGAAGCGGGTGCAAGCATGAGCCGGCAGGGCATCCTCGCCTGCGGATACTACGGTTTCGCGAACCTGGGGGACGAAGCCGTTCTGGCAGGACTGGTGCATGGCTTGAGACAGGCGGGGTACACGGATTCGGTCACCGTGATGAGTGCAGACCCTGCATACACCCGGCGTGAACACGGCACGGAAGCTATCCCCCGTACCAGCCTGCGGGAAGTCTGGCGCACGATGCGCAGTTGCCGGGTATTCGTGCTGGGCGGTGGAAGCCTGATACAGGATGTCACCAGTGCGCGTTCCGTCGTCTATTATC
>Ga0308414_1003453_pt1 | contig 10047 bp, 5 predicted proteins | sample HotsprSampleOS50_FD_205667 | JGI IMG/M metagenome (GOLD analysis project Ga0308414, IMG submission 205667) | Hot spring phototrophic mat microbial communities from Octopus Spring, Yellowstone National Park, Wyoming, United States - 20090730_OS50 ...
GGCCTGATGTGCGCGGGGTAAAAGGGCAACGAGGCCGTTGCCCCTCCATTCAGGTGGAGGGCCGCCGGCCTCGGCGGCCTGATGTGCGCGGGGTAAAAGGGCAACGAGGCCGTTGCCCCTCCACGCCTATGTTGCTAGTCGCCGGATCTAGGGAGAGTTGGATGCGGCGGCGAGCCTTGGAGAGTGCTTGCCCGGCTGCGCGGGGCGCGCAGCGGAGCTGCTGGTGTTTCGGCAGAAGCGAAGCGTCGGTGTCGCACAGCTGTGTTGTTGCATTGGGGCTGGAAACACACGTGGTTTACGGCCACGGCGGGCGCGGCGGCAACTGCTTGTGAAGCTGCAGCCAGAGGTGCGTGCACGCTGGATGCAGGCGCGACAGCTGAAAGGGGGGAGGGCAGGACGTGTGGCACGAGAGTAAAGTGAAAACTGACATTTGCATATAATACTTGACATGTGTGTTATATTGTGGTATAATGAGGATAAGTAGTTTGTTAACACAAGGAGCACGAGCATGCGCACCAGAGTGATACTGACAGTGAGCGTAGTGATGATGGGGATGGTGACGAGTGAGGCGGGGTTGGTTACGGGGCACCGGCCGACGGGGCGGCGGGTGGTAAAAGTGGCCGTGGCGGGGTATGAGCCGGTGTTGCAGACGACGAACGGTGCGCCGTGTAACACGGTGTACTGGCGGGTGTGCGGGTGGTACAATCCGACGGATGTGGTTGAGTATGCCATGGCGGCGTGCGCGGCGGCGTGGGACGGGGCGGTGGAGTTCAAGATAGTGCATTGGACGAATGTGAATCTGTTTCCGCATTTTATGGAGAATGATAGTTTGCCGTATTACAGTACAAACCGATGGGGTGAGAAGCGGTATCGGACGGACAACGAGCACTACTGGGTGGAGTACACGAGCGGGTGGAAGTATGGGGGGACATCGACACCGGACGCGAAGATGGGCGGTTTAGGGTATTGGGTAATGCTGACGAATGACTTTCCGCATCTGCTAGGGATGGTGGACCGGGAGGAAGTGGACACGATATTCGCGCTGGGGGGGCCGTATTTTGGGATGTGGGAGACACTGATGGCGGGGAAGGGGGCGTATTGGTGTAACTCGGGAGGGTTAGCGACGACAAATGAGCGATTGGTGGTAGTTGGCGGGATTGGGTATACGGAGCGGAAAGGATCCGGGCTGCACAATTACGGGCATGGCTTGGGCGAATCGGGGTTGGCCTCGTGGTTTTTCGATTCGACACTTGGGTATGACAACACCAAGACACCGTATACGAATGTGAATGATTTTGTGTTGTTTACGCGGTGCAGGAAGTTTACGAGCACGAACACCTATCAGCCGATTCACTGCGGGAACACGCACTTTGCGCCGAACTCGGCGAGTGATTATGACTACTACAATACCAATCTGGTATGGTGTTCAGCGGATCAGTGGTACAGTTATCCGCTGTTGACGAACGCGGCGCGGTGGATGAACAAAGAGGACTGGGGGCATTATGCGTCGCCGTATACGTATGAAGATGATCGTTTTCAAATGTGGTGGTGGAACCACGTGCCGCGGTACATGGGGACGGCGTTTGCGAACCCGGCCAACCGGTTCCGGAAGGGGCACATGAACAACTGGTTGTCGTACTTATGGAATCACAATGCGGTAGGATATCCGATAGGATCGCATCAATTAGTGACGCATACGAATACAGATTTGCGGGGCTGGTTCAGCTATCGGATTTACGCGCCGGCGGGGACGACGCAGATATACATACACGCGACGGCGGGGCGGAATGTGCGGTTCTTGTTGCGGAAGAACTACGTACCGGTCTACCGGACGTCAAGCGCAAGCTACGCATACGACAATATGCAAACCGGAGCGGGTGGATACGTACGCACGATCAACGCGGCGAACCATTACGGGCGCGGGGTAGAAGGGGTGTGGTATTTGTCGTTCGGCGGTTCTGGGGAGGCGTGGAACAACAACACGTATACGCAGACGGTATATGTGACTATTTTGCCTGTGCCGACGAACACGGTGGCGCCGATCATTACGATAACGAGCCCGGCGGCGGGGAGTGTGTTTGAGAAAGCGAAAAGCGCGCGCGAATGGATTCGCTGGAATATTGAAGCGCCGTCGTTGCCGCAAGGGGTGCGGGCGACGTATATCGTGTATCAGTTGACAAACGGGGTATCGCCGTGGGTGCCGTTGTGCGAGGATTACATATTTAATTTGAAGGACGAATATGAATGGACACTGCCGGAGGCGGCTTCGACGAACGCGCGAGTGATGATCATCACAGAGGATGTGTATGGAAACATGTACACGAATTATTCGGCGCCATTCCAGCTGAATGCGAACGGGATATATGCCATCAATCAAGCGTGGTTTAGCATGGATTTGCCGGTGGGAGCAGCGCGGGACCGGCATGTGGCGCTGGGGGCGGACAGCAGCAACTATTTATATTTTACATTGGGGAATGCAACGCCGGCGCCGCTGTACCGGATCGCGAAAGGGCAGACGAGCACGAACCAGTGGCAGGCGCGGGCGGCGGTGCCGTTGAGCGGGCCGATAGACGGCAACAGCGGCGTGGGGGACATGTGTTATTGGAATGGGTACTTGTGGACGCTGGGGGTGAATGGGAGCAGTGCACGGGCGGTGCACCGTTATGATACGGCAGCGAATACGTGGACGAGCGGGGGGAACCTGCCGGGGGACGGGCCGAATGCCGGGTTGGCGGTAGTGAACAACACGCGGATGTACGCGGGATGGATTGGTTGGGATGCGGTGAAGAACATCACGCAGTGGCAGGCGCCGGCCTCGCACGATCATATAGGGAACATGTACGGCGGTTCGTCGCATCCATGGGATGCGTGTGTGACGACTGGGTATGTGTATTTTCTGAAGCATCACTCTGACAATCAACAAGCGAGCGGGGTATTTGCGCGGGTTAACACGGGCGGGACGCCCACGCTGCAGCATTTGGCGATGAATGCGTTTAATCCGGGGATGGGGTGTGCATTGGAATACATGCCGGGGGAATTGTTTTTGGACAGGCGGGAGCGGGTGTTTGCGCTGCGCGGGGGGAGTGGGACGGGAAGCGGCGACGGGGCAGGGTGGACGGCCAGCAGCAGCTCCCAGCAGCTTGGGGTGTATGATATTGGCGCGGGGACGTGGAGTGTAGAATCGCTGCCGTTTGCAGTGGATCAAGGGTCGGAGATGTGCCGGGTGGGGGACATATTGTATATCCTTGCGGCGAATGGGGTGTCGCAACCGTTGCGGTTGAAGATCTATCCGGAGAGCGGGGTGTTGTTGAGGCATCCGCAGGGAACGTTTACGATCACGGGCGGGATGTATACGAACGTGCAGTGGAACAGCGGGCGAGTGGTAAGCGGGCTGGGGGCGACGAATGCGTTGTGGCTGAGCACAAACGGGCTGAGCGGGACGTGGATGTTGCTGGCGCAGGGGCATCACAGTGTGGTGACGAACTTTGAGTGGCAGGCGCCGTCGCTGGGGTCGGCGAGCCAGTGTTATTTCCGGGTAGTGCAGACGTGGAGCGATGGGACGGCGTATACGAACACGAGCACGGCGCCGTTTGTGATAGTGCCGATTCCGGAGGCATCCGTGGGGCTGTGTGTGCTCGCGCTGTACGCGCTATCCGTGCGGGGTCGCGCCGCGGGGCAGAGGGAGTAGAGGCAGCATCCTGCCGCCTGAGGAGCCAGGATGGCTCCTCTACAGTAGAGAGGCGGCAGCTTGACGCCTGAGGAGCCAGGATGGCTCCTCTACAGTAGAGGCGGCATCCTGCCGCCTGAGGAGCCAGGATGGCTCCTCTACAGTAGAGAGGCGGCAGCTTGACGCCTGAGGAGCCAGGATGGCTCCTCTACAGTAGAGAGGCGGCAGCTTGACGCCTGAGGAGCCAGGATGGCTGCTCTACCTGGCCGGTGAATTCAGAGCAAAGTGTGTGGGCTTGACATGTGCGGCCGCATGTGCTATAATAGTTGCATGTGCAATTATTGCATGTGCAAACAGTATGCATGTATGAATGTATGAAGAGGAGGCTGGTATGGGTGCAGCGGGGGAGCACGTGTATGAGCTGGCGCGGGCGATCGCGCATACGGCGTGGCTGCTGCGGCGGCATGTGGCGGGGCGGCTGGCGCAGAAGGACAGTGAATGGCGTTTGCTGGCGGTGCTGGCGGAGGGGGCGGCAGTGACGCGCGGGGAGAAGCCGGCGCAGGCGGAGCTGAGTGCGATGCTGGGGTTGAGCGCATCGGCGTTTACGCGGTTGGTGGACCGGGCGGCGGCGCGGGGGCTGGTGCGGCGGGTGGCGGGGCGTTCGCGCCGGGCGCATGCGGTGCGGCTGACGCGCAAGGGGCGGGCGGCATGGCGGAGCATTCGCCGGCGCATTCATGTGATCTTGCCGGAGGTGTTTGACGGGGTGGACGGGGGGCAGGCGCGCGCGGCGCTGGCCGTGTTGCAGCGGGTGAGCCGCACGTTGCAGGGCTGCAAGGAGCGGCGATGAAAGGCAGGGCGCTGGCGCTGGTGATTGTGGCGGGTGCGGCGGCATGTGGGCTCGTGGGGTGGAGAGTGGTGCGGATGCAGCGGCGTGTGCCGGAGGCGCTGGTGGAAGCGCGGCTGAGTGTGGCGGTCATGCCCGTGGTGCTCAGTAATATAGAGACGATCATTTATGCAACCGGAAACATCGAAGCGTGGCAGGAAGCGGATATTGCGGCGCAAGTAGCGGACAATGTGCACGGGGTGTATGTGCAGGAAGGGGACGTTGTGACGGCGGGTTTTGTGCTGGCGGTGTTGGCGGATGACCAAGCGCGTGCGACGTATGAGGCGGCGGTGGCGGCGCGGAAATCCGGGGAAGCGGAAGTGGTGTTGGCGGAGACGAGCTATACGAATGTTGCGACGCAATTTGAGCGCACGCGCACGTTGTACACTGAGGGGGTGGTGGGGCGGCAGGCGTATGATGATGCAGAGACGGCGATGTTGTTGGCGCGCGGGCGGCTGGATGTGGCGCGTGCGCAGTTACGGCGGGTGGAGGCAGCGGAAGAGGAGCTGCGCATACGGTTGCAGCGGTACAGGGTGCTGGCGCCGTTTGAGGGGGTGGTGGCGCGGCGGTATGTGGACCCGGGGGCGTATGCGGGAGCGGGGATGCCGATAGTGCGGCTAGTGCAGATCAATCCGGTGAAAGTGGTGGCGGACATACCGGAGACGCAGGCGGAGGATGTGCGGCGGGGGCTGGCGGTGCGGGTGAACGTGGATGCGGCGGGGGCGGGGGTGACGGGAGTAGTTGCGCGGGTGTATCCGACGTTGGATGCGCGGTGGCGGACGCGCACGGTGGAGATTGCGTGTCAGAACGATGCAGCGCGGCTGCGGCCGGGGATGTTTGCGCGGATCGAGATTGTCACGGGGCGAGGGGAGAGGCTGTTGGTGCCGGACACGGCGGTGTTGCGGCTGCCGGGCTCGGGGCTATGGCATGTGTATGCGGAGCGTGGGGGCGTGGCCGAGCGCGTGGATGTGGAGGTGCTGGGGACGTTGGGGCCGTGGCGGGTGGTACGCGGGGCGCTTGCGCCGGGGGCGCGGGTGATTGTGAAGGGGGCGGAGCGGGTGCAAAGCGGGATGATGGTTGACGCTGTGCCTGTGGAGATTCTGCCATGAGTTTGCCGTCGTTTGCCGTGCGGCGGCGTGTGGCGACCAGCATGATCATGGTGGCGATGATGGTGCTGGGGCTGGCGGGCGTGCAGTTACTGCACATTGACATGCTGCCGGAGATCGAGCCGCCGGTGATCAGTGTGGTGACGCTGTATCCGGGCGGGACGGCGCTGGATGTAGAAACAGAAGTGACGAAGCGGCTGGAGGACAAGTTGTCGTCGGTGAACAATTTGGACACGATGACGTCGGTGTCGAAGGACAACTTGTCGCTGATTGCGATGAAATATGACTGGGGGACGGATTTATCGGAAGCAGCGAACGACATACGCGACCGGGTGGGGCAGGTGCGGCGGGAATTGCCGGAGGACATCGAGGAGCCGATTATTTTCAAGTTTAACTCGGCAGATTTTCCGGTGGCGATAGTGATGGTATCGGCGGAGGAGAGCTACCGGGATTTATACCGGATCGTGGACAAGCAGATCGTGGACGAGCTGCGGCGAGTGCCGGGGGTGGGAGAAGTGGCGGTGCGTGGCGGGCTGCGGCGGCAGATCAATGTGTATGTAGACCGGACGCAGTTAGAGCGTATGAACCTGACGCCGGCGCAGGTAGAGCAGGCGCTGGCGCGCGAGAACATCACCATGCCGGCGGGCGAGCTGAAGCACGGGTTTACGCAGGTGAAGGTGCGGGTGCCCGGGCGGTTTCAGAGCATCGAGGATGTGCGGCGGGTGGTACTGGGGGTTGTGAAGGGCAGTTTAATCACGCTGGGCGATGTGGCGGAGGTGGAGGACGGGTTTCGGGAGCCAACGGAATATGTGTGGGGCGACGGGCGGGAAGCGGTGGTGCTGATCATCCGCAAGCAATCGGGACAGAACACAACGGATGTGTGCCGGCGGCTGAAGGCGGCGTTTGCGCGTTTGCAGCAGCGTGTGCCGGCGGATGTGCGCATCAACATGCTGATTGACAACTCGCAGACGATTGTCAACAACATACGCAATTTGGGGCGGACACTGATGACGGGCGGGGTGCTGGTGGTGCTGGTGACATGGCTGTTTCTGGCGCGGCTGCGGGCAAGTGTGATCATCGCGCTGACCATACCGGTGTCGTTGATCAGTGTCTTCATCATCATGTACGTGCTGGGCTATACGATCAACATTATATCGCTGGTAAGTTTGACGATTGCGATCGGCATGGTGGTAGACAACGCGATTGTGGTGCTGGAAAGCATCACGCGGCGGCGGGAGCAGCATGAGGAGGCTAGAGCGGCGTCGGTGCAGGGGGCGATGGAAGTGAACAGCGCGATTTTTGCCTCGACGCTGACGACGGTGATCGTGTTTGCGCCGCTGTTGTTTTCAACGGGAGTGGTGAGCATTTTGTTTAAGCAGCTGGCGGTGATTGTGAGTGTGACGTTGAGTGTATCGTGGTTGGTGTCAGTGACAATGACGCCGATGCTGGCGGCGTGGCTGTTGAGGGAGGAGCAGGTGGGGCAGCGGCGGCGGCTGGAAGCGCGCTGGCTGGGCTGGCAGGAGCGGCTAGCGGCGTGGTATGGTGGGGTGCTGGGCTGGGCATTGCGGCACTGGGTGGTAACGGTTGTGCTGGCGGGCGGGGTGTTTGCGGGCAGTCTTGGTCTGGTGCAGTGTATTGGGACGGAGTTTATACCGGAAGTGGATTCAGGGGATTTGAGCGTGACGGTGGAGTTTGATGAAAACGCGCGGGTGGAGGAGACGGCACGGATTGCGGGGCCGCTGAATGCGTATGTGGCACGCAACATTCCGGAGCGGACGGGGTCGTATTTGGTGGTGGGGGAAAGTACGGAGGGATTTGCGTCGGCGGCGGGGCAGCGTGAAGGGCCGAACGTAGCGCGGGGCGGGGCGAAGCTGGTGCCGCGCGACCAGCGGGAACGCAGCGCGAAAGAAGTGGCGGTGGCGCTGCGGGAGTTTCTGGCGCGCGTGCCGGGCGTACGGCGGCTGTCGGTATCGGCGGTAAGTTTTATCCAGCAGTTATTTTTCTCGGCGGGGGGCGGGAAGCCAGTAGTAGTTGAAATTCAGGGGCCACATTTGGACGATTTGACGAATGTCGCCAGCCAGATCGAAGCATCTCTGCGGAAGGTGCGGGGGTGTGTGGACGTGACGACGGACAAACCGGAGTACCGGCGGGAAGTGTGGGTGCAGGCGGACCGGGCGCGGGCGGCGGCGCTGGGGGTTTCGATGGCAAACCTGGCGCAGACGGTGCGCGCATTGTTTTACGGGGCGGATGCGACGGAGTATGTTGATGGCGGGGATAATTTTGATGTGCATGTGCGGCTGCGGCCGGAGCAACGTGTGGAGCAGCGTGATCTGGCGGAGATTACTGTGCCGACGTATCTGCCGGACGCGCGGCCGGTGAAGCTGATCAACGTAGCGCGCGTGGAAGAGCAGTCCGGCCCGATCGAGATCAAGCGGAAGAACCGGCAGCGCATCGTGACGGTGCAATCAGATGTGTACCAGCGCTCGCTGGGGGAGATCATCAGTGAGATTGAGCGGTATACGGAGCAGATGGCGCTGCCGCTGGGCGTCACAATCGGGTTTGGCGGCGAGCGCGAGGAACAAATCAAATCATTTCGCACGTTGTTCTATTTGCTGCTCTTGGGATTAGTGTTGGTGTACATGGTCATGGCAGGACAGTTTGAATCGTATACAGACCCACTTGTGATCATGTGTGCGGTGCCGTTTGCGCTCACGGGAGCGATATGGTTTTTGTTGCTGACGGGGAACCGGCTGAATGTGATGTCGTTTATTGGAGTTATCATGCTGGTGGGGATCGTAGTGAACAATGCGATTGTGCTGGTGGATTACATCAATCAATTGCGGCGGGGGGGGATGGAGCTGAAGGCAGCGGTGCGGCGTGCGGGGGAGACGCGGCTGCGGCCGGTGTTGATGACGACGCTGACGACGGTGTGCGGGCTGGTGCCGATGGCGTTTAGCACGGGGGAGGGAGCGGAGACGTGGCGGCCGCTGGGGGCGACAGTGGTAGGCGGGCTGTCGGTGTCGACGTTAGTGACGCTGGTTTTGGTGCCGGTGTTGTATACGCTGTTTGCGCGTGAGCGGCGGGTGTAGCGGCGTGTCCTGCTACTGCTGGCACTCAAGCATAGCATTTGCAACGACGTACGAGGGCGCGCACGTGGTGGCGTGCTTGCAGTGTTGCCTGCGCAAGGCGTTACTGGCGTCCTGCACGGCGTCTCATTTGTTCTTGACGTGATAGAACACGGGCGGCTTGTCGTCTTTCTGTTGATAAACCAGCACGTCGTCTATCCACACTGTAACGTCCCACTAGCGCGCCCTGTAGGTAGTGAGCCCGCTTAGGCCTCCGTCAACATATTCGCGCTCGATGTAATGTGCGGTAGGAAAGACGAGCCGTGCAGTTGTGGCATTGGTTATATTCTGCACGCCAGCGCCGTGGACAGAAGTATTCCCGCGCTTCGTGGTACCTTTGAAATCACCCGAACGGATACGCTGCAGGTGCAGTTGTGTTTGTGTACGTACACGATAGACATGCGCCGGGTTCAGCCCCTCGAGGCGGACGGTCAGTTCGCCCCAGCAGGGGCGTGTAATCTCATAGTTCCAGCCCAGTTTGCGGACCTCTTTCTTGCCTTCGGGTGACGACTTGAGCTGCTTGCCCTTACGAGTCGCCGTATCAACCCCTATGCGCACGCTTGTTAACAAGGCACTGCTGGGGGCGGCGGGCGTTATGGACGCGTGCGCGGGCTGTGGTGCGGGCTGTGGGAATGCGTTGGTTTGCTGCGCAGCAGGTGCGTGCAGTTGCTGGCGTTCATGTGCCCGTGCCAGCAAACGCTGATACAGTTCTGGATTGGCCTGCTTGATGCTCTCATTGGACAGCATGCGCCACGGGTATGTCCGCTGGCCAGCTGCCGTTTGTAACACGATGTTGGTGTCGTCCATACGGACAATCGTTCCCGTAACATTCTGCCCGTTGCGCAGCGTAAGTGTGACCTTTACCGCCGCCAGGGATGCATACATCATGAGTACCGCTATTACCGCCGTGACTCCTCGCATAACGCCTCCCGGATTGTGTACAGTAAACCGCAGGGCTACACCGGCCACACATGGCGAGTGTTGTAGCGTGCGCACGGCTATTGTACTTTTTTTGCCACCGGAAGGCAAGCAGTACTGCGGCGCCCTATCTTCGGGGGCTTGACTTTTTAGGCTCTATAGAAAAAGTTGTGGCAGGGGTGCCGAAGGGCATCCGCGACTAGTATAGCATTTTGAGGTGCGGAATACCACCGGAGAGGGCTGAACGCGGGCCGCCAATGGCGGTGTGATGTCATGCGGCAGTGTACCTCCTCCATCAACGACACACGACCCCTGCGGCGCCGCGCTCGTTGGCGCGGCGCACACGGC
>Ga0308414_1003454_pt1 | contig 10046 bp, 6 predicted proteins | sample HotsprSampleOS50_FD_205667 | JGI IMG/M metagenome (GOLD analysis project Ga0308414, IMG submission 205667) | Hot spring phototrophic mat microbial communities from Octopus Spring, Yellowstone National Park, Wyoming, United States - 20090730_OS50 ...
CACCACCGGGGCGGGAGCTATCCGGATCGACTCTTCGGCCGACCTCGAGCCGATGGCGATGCGGACACGAATCGTGCCCGCTGTGGAACCCGTCTGCAGCACCAGTTCGCCGGACTCCGAGACGCCTTCCGCAAACGGCACGGGCTGGCTGCGGGCGGAGATCGGCAGCAGCATCACCGCCGCATCATCCGGCAGTCCGGGATCGGGTGTGAAGGTGACCGTCAGAGCGCCAGTCACCGCAGCGCGGACCGCCTCCGCGAGCCGGATTTTGAATTTCACCTGTTTGGCCGCTGCTGCCTGATCCAGCCACACGAACGACGGGGCTGGAGGTGGAAAGTCGTTCACCTGCACCTCCAGCGGGAACTGCCGCTGCTCCACCTGCAAGACGCCGCTGGCTACGCCCACGCGGTCAGACTGAAACTGCAGTTCGAATAGCGACGGATCCGATGCCGGCGTCAGACGGAAGCCGTCTCCGGTTACCGTTGCGGGAACCGGCGGCGTGATGCGGATGCGCCGTATCAGAATGGAGCGCCGCTCCACGGCGCCCAAACTCACTTTCTCGCCCGCCTTCAACCACAGCCAGCCAGACGGGGTTTCCAGTTCCACGCCGGAGGCGGCGGCGCTGGATCCACGGAGCGTGACCTTCAGGTCGTTCACATGCAACGTCCTGGCGTAATCGCCCGGCGCCTCCGGCGAAAAGCGCACCGAGAAATCGGCGAACTCTCCGGGCGCGATGATGCGCGGTGGAAAGAACTGGTCAAATGTCCTGAATGGCCCCGGATCGATACTGAGCCGTGTGATTACTACTGCGATAGTTCCTCGGTTTCGAATCCGGAACCGGGCAGTGGATGACTCGCCCGGCGCCGCCGGAGGTAAAGTAAAAGACTCACCGACCGGGACTTCATTGGTTCCATCACGGGAAAGTAACTCAAATACAGGGACTTCCGCCAAGGGAACCCAAGTCGTGGCACCGTCTGCGTCCCAAGCCGCCAGCCCGCCTTGCTGCCGGATGGCAGTCAGCCCTGGTCCGATCTGCTCCGGGCAATCCTCGGGGATCGTTTCATTCTCCGAATATTGTAGTTCCAGAGTCTCCTCATCAAGCCGGGCGGTCTGTCCGGTAGCCGGGAAGTAGAAACGGAAGGCTTGTTCCGCTCCGGGGCGCCATGCACGAACGGTTCCGTCCGGCGCGGGGAGAGAACGGCATCCAGTGTCCTCCCGGCAGAAATGGAGCTGATCCCTCGTCTTATACCACAAAAGTAGTCCATCAAACCCGGCATCAAGAATGCCATGAGGGATTACGATTGGGGCTTCCCAAGCGCCGGGAGCGCCCAACAGCGCCCGCAGGGCGCCCTGTCCGTCCGCGAAATAGCCGCGCACCGGCCGCTGCTGGGCCGTGCCAGGGAGAACGAGGAAAAGCGGAAACAGCCAGACAAAGTTCCGTGTCTTCATGGTCAAGGCTTTCCGATGGTGATGGTTGGCGTGCCAATGGTCGGGGTCACCACGACGGCGGCGGGTGAGTAGGTCTGGGTGCCGCTTTTGCCGCCGGCCATGACGAGTCCGGCCGCTGCGCCGGCGCCAACTGCGAGCAAGACCACCCACTTTCGGGAACCCGAGGGGGAGCGCCACGCCGGGTTGGCCCTGTCCTCTCGCTGCGGCTTGGCCGCAGCGGAGATTTCCACCGGAATCCGGGTCTCGACCCTTGCGCCGCCGTAGACCGCGGCTACTACAATTGCCAGCTTCCCTGGCTCAGCGCCCCACCGGATGCCGTAGACGGAAGCCTCGCCCTTGGTTCCGGTTGCTGTGGACTCTGTGCGGAGACCGCTGGCGAAGGCGCCTGTGGGCCCTTCCGCCGGCAGACGGAAATGCACGGTAGCGCCGGAGACAGGCATGCCTGCGGCGTCCTTGACCACCACGGCGAAACGGCGGGAAGAGAGCGTCTGCGCCGGAACGACGGCGCCCGCGCCGTCCACGACATCAATTTGCAGCGAATGCTGGCCGGATGCCGCCACCGCAGCAGCGAGCCAAAGGGCGCACAGCGACCGCCCGGAAAGAAGCGAATCTCGCATGTAGGAGCACCTGCCTCCCGGCGGCGGGCGCCTAGTGCTGGATCAGGACGACGGTAATGTTGTCCGGACCGCCGGCAGCCTTCGCCGCTTCGATAAGTAAGTGGGCGCGGTGCTCCAAAGATATCGGATGAAGTAGCGTCTCCCGGATTTCTTCCTCGGGAACGACGCCGTGAAGGCCGTCGCTGGAGAGCAGAACCAGGCTGCCGGGCAACAATTCCACGGGGAAGACCTGAACCCGGATTTCCGGTCCCACACCGAGCGCCATGGTGAGCACATGGCGCATGGGGTGGACGCGGAGGTTTTCCTCGCTGATCCCGAGGGGGCGGCCGACCTCGTTGACCCAGGATTGGTCCTGCGTGAGCTGCTCCAGGGTTTCCCCCTGCAGCATCCAGGCGCGGCTGTCGCCGACATTGGCGACGATGCAGTCGCCGCCGGTTTCCAGCAGGCAGACCAGCGTGGTTCCCATTCCCTTTCGCCGCGGGTCGCTGGTGGCCGCGTCGAGGATGCGCTGGTTGGCGTGCTCGATGGCGCGAACCAGAGTGTCGGCGTCCCGGATGGAGGTGGATTTCAGAAACGAGTGGACGCTCTGGACCGCAATCTGGGAGGCGACCTCGCCGGCTTCCGCCCCGCCCATGCCATCCGCCACGATATATAAGCCGAGTTCAGGGTCCACAAGGAAGGAATCCTCGTTGTTGGTCCTGACGCAGCCGAGATCGCTCAGACCGAATGATGAAAGCACGCTTCCCTGAGATTATAGACGCAAAGTGGACCGCCCGGCATGCGGAAGGCGCAGAACAGGCCGGCCTATTCAGAATACGGTTTTTTCGCAGGAGATTTGGTTCCCGGGGAGAGAAACGTGAGAGCGGGGGACGGCGCGGCGGGGAATGGAGGGTGGGGGGTACGCCGTCCCCCGTGGGGCGAAAGACCTTGGTGCGGTCGAGAGGACTTGAACCTCCACGGGATTGCTCCCGCTAGCACCTCAAGCTAGTGCGTCTGCCAATTCCGCCACGACCGCAGAACCACTTTCATTATACGCCAGAGCTACTTCTTTGCGGGTGCGGGCGCCTGTTGTTGCGCGGGCGGCGGCGTCTGTCCGGGGATGGCCGGGGTGGCCGTGGAGGGCTGTGCCGGCGCAGTTTGCGTGGCAGGCGCCTTGTCGAGCACCGAGCCGCTGGAGTGGCCCTCCCTCGTGTACAGAATCGCGAGGGAAAGAGAGGTCAGCATGAACAGCGCCGCGCTCACGGTGGTGGCCTTGGACAGAATCGTAGCCGAACCGCGCGGGCCGAACGCCGTCTGGGACCCCATGCCGCCGAAAGCGCCGGCGAGATCCGCCGCTTTGCCGCTCTGCAACAGCACGACGATGATCAGAAACAGGCAAACCAGCACATGAACGATGGTGAACAGGATGATCATGGGGACTCCCGGTGAAGTCACGCACAGCGGCGCCGGGCCGCAGCGCTCAAATTCCCATTATAGCGTGGCTGCGTGGGCCAACGAAAAGAGCCTGCGGCCGCGGGGGCCGCAGGCTCCGGATTGGCGGGAAACGCCGGACAGGTCAGAACACCAGCCGCGCGCCGATCTGCGCGCGCCGCGCATTGGTGCCGTCGGGGAAGCCCTGGCTGGCGGAGCCGCCGCCGTAGGGCACGGGCCGGATGACGGCGCCCTGGGACTGGAAGGCTTCCGTGAAAACGCTCGTGTTGTACACGTTGTTGAACACGTTGAACGCCTCAAACAGGAACATGGCGCTCACGCGCTCGTTCACGCGGAAGTTCTTCGACAGGCGCGCATCGAGCCGCGCGATGGAGTCGATCGGCAAGGACGCGCGCGCCCAGAACGGCACGCGGAAGTCGCCGCCGAAGCCGTTGAGCGTGTTGTTGAAGGCAGACCCGCTGAACGGCAGGCTCACCACGCGCAGCGTCGGCGTGGCGTAGCGGGCGCTGGCAAGGGTGGCGATCATCGACAGGTTCCAGCCGTTGATCAGCGCATCGGCGGCGCGGTTCGACATCTTGATCCGCGGCGGGGCGATGACGCCGCTCAGCACCAGGCGGTGGCGCTGGTCGAGCTGGCTGGTGCCTTTCTGCTCGGCGTAGTTGCCGTTGGAAAGCGTGCGCAGCGAGTCGGTGGCAATGAACAGGTTGTTGTTGGCCGCGCCCTGGTTCAGATCGCGGGCGTGGGACCAGGTGTAGGAGACGTTGCCCTGCATCCACCTGCCGGCGCGGCGGCGGAGCTGCACCACGAGGCCGTCGTACCAGAGGCGCCCGCCGTTTTCGAGCTGGTTGATGCGCTGGTACTTCGGGTCCACGCGGTTGGCCGCCAGATAAACGGGGGTCGAATACGTGCCGACGTTCTGGCCGTTGGCGTCCTGGATGGTGTAGGTAACCGTCTGCGCGGTGGGGCCGATGTTCAGGTCGCGCGTCATGAAGAACTTCACCCCGCGGCTGGCGATGTAGGACACGGTGATTCCCATTGAGCGAGTGATTTCACGCTCGATGCCGAAGTCCCACATCTGCGTGTACGGCGTGGCCAGGCCGGGATCGGCGAAGCCCATGCTGGAGGTGCCGGCAGGCAGCCCGGCGCCGTCGCCCGGCAGGAAGTTCGGGAACACCGGGCCGGCGGCGAGCTGCGCCGCGTTGGTGTTCTGCAGCGTGATGGCCCGCTGTTCGACGCCGTTGCCTTGCAGCAGGTTGCCGAGCAGCGCGCCCGGCATGCGGGCGTAGAAGATGCCGTAGCTGCCGCGCAACACGGTCTTCGCATTTTTGTCCACCGTGTAAGCGAAGCCGGCGCGAGGAGCGAAGTTCTTCTTCGGCTGGCGGATGCGGCCTGTCTGCGGATAGTCCGGGTTGATGACGTCGGGCTGGAAGAACTGCGCGTATTCATACCGCACGCCATAATTCAGCGTCAGCCGGCTGGTCATCTTGAACTGGTCCTGCGCGAAGAAGTTCCAGTCGCGGATGAAGAAATCGATCTTCGGCCGGCCGAAGGTCTGCGCGTAGCGCTGCCAGCGCTTGCCTCCATCCAGGTTCGTGAGGTCCTGCGCGAAGGCGGTGAAGGTGGCGTAGGTGTACGTGCCGCGGCCGTTGTTCAGCAGGTCGACAACGTCCCTGGTGTGCGCGAAATCGAGGCCGAACTTGGCGTTGTGGCGGCCCTTAAGCCACGTCAGGTTGTTGGTGAACTGGTAGCGGTCCTCGGTCGGCTGCACGCGCGGCAGAAAGGTCGCCACGCCGAGGTTGCTCTGGCCCTGCACGCTGAGCTGGCCGAGCAGCCCGTTCGGCGGGGCGAGCTGCGGGTTCACCGCGTCGTAGAGGCGGTCTTTCATGTAGCCGAAGCGCGCTTCATTGACCAGCGTGGGCGTCAACAACCAGGTGTGCGACAGGCGCGCGAAACGCGTGCGCACGCTCGAATCGCCGTTGTTGCCCACGCCGGCGCCCGTGTTCAGCGTCGCCTGCGTCTGGATGCCGTTGGGCGAGAACCAGTTCATCACGTTGCCGCTGAGGGCGAGTGAGTGGCGCTCATTGGGGCGCCAGTCGAGCTTGCCGAACACGGCGTTCTGGTCGGCGTTGCGCTCCACCTGCCCGAAGAAGCGCTTGAAGTAGTCGATCGCGTTCTGGCACTGCTGCGGCGTGGCCGGCGCGCCGCAGGTCCCGATGAACTGCCCTGTGGCGGTGAACAATTGAGGGTTGGTCACCGAGCTGGCCAGCGGGAAGTAGCGGCGGGTGATTTCGCCGTTGAAGAAGTAAAACAGCTTGTCGCGCTGGATGGGGCCGCCGATGGAACCGCCCGCCTGATTGCGGCGCTCGGGCGGGTTGAAGGTGGCGTAGCGGTCGCGCGCGTTGAAGTCCTGGTTGCGGAAGAACCAGAACCCCGTGCCGTGCACGTCGTTGGTGCCGCTCTTGGTGACGGTGTTCACCACGCCGCCCACGGCGCGGCCGAACTCGGCGGCGAAGCCCGAGCTCTGCACCTGGAATTCCTGCACGGCGTCCTGGCTGATGTTGGAGCTGATGCGCGTGCGTCCGGCGTTTTCGTTGTAGTAGCCCTGCGTCGTGTCGTTGCCGTCGGTGAGGAACGCATTGCCGCCGGGGATGCCGCGGAAGGTGACCAGGCCGAACGTGCCATCTTCGGTGACGCCGGGGGTGAGCAGCACGAAGCTGTCCACGCGGCGGCCGTTGATCGGCAGGTTCATGATGTCGCGGTCCTCAACCACCTGCGAGACGCCCGTCTTCAGCTGGTCGACCACCGGCGTCGAGTCGGTGACGGTGATCTCCTGCACCTGCGCCTGCACGTCCAGAACGATGTTCAGCGTCACGTTCTGGCCCACCAGCACCTGGATCTCTTTCGCTTCCCAGGGTGCGAAACCGGACTTGTTCACCGTGACCTGATAGCCCGTGGCCGGCGTCAGCGAAGGCGCGGCAAACAGGCCGGCTTCGTTGGTTTCCAGATTGCGCCGGATGCCGAGCGACGGGTTGCTGACGACAACCGCCGCCCCGGGGATCACGGCGCCACTTGCATCGCGCACTGTGCCGTTGATGGCCCCGAGACCAGCCAGCGACTGCGCCAACGCAGGCGCCGCGATACCGAGACACACGGCTACGCACATAAAGTAGAGTGTTCTTTTCAGCAAGCGGAGACTCCTGAAGTGGGGTAAATACCAGTATAAGTCACGCACCTCTTGCAAGTGGGTGACAATCCGGGAGCAAAACCATGACAGAACGGCGGACGGCGGTGGTCACCGGCTCGACGAAAGGGCTGGGAAGGGCGATGGCCCTGCGGCTGGCGCGCGCGGGCTGGCGCGTCGTGATCCACGGCAATGACGCGGCGCGCGCGGAAGAGGTGCGCGCCGACTGCGGCGAGGGCGCCGAAACATTTCTGGGCGATATTGCTCGCAAAGAAATCAACGAGGCGCTGGCGCGGTTCGCGGTGGAAAAGACTGGCCGGCTGGACGCCTGGATCAGCAACGCGGGGCTGGTAAAGATGGAGCCGTTTCTCGAATTCTCCGCAGAAACGTGGCAGCGGCTGGTGGACATCCATCTGAGCGGCGCCTTTTACGGCGGGCAGGCGGCGGCGCGGGAGATGGTGAAGCGCGGCTGGGGACGCATCGTGCATGTGTCGACCATCGCCGCCGCCTTCGGCCAATACGGCTTTGCCGCCTACGCTCCGGTGAAGGCAGGCGTGGAGGCGCTGGCGCGGGTGATGGCGGTGGAGCTGGCTTCGCACGGCATCACGGTGAACACGGTGGCGCCCGGGCCGGTATGGAATGAGATGCTCGAGGGGCTGTACGGCGCCGAGCGGCTGCGCGAGCGCGAGCGCACCATTCCCTTGCAGCGCATGGCGCGCGCAGAAGAGGTGGCGGCGGCGGTGGAATGGCTGCTGTCGGACGATGCGGCCTACATCACCGGGCAGATCCTCCGCGTGGATGGCGGAGCGAGCGCTGCCGGGCCGTTCACGCTGGAAGTGTACCGGCGCAGCGCGCCCCGGTGAGCAGCGGCTGCGCCCCGGTAGCGCTGCGCGGCCTGCCGCCATATAATGATCGAAAACCTGTCAGGAGGCAGGCCGGGATGCAAGCCAGCCACCAGCCTCCGCCCATGCCGGCGGAGCAGCCGCAACGTTTCTCTCCCCGGGAGAGGATCGTCAACGATTTCAGCATTCAGGTAGCCACCGTCAACGGCAGCGGCAGCCAGACGGCGAACCTTGTGCTGATGCGCTCCATCTTCCAGATGGGCGTGCCCGTCTCGGGCAAGAACCTGTTCCCGTCCAACATCCAGGGGCTGCCCACATGGTTCACCATCCGCGCCAACCGCGACGGCTACATCGCGCGCAAGAAGGAGATCGACTTCCTCGTCGCCATGAACCCCGAGTCGGCGCAGGAAGACGTCATGAGCCTGCCGCCCGGCGCGGCGGTGCTGTATGACGAGCCGCTCAAGCTGTCTTCGCTGCGGTCCGACCTGCACTTTTACTCAGCTCCTTTCGACAAGCTGGTGGCGCCGGTGTGCCCCGAGGCGAAGCTGCGCAAGCTCGTCCGCAACATGATCTACGTCGGCATCCTGGCCGAACTGCTCGGCATCGACCCGGAACAGATCCGCAAGGCTTTGTACAAGCAGTTCGGCGAGAGAAAGAAGAAAGCGGCCGACCTGAACTGGGGCGCCGTGCAGGCGGGTATCGATTTCGCGCGCGCGAACCTGTTGAAATCGGACCCGTACTGGATCCAGCCGATGGACCGCACCGCCGGCAAGCTGGTCATCGAGGGCAACACCGCCGCCGCCCTGGGCTGCATGTTTGCGGGCTTGACGGTGTGCACCTGGTATCCCATCACGCCGTCGTCGAGCCTCGCCGAGGCGCTCATCACGTTCATGGAACGCTTCCGGCGCGACCCCGAAACCGGCAAGGCGACCTACGCGATCGTCCAGGCGGAAGACGAGCTGGCCAGCATCGGCATGGCCATCGGCGCGGGCTGGGCGGGCGCGCGCGCCATGACCTGCACGTCGGGGCCGGGCATCTCGCTGATGTCGGAGTTCGTGGGGCTGGCTTACTTCGCCGAGATTCCTGTCGTGCTCATTGACGTGCAACGCGTGGGGCCATCGACGGGGCTGCCCACGCGCACCATGCAAGGCGACACGCTGAAGAACGCGGTGCTGAGCCACGGCGACACGCGCCATCCCGTCCTGTTCCCGTCGTCGCCCGAAGAGTGCTTCACGATGGCGATCGACGCCTTCGACCTGGCGGAGCAGTTCCAGACGCCGGTGTTCGTCAACATGGACCTCGATCTCGGCATGAACCTCTGGATGTCGGACCCGCTTCCCTACCCGGCAAAGCCGATGAACCGGGGCAAGGTGCTCACGGCGGAAGACCTGGAGCGGCTGGGCGGCTTCGCCCGTTACAAGGACGTGGACGGCGACGGCGTCGGCTGGCGCACGCTGCCCGGCACGCCGCACGCGAAAGCAGCCTATTTCACCCGCGGCACCGGGCACACGGAGAACGCCACCTACAGCGAAAAGCCGGAGGACTGGGTCCGCAACATCGACCGCATCGCGCGGAAATTCGAAACGCTGCGGCAGCACCTGCCCCCGCCCGTGCAATCCCTGGCGCCGGGGGCGCGCATCGGCATCGTCAGCGCGGGCACATCGCGCTACGCGATGGAGGAGAGCCGCGACCAGCTCAGCCGCGAGGCGGGCATCGAGGCGAGCTGGATGCGGCTGACGGCGTATCCGTTCCCGCCGGAGCTGGAAGCGTTCATCGAGCAGCACGAACGCGTGTACGTGATCGACCAGAACCGCGATGCGCAACTGCTCGGGCTGATGCGGCTGGATCTTCGCGCGCCCTTGCTCGAAAGGCTGCGCAGCGTGCGCTACTATGGCGGGCTGCCGCTGGACGCCCGCACGGTGACGGAGCAGATTCTCGCGCAGGAGGCGCAACAGGCATGAGTTCGACACCCGCCACGCCGCCCAAGGTGAACCGCATCGGGCTGGACGTTCTGCCATACAAGGGAAGCAAGACGACGCTCTGCGCCGGCTGCGGGCACAACTCGATTACAGAGCGCCTGATCGAAGCCTACTGGGAGCTGGGCATCGAGCCGTGGACGGTGGCCAAGCTCAGCGGCATCGGCTGCTCGTCGAAGACGCCGGCGTACTTCCTGCAACAGTCGCACGGCTTCAACGGCGTGCACGGGCGCGCGCCGACGACAGCCACGGGCACTCTGCTCGCCAACCACACGCTGCGCGCCGTGGTCGTGAGCGGCGACGGCGACTCCGCTTCCATCGGCATCGGCCATTTCGTCCACATGCTGCGGCGCAACGTGCCGCTCGTCTATGTCGTCGAGAACAACGGCGTGTACGGCCTCACCAAAGGCCAGTTTTCGGCCACCGCCGACCTGGGCGCGAAACTCAAGACCGGCGCGGTGAACCCGCTGCATGCCATCGACATCTGTCTGCTCGGCATCGAGCTGGGGGCGACGTTCGTGGCGCGCTCGTTCTCCGGCGACAAGCGCCA